>JAAIGF010234775.1_pt1 | contig 83780 bp, 76 predicted proteins | sample 6487441 | NCBI WGS metagenome assembly JAAIGF01 (sample SAMN13974129, study PRJNA590717) | phyllosphere metagenome | biome: pepper field; feature: multiple bacterial spot infested pepper fields; material: pepper leaves; isolation source: leaves from pepper fields | host: Capsicum annuum ...
CAACAATTTTATCAAAGATAAAATCCTTGCGTCTTTTTTGCATAAAGTATCCAAAAAACCTCTTGCGCCTTAGCGTTTTTCCAACAATAAGCCAGCTTTAACCAGCTTCGCAAGCTTTTATAAGTAGAAAAGTTTATGCTGAGCCTGTCGAAGCAGCTCTGTGAAACTTAGCAACAGTACGGATTAAAAAAACTTTGTGGCCTCTGTGTTCAGAAAAAGCTTACTGCAAATTCACCATTCACGATTGGCGATTCACTCCAAAAACCATCCCGTCAAAAAATTCTTTGAATTTTCTCCACCCCTCTGGATTCCGGAGGGGAATTGCGGTTAAGGTATTTTTTAGCAATCAACAATTTTATCAAAGATAAAATCCTTGCGTATTTTTTGCATAAAGTATCCAAAAAACCTCTTGCGCCATTGCGTTTTCCCAACAATCACCACTCATCAGAAACTTGGTGTGCTCTTATAAGTGAAACAGCTTAGTGAAACTTAAAAGCAGCATGCATTAAAAAAATCTTCGTGTCCTCTGTGTTTAGGCAAAAGCTTCTTGAAAATTCACTATTCACAATTGACTATTTACCAATCACCATTAACTATTCACCACTAACTTCCGTGAATATTCCTACCTTTGTACCTCATGAAGTACTATTTCATCATCTCCACCCTGGTTACCTTCCTCACTTTCGGCCTCGACAAACGCAGGGCCGAGAAGCATCAGCGGCGGATCCCGGAATCGGTACTCCTTTTTCTCACGTTCATGGGCGGAACCGCCGGGGCTTTGCTAGGAATGATCTCCTACCGGCATAAAACTTCCAAAACCTCCTTCCTGATCAAAACCGGACTGGTTATTCTCCTGCAGGGCCTGATCATTTACGCGCTGCTTTATCATTTCTGAAACCAGAACATTCACTTCAAAGGATCTTGGTTATATCGACTTTTTATTCATGCGCAGATTTTGAAGATGGCGCAGGTTTTTAATTTTTGCTCACCACTGAAAGTACAAATAAATACCCACAGCTATCACTTGCTGAATGAAATGCCTTTGCGATCGAAAATATACTTAATACTTTTAAAGAAAATCTTTGCGGCCGTAGCGTTTCAAACACGGCTATGCCAGTCAGGAATTTTAGCAATCGATGCTTTTTTTCGCACGCAGATTTTGCAGATGGCACAGATTTTTAATTTTTGCCCACTACTAAAAGTACAAATACCCACAGCTATAATTTGCTGAATGAAATGCCTTTGCGACCGAAAATATGCGTCATCATACTAAAACCGACCTCGCGATCCTGGCGTTTGAAGCCTGTCTATTGCAATAATAGAATCTTGGCTACAGCTGATTTTATCATCACGCAGATTTTGCAGATGGCGCAGGTTTTTAATTTTTGCTCACCACTGAAAGTACAAATAAATACCCACAGCTATCACTTGCTGAATGAATAGTTTATACTGAGCCTGTCTAAGTACCTTTGCAACCGAAAAATATTTTCAATACTTTAAAGAAAACCCTTGCGATCATCGCGTTTGAAATCCTACCAATACAAATAAGCAATTGATCTTTTAACAAACATTTAGCATTTCTATTTTTCGCACGGCACCATTTTTTCTTCTACCTGAACTGTAAACACCAAAAAATTTAATATTATGTCTAAGAAAATCGCCATTTTGGCAACCCACGGATTTGAAGAAAGCGAACTGAAATCACCGAAAGAGCATTTGGAACAACAGGGATGGACGGCACACATTGTAAGTCCTGAATCGGGTTCCATTAAAGCATGGGCGGAAAAAGACTGGGGACAGGAATATCCGGTGGACAAAACGTTGGATGAAGCGTCTGCTTCCGATTATGATGCCTTGGTATTGCCGGGCGGTGTGATCAATCCGGATCAGTTGAGAACCAATGAAAAAGCCCTATCTTTTGTAAAGGATTTCTTCGAGCAGCACAAACCGGTAGCTTCGATCTGCCACGGACCACAGATCCTGATCAACGCAGGGGTCGTGGAAGGAAGAAACTTAACCTCCGTAAAATCCATCAGCCAGGATTTGAAAAATGCAGGAGCACAATGGGAAGACAGCGAAGTGGTCACCGACCACGGATTGGTAACCAGCAGAACCCCTGAAGATCTGCCGGCTTTCAACAAGAAAATGGTAGAAGAAATCAACGAAGGGAAACACGAAGAACAAACGGTGTAATTCGTATACACAACCGATAAAGAGGCCTGGATCAGATGATTCAGGCTTTTTGCCTTATCCTGGAATGGATGGATTTTTTCAGGAGCTTTATCCTGCTATCCGCTATTAATCCTCGCGCCGCCGCATTCCAGCCCCGCTGTGGGGTAGCCGCTTCTATCAGGGCTAGGGCAGCGGTCTTGTGTTTCCGCCTCAGCCGGATTTTAGACTGGAAATGTTTAACGTCAATAATCAATTCGGCTTTACCGGTGAATGGTAAATTTTCTTGAAATAGGGTACAGAAAAATCTTTGATTTTTAAAACTTTTGTGAGCTTGTTTATCATAAAGCATTCCACTTTAAAGCATCATAAATAGCTTTTGTAACTTTTGTGGTTAAAATTCAGCAGTTTGTATTGAAAAGTGGGGCTTCAGCTCTGCTCTTTCTTCAACCTTCAGGGTTTTCAAAAACCCCACTGTGGGGGTGGCCGCTTCTATCAGGGCTAGGGCAGCGGTCTTGTGTTTCCGCCTCAGCCGGATTTTAGACGGGAAATATTAACGTCAATAGTCAATTCGGCTTTGCCGGTGAATGGTAAATTTTCTTAAAATAGGGTACAGAAAAATCTCTGATTTTTAAAACTTTTGTGAGCTTGTTTATTATAAAGCACTTTTGTGGTTAAAATTCAGCAGTTTGTATTGAGATGTGGGGCTTCAGCTCTGCTCATTCTTAAACCTTCAGGGTTTTCAAAAACCCCGCTGTGGGGTAGCCGCTTCTATCAGTATTATGACGGTAGTCTGTAATTGACCGGGGAAGCGGAATTCACCATTTGTTTTTTGTCAATGGTCATTTCCTGCGGCGTCAATGGTCAATTTTTCTACAGCTCAATAAAACAAATTTGCTCCATAGGAGCAATATCGGTGTAGCAAAAATACCAGCAGGAGAGCTGAACTCCAGCGGAGTTTTATCTTTCACCAACATGCTACATAGGATAGATAGCACACCCACGGCGTGCTGTTCATTGCCATCTTTTTTTCTACACAGATGATATTCTTACGGAATATGGTTTCCTGAACAGATTGGATTACTGCCTGTATCTATCAATAGTCAATTTTTCCAACGCTATAAAACCAATTTGCTCCGTAGGAGCAATATCGGTGTAGCAAAAATATCAGCAGGAGAGCTGAACTCCAGCGGAGTTCTATCTTTCACCAACATGCTGCATAGGATAGATAGCACACCTACGGCGTGCTGTTTACAGCAAATCTTTTTTCTACACAAATACTATTCCTAAGGAATAGGGTTTTCTGAACAGATGAATTACTGCTTTCGTATACCTCCAGGTCTTTATCCATACGGATTATATACTTATTATAAACCTTATAACCTAACGCTGGTGCGAGCCTTCGGGCTCGTATACCTGCTTACGGAATGACGACCGGCGTAGTCGCAGCAGGTAAAGCACCCCGTTAAAAATTCTCTGAATTTTCGGCACCCTTCTACAGTAGGGGAATGAAAACGGGCTGTTGAGCTATGAGGACGGCGCGCTTCGGCTTTCGGGGCTTCGGGAGCCTCAGCCACCTCGCTGATGTTAAGCTTAACAGATCAAAAATCTTTTGTCCCTTTGCAACCAATCAAAATTGAAGGACGAATATCATTAAAATCACGACTTTCCGAAACCTTTAAGCTTTTCAAAACCTTGAAGGTTTGAATATGGATTTTCCGGTTCCCAGACTAAAGTTCTCATTATGAATTTGTTAAATTATTAGCCTTCATTGATGGTATTTGATTTAAAATCACTATTTTTGCACCCGTAAAAATCATTCATGCAAAACATTAGAAATATTGCGATCATCGCACACGTTGACCACGGGAAGACGACTCTGGTTGATAAAATCATTCATGCTACGAACATTTTCAGAGAAAATCAGGAAAGTGGAGAACTGATAATGGATAACAATGATCTTGAAAGAGAGAGAGGGATTACCATTTTATCAAAAAATATTTCTGTTACGTATAAAGACACAAAAATCAACGTAATCGATACCCCTGGTCACGCCGACTTCGGTGGGGAAGTGGAAAGGGTATTGAAAATGGCAGACGGGGTAATCCTGTTGGTGGATGCCTTCGAAGGGCCGATGCCGCAAACCCGTTTCGTACTTCAGAAAGCGTTGGAATTAGGATTGAGACCATTGGTGGTCATCAACAAAGTAGATAAGCCAAACTGCCGTCCTGACGAGGTTCATGATCAGGTATTCGACCTGTTCTTCAACCTGGAAGCGACTGAAGAACAATTGGATTTCCCTACGTTCTACGGATCTTCAAAACAGGGATGGTTCAACACATCTTTGGAACAAACTGAAGATATCTTACCGTTATTGGATGGGATCTTACAGTACGTTCCGGCTCCGCAGGTAACCGAAGGGAACCTTCAGATGCAGATTACTTCTCTGGACTTCTCTTCTTTCTTAGGAAGAATTGCGATCGGGAAAGTAACGAGAGGCGAACTTAAAGAATCACAATGGATTGGTCTTGCCCAGGCAGACGGAAAAATCGTAAAAGGAAAAGTAAAGGAACTTTACGTTTTCGAAGGATTAGGAAAGAAAAAAGTAACTGAAGTTCAGGCAGGGGATATCTGTGCCGTAGTAGGTTTCGACGCTTTCCAGATCGGGGACTCTTTCGTAGACCTTGAAAATCCTGAGCCGTTGGAAAGAACGGCCATCGATGAGCCTACCCTGAACATGACGTTCTCCATCAACAACTCTCCGTTCTTCGGGAAAGACGGTAAATATGTGACCTCTAATCACCTGAAAGAAAGGTTAACCAAAGAATTGGAGAAAAACTTAGCATTAAGGGTTCAGCAGACTGATGATGCCAACACCTTCCTGGTATTCGGTAGAGGGATTCTTCACTTATCCGTTCTTATCGAAACGATGAGAAGAGAAGGATATGAAATGACCATCGGTCAGCCGCAGGTAATCCTGAGAGAAGATGAAAACGGACAAAAGCTGGAGCCTTACGAATCTTTGGTGGTGGACGTTCCTGAAGAATATGCTTCAAGGGTAATCGACTTGGCTACCCAGAGAAAAGGGGACCTTCACATTATGGAAACCAAAGGGGAAATGCAGCACATGGAATTCGAGATTCCTTCAAGAGGTCTGATCGGATTGCGTTCTCAGATGTTGACCGCTACTGCCGGTGAAGCCATCATGGCACACCGTTTCACGGAATACAAGCCTTTCAAAGGAGCGATTCCTGGAAGAAACAATGGGGTATTGATCAGCAAAACCCAGGGACCGGCTACAGAATATTCCATTGCTAAACTTCAGGACAGAGGGAAGTTCTTCGTGGATCCGGGTGAAGAAATCTACGCAGGAATGATCATCGGGGAACAGAACAAACCGGGTGACCTTGTGGTAAACATCGTGGAAGCCAAACAGCTGAACAACATGAGAGCCTCAGGAAAAGATAAAGATACCGGAGTAGCACCGAAAATCTTGTTCTCTCTTGAAGAATGTATGGAATACATCCAGGGTGATGAAGCGATCGAGGTAACGCCGAACTTCATCCGTATGAGAAAGAAAATCCTTTCCGAAGAAGAAAGAAAAAGAGTGGAAAGAGGAGCGAAAGCTTAATTTCAACATTCATCTGAGCACTGGCCTCTTTGCCATCGCTACAGAACACCATACAGCCTTCCGTTTTTGCGGAAGGCTATTTTATTTCCCGAAGATCATATTGATTTTCCTGGATGATTTCGTGGCTTCGGCTCCGCTCGGCCACCCGGATCGCCATTCCTGATAACTGAACCCTGAAAGGGTGCCTGATCAACAGCGCCGGGTGTAGCCCGATGTCAAAACAGTCGGAAACATCCAAGTCCTGAAAGAGCGGAATCCTCTACAGCTTCGCTCAGCTGCCGGATAACCGTTCCTTTTAGCCATGGAGCATCAATAACTTCTATAACAATTTCAACATATAGTTGTCATTCCGTAGGAATCCAAACAGCATCAGCGACATTCAGCAGATTAGAATCTCCCACAGATGGCACAAATTTTCACAGATTATTTCATAGCTATTCCTGATAACTGAGCCCTGAAAAGGTGCCTGATCAACAGCCCAGGGTGCAGCCCGGTGTCAAAACACACAACCATCCAAGCACTGAAGGGGCGACATCCTCACATCAGATAAATAAAATCCTTCAGAACTACCCAGCTACAGGACAATCATTCCTGGACTACGAAATATAAAAAAAACTTTTGTGCACTTTTTAAGCATGGATCATTTAGCTTCTTAATACAACACGAATATCTTTTGTTTCTTTTGACTTCGCCGAACCTTCGGTTTGTGGTTAAAAATCAACCGGCAGACACAAGTTAAGCCTGGAACTGTTGAAAATCTTCGATTTTCCTCTTATGTGTTCTGAATTATGCGCAATCCATCAATCTAAAAATCTCATGTGCCTAATGTGTTAAAAATAATGCCTTCTGAGCTAATCCCACGGCCAAGTTTTTGTATTTTCTTTATTATGAACACCACCAAACGACTATTCTTCCTATCCATCATCATCTTTGCAGTAACCGCCTGCAAAGAACTCAAAATACCGAACAAAATCTTCGAGGCATCTGAGCGGACCCGCTACGAACGCAGCTATTCCGGAGCCGACAGTTTAATGACCCAATGGAAAAACAGTTTTTCTTCAGCCATCGCCAACCGGCTTATCATAGAAGAGAGCAATGCTTTCACCTTCTTTGCTGACCAGCCGAAACCGGAAGCTGTCGGATATGGCCTCGAACTGAAACAGGGCGATCTGTTGGTAATTGAAGCGTCAGGAGTTATTTCACCGGCAAAAATATTTGTAGATGTTTTTGAGCCGGGTATAGATGCCGGGAATGCCAAAAGCGAAATTCTGGAAAACGGGAGATTCAGCCGGTTTACGGAAACCAGCGGTTTACATAAAGTGGTCATCCAGCCTGAAATCGGATACCGGAATACATTTGAACTGAAAATATATACCCAACCGTCTATTTCCTTTCCGGTAACAGGAAAAGGCAACCGCGATGTCCAGAGCTTTTGGGGAGCCAGCCGTGACGGTGGCGGAAGAAGCCACGAAGGCGTCGATATCTTTGCCCCGCGCGGCACCCCTATTGTAGCGGTGGCGGATGGATTCATTACCCGTACCGGAAACCAGGGGCTCGGCGGGAAGCAGGTCTGGCTCCGCGATGGCATTCTTGGAAATTCTTATTATTACGCGCACCTCGACAGCATCCTGACCGAAGGCGGAAAGCAGGTAAGAACCGGCGATACCCTCGGGAGAATCGGGAATACCGGCAATGCCGCGGGCGGCCCGACCCATTTGCATTTCGGGATCTATACAGCCGGCGGAGCAGTTGATCCGTATCCGTATATCAGGAAACGTCCGGTGCAGGCTTCCGCTTCCATGGCAAAAATACCGGAAGAGAATTGGATCAAAGCAGGAACCAATCTCCGTTCAGGTCCGGGAACGAAATATGAAAGCCTTATCCTGATCAATGGTAAGGCTCCGGTTAAAATCCTGACTGCATTTGGTTCCTGGTATCATGTAAAAACAGCAGGGAATCAGGAAGGTTTCGTACAGAGAGAACGGTTGCAGAAATAAAGAATTGTTTTGATCATGCCGAGACTTAGAGGATGTTTAAATTCTTACTTAAAATGTTTTTCGTCATTCTCTTCATCTTAATTTTCTGAATTGAAATAAACTTTGTTTATTCTTAACTTTTATCACTTTATAACCTTTTCTAATTTAATAAAATGAAACTTAATAAATTGAGTGTTTTTAAACTAAAATATCTTAATTGCTTAATGTTAAAAACTGAGTCCGAAATCTAAACAGTCTTTTATTTAATTTACAGGTATAAATCATTTTTTCATAAACATATCAATTCAAGGCTGTCTATCTGGAAAAACCGCAGATTTAAATGACAAAAACCCCTTTAATGTTTAAAAATTCATCAATCCGTAGTATTTAAAATAAAAGATTAACCTTATTTTTGTGAAATGAACCTCCGAAATATTAAATATACCCTCATCTTATGTTCAGCTGTTACGCTGACTTCCTGCGCCTCACAAAAAGCGGCTACTCCCGTAAAAACGCCCGTTTCAAAGCCAAAACCGGATCTTCCTCCAAAACCGGTTGCTGCCATCCCTCCTGATGAAACGTTCAGAACCGTTCTTCCTGAAATCAGAAGAGAATTCCGCGGTGCCTGGATTGCGAGTGTGGCCAACATCAACTGGCCTTCAAGAAACAATTTATCAGTAGACCAGCAGAAGGCAGAAGCGCTTGCTATGCTGGATATGCTAAGAGACAATAACTTCAATGCCGTTATTTTCCAGGCACGGCCTTCTGCCGATGCTCTATATACCAGCAATCTGGAACCATGGTCTTATTTTTTAACGGGACAGACCGGTGTTGCGCCTTATCCGAATTACGACCCGCTTCAGTTCTGGACTGAAGAAGCCCATAAAAGGGGACTTGAACTTCATGTCTGGCTGAATCCGTACCGTGCCCACCATTCCAACGGAGGTTCCCCGAACAGCCTGTCGATGGTGAATAAGCTTTCCGATATTGTCATCCGGCTGAAAAACGGCATGTACTGGTTTGATCCTGCCGATCCAAAAACGCAGGGACACGTTTCCAATGTGGTAAAAGATATTGTTAAAAGATATGATATCGATGCCGTACATTTCGATGATTATTTTTATCCGTACGCTACCTATAATAAAGGGGCCGATTTTCCTGACAATAAAACATGGAGTGCGTATGTAAGCAGTGGCGGAACCTTAAGCAGGGCAGACTGGAGAAGAGACAACGTCAATAAATTTGTAGAACGGATCTATAAAGAGATCCACGCCGAGAAAAATTATGTGAAATTCGGGATCAGTCCGTTCGGGATCTGGAAGCCGGGATATCCGGCAGGAGTTGTTGGTTCTTCTCAATACGACGAATTGTATGCCGATGCGAAATTATGGCTGAATAAAGGCTGGGTCGATTATTTTTCACCCCAGCTGTACTGGCCGATCGAATCCAAGGGGCAGCCTTTTGAAGCGCTATTAAACTGGTGGAAGTCTGAGAATACGATGAACCGCCATCTCTGGCCGGGATTAAATACCGTAGAAATCCGGTCCTCTGACCGTCCGGCAGAGATTAAAAACCAGATTGAAGTTTCGAGACAGGTGTTAGGAAATGATGCCGGAGAAGTTCACTGGAGCATTGCCGGACTTACCAAAAATGCAAGTATGCTTCCGGTCTTAAAAAACGGACCGTACAAAGAAAAAGCCCTGGTTCCGAAATCCCCGTGGATTAAAACCATCCCCTTGCAGACGCCAAGCCTTTTTATTAATGACAACGGAAGTTCCGTACAGGTAAGCTGGAGTACAAAAAATATAAAAGACGTTTTCCAGTGGGTGCTTTTCGCACAGTACAACGGGGTCTGGGAAACAGAAATCCTGACCCTGGACCAGCTCTCGAAAGAAATCCCGAAAACGAAAGACGGAAAAATACTGAACGCCGCAGCCATCAAAGCCGTTGACCGGCTAGGCAACGAAAGCGATTATACTGCTAAAAAAGTACAATAAGCATACTTTAAAAGAACCAAAATTCCTGCCATTATCTGCAGGAATTTTTTTTGCTTGGCTTATAGTGAATGGTGAATATTGCTGTGCAAGTGAATCGTGAATTTAAACGGGGTAATGTCGGAAAGCGCAAAGCCGCAAAGAATATTAAATACTATGCGTTCTTAAGTCGCAAGGATTTTATCTTTGATAAAATTGAATACCGCACATTGATCTCATGATACTGAATTTTGAAAATCCTTTCTGGTCAGCAGCATGAAAATTTGACATCGTCAAATTCTTTGCGCCTTTCAACGTTGCCTTTTCACTAATCTTCGCGTCTTTGCGCATCCCAACAACAATCAAAATTTCATTCGTTAAAAATTGACCATTGACAAGCAAAGCGAGTTCACCATTGACGCTGGACTAAAGGGCGAAATAAAAGACTGCCATCTTAGCCCCGATTGCAGTGGAAATCCTTTTTTGAAAAAAAAGATTGCAACGGAAAGCGGGAAAAAGCTCCTGAAAAACGAAGCGGTGAAAGAGAAAAGGTGAAAATCAATTGGCCAAAATTACGGACAAAAGTTTAGAATAACTATAAATTGCGATATAACATTTAGTATTTCAGTATTTTACAAAAAGATTGTGTTGGGTGTGATGAAATATCATAAGTTCTCGGAACTATTTTTGCATCGGTAGATTTATAATCACCTTAAAAAATATAAATTATGAATACCAACAGACTTTCGGCTAGACTTGAACAGGCACTGAGTGACCAGATGAATACGGAAGATCTTCAGTCGAGAACGTATTTTTCATACGGGATCTGGGCTGCTGACAAAGGATATGCCGGAATCTCCAACTTTTTATTCCGTCATGCACAGGAAGAAAGAGACCACGCGGTAAAGTTCATGCAGTATGTGCTGAACAGAGGCGGAAAGCCCAAAATTACCGAACTTCCTTCGCCGGGAGCGGAACCGACCAGCCTTACAAATTGCTTCGACCTGGTTTTTCAACATGAGGTAGACAATACAACAGCAATTTATAAGCTTGTAGATATAGCCCTTGAAGAAAAAGACTGGGCATCGTGGAATTTCCTTCAGTGGTTCGTGAAAGAACAGATTGAAGAAGAAACATTTGCGATGAACCTGATCGATAAACTGAAAATTGCAGGTGGCGACAGAGCATCCGATGAATCGCTGTTCACGCTTGACAAGACCCTTGAAACATTACCGGATGACGCGGAACAGGCACAGGATGCCACGGGAGCAAATCCATAAGATACAAAACACCCACTGAAAGAAAATTTATTAAGATCTGCCGAGACCCGGCAGATTTTTTTATTATGAAACTCCCGGTAAAATCACTATCTTTGCCCGCTGAAAGTTCAGGGTTTTTCTAACATCAAATCCCGGACGGTAAACATTAAACTTTGAATCTTACGTTATGAAATGTGGAATCGTAGGCTTACCGAATGTAGGTAAATCAACTCTTTTTAACTGCCTGAGCAATGCCAAAGCCCAGTCGGCCAACTATCCTTTCTGTACCATCGAACCGAATCTCGGAACGGTTTCCGTGCCGGATCAGCGGTTGTTCGAATTGGAAAAAATAGTAAAACCGGAAAGAGTTTTGCCGGCGGTCGTAGAGATTGTAGACATTGCCGGTCTTGTAAAAGGGGCAAGCAAAGGTGAGGGGCTTGGAAACCAGTTTCTGGCCAACATCCGCGAGTGTGAAGCGATCATCCACGTTTTAAGATGTTTCGATAACGGGAACATTGTTCACGTAGAAGGTTCGGTGGATCCTTTGAGAGATAAGGAAATCATCGATATCGAACTTCAGCTGAAAGACCTGGAGACGGTAGGAAAAGCAGTTGAAAAAGCGAAAAAATTCATCAAATCCGGAAAGAAAGATGATATCCTGATTTATGAGACCCTTCAGAGTCTTGAAAAATTCCTGGAAGACGGTAAGAACGCAAGAGAGTTTGCTACTGACGATACTACGAAATCCATTATCGGTGAAATTCAGTTACTGACGAACAAGCCGGTGTTGTATGTTTGTAACGTAGATGAGAATTCCATTAAAAACGGAAACGAATGGATCGGTAAGATCGAAGAAATGGCAAAAGGTGAAGGCGCTGAAGTGGTAGTCCTTGCCGCACAGATCGAAGCCGACATCAATGAACTGGAAACTTTTGAAGAAAGGGAGATTTTCCTTGATGAACTGGGGCTTACCGAACCGGGCGTAAACCGTCTGATCAGAAAAGCCTACGATCTGCTGAAACTTCAGACGTATTTCACGGCAGGAGTGAAAGAAGTGAGAGCCTGGACGATCGGGCAGGGATGGACGGCTCCTCAGGCTGCCGGCGTTATCCATACCGATTTCGAGAAAGGTTTCATCCGGGCAGAGGTTATTAAATATGACGATTATGTAACCTATGGTTCTGAAGTAAAAATCAAAGAAGCCGGAAAGCTTTCGGTGGAAGGAAAAGAATACATCGTGAAAGACGGTGATATCATGCACTTCAGATTCAACGTATAAAAAAAATATTAAAGTTAGTTATATAAAAAACGCTTCGGAAGGTAATTTCCGGAGCGTTTTTTGCCTAAAATTAAATTTAAAAATTAAAGTTCAATCAAGGATGATCCGGCACTGCCTTTCTCCGCAAAACAAGCCGCAATTTGTACACTCGCCTGTTATCATATCGGTGTACCTTTCCTTTCCGCCTGAGATCGACTTCAACTTTTTTCTGCTTAATGAACTATTATTTTTTACAATAAAAGATTTAAGTGACGGTTGGTTAAGGCTCGATCACAGAGCGGCATTCGAACTCCGCACACTGTCTGCCGTAAGCTTTACACTGTCCGGTATAAGGATCGATGCACTGCATTAATCCGCCGGTGATTGATCTGAGCTGCTTTTTATCCAGCTTTTTTCCTTTTGGTAGGTTTTGATTTTTCATAATAATGGATTTGGGTTAATGTTAAACAAGATAACTACTGTGGCCTGCATTCCTTTTGTGCACAGACTTTTGAAATGGTAATACAGCCGTACTCATTTAAAATCGGACATCCGCCCGGTGTGGGGCAATCGGTTTCAAGGCAATTTAAAAGCCCGCCTGTGATGGAACGCAGTTGTTTTTTATTTAATTTCCTTCCGTTGATAAGGTTTTCGTTTGTCATGCCAATGGATTTTTAAATTGGAAGTCATTAACTACATAGGTCTGCATTGCCTTTGTGCGCAAGCATTTGAAATCGTAATACAGCCATAATCATTTAATGGCGGACACCCGTCAACCGTCGGGCAGCTTCCTCCCAAACAATCTAATAATCCTCCGGTGATAGAGCGCAATTGTTTTTTGTTCAGTTTTTTTCCGTTGATCAGATTTTGATTTTTCATATTGAATATTGTTTTAATTTGATTGTCACTAATTTATGAAATATTTGGATATTATATCACTTGAGTATGAAAAAAATAATAAAATTTTTATTTTGTATTATTTATGGCAAGGATATTTATTTCTTACATTTGAATTTTACAAATCCTGACTATGGAAAAGACCGCCCATACAAGCTATACTTCGCTGGATGATTTTTACCGTGAAATGACTGCCAAGCTCGGAACAGATCTGGAATCCGTTTTTCCAAAAGGTCTGCATAAAGATATAGGACACTTTAACGTCTTCGATATAGCCCAAACTATTGAGCGGATAAAAACGACAGCGGAAATGCCCTACAACCGGCGGAAATATTATAAGATCAGCCTGATCCGGGGAAGAAACCGGGCTGAATATGCTGATAAAGTCATTCAGATAAAAAAGAACGCTTTGTTGTTTGCCACACCAAGGGTACCGTACCACTGGATTCCGGAAGATCCCGGACAGTCGGGAAGCTTCTGTGTTTTTACGGAAGATTTTTTTATAAAGGATAAATCCCACAATACCCTGGAAGACCTTCCGATTTTCCAGCCGGGAAATATTCCCCTTTTTGAAATAGAAGATGACCTGGCGGATGAAATTGAGCTTCTGTATGGCAAGATTAAAAACGAAATCGGCTCCGATTATATTTTTAAGTATGACCTGATCCGGAATTATGTGCTGGAACTGATTCACTACGGCCAGAAACTGCAGCCGGCTTCGAAATTATCAACTTCTCAGGAAGCTTCCATGCGGGTGGTTTCTTTGTTTATAGAACTTCTGGAAAGGCAGTTTCCCATTGAATCTTCCGACCAGAGACTGCAGCTGAAAACAGCGAAAGACTATGCCGATAGGCTGTCCGTTCATGTGAATTATCTGAACAAAAAATTAAAAGAAAGCACCGGTAAAACAACCACTGAAATTATTGCGGAAAGAATAATCCAGGAAGCAAAGATCCTGCTAAAGCAGACCCGATGGAATGTTTCAGAGATCGCTTATGCCCTGGGATTTGAAGAAATTGCCCATTTCTCAAATTTCTTTAAGAAGAAAACCTCCATGGCGCCGCTGGAATTCCGTTCCTGATTTGAATTTTGCAAATTTATGTTTGAATCGGACAAATGCCGCATGCCTTAAATGCCTGAACTTTGTAACATCAAAAAATAATTTAATAATGGAAACAAGAACAAAAATTGCATTGGTAACGGGAGGAAGCCGTGGCCTGGGCAAAAATTCAGCTTTAAAGGTTGCCCAAAAAGGACTTGATGTGATCATTACCTACAAAAGCAATAAAGAAGAAGCGGATAAGGTAGTCGCTGAAATTCAGGCATTGGGAAGAAAGGCGATTGCCTATCCGCTGGATACCAAAAATGTAAGCAGCTTTGATGACATTGTAAAAACAGTCGGGGATCATCTTGAAGAAAACACGGGAAGCAGAAATATCGATTTTCTCATCAATAATGCCGGAACCGCTCTTTATGCCCCGATTCCCGAAGTCACCGAAGAACAGCTGGACGACGTAGTGGACATTCATTTCAAAGGAGTGTTCTTCCTGACCCAGAAATTTTTGCCTTTCATTAATGAAGGTGGCGGCATCATCAATATTTCTTCAGGACTGGCGAGGTTTGCCCTTCCGGGATCGTCGGTCTACGGATCGATTAAAGCGGCTGTGGATATGCTCACGAAATACCAGGCTAAAGAACTGGGGACAAGAAAAATCAAATCCAATGTGGTGGCACCGGGGGCTATCGAAACGGATTTCGGCGGCGGAAGAACAAGAGACGACGAGCATGTAAATGCAATGGTAGCGGGAGCGACCGCTTTGGGCAGGGCAGGACTTCCGGATGACATCGGCGGAGTTGTAGCTTTCCTTTGTACGGAAGATGCCGGCTGGATCAATGGCCAGCGCATTGAAGCTTCCGGCGGAATGTTTTTATAGCCGCTGCAATATTATTTTCAAACTGAAATAAAGACTGCCGATAATAAATCCCGGTAGCTGAGCGCAACCGAAGCCACCGGGATTTTATTTTAATGAGAATTCGATCATATTTATTTTCAATAGATAACACAGGAAAATAATCAGGGATTTTAAATAAATTTTTCCTTTAAAAGAATATCATTTAATATTAAATACCATTAGCCGTTATACCAACCAAAAAGAACTTCCGGCTTCCGGCTTCCGGCTTCCGGCTTTTTACAATTTCGATAAATTTTCAATCGCTTTCTCCAGGGTTTCCTGTTTTTTGGCAAAGCATAAACGGATGACCTTATCATTCCGCTTGTTCTGATAAAATGACGAAAAAGGTACGCTTGCCACTTTATGGGTTACCGTCAGTTCGGTAGCGAAATCAAAATCATTTTTATCAGAGATCTTATCGTATTGCAGGGCCTGGAAATAGGTTCCTTCGCAATCCAGTAAGGTAAACGGAGTAGTGGCCAGTCCCTGTCTTAAAAAATCCCTTTTTTCCTCGAAGAACTGATTGAGGTACTGGTAATGTTCCGGATTTTTCATGTATTCCGCCAAAGCGAGCTGCATCGGCGTATTTACGGAAAATACATTGAACTGATGAACTTTCCGGAATTCATCCATCAGGTATTTCGGCGCGGCACAGTATCCGGTTTTCCAGCCGGTAACATGGAAGAGTTTTCCGAAAGAAGCAATCATCAGACTCCGGTTTTTAAGTTCGGGATAGCGGCAGATGCTGAGATGCTGCTTACCGTCAAACACAATATTTTCATAAACCTCATCACTCAGGATCAGGATGGACGTATTTTCAACAATTTTTATCAATTCCTGAATATCATGCTCCTTAAAAATCTTTCCTGCGGGATTGTTCGGGTTGTTGATGATAATCATCTTCGTTTTATCTGAAACCAGATTTTTCACGGTAGCCCAGTCGATTTCATAATCGGGAGCCTTCATTTCGAACCGCCTGACAATTCCGCCGAAAAGTTCTACCGTCGGCTCATAACAGTCATAAGCCGGCTCGAAGATGATCACCTCATCATCCTTTTTTATGAAAGCGGCAATGGCTGTAAAAATGGCCTGGGTTCCGCCGGTGGTTACCGTAATTTCAGAATCGGGATGGTAAACGGCTTTGTGGCTGTTTTCGATCTTTTTTGCAATTTCATCCTTTAGACCGATCATTCCGCCCATAGGCGCGTACTGGTTGAACCCCTGCCTGATAAAGTTGCTTACACAATCCAGCAGCTCAGGATCCGCCGTAAAATCCGGGAAGCCCTGCGACAGATTGATGGCCTCATTTTCAGTGGCAAGCTGCGTCATCGTGCTGAAAATGGTGGTTCCTACATTGGAAAGCTTCGATAAAGGAAGTTGTATCATGAATGATTATTTTTTTGTATTCCGAATGTAAGGAAAAATTGGAGACCGGCGGTAAATTGAGTGAGAAAATATCCATAAGGTGGAGATTCTTTAATAATCCTATTGGATAGTCTGTTAGGTTCAATGTATGTTTAACTACAATCACGCAGATTTGAAAGATGCCGCAGATTTTGGCTGTACTTATATTAGCGTACCACGCCTGGTTAGTGGAAATTATATCAAAGTGAATGTAATGGATTTAAAAATTTAAGCCGTCGGTCTTAAAATTCCAGATGTATTACATTCGATCAGAAATAAAAAAGCCGTCTGAGATCAGACAGCTTTTCATAACATTTAATAGAAAATATCATTTTGAAATTAGAAGTTTCTGGGAAGTCGTTTTGTTTTCTGTTTTTATTTCAACAATATAAATTCCCTCTATCAGTTTTTCCGTGGCGATTCTGGTGCTCTGCCTGCCGTTACTGACCGTTTGGGAGCTGTTGAGCACCACTTTTCCTGAAGCATCTGTAATTTTTATAGCGACAGGGCCACTTTTGGAAAGATTCGTGATGACATCCACGTAGTTTTTTGCAGGATTGGGAACCAGTGTATATTCTGCCTGAATCGGTTGGCCTGTTTCTGCCCGTGCAATATCCCGGACTTCATTTAAGGGAGATTTCACTGCAACCGGACTTTTTGCATCTCCGCCTTCTGCAGGTTTCGGAATACAGATGGAAATACAGGTTTTACATCTTGGCTTATCTCCCTCAAACTGGGTTACGCATAAGGTATAACTTCCCGGAGAAGTATAGGTGTGGGAAGTCATTACATCGGAAATCGTTCCATCACCCCAGTCAACTTTGTATAAACCAGGAGAATTCGTGCTTTCCAGGAAGATCTGCCCGATCGTATAATTCCCGGAGGTGCTGGTAGTCGTTTGTAATTTGAAATTGGAGTTGCATTCATTACAGCCTTCACAAGGCTTTACACAAAAGTTATCAAAATACATTACTTCTTCCTGGGTAGTGGTTATATCAGGAGAGACCGCAAGAATTTGTGAATTCATAATGATATTGTCAAAAACGGATGCATTTACAGGGTTCATCGTCCAGGCGCCGTCGGAATTGCTTGGAAGGACTCCGCCGCTGGAAAGCTGGATCGGCGCTTTGATCCGTACCCATCCGCTTCCGGGAGTTACCGTAATATTTGCTACGAATGAAGCGCTGTTGGTTCCATCTGAAAGAACGATGTACGGATGGTAAGGCATTCCGTAACCGCTGTCATTTTCAAGATAAAAGTCAAAATAGATGCATTGCCCCAAAAATTGTTTTCCGAGATACTGGTAATCTTTCGTATTCTGATACCAGGAACTACCGGATTTATCTCTGAGAATCAGATAAGGGGAACCGTCAAGCGCATTAGGTGAGCCTATTCCCACCCCTACATTTCCGTTAGGTGCCGGGGCGGGTCCCCAGTTGCCGTACGGATTGGAAGGATCGTTGAAATCTGAGCAGGGAGGGATATTCTGTGCATGAAACAGAGCACTTCCCAACAGGAGATACAGGGTTAAAAAATATATTCTTACCATAATGTGATATTGATTTTATACATCAAAAACCAACAAAAACTTTAAGAATTAATAATCATTTGATACAATTTGGTTTTCACCGTTTTTCCCGTTTTACGGTTATTTGTAGAATAAAAGTAGATGTAAATGAAGTATCACGCTACCGGGAATAAGCAGCTGCGGAAATATTTTGAGCAGGTGTATGTTTTTCATTGATAAATGTGAAAAACAAAAGCTGCCCGGAGACAGCTTTTGACCTATGAAAGAAATAGTTATGAATTTAAATTGAAACGTTTATTAATCCTGCATCAGCATTTTTTTGGTATCTGCGCTCTTACCGTCTACCGAAAGGGTATATACATACGATCCGCCACGGATTCCATTTAGGGTAACACTGCCGTTGCCTTTATCTTTAAGCGGGATATTCTTAATCAGTTGTCCTGAAATAGTATAGATGCCGATGGATGCCGAGTTTACTTCCTTTGGAAGATAATACCTGATTACGGTTTCTCCTTTTCCCGGATTCGGGGCATTCTGGTACAGTTTCGGCTCGTTGGAAACGGTACTCATATCAACGCTGGTCCTGCTTTGTTTCAGCAGGTCTTTCAGTTCCTGGACTTCTTTCCTGAGATCATCGATCTGGGTCTGGAAATTTTCAGATTGATTACCGGCAGGTTTGTCAATAAAACTTTTGGCCACCATCACATTTCCATCGGGATCAACAACCAACGCTCTTCCGGGTCCGTTCGGAAGGTTTTCCATCCTTACCTTTCCGTTGGTATGCAGAATGGCGGTAGGCGCTGTGGTACCGATGCCTACCAATTGGTCCTGGATCAGCATGGTCGGCGTTGAAGAGACCCCGAACATCAGTGATGAAGGGATATTGTTGGTCAGTTTGGATCCGCCTCCGGTTCCGGACCCGAATACGAAGGACCGGTTTCCGGTAGCGATCAGGTCTATCCCAAAACCGCCCGAATATTCGGATCCCAGATCGACGCCTACCCCGATGGCAAACTGGTTAGACGCTGTAATTCTATTCACCCATCCTAAAGCTACGGACTTACTGGCTTGTTTAAACACGCGGTTTCCCTGGCCGGCTACAATATTGGCACCCCCGGCATCCGCTAAATCGTTCTGCCAGCCGCTCACCATGGAACTGTTGGCATTGTTGCCCAAAACATTGCTTGATCCGGCAATGATGCTTCCTTTGGTTTTTGCAGCATTGGAATTGTTTACACTTTCCACTAAAAATGACCCCGTTTCATTTAAAAGAGCCTGGCCGGGATTATTGCTCGCTCCGTTGGTTCTCAGATAAAAAGGGAATGCATTTACGGTCCCTGCATAATTTGAAGAGGTAATCCCTCCGTTTCCGAAAGTCTGCCAGGCCTGTGCATCGGCTTCTGCTGCCGAAAAAAGTAAAGCTGCCGCTACAAGTCCTTTTAAAGATAATACGTGTGTTTTCATGATACGTTTTGTTTTTGGTTATTCGTTTCCCAAAACTATCAAAACATGATCGGTCAGACTATCACTACTGATCAAATGGCGGCGGAAAATGAGTAAATGTAAATATTTATCAAATAAGTGTGAATTGTTAAACCATTTTGTGAAGGAATTCGTTTTTACGCCGTATCGAAACATCCAGTACGGAATTATCGGCCATCACCACCTGCCCGCCTTTCCCCTTAATATATTCTTTGAGATGTTCCAGATTGATCAGGTGCTTATGGTGGATCCTGAAAAAATTGTAGCCGGAAAGATTCTTTTCGAAATCGTGAAGCGTTTTGGAAACCATCACTTTCGTCTTATCCAGCAGGTAAATAAAGGTATAGTTGGAATCCGCTTCACACCGGATAATTTCATCAATATTGACCCTTTTAAAACCTTGTAAAGTCGGTAGGTTAATTTTACTGTGGGGCAGAATAGGCGAAAGGCTTTTGCTGTTGCTGAAATTTTCGATGGCTTTATTAACGGTCAGTACAAAATTGAGATTCGTAACGGGTTTCAGGATGCAGCCTGTGATTCCTTTTTTTACCGCCTGAATGGCTGAATTTTCAGAATCCGTCATGAAAATAAGGAGGGAAGGTTTTTGTTGGAATTCCGATAAGATTTCAAAGGTGGTTTCATTGGTCATAGGAATGTCAACAAAAAGAAAATCAGTGGAATTTTTGCTGAGGTAATCGGAGGCCGACCGGAGATTTTCCGTACAGAAACCGATCTTGAATTCCGGGAATTCTTTTTTTAGAAGCAGGGAGATGGATTCGCTGCCATCTTTGTCCCCAAGGATGCAGGCATGGAATGTATTTTTCATGGTTTAATTGTGGTTTTTGGAGTTGGGTTTTAAGTTTTTTAAATATAATGCATACTGTTAATTTTAGTTTTTAAGCAGATGAATTGTTAATGATTATCGGTTTTTATGCAAATAATTTAAAAAATAAACGTTATTTGTTTTTCACTTCATATTGAGTAATGTAAATATAGAGTTTCGCAGATAATAATGCAATATTTTTTATTAAATATTCGTAAAATATGAGGCGAAATATTCGGATATTTTTGGGCAAATCCGTACTTTTGTATATTTGCTGAAATTACATATGTCACAAGAAATAAATCCAATCTATTCCGAAGATAATATCAGGACCCTCGATTGGCAGGAACACATCCGTCTACGTCCCGGGATGTACATCGGGAAGCTGGGAGACGGCTCCTCTGCCGACGATGGTATTTATATTTTGCTGAAAGAAATCCTCGACAATTCCATTGATGAGTTCAGGATGAAATCCGGTAAAAGAATTGAAATAAAATTAGACGACGGTAAAGTTACGATCCGTGATTTTGGCCGTGGAATCCCGTTGGGGAAAGTAGTGGATGCCGTATCCAAAATGAACACCGGAGGAAAGTACGACAGCAAGGCTTTTAAAAAGTCCGTCGGCCTGAACGGGGTCGGTACCAAAGCGGTAAATGCCCTTTCCGATTATTTCCGGGTACGCTCGTTTCGTGACGGGCGCATGAAAGCCGCTGAATTTTCAAGGGGTATCATTAAAGAAGATTTTGAGGAAAAAGATTCTTCAGACCGAAACGGGACTGAGATTTCCTTTATCCCGGATGCCGATATTTTCCTGCATTTCAAATTCAGGAAAGAGTATATCGAAAGAATGCTCCGAAACTACGCTTACTTGAATCCCGGGCTGAAAATTCTTTTCAACGGTGAAACGTTTTATTCCGAAAACGGACTTAAAGATCTGTTGGACGAAGAGCTGGAAAATGAAACCCTGTATCCGATTGTCCATCTGAAAGACAACGATATCGAAGTGGCGATTACGCATACCGACAAATCCCAGACGGAAACCTATTTTTCGTTCGTCAACGGACAGAATACCACGCAGGGAGGAACCCACCTGAATGCCTTCCGTGAAGCCTATGTAAAGACCATCCGGGAGTTTTTTAATAAAAGTTTCGATGCTTCCGACGTCAGGAAATCCATTGTAGCAGCTGTTTCCATCAACGTGGAAGAACCGGTTTTCGAATCCCAGACCAAAACCAAGCTGGGATCCAACGACATCGGCCCGAACGGTCCGACGGTACGTACCTTCATCATCGACTTTCTGAAAAGCAAGCTCGATAACTTCCTGCATAAAAATCCGGAGGTTGCCGAAGCGATCCAGCGGAAAATCTTAATTTCCGAAAGGGAAAGAAAAGAACTTTCCGGAATTCAGAAGCTGGCCCGTGAAAGAGCGAAGAAAGTATCCCTTCACAATAAAAAGCTCCGCGACTGCCGGCAGCATTATAACGATCAGAAAAACGAAAGAAAAGGGGAAACCCAGATCTTCATTACCGAAGGGGATTCTGCATCAGGATCCATCACCAAATCCCGCGATGTGGAAACCCAGGCTGTATTTTCCCTGAAGGGTAAGCCGCTGAATTGTTATGGACTGACGAAAAAAGTAGTCTACGAAAACGAAGAATTCAACCTTCTTCAGGCAGCCTTGAATATCGAAGAAAGCCTGGAAGACCTCCGTTACAACCAGGTGATTATTGCCACCGATGCCGATGTAGACGGGATGCACATCCGCCTGCTGATGATTACTTTCTTTCTGCAGTTCTTCCCGGACCTCATCAAGAACGGGCATCTTTACATCCTTCAGACCCCCTTGTTCAGGGTAAGAAACAAAAAGGAAACAAGATACTGCTATTCCGAACAGGAGCGGATCAAGGCGCTGAACGAACTGGGTAAAAATCCAGAGATTACCCGGTTTAAAGGGCTGGGGGAAATTTCTCCGGATGAATTCAAGCATTTCATCGGAAAAGACATCCGCCTGGAGCCTGTGGTAGCCGGAAAAGACCAGACCATCGAACAGCTGCTCGAATTTTATATGGGAAAAAACACTCCCGACCGGCAGACTTTCATTCTTGAAAATCTGGTCGTGGAAGATCCCGATATTGATAAAAAAGAAGTACTGACGGAGGCCCTTGATGAAAATTAGAACCGTAAGAAAACCATAAATCACAAAACATAAATTAATATAATGAGACTGAGCAACCGTAACAAAACATCGGTGTACAGCTTTATAAACAGCCTTCTGATCATGTTTTTGCTCGGAGGCGTTGGAGCTTATCTTTTGGAAGAATACAAATTCAATATTTTAGGAAAAGAAAGCCTGCTGCTGATTATTATTCCGGTATTTTTAATCGTCCTGCTTTACATCAGCGGAAGGCAGATTTTTGAATATGACAGCGACGGAGAAGCGCTTCATTTCAGGAACAGAAACATTGTCCCTTTTCTGCAAAAGCCGTTAAGTGATGAATTTCCGAAATATAAACTGCTGAAATTTGAGATCATCAATCTTTTTATTATAAAAAGGCTTTATATTACCGTATCAAGCAAAAACAGCGGCTCAGCCATTCTGAAATATGAAATTTCATATCTCACGAAAAAAGAGGTTAATGATCTAAGATTCTCCTTACATAAAGTAATGAAAGCCAATAACGAGAAAAAGAGTTAATAAATTAAATGATAACAGAAGAATACTCGAATGAGGGTGACAGCTTAAAAAAGGTTTCCGGGCTTTACAGAGACTGGTTTCTGGATTATGCTTCTTATGTAATCCTGGACCGGGCAATCCCGTCGATTTATGACGGATTCAAGCCGGTTCAGCGAAGAATTATGCATTCCATGCGGGAGCTGGAAGACGGACGTTACAATAAAGTGGCCAACATTGTAGGAAATACCATGAAGTACCACCCGCACGGTGACGCTTCCATTACCGATGCCATGGTGGGAATCGGGCAGAGGGAACTTCTGATCGATACCCAGGGAAACTGGGGAAATATTTACACGGGAGACTCCGCCGCTGCCGCAAGGTATATCGAAGCCCGGCTGACACCGTTTGCGCTGGAAGTGGTCTTTAACCCGAAAACAACGGAATGGTCTAAATCCTATGACGGCAGAAATAACGAGCCGATCGACCTTCCCGTAAAATTTCCGCTGCTTCTGGCACAGGGGGTTGAAGGAATCGGGGTCGGACTTTCCACGAAAATCCTTCCGCATAATTTCAATGAACTGATCAGTGCTTCGGTAGCTTATCTGAAAGGGAAAAAATTCGAGTTGTATCCGGACTTTTTAACGGCCGGGTATCTTGATGTTTCCGAGTACAACGACGGGCACCGGGGCGGAAAAGTAAGAGCGAGGGCCAAGATTTCCCCGCTGGACAAGCATACCCTGATCATCACGGAGCTTCCTTATTCCAAAACCACCAGTGATCTGATCGATTCGATTCTAAAAGCCAATGAAAAAGGCAAGATCAAAATCAAAAAAATTGAGGATAATACTTCGGATAAAGTGGAAATCCTGATCCATCTTCACAACGATGTTTCGCCGGATAAAACGATTGATGCCCTGTACGCCTTTACCGACTGCCAGGTAACGATTTCACCGAACGCCTGTGTGATTGTTGGTGATAAGCCGATGTTTATGAATGTGTCCGAGATTCTGAAAACAAATACGGATCATACGGTTTCCCTCCTGAAGAAAGAGCTGGAAATCGAGCTTCATGAGCTGCAGGAAAGCTGGCACTTTTCTTCTCTGGAAAGGATCTTTATTGAAAACAGGATCTACCATGATATTGAAGAGGTGAAAACCTGGGAAGATGTTCTGAAAACAATAGCCAAAGGCCTGAAGCCCCACACCGGGCATCTTCTAAGGGCGGTAACGGAAGAAGATATCTTAAGGCTGACGGAAATCAGGATCAAAAGGATTTCAAGATTCGACCTTAATAAATTTAAAGAAAATATTGCTGCGCTGGAAGGAAAAATCGAACAGGTGAAACATCATCTGTCCAACCTGGTGCAGTACGCTATCGATTATTACCTGAACATCCAGAAGAAATATGGGAAAGACCGGCAGCGGAAAACCGAACTCCGGATCTTCGATACCATCGATGCCACGAAAGTAGCGGTGGCCAACGAGAAATTCTATGCGAATTTTGAAGAAGGCTTTATCGGGACTTCACTGAAAAAAGACCAGTATCTGTTTGACTGTTCGGACATCGATGATATCATCACCTTCCGGAAAGACGGCAGCATGAAAGTCGTGAAAGTGGAAGCCAAAACCTTTATCGGGAAAGATATCGTTCATGTAGCCATCTGGAAGAAAAATGACAAGAGAACAGTGTACAATATGATCTACCGTGAGGGAAGGGAAGGTCCTTACTACATGAAGCGTTTTTCGGTAACGGGGGTAACCCGGAATACGGATTATCCGCTGGCTTCGGATAAAAAAGGCTCTGAAATGCTTTATTTTTCAGCAAATCCGAATGGGGAGGCAGAGACGGTTACCGTTTTGTTAAAACCCAATCCGAGGATCAGGAAAAATAAAATGGACCTGGATTTCTCCGAGCTAGCCATAAAAGGGCGTGATTCCAAAGGAAATCTGGTAACCAAATATTCGGTGAAAAAAGTAGACCTTAAGGAAGAGGGCGTTTCTACGCTGGCCCCTAGAAAGATCTGGTTTGACGATACCGTACGAAGGCTGAATGCAGACGGAAGGGGGACCCTGCTGGGAAACTTCAAAGGAGACGATAAGATTCTGACCATCAATACCAATGGCGAGGCAAAGCTCGTATCTTTCGATCTGGGCAACCGGTTCGACGATCAGTACCTGGTTCTTGAAAAATGGCGGCCGAATCAGCCGGTGACCTGCATTTATTATGATGGTGAAAAAGATATTTACTTTATCAAAAGGTTCTTATTCGAAAATACGCCGAATGTGCAGACCTTTATGCCGTCGGAACATCCGAAATCGTTTATTGAAAACATCATTGTAGCAAACGGTGCCACCGCTGAAATTATCTTTGCCAAAGACAAAGGGAAGGAGCGGGAGCCTGAGACGGTAACGATCGATGAATTTATAGCCGTTAAAGGGATTAAGGCGATCGGCAACCAGTTTACAAAGTTCAAAGTAAAAACCATCAACATCACTGTTCCGGAACCAACTGAAGAAGAACCTGAAGTCTATGAAGACCCGGAACCTGCTGCCGGATTTGATGAGGACGGCGCGATCGGGAATTTATTTCAGGGCGAGGAAAGCAATGAATAGATACCTCAGATACTACATCATAAGATAAAGAAAAGACCAGCTGTTGATTCAGTTGGTCTTTTTTATGTTGAATTTTATTTTTTAAGATCTGATTACCGGCATTTCGGGCAGATGCCGCTGATCACGAGATTATAGCTGCTGATGCTGAAATTTTCAGGAAGGCTGATCACCGGGACCGCATTTTCAATACAGATCACCGTGTGGCATTTCTCACAGTTGAAATGGATGTGGTCATGGGGGTGCTCCTCGGTATGACACGCGTGGCTGCATTTGGCGAAATTTACAACTCCGTCGACATTTGTTATTTTGTGGATGTTGCCTTCTTTTTCAAGCCGTTCGAGGACGCGGTAGATCGTTACCCGGTTGCACAGATCACCCACCTGTTTTTGGATATCCGCATGCGACAGGGCAACTTCTGAATTGTTGATGAGATTTAAGATCTCCGTTTTGGCCTGGGTATTCCTGATCTGCTTCATATCATTAGGTAAAACACAGCAATGTTAACCGTTATTTACAAATACAAAGTTACATATAAATTTAAAATTCAAATCATCTGAAAAAGTATATTGAACTTGCTAATCCATGAATAATCGTAAACTCTTTAAACTAAAGTTAGGTGAATAGTCAGTAAGCATCATAAAAATCAATAAATAAATCACCTGAACTTAAGACCATATTAATTTTATTTATTAATGCAACTTTGTTTCAATAGTTGTTTTTTTGTAGCTTTGTCGCCTAAATTTTTTATATGAAAACAATTTTATTATCCAGCCTTTTTACGACATGTCTATTCAATGCTCAATCCACACAAAATCCATGTACTTCAAATTTGGGCGGTGATGTAGATCCCTCCTTTATAGAGATCAGGATCAATTCGACGTCTCTCAACCATCAGACCTTTACTTCCCCAAATGTTTTTTACCATGAATATCCTGCCTCAGGAAATACGACGGCAACGCTGGCGGCCGGGCAGTCTTATTCATTCTACACTTCAACATCCTCGGAAGCCGTAATCGGGATCTGGCTCGACATTAATCAGAACAATGTTTTTGAACCGCAGGAATACCAGCAGCTGGTCAATTCCATGAATACGCAGAATACGACCTCCTTTACCGTACCGGTATCTGCCGCCAATGGAAATACAAGAATGAGAATACGGTCCAGGGCTTACGGAAGCTCCATCAATTCAAACAATGCCTGCACCACCTTCGGTTCCGGGGAAACCAGGGATTATACCGTCAATATTACCGGTACCCAGCTCGGGACAAAAGAGCTTAATCGAACCAGCAACCTGACTGTTTATCCTAATCCAACAACCGATTTTTTGCATATCGAAGGAAAAGAATCTATTCTTTCTTCTGAAATTTACAATATGGAGGGCCGGAAAATCGGAAGTCAGATCATCAACAGCACCCAGGCATCAGTAGATCTTGCAGGATATGTGCCCGGTGAATACCTGATCAAAGTTTTTACCCGTTCGGAGATCAGGACATTTAAGATTTCCAAAAAATAAAGATTTGCCCGTACAAAACGTTGGAAATTTTGTACTTTTATGTCTTCTGAAAATGGAACTTTGCTAATAAAATATATGGCAAATGATATGAACTAAAAATAGGATATTAATTCATTCCGAAGACAGAATTGCACGAAACTTGTGTAAAGAAATAGTAAAATTAAAGAAGTAAACAAAATTATGAATCCGATTGTTATAGCGATTATAGCCGTTACCTGTGTCATCAGTTATATGGGACTGAATGATATGAGAATGTTTGAAAAGTATAAATTTAACGTTGCGGCCATCAACAATAGAAAGGAATATTTCAGATTAATAAGTTCTGCATTTTTGCATGCTGATTTTATGCATCTTTTCTTTAATATGCTTTCTCTGTTCCTTTTTCAGGGAGCAGTAACCGCTTTCTTCGGAAACATCGGTTTTCTGATTATCTATTTCGGATCTTTAATCCTGGGGAATCTATTCAGTCTGATGATCTATAAAAATCAGCCCTGGTATTCTGCTATAGGTGCTTCAGGTGCAGTTTCAGGAATTATTTTTGCATCCATCGCAATGGCTCCCAATGAAATCAGTGTTAATTTTTTGCCGGGATGGCTGTTCGGAACTTTGTATTTCGGGTATTCGGTATACATGATGCTGAACCCTAAACAATGGGATAATCTCGGGCACTCTGCGCATTTAGGCGGTGCCTTCTTCGGATTGGTATATTCTATCGTAATGCATCCGCAATTGGCCCTCAGCAATATCTTATTTTTAGGAATTATGTCTCTGCCTTTGGCATATCTTGCTTATCAGATTTTTGTGAATAAAAAAATAAGGTAACTTAGTATAATTTGATATAATAAAAAAGCAATGAACTCTGAGTTCATTGCTTTTTTATTTCCGTCCGAAAATAAACCGGTCATTCTCTGAAAGATCCCTGATCAGTTCCGCTTCGGAAAAATACGGCGTGTATAATTCCAGCGTCTCGGGGCCCAGTTTCTGATTGATTTCCAGAAACAATAATCCGGTGTCCTGCAAATGTTTCTTTGCATCCTTTGCAATCTTGCGGTAGAAAATCAGCGCATCGGAGGTGGGAGAGAAGAGGGCCATCATCGGTTCAAAACCTTTTACCGAATGCTCGATTTCATACTCCTCATCGATCCCGATATAAGGCGGATTGGAAATGATGATATCAAACATTTCGTCCGGTTGGAAATTCAGGTAATCGGCGTGGATAAAATTGATCTCCATCCGATGAAAATCCGCATTTCTTTTTGCCGTTTCCAATGCTTTTTCAGAGAAATCCACCGAGGAAATGCGGGCATACGGAAAATGTTTTTTCAACACCAGCGGGATGACCCCGCTGCCGGTTCCGATATCAAGAATCCTTAAATCTTCAGTGCAGGTCAGTTCATACTGCCGGATTTTCTTTATGGCAAATTCCAGCAGCTCTTCCGTTTCCGGACGCGGGATCAGGACATGTTCATTCACGAAAAAAGACATTCCGTAAAATTCGGTTTCGCCGAGAACGTGCTGGTAGGGACGGCCGGTTTTTAATGCTGAAACAGCTTGTAAAAGCTGTTCCTCATCATCGGTCAGCAGTTCCTGATCAGAAAACCGCCGCTGGTAAAAAGGATTAAACCCGACGATCTGCTGTACGAAAATACTGCTTAAAAAACGGTTTTCGGAATCGGTATATAATCCGGAAAGTTCTTTCTTGAAATGGGTTTTAAATTCTGAAATGGTCATTTTTATCTCGTGAAAACCAGTTTTGTATCGGTAGATTTCTCTTCATCAATTAAGTAGCCTTCATAATTAAAAACCTTCACATCATCCAGCGTCTGGGCATTGGTTTGTGCACAGAACCTGGCCACCATTCCTCTTGCATGTTTGGTATAAACCACTATGGTTTTTAGCTTTCCGTCTTTTAATTCATAAAAATCAAAATCAATCACCGGATGGTTAAGCTTTTTACGGTCAACTGCTTTAAAGTACTCGTTGCTGGCGAGATTCAGCAGGATCTCGTTCTTCTTCATTTCGGAATTCAGCTGTTCCGTGATCTGGTCTCTCCAGAATTCGTAAAGGTTTTTGTATTCGTCGAATGCAAAAGGCCTTCCCATTTCCAGGCGGTACAGCATGACTTTGTCCGAAGGTTTCAGAAGCCCGTACAGCCCGGAAAGGATCCTCTGGTTTTTCTGCAGGTAGTCCACCGCATCCTTATCCAGGGTTTTAGCATCCAGCCCGCGGTAGACTTCCCCCGTAAAAGCGAATAATGCCGGAGCAGATTCTTTAGCCGTCGGTTTTGCTTTCCACTGCTGGTTCCTTTCCCAATTTTCGTCGGCGAGCTTAGCTGAAATTTCCATCAGCTCGGAAAGGTATTTCGGAGATTTGGGTTTTAAAAAAGAATGGATGAATGCTGCCTTTTCAATAAACTTAGGAGTCGTGGTTTTCAACAGGTCGGTCGAATTTTCCACGTTCATGAGTTTGGCAGGAGAAGTAACTATTTTCATAAGGTTAAAATACAGATAAATGTTTGATATCAATAAAATTCATCATCATCAGCGATACGAAATCGTACAGAAAATGGCAGATGATCAGGATCTTAATGTTGGAATAAATTTTATAAAATACGGCAAATACAATCCCGATAAAGCAGGGCACCACAACCTGTCCTACGGTTCCGTAGCTGCTGTGGAGAATTCCGAAAAGTAACGCGGAAACGATAATGCCGGCATACCGGTTATGGTATATTTTTTCAATTCTCGGCTGCATATACCCCCGCATCAGAAACTCTTCCACCACGCCGACCGTCAGGCAGGTAAAAATAATCAATGCATAATTGTTCCTGAAGATATGGGAAAGCTGCAGCAGCTTACCGCTCACGTTTTCATGCGTTGATAATTTAATTAAAAAATTTAAAAAAGCACCTCCTGCAGCACAGATCAGATAGAGGGTGAAAACTTTTTTAAGATAGAATCCCAAAGAGTAGGCTTTATCTTTCCAAAGCAGAAATGGCTGTTTCTCGAGCAAAAGGCTGTACAGAAAAATAACCGCCAAAACAATCCACAATACTGCCCGCGAATAGTTGAATGCTGCCGTCGCACTGCCAGTTCCTCCCGAGATCAGATAAATCAACGGAAAGACATATAACATGACAGCACCCAGCAATACAAAAGTCAGGAGAATTCCCAAAGCATATTTCCCGTTCAGACTCATCAGAAACCGAAACTGCCGTTAAATTTCACCTTTCCCCTGGCGGATAATTTCCGGTTCTCCCGAAGTAAGATCCACAATGGTGGAAGCCACATTATCTCCATATCCTGAATCGATCACAAGATCTACCAGATGATCGTATTTTTCTGCAATCAGTTCCGGATCGGTGGAATATTCGATGATTTCGTCATCGTCCTTAATGGAGGTGGAAGCAATCGGATGTCCCAGTTTTTCAACGATCAGCTGAGGAATCGGATGGTCGGGAACCCGGATACCGATGGTCTTGTGGTTTTTATAAGCCAGTGGCAGGCTTTTATTGGCCTCCAGGATAAAGGTAAACGGTCCCGGAAGATGGCTCTTCAGAAACCTGAACGTCGAAGTATCGATCGGTCTCGTAAAATCCGAAAGGTGGCTTAAATCGTTACAGATAATCGAGAATTGTGCCTTTTCAAGTTTGATTTTTTTGATCTGGGCGAGCTTTTCCATCGCTTTAATGTCAAAAATATTGCAGCCCAGCGCATAAACGGTATCCGACGGATAGATAATAAGCCCGCCGCTATTCAATGTTTTAATCACTTCATTGATAAGGTTTTCCTGAGGGTTATTCGGGTAAATTTTTAATATTTTTGCCATACTTCAAAGATACGAATATTAAAATAATTTTCATGAATAGCCTTTATTTACAGGAAAAATTAGGAGTTTTAAAAAATTGTCGTATATTTGCAGTCCAATATCGCGGGATGGAGCAGTAGGTAGCTCGTCGGGCTCATAACCCGAAGGTCATCGGTTCGAGTCCGGTTCCCGCTACTAAGCTAACGCTTTCGGTGAGCGTTCTAAAAATATACCGCGGGGTGGAGCAGTAGGTAGCTCGTCGGGCTCATAACCCGAAGGTCGCACGTTCGAGTCGTGTCCCCGCTACTAAGATAGCGCATACGGTGGCGTTCTGAAAAATACACCGCGGGATGGAGCAGTAGGTAGCTCGTCGGGCTCATAACCCGAAGGTCATCGGTTCGAGTCCGGTTCCCGCTACTAGAAAGAGTATCGCAATTTGTGATGCTCTTTTTTATTTTCCTATACCTTATTCATTCCGGATGGCTCAATTTATGCAATTCATTAAGGACACCATTAAATTTAAAGAATATGTATAAGAAAATCATCGCAGGCATGGGCGGAGCGATTGCCCTAAGCCTTCTGCACGAAGCAGTCCGTAAAAATTTCGACAATGTACCGGAGATCAATAAAGTAGGTGAAGAAGCCTTGAATAAAGCACTGGATAAGGCCGATATGAAAATTACCAATCATGATCAGCTGTATGCCGCCACACTGGCAGGCGATGTAATCGGTAACGGAATGTATTACGCCACAACAGCCACCAGCGGTTTCAATATCGCTTCAGGACTGGCCATGGGACTGGGGGCTCTGGCACTTCCCGAAAAAATAGGACTGGATGAAAAGCCGGTTGCCGAAACCACCCAGAAAAAAGTAATGACGGTTGCATATTATCTGTTCGGAGCCATTGTTACGAAATTTATTTATGACAAAATAAAATAACGTTTAAGATAAGTTTTTACCAAAAGAAAATTGCCACCTTTAGCGGTGGCAATTTTTTTACATTTTTTTCAGTGCTGAGCCTTTATGAACCGCCGATTTTCCTGTCTTTTCACTCATCACCTCGTACTGAGGTTCATCTTCCGAAGCACGGCGCTGCTTATCCATAAAAGTAAAATCCTTGGTGTGTATCTTGGTAATTTTTCCGTGGGTCTGTCCGTTGCTGGAATCCCACCGTACCATGTCTCCTTTTTTTAATGTGCTCATTTTGTTGATTTTGGTTGGAGTGATAAAATCATTTATTGTGCCATGTGAAAAATCCTTTTACTGGAAATTGATTTTTCGTTACATAGATTTTGCGGATGGTGCAGATTTTTTTGCTTTGTGGCTGTATCTTGAGGACAGACAAAACTGAGGGGTGTTTCATTATGAAGAATCTGGTTCCTGCTTTTTAATTTAGTATTTAATCAACTTTATCCTCATAATAAATATTTCGGGACATAAAAAATCCTGCTTAATCAAGCAGGATTCATATCATTTAATTAAAAAATACCTTACTGTGCCGCCAGTTGGTTGAAAGGCGTCAGAGCGTTGTCATCTTTCATCGTCTGACCGATGAATTCTTTCTTCTGCATTCCTTTCATCCTGTTTGCCGCGTCGTTCCCGTTAAAGAAAGATTCGCTCAGCTTGGTGGTCACCTCAGCAGGATTGAAGTTTAATTTCGTATCACCGTCTACCCCCAGATATCCGTTCTTTCGGGTAAGGTTGGTGATGTAGTTGTTATAATTAATCAATGTACCTCTGAACATATCGTTGTGGTACTCCATGCATTTTTTTGCTTTTTTTGAAGAATTGTTGAGGATACAGTTGTTCATATTCCCTCTGTACAGCCTCCACTCAAGCTCCACTTTTCCATATTCTTTGGCTAAGGCAGCGGTACCGTTGGAAAGAATATTGGGATCGTTTTCTTTGTCGCTCACTTCTTTCAAATGCTTGATCACCAACGGAACTGTACTTTCGATTTTAGATTTGGCTTCACCTACTGCGCTGAAATCGGCTGCCGGAGAACCTTTTTTCTGGGCGGTAGTCAGGTTGAAAATAAGTAATAACAGTACAATTAATAAATTATATCTTTTCATGAGAAATTTTTAAAGCACTAAAATAAATATAATTTCCCGGTTAAAACAAATACATTTAGATTTTATTTAATAAATTTTAACAAGTTTGTAACATAATCCGTCCATTCTTATATAAATATTGTTTGAAAAGCTTTTTTATAGACAATCTTTACAAATTTCGGGGATCTAAAATAAGATATATTACTAATCCGGCCCTTCAAAAATTCCGGTCTCTGACTATCCGATTTGCTGTTTTTTAGTGATTGATCATTCATAAACGGGTTAAAGCGAATAAGGTTTTTCACTGAATATTTCCACAAAAAAATGATAAGTGTGGCTGGAGAATAAAAAAAGAATTCCGGTATTTTCCGATTTCTTCCTGCTCATAGATACACACCAGGGTGAGTTTTGGAAATAAAAAAACTGCATTTTTTATGAAAAACCATAATAATTACCGTCATTTTTAATAAAAACAATAAAAAGTATTTGTTGAATTTTTATTTTTTATGATCTTAAATTGATAAATTGTAATATGTTTCCCTCTTAATTTTTAAAATTTGATATTTTTATTTTGTTTTTAGTGATTAATTGTTAAATTTGAGTTCAATAAAAAATTATTAAAAATGAAGAAAATTTTATCAGTTGGCCTTTTCGCTCTGGCGGTATCGGCATCGGCCCAAACCTATTGTATACCGGAATTCGCTTATGGCTGTACCGGTGGTGATAACATCGATAGTTTTACCATACCGGCAATAGGTTTCAGCCACTCCGCCACCGGTTGTTCGAACGCTGCGTATGGAGATTATACTTCGCAGACCATCAATTTAAATGCAGGTGTTGCTTATCCGTTTAACATCACCCACAACTACGGAACCCAGAGGGTGAAAATTTGGATCGATTTTAATAACGACAGCACTTTTGACGAAACAACGGAGCTTGTGGCTGCCGCCAGCAGTGCCTTTACTACGATAAATACTACCGACGGTCAGATCGCAGTTCCTGCCGGCGCAGCACCGGGGGTGCATCGTATGAGAGTGGCGACAAGATACAACGCACAGCCCATACCTTGTAATACCGATGGATACGGAGAAGCTCATGATTACAGTGTCAACATCGGGACGGCCCCAAGTTGTCTGGCTCCTACAAACCTTTCGGTATCGGCAATTACCGCTGCCACGGCTACGCTTTCCTGGACACCTCCTTCCGCTACCGTCGGGATAGGGTACGAATATTATATTTCAACTTCCGTTACGGCTCCTTCAAGTACAACAGCAGCATCCGGATCCGTGGCAAATCCCGCAGTAAGTGTTTCCTTGCCAAACCTGTCTCCTGTAATCGATTATCGTGTATGGGTGAGATCAGTTTGTAGCGCGACTGATAAGAGTGCATGGTCTTCTTTTGCTGCATTTACGACCCCTTGCGGAGCGGTGGTTCCTAACTTTAGTTTTGATTTTGCTTCAGGAATCAACAACTGCTGGAGTGAGGCTGACGGGGGAACTCCTGCTTCCGGACCTACAGGAACCGACTCGGAATGGTATGGCTTCGGATATTTAAACAACGGGTTTTCAGGAGCGATGAAGGTAAATTTATATACCAGTGCTTTTTTCCCTGTTACATTTAATTCCTGGCTGATTACTCCGACCTTCAACCTTTCTGCCGGCGGATACCGGGTGACTTTTGATTATGGCCTGACGGAAGCTTATGATACGGCTTCAGGAACATTAGGGTCTGACGACCTTGTACAGTTTGTGGTTTCCCAGGATGGAGGAAATACCTGGACTGTTCTGCAAACCTGGAATGCCGGCAATTCACCATCCAATACGTCCAGCCAGTATGTATTTAACCTTACGGGATATACCAGTGCCAATACCAAGTTTGCATTTTATGCTACCAACGGAACGGTGGCCGATCCGGAAAGCGTAGATTTCTTTATTGATAATTTTGCGGTAGAGCAGAATGTCCTTTCAACAAATGAAGTCGGAGCAGCTAAAAACACGATTAAAGTCTATCCGAACCCATTTTCGGAGGTGTTGAATATTTCAGATGCTGATAAAGTGAAAAATATCCTGATCACAGACGCTTCGGGAAGGGTTGTAAAAAATATAACCGCTCCGGATTCCGTACTTCATCTGGAAGAACTGAAGCAGGGAGTGTATATGATTATTCTTGAAATGAAAGACGGATCAAGACAAACTGTTAAGGCCATCAGAAAATAGTATTAAACATGATAATATGATTTTTAGTCCGCCCTTTATTAGGGGCGGATTTTTTTATGAATTTAAAATTTAACAAACTTTAATAAAAATTATTTTACTGATTATCAGTAATTTACGTCACTTCATGCTTTATCACTAAAAAAATAGTTGTTTGAATGATTTTTATTTCTACATTTGTATAACTAATTTATTAGTGATATAGAACGGGTGAAAAATTCAGATCACCTCTAATGATAAATGAACAGGATATGAAAAACCAGACGTTAACAAAGGCCGAAGAGCAGGTTATGCAGTATTTATGGAAACTTGAAAAAGGATTTTTAAAAGATATCCTTGATCTTTTTCCTGAGCCGAAGCCTCATACCAATACCGTTTCTACCATCCTGAAAGTGCTGAAAGAAAAAGAATTCGTCGATTACAGCGTATACGGAAGGCAGCACGAATATTTTCCGCTGGTTACGAAGGAGCAGTACTCCGGAAAGACCATGAAAAGCCTGGTGAAAAATTATTTCAAAGGTTCTTATAAGAGTGCCGTTTCTTTTCTGGTAGAGAAAAATGAAATGACGGTGGAAGACCTTGAAATGCTCTTAAACGAACTTAAAAAGAAAAACTAACCTTATGGAAACTGTACTTCTGTATTTCGGCAAAGTTATTTTATGTTCCGGTGTAACGTTTTTATATTATCGGTTGTCTTTAAAAGACAGGACGTTTCATCACTACAACAGATTTTATCTTTTGGCTGCGATGTTGATCTCGTTGCTGCTGCCTCTGATAAAAATTGAAGATTTTACCATTGAGGTAAGCAGCGATATATATAAGTTGATTGATCAGGTACAGCATTTTAAGACCATCAAAAACTCAGGTTATGACGACATTTATTTTAGAATTATTTTTTCAGCTCTGGGACTGGTTTCTTTCTATTTTCTAGGAAGATTCACCTACGGGATCTTCAGGATCCGCCAGCTGAAAAGCAGCTTTCCGAGAGAAACTTTCGACGGTATCAATTTTTACCGGACCGATCTTTCGGAAGCACCGTTTTCCTACTTTAAGAATCTTTTCTGGAAAAATTCCATCACGCTGAATTCCGATATCGGAAAACAGATTCTGAAACACGAGATGGTTCATATTGAGCAGAAACATTCCTTCGATAAAATTTTTATTGAAATCATTACTTCTGTCTTTTGGTTCAATCCGTTCTTTCATATCATCAAAAAAGAAATCAGTTTAATTCACGAATACCTGGCCGATAAAAAGGCCGTCAAACAATCGGATACCCGAGCATTTGCGCAGATGCTTTTGGTAAGCCACTTTTCCGGAAACCCGTTGCCTGCCACCAGTCCGTTTCTCAGTTCCAATCTAAAAAAACGATTAAAAATGTTACAGAAACCCAAAACCAAATTCGGATATGCGCGTAGAATTTTTGCGTTGCCGGTCGTATTTACAGTTGCATTTGCCTACTTGGTAAATGCCAAAAACCAGGAGATCAAAGCCACAAATATCGAAATTAAAAAAGCGGTCGCCCAGATCGGAAAGGGAGATCAGATCACCATTCAAAAAGATACGGTCGGTATAAAAAAAGATACGATTGTTCCCGATCCGAAAAGAAGTATGGCTGCCCCGAAAGTGTACAGAAAAGCAGACGATGATAAGAAGATCGCAGATTTAAGCCAGAAACTTCAGCAAAAAACAGAGATGCTGCAGAAACTTGAACCCAAAAGCGATGAATACTATAAAAATCTTGAAGAAATCGGAAAGCTTTCCGGTGAAATCGGGAAAATAGCGAGTACAAAGGATTATCTTAATTCTGCAATGGTCATCAAGATGAACGGAAAGGATATCAATATCAATGATTATTTTAGATCGAAAGAGTGGAAGGATGAAGTAAAAAACCTTAAGGAGCTTAATATTGAAATGCCAGATATGCCCGAAATCAAGTTCGATTTTCCGGATACCCGGCAAGCACCCGATGCTCCTGATGCACCGGTTGTTCCAAGAGTGAAAGTCTATACTTTTAACGGTTCAAAAGATATGAAATGGTCTCCCGAAATGGAAAAGGCCATCAGAATATCCGAAAACAAACCGAAAGAAACCTCATCTATGGCCAGAAAAAGGACTAAGCTGGAAAAAGAAAGAGCCAGACTGGAAGAAAAAAGAGCCAAGCTGGAAGGCGAGAGGGTAAAACTGGAAGTCGAACGGAGAGCATTGAACGGTGATCGCAAAGTATATCTGTACAGCAATGTTTCCAAAAAATTACCAACTGACAAAATTTTTAGAGTCAATACGGATAACATCAGAATTAATATGAAAGACCAGTCTTTGTCGGGTTCAGGAATAAAAAATCTTGGTGGCAATACAGAGAATCTTAAAATCTACATCAACGGGAAAGAATCCACAAATGGACAGATGCAGGCCCTGGATGCCAAAAATATCAAGACCGTCAGCATCAATAAAACCTCAACCGACGGATCGAAAACCACCGGCGAGATCAGGATTGAAACAAAATAATTACCAAAAGGCCCTGATATGATAAACTGAAAATAGGGCAGGGCCTTTTATTGAAATTCAGAAGTGTGTGGCTGGTTGTTTAGTATCGGTCTTACATGAAAAGTGAAAATTATAATCAATTAAATTAATCATGAAGAAATTTTTAGCTTTCGGATGCCTTGCCTTAGGTATTCTTGCCCAGGCACAGATCAACCGTTTTTTCTATGAGTACAAATTCATACCGGATTCCAACAATAAGGAAGACGTAAAAAATGAAATGATGTACCTTGATATAGACGAAAAAGGGTCTACCTACTATAGCCGTGATAAATTTGTCTCCGATTCCATCACTAATGTCGAAATTCAGAAACAGATGAAGTCTAATTCCGGAAATATGAATATTAACCGGAAAGAAAAACCGGGACAGGTATCCTATAAAGTGACCAAGGCATATCCTGATTTTACCACCTACCTGTTCAGGAATATTTCCTCGGACCGGTACAAGATAAAAGAAGGCCAGAAGCCGGAATGGAAAATCCTTTCGGATAAGCAGAAGATAGGAGAATACAATACCCAAAAGGCGACGACGAGTTTTGGGGGAAGAGAATGGGTGGCATGGTTTTCAACGGATATTCCTTTTCAGGATGGCCCTTATAAATTCTATGGATTGCCGGGGTTAATTGTAAAAATTGAAGATACCACAGGGTCGCATATCATGACTTTGGTAGGAAACAAAAAAATTGCTGAAGTTTCAGCATCGGACAAGGAGCCCGAACTGCCGCAGAACATCAGGGTTTTCGGAATGGGAGGAAAAGAACTTGAAGTGACAGAGAACCAGTTCAGAAAAGTCTGGAAAGACTATGTGAATGATCCTACTAAAAACATGAAACAGATGATGGGAGGGAATGGTGATGTTAAAGTGTCATTTAAATTCAAGGATGCCAGTGGAAAAGAAGTTTCTGATCCCAACGAGGTGATGCGGGCGATGGAGAAAAGTGCCAAAGAGAGGCTGGCCAAAGACAACAATCCGATCGAACCGGATCTGGTAAAGTAATCAATAATGTAATATTCATATTCAGCAGGGTGAAAATTATTTTTCATCCTGTTTTGTTTTATTATCTTTATATGATCAATCGATCATCACCAATAAACAAAATATGACGGAAAAAGAAAAATGCGCGCAGGGGCTTCTGTATAATGCAAATTATGATCAGGAACTCATCAATGAAAGGATAATAGCAAAAGATCTTTGCCAGGAATACAACAGTCTGAAAAATTCGGATTCCGAAGGCCGGACTTCATTAATCAAAAAAATTCTAGGCCAAACAAATGGGAATATTTGGATTGAACCTATGTTCTGGTGCGATTACGGATACAACATCGAAGTAGGTGAAAACTTTTATTCCAATCACAACCTTGTCATTTTAGACTGTGCAAAAGTGATTTTCGGTAATAATGTTTTCATCGGACCGAACTGCAGCTTTTATACCGCCAATCATCCGATTGACGTCAGGCAAAGAAATGAAGGGCTGGAATCAGCTCATCCGATAACAGTCGGCGACAATGTCTGGTTTGGCGGAAACGTAGTGGTACTTCCGGGAATTACCATCGGGAATAACACGGTGATCGGAGCGGGAAGTGTTGTGACGAAGGATATTCCGGACAATGTGGTCGCTGTGGGGAATCCCTGTAGGATTATTAAAACGATTACGGAAAATAATCAGGTATAAAAAACAGGCGCGGAAACTTTGTTTCCGCGCCTGTTTTTTATGTTATAATCAGTGATTATGCTAATTTTTGAGAATCTGCAATAAACTGAGCCAGTCCGTTATCCGTTAAAGGATGTTTCAGCAGGCTCAAGATCGGAGGAAGCGGTGATGTGATCACATCAGCCCCAATTTTCGCACAGTCGATGATGTGCATCGCATGACGGATTGACGCTGCCAGAATTTCTGTTTCGTACATATAGTTATCGAAAATCAACCGGATTTCCTGGATCAGGTTTAATCCGTCGGTTGAAATATCATCCAGTCTTCCCAGGAAAGGAGAAACGTAAGTCGCGCCCGCTTTTGCCGCAAGAAGAGCCTGCCCCGGAGAGAAAATTAAGGTACAGTTGGTTTTGATCCCTTTATCTGAAAAATATTTTAACGCTTTGATTCCGTCTTTGATCATCGGGATTTTTACCACGATATTTGGGTGGATCGCTGCCAGTTCATCCCCTTCTTTGATCATTTCTTCATATGTGGTAGAAAGTACTTCAGCCGATATATCGCCGTCTACAATCTCACAGATCGCTTTATAGTGATTCTTGATTGCTTCTGCTCCCTGAATTCCTTCTTTTGCCATTAGTGACGGATTGGTAGTTACCCCATCAAGGATTCCAAGATCTTTTGCTTCTTTGATTTGCTCTAAATTAGCCGTGTCAATAAAAAATTTCATTTGTTTTGAGATTTATTTACTACAAAGATAATCATTCCGTTTTTGAGGAGGAAATTAAATTTGGTTAAGGTATTTAAAATTTAAAATTCAAAATTCAAGATTTAAAATTTAAGTTGCAGAATCCAATTTCAGTACTTTCTGTAGTAATAGTGTTAAAATTTTCATCCTCTGAAGGGATGGCGAAAATTCAGAGAATTTTTGACGGGGTGCTCGTCTTTTGAAGAGTTAAGGGTAAATCTGCTTCGTTCATAATGTAAAATTCACCATTCACCTGCAATGCAGAATTGACTACTGACAACAATAAATTGTAAATGATCAATCGATCTTACCTGTCAACAAGCGGTAAATGAAAAAGATCCGAAAATTTTCGGATCTTTTCTGATTTAACTATGAATTTAAAGCCTGGCTTAATTTTACTGCATCCTGGTTAGACGGGTCATATTGTAAAGATTTGGCAATATGTTCCTTGGCTTTGTTGGGATCGCTTTGCTGTTCGGAGAACGCGACATAGAAGTAAGCATAAGCCAGATTCTTTTTATTCTGCTCAACCTCTTCCGGTTTTACGGTCGCAATATATTTCTCGTAAGCCAGTTTGGCGTTGGCATCATCTTTAGCAGACTGATAAGCATAGGCCTGGCTGTAATACGATGGTGCCCAATCCGGCAGCAATGCTGATATTTTCTTCCATGTCTCTACTGCATTGATCCAGTCAGAGGCTTCCTGGTAAGCGCCTGCCAGTTGAGCCAGGGATTCCGTATCTTTTGGATTGACTTCAATTTTCTTCTTAAGTGCCTCAATGGCTGGATTCCCAGTTGCCTGTACGGTAGCGGTAGTTGCTGCTGTCGTGTCCGTCTGAGTCGTCTGCGCATTGGCAAAACTTACGGTTCCTGTCAATATCAAACCTAATAAAAGGTTTCTGTTCATTTTTGTCATTTTCATAATTCCTACATTTTAAACGTGTTATAAAGGTAGAGAATTAAAATTCCGTACAAAAATTAAATTCAGAAGCTTTAAGGTTTTTTAGAAAACATTAACGGGATAAAATGTTTTTTTACGATAATTTTAGATTCGTGACGGTTTGGATTATCTTTGTAAGAGACAATTAAGCATAAATTTTATGAACATTATACTGGCATCCACATCTACGCTTTTCGGCGGACAATACCTTGACTATTTAAAAGAAGAAATCACCAGATTATACCAAGGCATCGATGAAATCATCTTTATTCCTTTCGCAAGACCCGGCGGGATCTCTCACGATGAGTATACTGAAAAGGCCAAGTCTTTCTTTAATGCCATTGATATTAAAGTAAAAGGGCTTCATGAGTTTACCGATAAGGAAGAAGCCCTTGACCGGGCTAAAGGCTTTTTTACAGGCGGCGGAAATACTTTTCTGCTGGTAAAAACGTTGCATGAAGAAGGGCTGATGCATATGCTGAAAGAAAACGTTGAAAGCGGAAAACCCTATTTAGGGTGCAGTGCCGGAAGCAATATCGGAGGGCAGAATATGAAAACCACCAACGATATGCCGATTGTTTATCCGTCGAGCTTTGATTGTATGGGATTGGTTCCATTCAACATCAATCCCCATTACCTCGATCCGAATCCTGATCTGAAGCACAATGGGGAAACCAGGGAAACCCGGATCAGAGAATTTTTAACGCAGAACGATCTTAAAGTCGTAGGCCTTCGTGAAGGAAACTGGATCCGCAGAACCGGCGACCGGATTACCGTAGAAGGTACGGAACTGACGAGAATTTTTGAAAAAAACAGGGAGCCGTACGAAATCGAAGCAGGTTCGGAGCTTTAGTATTATGGAATATTCAAAAGAGGAAATTGATCAGTTTGTTGAAACCAATCTGCTGAATTTTTTATTAAAAGGTAAAGGATGGTATAATTTACTCCGTAATATGCTTTATGAGATCTGTCTGGCAGGATGGAATCTTAATGACAAGGTCGGAGGAAAAGAAAAATTCGGCGGGTTACGGTGCTATGCCTACTCAGAAGATGAGCAGCTGAATACTGAAGTCCAGAAAATACTCAGAAAATACGAAGCCTTATCGGTTAGTACTTGTGAAGAATGCGGAAACAATGGGAAACCGAGAGTCGTACAGGGCTGGGATATCACATTGTGCATCAATCATTATGTGAAAGAAATTTCCGTTCTTCATATAAAAGATGATATTGTTTTCCTGAACGACCGTTTTCTGTTTAAGCTCGGTGAAATAGAAAAGGTGGAAACACTCAATTCTTTTCGTGGAATGCAGGTATATGTATCAGGTGGTGAGAAATTTATTTCATTGAATATCGGAAATCCCAATTATTACATGTTGCTGAGATCTATCCCTTTGCATGTATTTTCTAAAGAAGACAGCGACCAGATCAGACTGATGTTCGAAAATCTGGAAGACTGTGAAGCCTGCGGACATACAGCTCTTTGGAAAGACCGCTGTTTAAGATGCAATGAAGAAGCGTGGCAGGATTCTTTCCTGGAGGATTACGAAAATAAAACAGATTATCTGAAGTATTGCCAGATGTACCTTCATGTTGATAGAGACGGTTATGAAGAGGTTTCTAATTTCTGTGACCGGTCATTTGATAAGATCGAAAATCACCGGATTCTTTTTAACAGTGATGAACTGGAAGAGTTCAAAAAAGAATGGTAAGGCTAAAGTACCGTAATTTTAAATTATATTTGAATAAACAATCCTTCATGAAAAACTTTTTCCCCATATTGCTGCTCTCCACACAAGTCGTTTTTGCACAGGATATTGCCCAAAAACTGGATGCTGCCACGAAAAGTCTGATGGAATCCTCCGGTGCCATTTCCTCTAATTTATCCTTCTGTGTTTCCGATGAAAACGGCAATTTTATTTATGACTATCAGGGAAATAAAGGCCTTTCCACGGCTTCGACGCAGAAGATCTTTACAGCTGCCGCAGCTTTGGAAGTGTTGGGTAAAAATTATACCTATAAAACAACGTCAGCCTACTCCGGAAAGCTTTCCGGCGGAAATCTGAACGGAAACCTGCTGATCAGTTCCAACGGTGACCCTACACTGGGAAGCTGGAGGTATGAGGGATACAAGCCGGAAAATTTCAGGCAGAAATTAATGGAGGCCATCAAAAAATCCGGAATTAAAAAAATTTCTGGAGACCTGGTTATCGACGATTCTTATTTCGATCATCAGACCATTCCGGGAGGCTGGCCCTGGGATGATCTGGGGAACTATTACGGAGCCGGAGTCTGGGGCGTCAACTGGCGCGAGAACCAGTTCGACATCAACATCAACGGAACCGAGTTTAAAAGCTTTTCCTATCCTCTGGAAGGTGTCAGCTGGCTGAATGATCTGAAAGCAGGTGGAAGCTCCGATCAAAGCTTAATTTTTACCGCACCGCATTCTGATGTTGCCTTGATTAACGGAACCCTGCCTTCCAAATTGGTAACAGTTTCCGGAGCAACTCCCAATCCGCCCTTACAGTTGGGCGTGGAAATCAGACAATGGCTGAAAGATGCCGGGATCGATTTTTCGGGAAAAGTGGTGACGAATTCCCAACTTGAAATTGAAGGAAAGATGCCGTTGGAATTTCCGAAACGAAACCTCATCCTCACTTACGAATCGCCGACTTTAGATAAAATCATTTATTGGTTTTTAAGGAAAAGCATCAACCTGTACGGAGAAACGCTCATTAAAACTTTAGGAAAAGAGAAAAAAGGAAATCCAAACTTCAAAGCAGGCGTTGCCTACCTGAAAGAATTCTGGAAAGGGAAGGGAATCAATCCGGCGATGATTAATTTCGCGGACGGGAGCGGGCTCTCCCCACAGAATTACGTTTCAGCAAAAGCAGAAGTACAGGCTCTGCTCTATGCCAAAAAACAGCCTTGGTTTGAAACCTATTACGAAGGTTTTCCAACCCAGGACAACGGTATCAAAATGAAGAGCGGAACCATGAGAGACACCAAATCCTATGCGGGCTTCCACACTTCGAAAGAAGGAAAGAAATACGTATTTTCAATCATCATCAACAATTACCAGGGCAACGGCGGTGCAGAACTGCAGAAGATCCTGAATGTTTTAAAATAGATCAATATTTTGAAGAAATCCTTATTTGCAAGACTGAATAACTGGATCATTTTTACCCTCATGACCATTGTTGTGTTGACGACCGTTGTTGCCTCTACGATTCTGATCAATTTTCTCCGTAGGGAAGAAGTACGCAGGGTGGATATTCTGGTAAGTGCCTTAAAATTCCAGCAGGAAACGGAAAACCCGAACCTGGAAATTCAGGCGTTGCTTTTGCAGATTTACAGCTCCAATACCACCATCCCGCTGATTATTCTGGATAAAAGCGGGCAGATCATCGAGCATAAAAATATTCCACAGGATATCGAAAACAATTCGGAAGAGATCATTGCACTGGCAAAAAAAATGGCAAAAAGTTATACGCCGATTGAGATCCGCATTCTGAAAGGCAACAAGCAGTTTGTATATTACGATAACTCCCGGCTGCTGAATAATTTGCAATACTCCCCATATATTCTGGGGTTGTTTATTCTTTCCTATTTCGGATTCACCTTCTGGTTTTTCCGCACCATAAAAAAAACGGATGAAGGTTATCTTTGGGCCGGTTTGGCCAAAGAAACGGCACACCAGATCGGAACACCTTTGTCTTCGATGATCGGCTGGATGGAAATCATGAAGCTGGATACCCCGGATTCCGAAGGCGTCCACGAAATCGAAAAAGACATTGAACGTTTAAGGACCATTTCCGAAAGGTTTTCTAAGATAGGTTCTGTTCCCGAGCTTAATGACCGGGATTTCAATGCCACCATTCAGGAAAACTACGATTATTTAAAAACAAGGATTTCCAAAAAGATCAACTTCGGCCTGCATCTGCCGAATCATACGGTCTTGGTTCCTCACAATAAGATCCTGATGAGCTGGGTGATTGAAAATCTGGTAAAAAATGCCGTCGATGCGATGAAAGGGGAAGGCTCAATCTCAATGACGGTTATTGAAAGAAACAAAAGTATCGTCGTGCAGGTACAGGATACCGGAAGCGGAATGACGAAACAACAGGCGGCCAATGCTTTCAAACCCGGTTATTCCACCAAGAAGCGGGGCTGGGGATTAGGGCTGTCTCTTGCTAAAAGGGTTATTCAGGAATACCACAACGGAGACATCAAGATTTCACAGACGGAAGTAGGAAAAGGAACAACGTTCAGGATCACCATCCGGAAAGTATAGTTTTTTTTCCCACGGATTACACAGATTTTCACGATGATACCGCGTTATAATGTTGTTTACATATATTTCCTGACTCCTATCACCAAATCTTAACCTATCTTATGCCCTGAAAGGGCTTAACAACAATAGTACCGGGTGAAACCCGGTGTCACCGGAAGTAACAGCCGCCCAAGCCTTTTAGAATTATATATTTTGTAGATTTTTAACCACGTATTTTTACAGATTTGCACGGATGATACTGCTTCATAATGCTGTTTAGGATTTTGAATTCTAATTTTCTGCAATCTGGTAAACCGTATACCAAATGTCCATCCCATTGGATCTAAACATTGTATTAAAGCATTGCTTGTCTGATTAACTCCAAATATAATATAGGCAGAATCAGTTAGATGAGGTCTGAAATATTTTATAGCTTTAGTTAAATCTTATATTTCTTATGGATCAGAAATTATTATAGTTTAAAGTGAATTCGACGATATTTATTTAAATATCAATTATTTAATATAAAACAAACTTAAATAACTCCGAATTTAAAACAAAATAGCAATTAACAAAGAATACCTTTGATATTTAACTACCGTCTTTTCGATTTTGAAAAAATCGTATCGGGAAGCTGCTGAACTGCAAACCAGGAGACCTGCTTTACACGTTCTCGATACATTTTTCTTCGTTGCGCTGCAAAAACAATCGAACTGACGTTAGTTTAAACAAAACAGTAAAAAAGCGGAGAAAAATTTTCCCCGCTTCATTGAATTTATTTTTAATAAGACTATTTTTTTCCGGTCAGCCACTGATCCTGCAGTTTCTTTTCGGCAGGCGTTGGGTTAGCTTTAAACGCAAGGGTCTCAACCGTCATCTTATCCAGAATCGCTTTTCCTTTCAGTTCCATTTTATCGGTCTTGTCTCCGTTCTTTCTCAAAATGGTAACGGTTACATTCTGTCCCTCTTTGATGGTTCTTGAGTATTCAATAAATGACTGAATATTCTGGATGTTGATGGTTTTTCCGTCCAGGGCAACAATCTTATCCGTGATTTTCAGTCCGATGCTTTTGGCGAAAGGCGACTGGGCAGAACTTTCATCGAATACAAAGGCATTATCTTTTTCATCATAACCGGTTTGCTGCGGATCTTTAATGAACCAGAACATCGGTGGTGTTTCCTGTTTCTTGATTTCTACGCCAACCATATCTAAATACTGGGCATAAGGGGTCGGCTGACCGCCTGCAATGTATTTGTTATAGAAATCTTTGATCTGAGGATATCCCGTAACGGCAACCAGCTCATCAATTAACTGGTCGTCTTTAAACGGCTTGTTTTCACCGAACCGCTGGGATAGTTTACGGATCATATCGCGGTAACCCATTTCCCCGTTGGACAGTTTTCTCAGTTCAATATCCAGGCACATCGCCAACAGGGTACCTTTTTCGTAAACGTTCCGGTATTGGTCTTTGTACTCATCTTTAAGAATGTTTTTACTCATGACCGTAAAAGGCATCGTATCATTGTAGTTCTTGGAATTGGCGATCTTTTCGCTCATTCTCTGGAGGAACTCGTCTTTGGTGATCAGGCCTTCCTGGATCTGGAACAGATTGGCGAAATATTCCGTACCGCCTTCATACATCCAAAGGTGCTGCGACATTTTCGGGTCGGCATAATCAAAATAATGGATTTCCTCAGAATGGGTCTTCAGCGGATTCACCGTATGGAAAAACTCGTGGGAAACCACATCGGTAATGGCTTTATCGATCGCTTCTTTCGGCATCATTTCAGGAAGAACAACACTCGTGGATTCGTGATGTTCCAGGGCACCGAACCCTTTGATCTGCGGTCCTTCCGTACCGGCCAGATAAAGCATGATCGCATATTTTTTATTGGTGTTCATATCGCCCAGGAATTTCTTTTGGGCCACCACCATCTTTTCAAGATTCTCTTTAAAATCAGCCGCTTTGTATTTGCCGGTTGGGGAATAAACACCCAGTACCAGGTTCATTCCTCCTGCGTTGAAGGTGATATAATCGGGTTTTGTGTACATTAGCGGCGAGTCCGTTACTTTTGCATAATTGGCCAGGGTAAAAGTATCCGTAGACTCGGACTTGTCCTGATCCACCAGAGCGGTGGTTCCATAAAAATCCGTCGGTTTCTTCACAACCAACTGATAAGGTACGTCCTGCATATTATCGATATAACCGATAAATCCGTGGGTATTGATCAGATATACTTTTCCGGCTTCGATGTCTGTTCCGGACGGCGAAAATACGGCTTTGTGTTTCGACTCATCCATTTCGTCATCAAAGCTGTCGTTCACCAGGTAAGTGACTTTGCTTAAATTCTGCGCATTTTTCAGAGCGTAGGTATTGTCATTGACTTTGGTAAAAGGAATTTCTTTTCCTTTGTTGTCCATAAATTTAACGCCTTCTACAAAACGTCCGTAATCGTCTACGGAATACGTTCCCGGAACCGTTTTCGGAAAATGGAACTTGACGTCGCCGGATTTCATTTTGGGGAATTCCATCGTCACCGGCACCTTATCGTCTTTTACATTAACGAGGTCAATGGTGGTTTTTATAGATTGGGCATTCACCATAAAAGCGGTTAAAATCCCCAAGCTTAAAGCTGTTTTTTTCATTGAGTTCAATTTATAGTTAAATAGTTGCTGATCCACTGGTTTTGTTACGAAAATAGATATTAAACTTTGTTAAATTAAATTTTATTTTTAAATAAATGATTGATTTACAATGTTTTAATTTATTTGTTTTAAAAGTAATTTTCCTGTTTAAATCCAAAAAAGTAAAAAGCAAAACCGTACATACGGTTTTGCTTATCTTATTTATTAAACTTTTTTAAAATTGATGTAATAATTTTTGTTGAATTCCACAGGGCCTTCCTTTTTTAGTTTTATGGTCTGCCATTGCCCGGTAGGATTGATGGTCCTGCCTTCGACGATGATCGGAAGTTTAAAATTCGTCACGGTATCGGTATACCGGAATTTCAGTTCATCCCCTTTTTGCGCGTATTCCAATACAGGAACTTTGGTCGTTCTTAAATACTGGTCGAAAACGCCGGAAAAATCAATCCCCGTTTTTCTTGAAATGTAATTTTCGATCTGTCCGGTCGTTACGGTCTGGTGGTAGAAATCTTTATTGAGGCCTCTCAGGATCTGCCTGAACTTTTCATCATCATTGATGGCCTGCCGGATCGTATGGATCATACTGGCGCCTTTCGGATACATATCGCCACTGCCTTCATTCCTTACGCCGTATTTTCCGATAATCGGCGTGTCGTTCTGGATGATATTCCGGATTCCCTGGGCATAGATCTCTGCCGATTTTTTATCCATGTACTTTTCGGTAAACAGCACCTCGGAATAATTCGTAAAGCTTTCATGGATCCACATATCCGCCTGGTCTTTAGCCGTAATGTTATTGGCAAACCATTCGTGCCCGCTTTCATGGATGATGATAAAATCCCAATTCAGTCCGACACCGGTTCCGGAAAGGTCCCTCCCCAAATACCCGTTCTGGTAGCCGTTTCCATAAGCCACGCTGCTTTGATGTTCCATTCCGAGATAAGGCGACTCTACCAGTTTGTAAGAATCTTCATAGAATGGGTAAGGACCGAACCAGTATTCAAAAGCCGACAGCATCGGCTTTACCTGCTGGAACTGCTTTTTAGCTTTGTTCATATTATAATCCAGCACCCAGTAATCCAGGTCCAGCTTCCCCTTTTCCCCGTTGAAGGTATCTTTAAAATTCACATATTTACCGATATTAGGAATGATGGAGTAGGCGTTGATCGGATTTTTAACTTCCCAGGTGTAAGCCATCTTATCGCCTTCCGGTTTTTTGCTGATCAGTCTTCCGTTTCCGACGCCCATGAGATCTTTTGGCGTTACGATCTTCATCACGATGCCGTTGTCGGGTTCATCGCTCCAGATGTCTTTCACCGGCAGCCAGATGGAGGCCCCAATGCCTTCGTCGGCAGCACTCATCCACGGATTTCCATTTTTATCTTTGGTAAACACCCAGCCGCCGTCCCACGGTGCATTTCTGGCAATGGTGGGATTTCCGGAATAGGTAACTTTTATCGTATATTTTTCTCCTTTTTTAAAGCTTTTGTTGGCTCTGATCCAGATAAAATCCCCGTCCTGCTCATAATTCGTTATCGGGAAACTTCCCTCTACTTTATCGGCCTTCATAGGTTGCTGCAGATCGACCTGGAAAGTAGGATGGGTAATATCTTTCGTGATTTCAAAACTGATGATGTTGCTCCCCCTAATGCTTTTCATTGCAAAATCCGGCTCTACGGACAAGTCGTATTTTTTAACATCCCAGAAATTCCTGAATTGGGTATCGGATCCTTTTAAAGTATCCTGTTTGGTAAATACTTTATCCTTTTCAAACAACTGTCCGAAAACCAGCCCGGAAGCAAATAAAAGCGTATATGAAAGTCTTTTCATCTGAAATAAATTAATAAACTAAAATAAAGAATAAATTGATGCTGAACTAAATTTAAGATATAAAATCTTCTTAATAAGACGTAAAATCCAGGGTTTTGTTACATCCTGAAAAGTGAATGGAGAATGGTCATCCGCTTTGCAAGTGAAGGATCAATCTTATACTACATTTGTTGTTGGAAAACGCAACGACGCAAAAGGTTCTTAAATGAGTTGCGTGAAAAGTTGCAAGGATTTTATCTGTGATAATCGAAGACTGCTGATTCTGCAAGGGTAAAAAATAGCGATTAGTATTGACAGCGTCCAATTCTTTGCGTCTTTTGAGCCGTATTATTAAACCAGCTCTTTAGCGCCTTGGTGTATTCCAACAAAGCAGAAGTCAGAAATTATATAATCTTAACCAATAAACCATATAGGTTTTTGAAACTGTGAGGCTTTGTAAAACGTTAAAGCAGATCACAGTCCACACAAAAAATCCCGCGGAAAAAATCAGCGGGACTCTATTTTATTGTTTAAATACTTATTTCTGAACGACCGGTAAACTGGCCGCTGCCTTCTGTACTTTTTTGTAGGTATAAGAACACATGATGATGCTGAATTCATATAACAAAAGCAACGGAAAAGCTGCCATCATCATACTGAGAACATCCGCCGGAGTGATGATTGCTGCAACCACCATGATCAGAACAATGGCGTGGCGACGGTAAGTCTTCATAAACATAGGAGTTAAAATTCCGATGGTGGTAAGGAAGTAGATCAGTACCGGGAAAAGAAAAATCACACCCATTCCCAAAACCACCTGTAAAAACAGCGTCGTGTAGTCACTTAGATCATACAACGGAATAATAATGTCTGAGATCTTGAAAATCACCCCGAAATTCACGGCAAAAGGTAGGATCAGGTAGTACCCGCACAGAACGCCGGTCATAAATAAGATCCATACCGAATTGATGATGAATAAAGAGTTCTTTCTTTCATTGGGATGCAAAGCAGGACTGATGAACCGCCACAATTCCCATACGATATAAGGGAAGGCAAGAACGATTCCTCCGAAAATGGAAACGGCCATCATCACATTGAACTGCTGGTAAAGCTTGCTGGCACGCACCGGGAAATCTTTGGGCAGGTGGATACTGTCTTCGCCCAGAATCATTTTTGAAAAATGGTTGACCATTTCAAAAGTCGCAAAATCATTCCGGGTAGGACCGAAGAAAACATGGTCCATAATCCAGTTGATATTGAAACCGATAACGATCGCAGCAACCACTATGGCGAGAATCGAACGGATGAGGTGGCCTCTCAGTTCGCCAATATGTCCCCAGAAGGACATGTCTTTAGCATCACTCACAGAATAATATTTTTAAGATTCCAAATTTAGGAAAAAAGTTTTACTAAAGTGGGATGTGGAAGGCACGAAGATATAAGTTTATTTGCCAAATCGGCAAAAAATATAAATATGGCACAAGATCATTTGATATGAAAGGCTGCTAGCGGTGATATTGACAGAGGAAACTTCCAGCCTGTCATTCTGATTTCTACGGTTAACTTACATCAATTGATCCCTTCGTCCAGCAGCTTATGCAGATCTATAATCCCGAAATATTTTCCGTTTTCCGTGACTACGAGCTGTCCGATGTTGTTGTCTTTTAAGATCTGCATGGCTTCCTTCGCTAGGGCTGTTCTTTCAATCGTTTTCGGCCGGGCAGACATAATATCTTTTGCCAGGACTTTCGAAATATCGTCGCCTTTTAAAAGCATCCTTCTCAGGTCCCCGTCGGTGATCACCCCGATAATTTCGTCTTCTTCCGTCACTACGGTAATCCCGTGCCTGGAGCTGCTGATGGAAATGATAACGTCCTTTACGGTAGCATTTTCCGTAACCCGAGGTTTCTGCGAGGAAAGGAAATCATCAACTTTTGAGATCAGGTTTTTCCCAAGGCTGCCTCCGGGATGGAATTTGGCAAAATCGTTGGCCTTAAATTCATTCATTTCCATTAAAACGATGGCCAAAGCATCCCCCAATGCCATCTGCAGGGTGGTTGAACTTGTCGGGGCCAATTTGTTCGGGCAGGCTTCCGTATCGACATGGGCATCCAGGATAATATCTGAAAATTCCGCCAGTTTGCTGGACGGATTTCCCGTCATGCCGATCAGCGCATGCGAATAGTCCTTTAAATATGGAACCAGGTTTACGATTTCAGGGGAGTTGCCGGAATTGGAAATACACAGGACCACATCCTGTTTCTGGATGACCCCGAGGTCTCCATGGATGGCTTCCGAAGCATGCAAGAACTGGGAAGGGGTACCGGTAGAATTTAAAGTGGCCACGATCTTATTGCCGACGTGTGCCGATTTTCCGATGCCCACCACAATAAGCTTTCCTTTTGCCGCATGAATAATTTCCACTGCTTTTATAAAATCATCACCCAATCTTAAGGATAGTTTCTGAAGTTCTGCAATTTCTATTTCCAGGGTGCTTTTCGCGATTGAAATAAGGTCGGCTTTTTCCATTATCATTTTATCGGTATATAAAAATTCCCTTTAAATACGTTCTGTTTAAAAAGGATATCGAATATAATTTTTATTTTTTATAAATGAGTTCGCTTTTATGTTAAGCGAAAAATTCATAACTTTGGATTAGATGCAAATTTAGCAATAGAAAATCAGATGAGCGCAAAAAAAGCCAATTTATCAGGCGAATTGAAAAAATATTTCGGGTTTTCCACTTTCAAGGGCCAGCAGGAACAAATCATCGAAAACCTTATGAATGGTAAGGATATCTTTGTTCTGATGCCTACAGGCGGTGGTAAATCCTTATGCTATCAGCTTCCGGCACTTATTTCGGAAGGTACGGCTATTGTGGTATCGCCCCTGATCGCATTGATGAAAAACCAGGTAGATGCGGTAAACGGTCTTTCATCTGATGACGGGGTTGCCCATGTTTTGAATTCATCATTAAACAAAACCCAGACCAAACAGGTTTTTGACGATATAAAAAATGGAAAAACCAAGCTGCTGTATGTGGCTCCGGAATCACTGATTAAGGAAGAATATCTTGATTTTCTTAAAGATGTGAAGATCTCGTTCTGTGCCATTGATGAGGCGCACTGTATTTCCGAATGGGGACATGATTTCCGGCCGGAATACCGGAACCTGAAATCCATCATCGATAAAATTGCCGATGTCCCGGTAATTGCCCTGACGGCAACGGCAACGCCAAAAGTTCAGGATGATATCCAGAAAACGCTGGGAATGACCAATGCTCTGGTTTTTAAAGAAAGCTTCAACAGGCCCAACCTGTATTACGAAGTACAGCCGAAAGTAAATGTCGATAAGGAAATTGTACGGTTTATCAGCCGCCATAAAGGAAAATCAGGTATCGTGTATTGCCTGAGCCGGAGAAAAGTGGAGGAATTTGCCCAGCTTCTCCAGGTCAACGGGATCAATGCCCTTCCTTACCATGCCGGTCTGGACCAGAAAGTGAGGGTTACCAATCAGGATAAATTCCTTATGGAGGAAGTAGACGTGATTGTTGCTACGATTGCCTTCGGAATGGGAATCGACAAGCCGGATGTACGTTTCGTGATCCATTATGATTTCCCGAAATCCCTGGAAAGCTATTACCAGGAAACCGGACGTGCCGGACGCGATGGCGGAGAAGGTCATTGTGTAGCCTATTACGACCCGAAAGATATCGAAAAGCTTGAAAAATTCCTTGCCCAGAAACCTGTTTCCGAAAGAGAAATCGGGCTGCAGCTGCTAAACGAAGTGGTAGGTTATGCCGAAACCTGCATGAGCAGAAGGCAGTATATCCTGTATTATTTCGGCGAAAACTTCGATCCGGTCAACGGGGATGGTGCTAAAATGTGTGACAATTCCTCTAATCCGCCGAAACTGAAAGATGCAACGGATGATCTGAAGAAAGTCTTGGAACTCATCAGGGATACCGGTGAAAAATTCAAGTCGAAGGATCTGATTACGGTAATTGCGGGAAAAGAAACGGCTGTTACAAAATCGTATAAGCTCGATCAGAGTCCGTATTTCGGATTCGGGAAAGAAGAAAAGGACAACCACTGGAAAACGGTTCTGCGACAGGCAACGGTTCAGAATTTTTTACTGAAAGACATAGAAACTTATGGTGTTTTAAAGATTTCGGAAAAAGGAAGGCTGGTACTGGATGGAAAACTGGATCACTCGTTTATGATTGCGGAAGACCGGGAATTCGATTTAACGCAGGCAAAAGCGGAGAGCGATCAGGTGCAGATGCAGTCCGGCGGTGGGCTGGACCAGAATCTCTTCAACCAGCTGAAAGAATTAAGGAAAAAGGTAGCCAAGAAGCACGGGATTCCGCCTTATACCGTGTTTATGGATCCGAGTCTTGAAGATATGACGGTTCAGTATCCGGTAAAAGTGGATGAGATTGCTAAAATCTATGGCGTAGGTGAGGGAAAAGCCAAGAAATATGGAAAAGAATTTGCCGATTTCATCAGCAAATATGTAGAAGAAAACAACATCGAGCGTACCCAGGATATGGTGCTGAAGCAGGTGGCCAACAAATCCAGCCACAAGGTTTTCATCATCCAGAGTACCGACAAGAAAATCGACCTTGAAGATATTGCCAGGGCCAAAAACCTTTCGATGGACGAACTGCTGAAGGAAATGGAACGCATCGTTTACCAGGGAACCAAGCTGAATATCGACTATTACATCGAGGATAATTTTGATGAAGATATTGTAGACGGTTTTATGGAATTCATGAACGAATCCGAAAGCGACAGCATGAAGGTTCTTCTGGACGAATTCGGAGACGAGCTTTCCGATGAAGAGGTAAGAATGCTGAGGATAAAATTCATCAGTGATGTTGCTAATTAAATGAAATACTATTTTAAGGACATTGTAAAAGCATTATTTTACCTAAGCTTATTTGTTTTGGGTTGTTTTGTTTTATTGTATGTTTTTAATTTTTTTATATCCTGGTTTCTACAGGGAAGAAAATAGATTACAAAGAGTCAAATTTCACAACTCAATAATGTGGATTAAGAATTGAATGTATGAAAATCCTTGTCCGATAAGGAGCAGAGAAAAAACATAAAAAGTCCGTTTCACTATTTGTGAGACGGGCTTTTAATTAAATTATAAAAACATAATTTTAACATGTCGTCTGTCATCCCCGTAGGGGATCTAAATTAGTATTAGAGAACCAGTAGATAGATTCGTATTTAGATCTAGGGAAATCGAAGATCCGATGCAGTCGAATACAATGTTAATATAGGAGGATGGGAAGAAATTTAAATTCGTTGTTTCATAAGCCATTTGCTTTATAAAATTTGATTAAATCGAAATTTTATATTCTCTATGATCTTTTAGCGCCTATTTAAATTTTAATTTAGTAAACTTTCGGTCATTTTTCTTAATTTTCTGAATTAAATAAACTCTGTTTATTCTTCACCTTAATACGATGATTGAATATCGCCGGATAACCGATAAATTTCTGTAAGCCAAAATACCTTAAACTCTTAATGTTAAAATATAAAAGGTAGGCTTAAACAGGCTCTTAGAAATAAAATCTTTAATTAAATAAGTAAATGGGTATAGTTAAGAACTGTACCAAAACTTTTTACTAATTTTACAGGGATGAAAAAGATCTCTGTCATATTTATCCTGCCGGATCTGGAGACCGGCGGCGCGGAAAGGATTGTTACCACCATTGCGAACCATCTCTCACGGGACCGGTTTGAGCCTAAGATTTTGCTTTTGCGCAAGCAGGGGGGGTATCTCAATTTCCTGCGTGATGATGTAGAGATCATTGATATCCATACCGAAAGAATCAGGCACTCGTTAAAGCCTATTCTGGCAGAAATCTATCGCAGAAAACCGGATATCGTGTTTTCGGGTTTCGGAGAGGTGAACGCATACCTTTCTCTTTTTATCAAACTTTTTCCCAAAACGAAATTCATCGCCCGCGAAACCAATGTGGTGACGCAGCACGTAACCCGGAAAGAAATAAAATTCTTCTATAATTTTTACAATAATTACCACAGGATCATTGCCCAAAGCGACGATATGCTGAAGGATCTCACCAAAAATTTCAGAATTAAGCCGAAGAAAGTCATCAAGATCAACAATCCGGTAGATTTTGATTTTATTGAAGATAAGCTTAGCGGTGCTCAAAAACCCGAGAGCTTTAAATACAACTATAAAAATATTGTGGCCATCGGAAACCTGTCATCAAGGAAGGGCTTTGATAACCTGCTGAAAGTATTTTCCAGGCTTAAAAACGAAAATGTAATGCTCCACATTCTGGGTGACGGCCAGGACCGTGATCTGCTGCATCAGATGAAAGAATTTTTAGGATTGGAGCATGTTATTTTTCACGGACGGCAGGAAAACCCGTACCGGTTCCTGAAACATGCGGACCTGTTTATTCTTTCGTCTAGATATGAAGGCTTTCCGAATGTGTTGCTGGAAGCCGGCGCCTGCGGAACCTATTCTTTAGCCAACAACTGCCCGGGAGGAATCAATGAGATTATTCTGGACAACATCAACGGAGAGATTTCCGATATCGAGAACCATGAGGATTTCGCACAGAAAATCATGAGCATCCTGCACGAACACCATGATCCGGAAGCGATCGAAAGCTGCATCAAATCCAGGTTCTCTAAGCATATTATTCTGGATCAGTATGAAAAAGTTTTGCTGGATCTCGTAAAGCGGTAATTTTTCCGGTTTGTCTTCCGGGATCTGTTTTCTTATTTTTGACCCTTTCAAATTATTTAAACAATCAATTTTTAGTCATGATTAAAATGCAGAAATTAGGATGTGCCTGTGAAAAACCGACCGCATCCTATACGGAATTCAGAACTTCAGCACTGGGCGTCGATCAAACCCACGGAAAAAATGCCGAGGTAAGCATTCAGCAATGCAAGCTTTGCCAGAGGATATGGATCAGGTATGCTTTTAATAAAGACGTTACGCCAGAATCCGGTAAATGGTACAAAGGAATGGTTTCCAAGAAAGACCGCCCGCAGATTACGCCTGAAAATGCCTTGGAATACATTGAGAGCCTGGAATGGTATGTGTACGGCGGCGAATTTTTTGGAAATACGACAGCATTTGGCGCAGGAAAAATTGATTTGGATTGATTATTAGCTAACGGAAATAGGCTGGAAGAGGGATGCTGGATGCAGGAAGTTTTCTGACAGCATTATTTGCCAAAAAGTCTTGAATACCAGATAATATTCGATTCGCCACTTTATGACAACAAATGCAATGAATAAATTTGATGAATTAAAACGTAACCGGTTTATAAAGAAATTACGGTCAAATGCGATTGCCATTGTTACAGATCAGATTGAAATTCATGTAGGATACTTTAAGATGAATGATCTTTTGGGCAGAATCGAAGATATTCAAGTATTGAAAGAGATTGATTTAAGTATTTTCAAAACTTACTACAATGAGATCCAGTCTCATCCGATCGGGGGTGAAAGAAAACTCTACAGCAAAGAATTTTTGGATAAACTTGATTCAAAGTTGAAACGGATTGATGAAAGATACTTAGATGCTCTTACTGAAAAATGTGGCGAGATCATTGAGAAGTTTAAAGATATCAAAGATTTTTGCTGATTTTTTATGCAGGTGTGCGCCGTTTTCAAAACTTGACAAAACTCACTTGGGGGTATGGCAATTAATCGTTAAATTTGTAAGAACTAAAGAGATAATAAATAAACAAATTCATAAATAACATGAGTCAATTCGATGTTACCGTAATCGGTTCCGGTCCTGGTGGTTATGTTGCTGCAATCCGTGCCGCGCAATTAGGTTTCACAACAGCAATTATTGAAAAATACCCGACTTTGGGAGGAACCTGTCTTAACGTGGGATGTATCCCGTCGAAAGCACTTTTAGACAGCTCTGAGCATTTCGAGAACGCCAAGCATAATTTTGCAGGCCACGGAATCATTATCAACGAGCCTCAGGCTGATATTGCAAGGATGATCGAACGTAAAAACGAGGTGATCAAACAAAACACGGACGGAATCAGCTACCTGATGAACAAAAACAAAATCACTGTTTTTGAAGGGGTGGGAAGCTTCGAATCTGCCAACCAGATCAAAGTAACGAAAAACGACGGTTCTACGGAAACGATCGAATCCAAATATACCATCATCGCTACCGGCTCCAAGCCATCTTCTTTGCCTTTCATCTCAATCGATAAGGAAAGAGTGATTACTTCTACGGAAGCTTTAAACCTTAAGGAAATCCCTAAGCACCTGGTGGTGATCGGTGGTGGGGTCATCGGTCTTGAATTAGGTTCTGTTTACTTGAGATTAGGCGCTCAGGTAACCGTGGTTGAGTTCATGGATAAAATTATTCCGGGAATGGATGGTGCTTTAAGTAAAGAACTAACGAAAGTTCTTAAAAAACAAGGCATGAAGTTTATGCTTTCTACAGCAGTTTCTGCAGTGGAGAGAAACGGGGATACCGTAAAAATTACAGCCAAAGATAAAAAAGGAGCAGAAGTAGTCGTGGAAGGCGATTACTGCCTGGTTTCCGTAGGAAGAAGACCTTTCACAGACGGACTTGCGCTGGAAAAAGCAGGGGTAGAGCTTGACGAAAGAGGAAGGGTAAAAGTGAACGACCATCTTCAGACCAATGTGGCTAACATTTATGCCATCGGAGACGTGATCAAAGGGGCCATGCTGGCTCACAAAGCGGAAGAAGAAGGGGTATTCGTTGCTGAAACTCTGGCCGGACAGAAGCCGCATATCAATTATAATTTAATTCCTGGAGTAGTGTATACATGGCCGGAAGTTGCGGGAGTAGGTAAAACCGAAGAGCAGCTGAAAGAAGAAGGCGTGGCTTATAAAGTAGGTTCTTTCCCGATGAGAGCTTTGGGAAGAAGCCGTGCAAGTGGTGATGTAGACGGATTGGTGAAAATCATCGCTGATGAAAAAACCGATGAGGTTTTGGGAATGCACATCGTAGGTGCAAGAGCGGCCGACCTTATCGCAGAAGGGGTAATTGCTATGGAATTCCGTGCGAGTGCAGAAGACATTGCAAGAAGTTCTCACGCTCACCCGACGTATGCTGAAGCGATCAAAGAAGCGGCATTGGATGCAACGGCAAAAAGACCGATTCATATGTAATATCTGATCATACAGATCATCATTTAAAATATTTGTAAATTGGGAGAGGCATTGGCCTCTCCTTTTTTTAAGGATAAAATCATAAATTAAACAGGATATGAAAAAAATAATCATCGGATTGGCTCTTGTGGCGGGAACATATGCATCGGCGCAACAAGCCGGAAAGGCAGGAGAACGGCTGAAGAACGAAGCATCCGTTTCCGAACTGGGATCGCCGGATTCCAAAGCCAAAGTTCAGAGCAACAACAGCAACAAGAACAGAGGCAACAATAACAATAACAATAACACGGGATTCAGAAACGGAAATACCGACGGTTTAAGAATTAAAAACCCAAACTACCAGTGGAATCCGGATTACGGGTATTCGGAAGTTTTTCTTAGGATTCCCGAACAGGGATTTTTCAGCGTGGAAGTAGGGGATCAATACATGTCCAACAATTCCGGTCGGTACCGGTTTTTTGATCTCCCGGCAGGAAGAATTCCGGTTTCCATTTACGAAAGCGGCTACCTCGTTTACAGGACGACTTTGAATGTAAGGAACAACAGCAGAATGGTCCTGGATTTTTTCACGACAGAAGGCCTGTATCTGCTGGATAATTATCCTGTCCCGAACCAGTCGTACGGTTTCAGCAGTTGGAACGACGTATGGAACAATCCTTACGGAAACCAGGGTGAGTCAGACAATACAGTGAATTACCCGAATGTCATGGACAACCAGGATTTTCAGCGGTTTTTTTCGACCATGAAGAAAGAGGCCTGGTTCGATGATAAAAAGATTGCCTTCATCAAAGCGCAGGGCCGCTACGCCATGTTTACTTCAAAGCAGATCGGCACGCTTGTAAAAGATCTAAGCTTTGATAAAAATAAAATTGCATTGGCCAAATTGCTTTTTCCGCAGTGCGTTGACAAGTACAGATATTTCATGGTAGGGGATGCCCTGGATTTTGAAAGCAGCAGAAAGGAAGTAATGGATTATATTTCCAATCTTTAATCCTTTTAATCTTAAATTTTAAAAAAGATGCGGAACTTATTTTTCTTTCTGTCAATACTGATTTGTGGCTCAGCTTATGGGCAGGATGTTACCGCCATCCGCAAAACCGTTGAACAGATCAACAAAGCCAGTAATTATACACTAAAAACAGTGCCTAACGAATACTTCGTTGAGAAAGGTCAGGTTACGGATAACGGCAGCGGGCTAAAAGGGTTTTATGACAAAGGTGAACTTAAAAAAATGGAATATTCGGTAAGCGTATCGGCATGGAAATATCTGACGGAATATTTTTTCGACCGTGGCCTGCCGGTTTTTGTCCATCTTAAAAAATACAGGATTTTAGATGGCAGCGGTCTCCTGAAGCAGCCGGTGCTGGTATCGGAATCAAGGCATTATTACGTGAATGGAAAGCTTTTTAAAACTACCGGCACGTCAGGCAAAGAAGAGAAAAAAAAGGATTATCAGAAAGAGGCTGCCGAACTGAAAAAAGATTTGGAAGATTATCAATAGGTGGAAATCGGCAATTTCCGTACCTTTGTCGACTAATTTTATCATTCATGCACATCGGAAAAACCCAGACTTTAAAAATTTCAGATAAAAACAACTCAGGATGGATTCTTACGGACGAATCCGGTGAAAAGGCCTTTTTGCCAAAGATTTTCACCCACGATGATAAGGAAATTGATGAGGAAATAGAGGTTTTTGTATATCAGGATGATGGTAAATTGAAAGCGACTACCGAAATTCCATTAGCGGAAGTGGATGAGTTTGCGGTAATGAGCTGTGTCCAGAGCCTGCCGAGCGGTGCGTTTATGGATTGGGGAATCATCAAGGATCTTTTTATCCCGTACAAGCAGCAGAAAACCAAAATCATTGAAGGCAAAAGATATCTGGTCCATCTCTATATCGATGATGATCTGGGACTGATCACCGGAACCACGAAATTTAAAAGAAATCCGCAATACGAGGATCTTCCTTTTCAGAAAGGTGATAAAGTAGACCTGATCATGATGAATGAAAGCGAACTTGGCTGGAATGTGGTGATCAATAAAAAATACATCGGCCTGATCTATGCTTCCGATGTTTTCAAAAAATTATATCCTTTATCAGAGGAAACCGGATACATCAAAGCCATCCGGGAAGACGGAAAAATCGATGTTTCCCTGCAGCCTGAAGGATTTGAAAACATCGATGAATTCAAGAAGAAAATCTTAGACAAGCTGGAAGAGAATTACGGACTGCTTCACCTTTCAGACAAATCTTCACCGGAAGAAATTAAAGATGAGATCCAGATGAGCAAGAAGAACTTTAAAAAGGCTATCGGAGGATTGTATAAAGATAAGATCATCGATATCCTGGACGATAAAATTCGTTTACTCTAAATAAAAAACGAGCGAAATTTCCGCTCGTTTTTTATTTTATTCTTAGAGCCTGTTTAAATTTACCTTTTATATTTTAACATTAATAATTTAAGGTATTTTAGCTTGAAAAAAATATGTCGGTTGCCCGGCGATGTTCAAATTAAATCCTTTGAAATCATCGTATTAAAGTGAAGAATAAACAAAGTTTATTGAATTCAGAAAATTAAGAAAAATGACGGAAAGTTTGCTGAATTAAAATTTAAATACGCTCTTATTAATCTTAATTGTGATAGCACTCATTTCCATCGTATATTACTGGTGAGGCAAATAAAGAGTAATCCAGTGATGGAATTCTTCTAAAATCCAATCAGGAAATCTTTCGTTGCTTTGATAAAAATCATCCATTTCCGCTGAAAGTTTCGCTTTTGCCAACTTAGATTTTAAGCCTTAATCTTAATAAGCATAGGTCTGATCATAAAAGAATTTGCTTTAAAAACATTTATTTCAGCTGATTTTAATGAACCAATCATGGTTGATGTGAATTTTTCAGTTTAAAAGCATCAGCGCAGAAATATTTCTTGATTCTTGCAAGCAAAATACATTTCATCTGCTAACCGTTGACCATTAGTACCGATTTCTATCTAAAAATAACCTGATTATTTGTGAATCCCGTCAATCAAATCTTACTTCTGATTCGATAAAACAGGGAAGTCAGATTTGATGGTACTTGATGAGGACTCATAATCCCATTTCCTCAACAAAAAAGACACTAAAAATCGACTTGAACAAGTATAAAAAACCTGATGCATATCATAATAATTTCCTTAATTATTTTGTTTAACAATTTTGTCAAAACAATTGATTGATTTAAATTTGCACAAAGTTGTTTAACAAAAATGTCAAATCAAACAAAAAAAGACCAGACCCAGGAACTTATTAAGGAAACCACGAAGAATTTATTCTTTGTGAAAGGGAAGTTCGATGCCACCACCCAGGAAATTGCCGATGCGGCCGGTGTCAATAGAACCCTGATCAATTACTACTTCCGCTCAAGGGATAATCTGATCCAGATTATTTTTGACGAAGCGCATAAAGTAGAGCACGAAAAATCGGAGATCATCATGAACTCAGACCTTCCTTTCAAGGAAAAAATCGGTCAATTCATCGAAAGCAGCCTTTCTACCAGTCTCCAGTATCCGTACCTCGAAACCTATATTGTTTCACAGATCAATAAGGGGAACTGTCATAAAAAAGATATTGAGGAAGGCCAACTGGAAAAACTCTACAAGGATATTGAAACGGAAATGGAATTGGGAAATATCGAAAGAATGAAACCCATCCAGTTTCTCCTGAACATGATTTCTTTATTGGTATTTCCGAGCGCCGTACGGCCTTTGCTCATGGAAAACCTGATGATCAATGAGACAGAATTTGATAAAATCATTTCCGAAAGAAAGGATATTATCCTGAATATGTTATTTAAAAATTAATTAAAAAAGGTTAAAGTAATTTTTAAAATGATCCGTCCTTTAGAAATAAATTCCCTGAAAAGAATAATCCCATTAAAATAATAAACGAAGTATAAGATTATGAAAAGTAAACGTATAACTGCAAGAAAGCTAAAAATAGGAATAGCTGCTGCATTTATGATGTTCGGTTTTTCATCGGTGTTTGCCCAACAGCAGGTTTCTCTTCAGGAAGCCATTAAGCAGGCACTTCAGAATAAAGCGGAAGCCAAAAAAGCTGCTTTACAGATCAAAAAAGCCGAATATAAAATTGATGAAGCCAGAGCCGGAGCTTTACCCCAGATCAACGCTACTGCGGGGCTTACCTACAACCCGATTATCCAGGAATCATTGCTGGAATTCGGAGGGCAGAGAATCAGGGCTCAGCTGGGACAGCCATGGAGTTCCACGGCTTCCGTACAGCTGCAGCAGGCCATTTTCGACCAGCGGGTTTTCACCGGTCTTAAAGCTGCAAAATCCACAAGGGAATTTTATGTTTTAAATGCCCAGCTTACCAACGAACAACTCATTGAAAATGTAGCCACGGCTTATTACCAGGTGTTTGTTCAGGAAGAAAACCTGAAAACCGTGGATGCGAGCTATGCCAATACGGAAAGGGTAAGAAATGTGATCAAAAGTCTGGTGGATAACGGATTGGCAAAATCGATTGACTTAGATAGAACCAATGTTCAGCTGACCAACATCGGATCCAACAGGCAGACGCTGAGAAATGCCGTAGAGCTTTCAAAGAATGCCCTGAAATTCTATATGGGTGTTCCGATCAGCACCGATATCGAGCTGGAAGAGAAAAGCATCGAGCCGAAACCTGAGCTGATTGCCAGTACGGTAAACCTGGATGAACGTACCGAAGTAAAGGTTTTAAATAAAAACAGGGAACTTTTGGTTTACAATAAAAAAGCGACGGAAGCTTACCGCTATCCTACAGTCAATCTTGTGGCTAACTACGGATGGGGGGCCACCGGAGCAAAGTTTCCATTAACCAACGGAATCAATAACGGGGTGCTGTGGAGCGATTACTCGGCGATCGGTTTAAACATCAACATCCCGATTTTCAACGGAGGATCTACAAAAGCCAAGATCAACCAGGCGGAAATCGATATCCAGGATCTGGATCAGGATATCCAGAATACCCAGCTGAGCCTGAGTCTGGATTACCGGAATGCCATTACCAATATGGAAAATGCGCTGATTAAAATTGACAATACAAAAGATAATGTAGGCCTGGCCGAAAGGGTTCAGAAAAATACACAGTCCAATTACCAGTATGGCCTGGCGACGCTGACTGAAGTGCTGGATTCTGAAAATGCATTAACGGAGGCCAAGCAGAATTATGCCAATGCCTTATTGGATTACAAACAGGCGGAAATTAAGCTGATTAAAGCAAAAGGTGAATTGAATACATTACAAAACCCATAATAAACTACAATGAAAAAAACTCTAATATATATCATCGTGGCCGCCGTGCTGATTGGTCTGGCAGCCTATAAAATTGCCGGTAACAAAGAAAAGCAGACGAAAGAGGTACAGGAAGTAGCGCGGCAGGTAGATAAAATAAATGTAAACGTGGTAACCGTTTCAAGGGAGAACATTAATACCGATTACTCTGCCAACGGAACCTTTATTCCGAAGCAGGAATCCAACCAGTCTTCTGAGATTTCCGGACGTATTGTGAGCGTTCTGGTAAAAGAAGGGTCAAGGGTAGGTGCAGGCCAGGTATTGGCTACCATCAAGAAAGATGCTATTGAAGTGGATGTCGCCCAGGCACAGAACAATTTACAGAATGCCATCATCGATAATCAGCGTTATGAAAACGCTTTTAAAACCGGAGGGGTTACGAAGCAGCAGCTTGATAATTCGAGATTGCAGCTGAAAAACGCACAGGCCGCAGTTCGTGCACAAGGCGTGAGGGTAAACGATACCAGTGTGCGTGCGGGAATCAGCGGTACCATCAACAAGAAAATGGTAGAACCGGGAATGGTGGTGGCACCGGGAACGGCTTTATTTGAAATCGTAAACATCAATTCCCTGAAGCTTTCCGTTTTGGTGGATGAAAGCCAGATCGGGAAAATCCAGCTGGGCCAGGAAGTCCCGATTAAAGTCAATGTACTGCCTGACGAATCTTTCGTGGGAAGAATTACCTTCATCGCTCCTAAAAGTGATGCGTCTTTAAATTTCCCGGTAGAAATTGAAGTACAGAACAGAGGAAACCTGAAAGCCGGGATGTATGCAACGGCAACCTTTAAAACCAACAACGGCGCGGAAACCCAGAACATGTTGACGGTTCCTGCAGAAGCTTTCGTCAACGGCGTAAGCTCAGGACAATTGTTTATCGTGAACAACGGAACGGCCAAACTAATCACGGTGCAGACCGGAAAAGTATACGGCGATAAAGTTCAGATCGTGAGCGGACTGAAAGGAGGGGAGCAGGTGATTACCAGCGGACAGATCAACCTCGATAACGGTTCTAAAATCAATATCGTAAAGTAAGAGCAGATGAAGTTAGCAGAAATATCCATTAAAAGGCCGTCCCTGGTCATCGTACTCTTTACGATCCTTACGCTGGGCGGTTTATTAAGCTACTCCATGATGGGGTATGAATTGATTCCGAAGTTTGAAACCAATATGGTAACCATTTCCACGGTCTATCCCGGAGCTTCGCCTGCAGAGGTGGAAACTTCCGTGACCCGGAAAATTGAAGATGCCGTAGGTTCTCTGGAGAACGTAAAAAAGGTAGAATCTTCATCTTACGAAAGTTTATCGGTGATCATGGTTCAGCTGAACACGGGTGCTGATGTGAACTATGCATTAAATGATGCGCAGAGAAAAGTAAATGCGGTTCTGGCAGATCTTCCGGATGATGCCGATCCGCCGTCACTGAACAAATTCTCGCTGGACGACCTTCCGATCATGACGCTGAGCATTACCAGCAACAAGCTGAACAACAAACAGCTTTATGATCTTTTGGATAAAAAAATCGAACCGATCTTCTCCCGTGTGAACGGGGTTGCCCAGGTGGATCTGGTCGGCGGACAGGAAAGAGAGATTCAGGTAAATTTGGATGAAAAGAAACTGCAGGGGTACGGACTGTCCATCGGTGATGTACAGCAGGCCATCCTTTCTTCCAACCTGGATTTCCCGACGGGAGCTTTGAAAACAAGAACTTCGAGATCGACGATCCGTCTTTCCGGGAAATATAAAAACGTAGCGGAACTTAACAACCTTGTGATTTCCAGCAAAAACGGTGCTCAGGTAAGACTTTCGGATATTGCTACGGTTTTCGATTCACAGAAAGATGTTGAAAAAATTGCGAGGTACAACCAGAACTCTACGATTTTACTTCAGGTAAAGAAACAGTCGGATGCCAACGCAGTAGCGGTATCGGAACAGGTTCAGAAGACCATTGCCCAGGTGCAGAACGACTACAAAGTTCAGGGACTTCAGGTGAATATCGTGGATGATTCCACCGATTTTACCCTGGAAGCGGCGGATCACGTAATTTTCGACTTGTTCCTGGCGATTATCCTTGTAGCGGTAGTAATGTTATTGTTCCTTCACAACATCAGAAATGCCTTCATTGTTATGGTATCGATCCCGATGTCCTTGATTGCTACGGTAATCGGAATGTACCTGATGGGCTATACCTTAAACCTAATGAGCTTACTTGGACTATCACTCGTGGTAGGTATTCTTGTAGATGACGCGATTGTGGTACTGGAAAACGTATACCGTCACATGGAGATGGGAAAAAGCAGGATCCGTGCCGCTTACGACGGGGCTTCGGAAATCGGGTTTACCGTAACGGCCATTACTTTGGTAATCGTGGTGGTATTCTTACCAATTGCGATGAGTTCAGGATTGGTATCTGATATTTTGGCGCAGTTCTGTGTCACGGTGGTTATTGCAACGATGCTTTCACTATTGGCTTCTTTTACCATTATTCCATGGCTGTCTTCAAGATACGGGAAACTGGTACACCTTACCGGAAAGAATGTTTTTGAAAGATTCATCCTTTGGTTTGAAAGACAATTGGAGAAATTCACGCACTGGATCACCGGAATTCTGGAATGGGCCTTAAAAACGACTTTAAGAAGAGTGATGACGGTTGTCGTAACTTTCATTATCTTAATCTCATCCTTTATGCTGGTTGCTTTCGGATTCATCGGAGGGGAATTCTTCCCTAAAATGGACAGGGGCCAGTTCCTGGTTCAGATGGAATTGCCGAAAGATGCTTCCGTAGAGAAAACCAACCAGGTAACCCTGGAAGTTGAAAGATACCTGAGAAACGATAAAGATGTCGTGGATATGATTACCACGGTTGGTCAGCAGTCTTCCGGATTCGGAGGAGCACAGGCAACCTTGTATCAGTCGGAGATCCAGGTGATTTTGGTAGACAAATCGGAACGTAACGAAAGTACGGATATCAAATCTGCCAAGATTAAACGGGCATTGGAAGAAAAATTCACAGGGGTTGAATTCAAAACGGCTCCGATCGGATTGATGGGAGCGGACAACGCCCCGATTGAACTGGTAGTAACCGCTCAGGATAATGAAACAGCCAATAAGGAAGCAAACAGAATTCTGAACCTGCTTAAAAAGGTGCCGGGTTCAGTGGATGCCGAATTGTCAACCGATAGCGGTAACCCTGAAGTTCAGGTGAATATTGACCGTGATAAAATGGCGGCTTTAGGCTTGAACCTTTCCAGCGTAGGACAGACGATGCAGACTGCATTTAGTGGAAATACCGATGGAAAATTCAGAGCCGGAGAATATGAATATGACATCAACATCCGTTTCGGCGATGCCAACAGACAGTCAATTGATGATGTTCGGAACTTAATGTTTACCAATCCTCAGGGACAGCAGATCAGATTAAGCCAGTTTGCCGACGTAAAAATGGGATCCGGACCGAGTTTGCTGGAGCGTAGGGACAAAGCGCCTTCGGTAAAAGTAAAATCCAAAGTGGTAGGCCGTCCGGTAGGGGATGTCGCCAACGAGTGGGCGGCGATGTTCATGGATAACGAAAAAACAAAACCTGCAGGTGTATCGTACATCTGGAGCGGGGATATGGAAAACCAGACGGAAGGTTTCGGTACTTTGGGAATTGCCTTATTGGCAGCGATCGTATTGGTATACCTGGTAATGGTTTCCCTGTATGATTCCTTCGTCTATCCGTTTGTGGTCCTGTTCTCCATTCCATTGGCACTGATCGGGGTTATGGTGATCCTGGCCATCACCGGGAACTCGCTGAACATCTTTACGATGTTGGGGATGATCATGCTGATCGGTCTGGTAGCGAAGAATGCGATTATGATCGTCGATTTTGCCAACATGAGAAAAGCAGCAGGAGCCAACACCCACGACGCTCTGATTCAGGCCAACCACGCCCGTCTCCGTCCGATCCTGATGACGACGATTGCGATGATTTTCGGGATGATCCCGATTGCAATCGCCAAAGGCGCCGGAGCAGAGATGAACAACGGTCTTGCCTGGGTAATCATCGGGGGTCTGACCTCATCGTTATTCCTGACGCTGATCATCGTACCGGTCGTGTATTCCCTTTTCGATTCTGTTTTAAGAAGAATGGGCAAAGGACAACCGGTAGATTACGAAGCGGAAATGAAAGCCGATTACAAACATAGAGACCTGAGTGAAGACGGATTCACTCCGAAACACATCGACTAGCTATTATTAACCAACCTTTAATTAACCGAAAGCGTATCAGCAATGATGCGCTTTTTTTATTTGATGAAAGATGTAGGACGCTGGTATTTTTAACCACAAAAGGGGACAAAAGATATAGATGATTTTTTTATTAAAGCTAAATATCAAATGGGAAACAAGCACACAAAAGTTTCAAAAATCAAGATTTTTATACTCTCTGATTTAAATAATGAGCATCCCGGTGGCTGAGGTTACTCGAAGCCACGTTACCATCTGTGAAAATCCGTTCCATCTGTGGGAGATTTAAGATGCTGGTATTTTTAACCACAAAAGGGGACAAAAGATATCGATGATGTTTTTATTAAAGCTATATATCGAATGGAAATAAAGCACACAAAAGTTTCAAAAATCAAGATTTTTATACTCTCTGATTTAAAAGAATAACCACCGCGGTGGCTGAGGTACTCGAAGCCACGTTACCATCAGTGAAAATCCGTTCCATCTGTGGGAGATTTAAGATGCTGTTATTTTTAACCACAAAAGGGGCCAAAAGATATCGATGATGTTTTTATGAAAGCTAAATATCGAATGGAAATAAAGCACACAAAAGTTTCAAAAATCAAGATTTTTATACTCTCTGATTTAAAAGAATAACCACCGCGGTGGCTGAGGTTACTCGAAACCACGTTACCATCTGTGAAAATCCTTTCCATCTGTGGGATATTTAAGATGCTGTTATTTTTAACCACAAAAGGGGACAAAAGATATTGATGCTTTTTTTATTAAAGCTAAATATCGAATGGAAATAAAGCACGCAAAAGTTTCAAAAATCAAGATTTTTATACTATCTGATTTAAAAGAATAACCATCCCGGTGGCTGAGGTCATTCGAAGCCATCTTATTATTTATGCGAATCCGTGTCATTTGTGAAAAAAATTCGCGTCCCTTGTGTTTAATCGCCCCAAGCTTCCGGAAAATATTAAAATAAAAAAGACTTCCAGGAAAACCTGAAAGTCTTAATTATATGTCTTTAGAAAATTAATCGGCCATTACTTCACCGGCTTTGCGGTAAACGAAACTTCCGTAAATATGCCTTCTGGCAAAACGGCTCGGCGAATCGGCATTCACCATTTTGATGTAGGTATTTCTCGGAACACTCAGGTATTCATAGATATTTCCGTTCAGGTGCTGCACCGTCAGGATGGATTTTTCAAGATAAAAATCCTGAATATTGGAAGTGGTAATCGTTTCCGTATATTCCTCTTTGTATTTTTCCTGCGTTTCCGGATTGATGCTCACCAAAAAATGGTAGGCTTCAATCACCGACTTGCTTTTCTCTTCCGCTTCCAGCTTTCCGGCTTCATCATTGATGAATTTATCAGGATGCGTATCTTTCATCGTATTCCTGTAAATGGTTTTCAGTTCTTTTAACGTTACATTTTTATCTACTTCCAGCAACTTTCTGTATTCGCCTAATTTTTTCATATGGTTGGATCCTTATTACGGGGTGCAAAATTAAGGTTTTAAATTTTAAAAATCATAACCTATTCATTATTAATTTATTTCTATTTGAAAATTTAAGATAAAATTAATAGAAGTTCAATAATGGGGCTGAAACCGTCTTAATGTCTTAAAGCCAACCAATGACATTATTTAGCTTAAAAGAATAATGTAAAGACTTTGGCAATAGATTTAAAAAACCAGGCTTTTATAATATTGGAAGGATTTACTCCCTTGATCGCTCTTTTCGTAATCATTAAATTCGAAAATAATTTTCTCGTTTTCTTTATCTAAAAAGCAATGTATTCTGCCATCAGAAGAAAGGTTATTTTCCATAGTTGTTGTACTCACAATCAGTTTATTTTTAAGATTAAATAAGATAACATTATGCGTTTCATCCCTTGTAACAACAATGATGGTGTTCCTAACAGGAGAAATGCCCCAGGAAATGATGTTGTCGATACTTTTGTTCAGGGTTTCGTTCAGGAAAAATTTTTCCTGGGTTTCAAAATTTTCGCAGATAAGATCTTTACCCGTCGCTGCATAAAATATTCCGTCAAAGGAATCAAAATGGCCGGCATAATGGTAACGGGCTTGTTCAGTCAGGACTTTTTCTGTGCCGGTTTCCAGATCTATTTCAACAACCGCTTCATCGTTTGGATCCAAAGAATACCATTTTACCAGAATAAGCTTTTGACGTTTTGCAGAAATAATATTTTTATTAAATATTTCGCCGCTATAAGTTCGGCCGCTCCATATTTTATTTCCGTTTCTTAGAACTTCAACAAAATAATAAGGTGGCCCCATTCTGATTTCGCCTTCATAGCTGCATTGAAGACTGTATTCTTTATCTGAAATTTCGCCGCTGTCGATGATGAAAGGATATTTTTCGATGACGGAATCTGCATATTTTTGATCTTCGATCGGGATAATAGTCATGCTCTGCTAAGAATTTGAATGAAGAATAAATTAATAAACAAAATAATTTGATTGCTCATCTTATCAGAATGGATTATTTTTCATGGAAATATTCATACGCTAATCCTTCAAGATCGCCACCTTCAGAAATTAAATGATTGTTCTCATCATAGATATTAAAACTTTCCTGTGAAGTTCCGATAGCTGCCAATCCTTCCAGACCAAGCAATAGGTTATAAAAAGCATCTGTCAGCGGATCAGAAACGATATCTTTTAGTTTTTCATTTTGAATTTTATCTAAATTCAACCCTTCGATTTTTGTTGAAACAAGCGTTCTGTGTTCCGATTGATTATCAAAACATGAATTGAGAATATTCTGTTTTTCCTGATAAAAGTTTTTTACAAATTCTTCGGTGGTCACTTAAAGAGTAGTTTATTGTAAAGATAAACAAAAACAGGAGCCCTTAAAGACTCCTGAAATAAATATCCTTAAAGCGTTTATAAAGCAAACACTTCACTCATTTCTTTTGAAGCAGCCACCATCGCGATGAGGGCCTTTTCGGTTTCTTCCCAGTGCCGGGTTTTCAAACCGCAGTCGGGGTTTACCCAAAGCTGTTCTGCCGGGATCACGGCCTGTGCTTTTTTCAGCAATTTCACCATTTCTTCTTTGGACGGAACCCGTGGCGAATGGATGTCGTACACACCAGGCCCGATCTCATTCGGATATTTGAAATCGGCGAAGGCATTCAGCAGTTCCATCTGGCTTCGGGAGCATTCAATGGTAATTACATCCGCATCCATGTCGGCAATGTTCTGGATAATATCGTTAAATTCGGAGTAACACATATGCGTATGGATTTGTGTGGCATCTTCAACGCCACTTGCGGAGATACGGAAAGCCTCGACTGCCCATTTCAGGTAGTTCTGCCATTCGGCGGTTCTCAACGGCAGCCCTTCGCGGATCGCCGGCTCATCGATCTGGATAATCCGGATGCCGGCTTTTTCCAGGTCGGTTACTTCATCACGGATCGCCAAAGCAATCTGTTTGCAGGTTAAAGAACGCGGCTGATCGTCGCGGACAAATGACCATTGAAGAATCGTCACCGGGCCGGTCAGCATTCCTTTTACCCATTTTTTCGTCAGCGACTGAGCATATTCCGACCAGTAGACCGTCATTGGAGCAGGGCGGTGAACGTCTCCATAAATCACCGGTGGTTTTACGCAGCGGCTTCCGTAACTCTGTACCCAGCCGTTTTGAGTAAAGGCAAACCCGGCCAGCTGTTCCCCGAAATATTCCACCATATCGTTTCGTTCGAATTCTCCGTGAACCAGCACATCAATTCCGATTTCCTCCTGCCATCTGATGGTTCTTTCGGTTTCTTCTTTTAGTAAAGCATCATATTGTGCGGCACTCAATTCTCCTTTTTTGAATTTTGAACGCCAGGTTCTTACTTCTTTGGTCTGAGGAAAGGAACCGATCGTAGTTGTAGGGAATAAAGGAAGCTGAAGGATATCCTGCTGGGATTTTTTTCTTGCCTTAAACGGAGAAGACCTTTTGGCATCTTCTTCAGTAGTGACATCCACGCGGTCTTTTACTTCGGGATGATGGATTAAGGCTGAGGTGCTGCGGTTTTCAATGGCCTTTTTATTTTCGGCTAATTGCTGCAACGTAGGGTAATCCGGATTTTCAGAAGCTAATTTCTTCAGAATTACAATTTCATGAACTTTCTGCTTGGCAAAAGCCATCCACTGTTTGATTTCGCCCGATAGAATCTCCTCGTTTTTCTCCGCATCAAGATCGGTAGGAACATGGAGCAGCGAACATGAAGACGAAATGAATATCCGTTCAGAACCTACTTTTTGTACTGCTTTTTTAATGAAATTTAACGATTTTTCGAAATCATTTTTCCAGATATTTCTTCCGTCAACGATTCCTAAAGACAGGCTTAACGTGCCGGGAATAGCCTGTAAAACGGCGTCCAGCTGTTCAGGACAGCGTACGAGATCAATATGTAAAACATCTGCAGATAAGGAAGATGCCAAAGCAAGGTTATCATTTAATCCTTCAAAATACGTTGCCAGAATGAATTTCAGATCCGGGAAGTGTTTCCTGATTTCAGCATAGACCCATCGATAGGTTTCTTTTGCTTTTTCACTGAGATCAAGTGCTAAAAACGGTTCGTCAAACTGGATGTATTCTGCGCCGTGGTTTTCCAGTTCTTTTAAAATCTCAAGGTAAACCGGTAAAAGCTTATCAGCCAAATCCAGCTTATCAAAACCTTCATCTTTTTCTTTTCCCAGCAAAAGGTAGGTTACCAAACCGATCATCACCGGTTTTACTCGGATCCCAGCCTCTTTTGCATCGATGAATTCCTTGATAATCTTGTCGGAAAACCGACTGAACTCCTGATCTTTCTGAAACTCCGGAACGATATAGTGGTAATTGGTATCGAACCATTTGGTCATTTCCATAGCGGTGATATCCATTCCTTCGCTCTGGAATCCTCTGGCCATCGCAAAATAAAGATCAATTTCATCCTTGTGGGTTGCTATTTTCTGATAACGCTCCGGAATGGCACCAACGGTAAGGGTCATGTCCAGTACTTGGTCGTAATAGGAAAAGTCATTGCAAGGGATCAGGTCGATGCCTGCTTCCTGCTGCAGTTTCCAGTTATTGCTTTTGATGGTTTTGCTGGTCTCCAAAAGAGCGGTTACATCGATTTTGCCTGTCCAATACTGCTCGCAGGCTTTTTTGAGTTCTCTGTTGCTACCAATACGCGGATAGCCAAGAAGGTGCGTTTGCATGTTCTTAAAAACTTTTAAATGAAACAATAATTTTAAAAGCTCTTCAAATGCTTCGCAATGCGTGCAGAAAGGAATTTTAGGAGTAGAGAAGATACAGCAGGGACGTAATTTTTCCATCGGATTATGGAATTGGTTTGAATTTTTATCTTTTAACTCAAGTTTTAAGTAAAATGCCTTACTGTTTTCAATTAAAAAACAGAAGCGATAATAACGGGTATCGGTCACTTACAGCAACAAATCCGCAGTTCACAACAACTTAAAATAAAACTTCCTGAGATAAAGTCAGGTTAAAATTCAAGCCAAAATACGTTCAAAAGTATCATCTGTATGACTCTGAAGCTCCAGACCGCGAGAGCATTGTCAATCCGGAACAGGCAGGTCTCCTGACTTGTAACAGTTTCTGTCATCCTTCCCGTTTGCACAGTGGACATACTCGGACAGAAACCTTTGGGGTATTACTTACAGTTGCGCGACAGCTCGTGATTCTCACACGATTCCCTATTAATCTACTTTACGTAAAACCTTTTCCGTTTGATGAAGGATGTTAAAGAACTAATTTCCGGACAAATGTAGGAAATATTTTTTATCCCTGTTAACGTTTACAACGTTAACAGGGATAACGCCAACTCCAGCGACTCCTCAATATGCCGTTCCAGCATTTCGCTGTTTTCCAGCGGATAATAAAACTCTTTCGGATTGACGAATACATTGTTGTATTTCGTGCGTTCGCTGGCACCATCGACATCAATAGGTAAAAGGCCGGGGCCTTTTTTGCGCTGTACCGTGTTCAGGCCTTTGGAAGTGACTTTGGATTCCACACAGCCTACCAGGGCGCCTCTGCCCAACACATCAAAACAGATCACCGTATAAATCCCGTTTGGAACAAGCTGGCCGGGAGGGAGGATGCAGGCGTAAAGCACGTGGGGTAAATTGGTAATGCCACGGGAGATCTCTACGGATAAATTGGTGCCTCCGAATTCTTTATAATCTCTTTGCAGAACTTTTTTAAAACCATTTAGTGCATCACGGATGGTCATCATACCGGGATCGTTGGTACGCAAAGGCTGTCCTTGAATAACAGGATGAACCTGCCGAAATTCGCAGATGGTGTTGAAATAATCGGTGATTGAAAAATTATTCATCAGATTTTTCTTACTCCGTTCGCTGGTAAATATGCGTGAGCTTTGCATTTTTAATAAAATCCTCCGTTGACGTATTGAGATCTGCTTTTTTATCGGTCAGCTCGAAATAATAGGCCATTATATTCGGGAACTTTGGATCTTTGCACAGTACTTTGAATCTTCTCACGGTAGGATCTGAACTTAAAAAAGCCTGCTCCGAAGGATTACTCAGCCTGATGTTATTGACATCGAAAGCATCTTTCCAGTTTTTCTGAAGTTTGGCAAAGCGTTTCTGCGTTCTGTCGCTGTCTTCATTTTCAAATTTATCCACCTGGAAATCGGTGAGAAGCTGCGGATAAACCAGTCCTTCTTTCAGGAGCCATGTCGTTATTTTATCGGAAGGATCATAAAAGACGGTTTTGTTGTCGAATGCCATCTGCTTGTTGTTGACGGTTATCTGTCCGGCAAACTTTTTATAATTTTTTCTTTTGTAATCATTTTTAAAATGTTCGATGGCCGCTTTATCTTTGGGACCGGCTTTTGTTGTTTTCTGAGCAGCGGCAGAAACCGATAGAAGTAAGGAAAAGCTGATGGTATACAGGAGTTTCATTGGATAGGATTTATATAAAGAACGGTTGAATCTATAAAATATTTTTAATTCTCAGGTGCTGAAGCAGCATAATGGTTTTGGCATCTTTAATCTCTCCCGAATCGATCATTGTTAATGCCTGATCGAAAGAAAGTTCCAGAACCTCGATGTTTTCTCCTTCATCAGCAAGTCCGCCACCGTCGTTTATTTTCATTTCCGATGAATATTCTGCAATAAAAAAATGGAGGATTTCCGTTACCGATCCCGGTGACATGTAGGCTTCAAATATTTTTTCGATACGCGAAATTTTGTATCCTGTTTCCTCCTCAGATTCCCGTCGGATACAGTCTTCCGGATTATCGTTATCGAGAAGGCCGGCGCAGGCTTCGATCACCATGCCCGATGCATTGCCGTTGATATAAGTAGGCAGCCGGAACTGTCGCGTTAAAATGACCGTTTCCGAACTTTTATTGTACAACAGGATCACGGCACCATTTCCCCGATCGTAAGCTTCCCGGCTTTGCTGTTCAAACGTTCCGTCTTTTTTCTGAATATTGAATGTTACTTTTTTTAATGTGTACCAGTTATCGGATAGGATTTCCGTTTTTTCAATAGTTACTTTTGCATCGTGCATCATTGTATGACTTTGGTTTTAATTTTTTAATAAATCTTTTAAAGCTTCCTTCAGAACGGGAAATTTAAACTGAAATCCTGCGCTTTGTATTTTTTCACAGGAAGCCCTTGAGCCTTCGAGGACTGCTACCGATAGCTCACCGAAGATCATTTTCAGGACGAATCCCGGAACATTAGGCATAAATAACGGTTTTTTCAGGACTTGAGCAGCTTCTTCTGTCAGGTTTCTGTTAGTGGCATGCTCCGGAGCTACCGCATTAAAAGCACCGTGCAGTTCAGGATTTTTCAGGGCAAACTCATACATCGAACAGATGTCCTGAATATGAATCCAGGGCATATATTGTTTTCCCGTGCCCAACGGGGAGCCGATGCCTGCTTTTATCGTCGGAAGCATCTTTTTTAAAGCTCCTTCTTTTTCGGAAAGAACAACACCGGTCCTCAGCTTTACGACCCGTTCAGAAACCTGCTGGTTTTTGAATTCATCGGCAGCCTGCTCCCATAGAATTGTTACTTCACTCAGGAAATCCTTTCCCGGTCCGTCCTGTTCTGTAAATATCTTCTCCGTGGTTTCCGTTCCGTAATAGTTGATTCCGGAAGCGGAGACAAAAGATTTCAGCTTTTGATTTTTCTGTTGCAGATTCTTTAAAATAAGATGGGCTGAATCGACGCGGCTGGAAATAATTTCTTTTTTTCTTTCATCGGTCCATCTTTTTTCAGCAACGCCGGCTCCGGCCAAATGAATCACATGGGAAATATTTTCAAAAGCATTTTCATCAACGGTACCTTTTTTAAGATCCCATTCAAAATCATTTTCGTTTTTCTTTTTCCGTGTCAGAAACCGGACGGTATATTCTTTTTCAAGTCTTTTTGATAATTCTTTGGCAATTAAACCGTTGGCTCCGGTGATCAGGACAATTTCTTTCATAGGGTACTGTTAGAAGGATTTTAAGACTGATTTTAAGACTGATTTCTTACAATCAGAACAAAGTCGTCATCCAGAAGTTTATAGCCATAATCGTAAATGAATTTATATTCGGAACCATTTTTATAAACCTTCAGATTCGTGAAATAGTCAAAATCAAAACCTAAGCCATCAAGTTTAGACTTTGTGATTTTTGTCTTGCCATCGGTATTTACTTCCGTCAGGATCCTGTAGTTTTTGCGGAGTTTATTGTTCACATTCCGCATCAGGTTGTTGGAATCCTTATTCTGTTTGTTGTTGTAGGCGTTCCGGCAGGCATCATTACAAAATTTTTTGTCTGATCTTCCGATAATTTTTTCGCCGCATTCGAGACACTCCATCATTTTATTTTTTAAGTTGGTGGGCGTGATTATGTTTTTTTCTGAGAAGTTTTATAAATCTGCTGTGCGTCGGATAGTTTCTGTTCGGGGTAATGTTATTGAAGAACAGTGCCACAAGCAGCAGAATCAGGCAACCGGAAAGAACAGGTGACAGCACATACCAGAATCCCAGTTCAGGAATTTTACCCGCAGAGCTTACGGCAATCAGTGCAGTAGCACCGCCCGGCGGATGCAAAGTTTTGGTATACTGCATCAGAATAATAGAAAGGGCAACCGCCAACGGTGCGGAAAGCCAGATGATATCCGGAACAACCTTATAAACCGCAACACCGACTAAAGCTGAAAGGACATGACCGCCGATAAGGTTTCTTGGCTGGGCCAGAGGACTCTGGATCGCACCGTAGATTAAAACACTCGATGCCCCGAAGGAACCGATGAGAAAAATATTTTCTGTTGCCGAAAGGCTGTGCGACTGGATAAACGCAATAATTCCGATTCCGAAAAATGCTCCCAGAAAAGACCAGAAATGTTCTTTAAAATCTACCAGTGTTTCCCTGTAGATTACATACCTTGAAACCCGGAATGTTCTTTTTATCATCTTCTTCATATCTTCAAATATACGGAATTTATCCGTTTACAAACGACTACAAATGAATTTAAATAATTTTCTCCCGACTCAGAGTCCGGAACCGGGCCATCTTTGCAACAGAGATTTGAGAAAACAGTGAACGTCTCTGATCTGAATATTAACTTTAAAAATACACATTATGTCACTACGAAACAAAATTACATTGATCGGGCACACAGGAAAAGAAGTAGAGGTTATCAACTTTGAAAACGGAACACTAAAAGCCAGCGTATCTCTTGCGACCAGTGATCATTACACGAACGCAAAAGGAGAGAAAGTAGAAGAAACCCAATGGCACAATCTGGTTGCTTTCGGGAAAACGGCGGAAATCCTTCAGAAATATGCTCCGAAAGGAAAAGAACTTGCCGTGGAAGGAAAACTTACCTATCGGTCTTATGACGATAAGGATGGCGTAAAGAGATTTATTACCGAGATCCGGGTAGAAGAGATCCTTTTATTGGGAGGAAAATAATTTTAAAAATTACTGCCATGAAAGTAAAAGTTTTTAAAATAAGAGTAGATGAAGAATACCTTCATACAGATCAGAAGATGCTGGACGCTTTTCTGGAATCACACGACATCATCAAAGTGGAAACGGCTTTTGTAAATGACGAAAATTACTGGTCTGTCGTCATGTATTTTGAAGAACTGAAAATAGCCAAGGATTTGGTAAAAGAAGCAAAACGGGCAAAATATTCTGCAGAAGATGATCCGTTGACATCCGATGAAACAGCGATTCTGGAAGCCCTGAAATACTGGCGGTCGGAAAAGGCGAAGGAGCAGAATCTCCCGTCTTATTTTATCGCTACCAATAAAGAACTGATGTCGGTCGCTAAATACAAACCGGCAAAGAAGGAGGAACTTCTGGACATTAAAGGTTTCGGAAAACATAAGATCGAGAATTATGGCGAAGAAATTCTGGAACTTCTGGAAAGTATTTGATTTTAGGTAGAAACACAAGTGAGGGAGTATTATTTTTACCCGAGGCCGGAGATTATTGTTCTCCGGCTTTTTGTTTGTCTTAAAAGTCCGCCCAATTCCTTATTTTTGCTGCTTACAAATATTAATCATCATTTATCTATTATAAAATGAAACCAGGTTTAGCAAAAGGAACAAGAGATTTTACCGCATTGGAAGTTTCCAGAAGAAGATACATCATCAATATTTTACAGAAAAACTTCGAACTGTTCGGGTTTCAGCCGCTGGAAACACCAAGCTTTGAAAATCTTTCTACTTTAACGGGAAAATACGGGGAAGAAGGAGACCGACTGATTTTTAAGATTTTAAATTCGAGCATTAATGAAGCGAAAGAAGACAAAAAGCTTATTATGCTTTCTGACTTTCAAAAAGCATTGGATAAACCTTTTAATTCAGAAAATCTTACTGATCGAGCCCTCCGTTACGATCTTACCGTACCTTTTGCAAGATTTGTAGCGATGAACCATAATCAACTCACTTTTCCGTTCAAGCGTTACCAGATCCAGCCGGTGTGGAGAGCAGACCGTCCTCAGAAAGGGAGATTCAGAGAGTTTTACCAGTGTGACGCGGATGTTGTAGGAAGCGAAAGCCTTTTGCAGGAAGTAGATCTGGTTCAGCTGTATTTGAAATCATTTGCCGAGTTGGGCGTTTCGGTAACGATTCATATCAACAACAGAAAGATACTTTCCGGACTGGCAGAATTCGCCGGCATTACCGATAAACTGATCGATTTTACCGTAGCGTTGGATAAGCTGGACAAAATCGGGAAAGAAGGCGTTGTAAAAGAGCTATTGGAACGTGGAATTATTCAGGAATCGATTGATAAACTGGACTTTTTGTTTACCCAATCGGATGATGCACTGGAAAACCTGCTTCAGCTTAAAGAAAAATTTGCCGGAAACGAAACCGGATTAAAAGGGGTGGAGGAACTGGAAACCGTTATTACCCAATCTTTAAATCTTGGGGTGGATATTCAGAATCTAAGGTTCGATATTACTTTAGCCAGAGGTCTGGATTATTATACCGGTGCCATTTTTGAAGTGAAGGCAGATGAAGTGCAGATGGGTTCCATCGGCGGTGGCGGACGATACGATAACCTGACAGAAGTTTTCGGCGTGAAAAACATCCCGGGAATCGGGATTTCCTTCGGATTGGATAGGATTTACCTTGTGATGGAAGAATTAGCTTTGTTCCCGGAAGAAGCTGCCTCCAAAGTAGAATATCTGTTTGCTAATTTCGGAGGAGATGAAACCCTTGAGGCTTTAAAACTCATCAGGCAGTTGAGGGAAAAAGGAATTTCTGCCGAGATCTATCCTGAAAATGCCAAGATCGGAAAGCAGTTTACGTATGCCGAAAAGAAAGGCATCAGAAATCTTGTTTTCTTAGGGGAAGAGGAAATAAAAAACGGAACGGTAACGTATAAAGATCTTGAAGCAGGAGAACAAAAGACCGTTTCTTTGGAAGACTTTTTAAATAAATAATGAATCCGGTCCCGGAAGAGTTGCTGGAAAAATGGCTTAGAGGCTGGTCCATATCAAGGGGCAAGCCTTTGCCGGAAGCCTGGAAATCAGGATACAGTGTTTTTGTAGGAGATAGGGAGCAGAAAGAAAGATATGTGTTTCCGCAGGTAAACGAAGATTTTATCAGCCTTGCGGAATCGATCCGTGAGCCGTGGGTATACCTTAAGGTCTGTGCACCTCCGGAAGAATTCAGCAGGCTTATTCCTCAACGGTGGAAAATTCAGCCGCAGGGATATATGATGCATGGTCCGGAAAAAATGGCAATGCATGAAAAGCCCCTTCGGAAAGGCTATTCGTTAGACGTTTTTCAGCATCAGCAGGACTTGTTTGTCGTAAAAATTAGTACAGTGAACAAAGAAGAGGCTGCCATCGGACGATTGATCATCGTTGACGGACTTGCCATTTATGACCGCATAAAAACGGAAGAAGGGCATCAGCGGAAAGGGCTTGCCACGCAGGTGATAAGAGAGCTGCATCGTATTGCTGCATCAAAAGGAGTTTCTGAAAATTTTTTAGTAGCTACTGAACAGGGAAAACTTTTATATGAAGCTTTAGGCTGGAAAATATACAGTCTTTACACTTCCATAGTGATTAAGGAAGACAGTAAAAGAAAGGGTTAAATAAAGTAGCTCTGATCAATGGTTGGATGAAGGAAGCTAAAAGCAGGAAGTTTTCCGGTCGGTATTACAATAACCAGTCATTTGAATATTCCTTTTTTTAAGTCTGTAAAAACAAAATGATTTTGTAATTTGTAACTGAAAAACTTTAAACTAATAATGTATGAATACGATTTGCGGATTATGCGGTAACCCATTAACTTCAATGGACACTGCAGCAGGTGAAAATAAACTGGCAGATGGCCATTTGCTGTGCAACAGCTGTCTGAACCAGGCTGCTGCCCTCAATAGAGATGTTATCAATAATCTCAGTCAGTTTTTTCTTCCCGAAATCAGAGGAATCATTCTTCAAGGAAAAATTGGTGTTTCTGACAATGTTTCCTCAAATTTTCAGAATACCGGGGCGCCGACTTTCGGATTCGGCGGGATACCCACAAGGCTTGATGAAATTCAGGATCAGATTGTTGCGCTGAATGCGAGATTAAGTATTTTGGCGAATGGCGAAGTAAAAGAACTGGTGAATATTTTAGAAAGGGATGAAAAACTCATTGCTATTGCAGAAGCCTTAACTATTCCCGGGAAAATAGAAGGACTTATTTTTTCCACCTATAAAAGAGTGGTTTTCATCGACAAAAAACTTTTGGGAAATGTGCAGGTAGATGAATATCCGTATCATAATATCCGGTCTATTGATCATGTGGAAAGCCTTCTGTATTCAACCCTGAAAATTATTTCTAAAAACGGATTTTCAGCAGAATTCAAACTTCATAATAAAAGCGACGGCAGAAATTTTAGCCATGCCTTCAATAACTATTTGAATAGCAATACAGGCCGATCCTCTTCACAACAACAACAACAACAACAAATTCAGGCTTCCTCTTTCAACCTTTATAATCTCCCTGATCAGGAAACACCGTTTCATCAGAATAGCAATCCTCAGCCTGTTTCCCAGAGCGGCTCCGTAGATCAAAAAGAATCGGCAGAAGAAATTCTTCAACAGCTGGAAAAGCTGGGAAAATTAAAAGAAATGGGTGTTTTAACGGAGCAGGAGTTTGCCGAACAGAAAAAGAAACTGCTCGAAAGGCTGTAAAACTGTCGGACTTAATCAGCTTAAACAATTAAATACATAGACAATTCAAAAAGAAAATCAGTTACGTAATTATGATAAAATCATTTATTCTAAAAATCATCAACGGGAAATGGTCTGCCCCCTTTTTTATCACTTCCATCAGTATCTTTTGTTGGTTTTGGCTGTGGATTCTTCCCGTAACAAAAATCATCTGGAATATCTGTTTTATCATTCCGATAGGTACGGGGCTGGTTTACATCTTGCTGGGCATTTCCAAAATATTTAAAAAGCGTTACAAAGAAGGATTTATCCAGATTATGCTTTCCTTGATCTTTACTTTTATTGCTGCTGTATTTTTTACCATACTTACGCCGAAAAGTCCGTACAAAGAATACAAAGGCGATATTGTAAATCCCAATAATGTAAAAGTCAATATGCCGCTGGATTTTGAAGGGCTTGATGATAAACCCCTGGTCGAAGTAAAAGGAGAAGATGTTCTTTTGTACAATTATCAGCAGCCCGGACATTACAAATACGAAGTATTTCTCAATAAGATCGAAAAAGGAAAAGTATACCTGAAGCTTTTTGACCTTACCACGAACAGAATCCTTTCGGCAAAGCAAATTGAAAAAAATTCCCGGCTTGAAGTGGAGAATACGGGTGACGGATTGAAAGAATTTGAATCCGATAAGGTATTCACCGTTGAAGAAGGTAACTGGGGAAATTATTACGGAAGCAGGGTAGAAGTGTGGTTCCGGCCTGATGATTCTTCCAAACCTGAAAGAAAGCTGCTGGCGAAAAATTATGTGATTCAGGGAAACTAAATTAACGTGAATTTGATGATATTCATACCTTCAGTATTTAACTACCGTCGCTTGAGGTAGATTTTGAAAAAATCGTATCGGGAAGTTGCTGAACTACAAACCTGCTTACACGTTCTCGATACATTTTTCTCCGCTGAGCTGCAAAAAACACTCGAACTGACGTTAAATTAAAATATAATCATGGAAAATTATCTGGAAACCAACAGGAAATCCTGGAATGCCAAGGTAGAACCTCATCTGAAATCTGATTTTTACTTTGTAGACGAGTTTCTGAAAGGAAGAACATCATTAAATTCCATAGAATTGGAGCTTTTGGGAGAAATAGCCGGTAAAAGCATTCTGCACTTGCAATGCCATTTCGGCCAGGATTCCATTTCTTTATCGAGGTTGGGTGCTCAGGTTACCGGAATCGATCTTTCCGATACAGCGATTGAGGCCGCAAAAAATCTGGCCCAGAAAGCAGAAACGAGTACGGAATTTATTTGTACTGATTTATATAACCTGCCCAATGTCCTGGACCGGAAATTCGATATGGTCTTTACAAGCTACGGAACCATCGGCTGGCTTCCCGATTTAAAAAAATGGGCTGAAATCAGGATCAGTTACAAAAGTTGGGGAGAAAAAAGATAAAGTCTTAATTTTGTTGAATGTCTGGTGAGAACGAACTTTTAAAATTACTGCTTCCCGAATATTTAATTTCCCATTTCGATATGGTCAGCTTTGAAGAGAAAGATAA
>JAAIGF010290304.1_pt1 | contig 83695 bp, 70 predicted proteins | sample 6487441 | NCBI WGS metagenome assembly JAAIGF01 (sample SAMN13974129, study PRJNA590717) | phyllosphere metagenome | biome: pepper field; feature: multiple bacterial spot infested pepper fields; material: pepper leaves; isolation source: leaves from pepper fields | host: Capsicum annuum ...
AGATTCTCGGTTCTCCAAAGCAGTAAGATATTTTGCTATCGCAAAAATCACTTTTCACTGAACCCCGTGTTTGAAAATCACAAACACTAGAAGTCGCCCTTTTCCCCATTCCCTTCCCTCCGCTCACCTTGTGCGTAGGAGGTTCAAGTCCCCTCCAAACATGGGTGTGGCCTATAAAGTTCGATGAACATGATTGATCTGGTTTTTAGTCGTTTTGAGTTTATTTCAATATCTTTAAACCTTTGCTTTATCGCGGGTCATGTAGGTCATTAGTTTTTCCTGGGTTGCTTCTTCGCGGGTGACTTCGCCGGTGATTCGGCCGGCGTTCATGACGTAGATGCGGTCGCAGATCCCTAGGATTTCGGGTAGTTCGGATGAGATGACGATGATGCTTTTGCCCTCATCGGCGAGCTGGTTAATGATGGTGTAAATTTCGTATTTGGCGCCGACGTCGATGCCTCGGGTTGGTTCGTCGAGGATCAGGATGTCGGGGTTGGAGAAGATCCATTTGCCGAGTACGACTTTTTGTTGGTTACCGCCGCTCAGGTTGCCTGTTTTTTGCAGGATGCTTGGCGTTTTAATCTTCATCCGTTTACGCATGTCCTCGGCGACGAGCACTTCTTCGTGTTCGTTGACGACGGTGCCTCGAGACAGTCGTTCGAGTCCAGTTAAGGAAATATTGCGTTTAATATCGTCCATCAGGACAAGTCCATAGTGCTTGCGGTCTTCGGTCACGTAGGCAAAACCGTTGTCGATCGCTTGGGTGACGTTATTGTTGCGTATTTCTTTGCCATCCTTGATGATCGTTCCGGAAATATTTTTGCCATAAGAGCGTCCGAAGATACTCATCGCAAGTTCAGTTCTACCAGAGCCCATCAGTCCGGCGATGCCGACGATTTCACCGCGGCGTACGTTCAGGTTCGCATCGTGAATCATTTGACGGTCGGCGTGTTGTTCGTGGTAGACGTTCCAATTGCGTATTTCTAGCGTCACGTCACCGATACGCGGCGTGCGCTGTGGATAACGGTGCGTCAGGTCGCGACCTACCATGCCGCTAATGATGCGATCTTCGCTTACCTGATCTTTCTTCATATCGAGCGTCTCAATTGTCTGTCCATCACGTAAAATAGTGACGGAATCGGCGACTTTGGCGATTTCGTTGAGTTTATGCGAGATGATGATGCACGAGATCCCCTGACTTTTAAAACCGAGCAATAGTTCCAGCAGGTTCTCGCTATCGTCTTCGTTCAGTGCAGCGGTTGGTTCGTCTAGAATGAGCAATTTCACGCGTTTGGAGAAAGCTTTGGCGATCTCGACGAGCTGTTGCTTGCCGACACCGATGTTCGTTACAAGGGTGCTTGGTGGTTCGCTCAAGCCGACTTTATCCAGCAACTCGCGGGTGCGCTGCATCGTCTCATTCCAGTCGATAACGCCGCCTTTTTTGCGTTCATTGCCGAGGAAAATATTCTCTGCAATCGACAGGTACGGGATCAGCGCAAGCTCCTGGTGAATGATAACGATACCGAGCTCTTCGCTGTCCTTGATGTTGCGAAACTGGCAGGTTTGACCTTCGAAAATAATGTCACCTTCGTAGCTACCATGACCATATACACCACTCAGTACCTTCATCAGGGTCGATTTGCCAGCACCGTTTTCGCCACAGAGGGCATGGATCTCGCCTTTACGTACTTTGAGGTTGACGTTTTCTAGTGCTTTGACGCCGGGAAATGTTTTGGTGATGCCTTTCATTTCTAAGATGATGTTATCGGGCATAATGAGATGTTCTCCTTTCGTTGGCTTGAAAGTTGGATGTGGTGCTGTTGCATAGACCGCTTCGGGAAGGGATGGGGAACGGGCTCGGGTGGAGGGAAGAGAATCTAATGATTAGGAGTATATGTAGATTCTCTCCCCTCCAAAGTAGTAAGATATTTTGCTATCGCAAAAATCACTTTTCACTGAACCCCGTGTTTGAAAATCACAAACACTAGAAGTCGCCCTTTTCCCCATTCCCTTCTCTCCGCTCTGTACAAAGGCATCCATTCGGTTTTCTGCGCGGAGGCAATGTAGTTCAAAGGATTTAAGGATTTCAACATTTCAACATGTAGATATTATGCGTTTAATAGGTTGGATAAGTGAGAATTAGGATGCTTAAAGATTTAGATACTTTATACATTTGATCTGTTGAGGACGGTAGGTCGTTAGAGATCGTGTTTAAGGTTGAGCGTGTACTGATTGAATAATTCTGGATTGAACGATCCATGCAGTGATGGATGTAGCTCTTGCGCATCTTGCGCTTGGGCTATGTTTATTTATATTTTCATTACTGTGCTGGTGCGTTGTTGCCGTAGACTTCTTGTTCGGTGTAGTACCCGCTGCCGATGATTTGTTCTTTGACGTTGTCTTTGTCGACGGATACCGGGTCGAGCAGGTAGGCTGGGACGACCATGACGTTGTTGTTGTACGTTTTGGTGTCGTTGACTTCGGCTTTTTTGCCTTGTAGGATGCTGTCGACCATGCCGACTGTTTTTTCGGCGAGTTTACGTGTGTCTTTGAAAATGGTCTGAGTTTGTTCGCCGGCTACGATGGATTTGATCGAAGCGAGCTCGGCGTCCTGACCGGTGATGATCGGGAGTGGCTTATCGGCAGAGCCGTAGCCGACACCTTTGAGAGACGAGATAATCCCAATGCTGATGCCGTCGTATGGTGAGAGAACGGCGTCGAGCTTGTCGCTACCGTAGTAGGCGCTTAGCAGGTTATCCATCCTTGCCTGGGCGAGTGAGCCGTCCCAGCGTAAGGTGGCAATCTGTGCCATGGTGGTCTGTTTGCTTCGGACGACGAGTTTGCCAGAATCCATGTACGGCTGAAGCACGGACATGGCGCCATTAAAGAAGAAATAGGCGTTGTTATCATCTGGTGAACCGCCGAACAGTTCGATGTTGAATGGGCCTTTGCCTTTATCGAGTCCGAGCTTCTTCTCAATATAAGACGCTTGCAGCACGCCGACCTTGAAGTTATCGAAGGTCGCGTAGTAGCTTAAATAAGGCGTGTTCATAATCAGGCGGTCATACGAAATGACCTGAATGCCCTGTGCATGAGCTTTACCGATTACATCGCTGAGTGTGTTGCCGTCAATGGCAGCAACGACGATCACGTCAACTTGCTTGGTGATCATGTTCTCGATCTGGGAAATTTGGTTTTCGACGACATCCTCAGCGTATTGCAGATCGGTTTTGTAGCCTTTGGATTGGAACAATTTAACCATGTTATTGCCGTCCGCTACCCAGCGCGCAGATGATTTGGTCGGCATCGCGATACCTACATAGCCTTTCTCTCTGCTCCCTGCACTGCTTTCCGCCAGATTGCAGGCACTGAGGGTAATCATCATCGCAGCGATCAGCAGCAGGATAAGTCCCCTTTTCATTACGGATGCTCCTTTCGTGAATGTGCTTGATTTCGCACGGTTTGAGAATGGAATGGGTGAATCGGTGGCAGTCGGATGAAGATAATATGTAGAAGGTTGGAACGCTCGACATTGCCATTCGAGATGAGTTGGTAACGCTTTCTTGAATTAGGATAGCATCCGGGTATGAGAGGTGTCTTTGCGTTTATTTGACCTTTTTTATAAAAATCGGACTTATGTTGGGAAATGGCTTTGGGATGAATAGGGGGTAGTCAGTTTTGAAGGAGAAAGGAATTTTGTAGATAGAAATAACATAGAAAGAGCCTTCAACGAGTCATAACAATCACTCTGTTAAAGGCTACAGGAATCAAACGATGATATTACTATTCAAAATTTCAGTTCTAATATGAAGCATCTACTCGTCTAAAACTACAACTCATTTAAATGAAACTCTTTCGTATTTCCATGTCCCCAGCTTAAACTTAGCGTAGCTGGTAATTGGTGATTCACAAACTTTGAATAGGCTTCACTACTCATAGCAATAGATAATCCATATGTATTCGTTGAGCGTCTATGAATATCTATAAGCACAGCTTCATTCGTATAATACAGATAGTCATTTGAATTGGCAGGCTTCAATGCGACCTGAACATCCCGCATACTTCTGATCCAATTGTGATTTTCTATATCCATATCTGCATGTACAATCTTATAATCGGAATAGTCTATACTTTTAGAATATGGTTGAACTATATGGAGATCGCGATCCTGCTTATTGGAGGAATCTTGTTGGGTATACTCTTGAAACTCTGGACTACTTGCAAGCGGCGTATCGCCAAGTATCTGTACATGTACAGTTGGCGAAAATAGAGCAAATGTCGTCGCTCCAAAATAACTCTCCGTAATGACATAACATAAGAGTACAGCAAACATAATTTTCTTCAGCATCTTAATCACCTCACGAGATCAATAGGATACACATCATCCCTTAAAATATCAAATCCCCTCAATCGAATCAACCAACCGGAGGAACTCATTATGAAGCTAGAACGTCTCATCTCCATCATATACAAGCTGCTCAATCACGAAGTGCTTTCTGCCAGCACACTTGCTGAAGAATTCGGTGTATCCCAACGCACCATCTATCGCGACATGGATACGATTGGGGCGGCTGGCTTCCCGATAGTATCGCATCAGGGTAGCCAAGGCGGGTATGGTATGATCGACGGGTACAAGCTGGATAAAAGTCTGCTGGGCTCGTATGATGTCGCTTCGCTCATTACCGTACTGCACAGTCTATCCACCATGTTCGATGATACCCGGGTACAAGGAACGATTGAACGACTACAAAGCATTGAACAGGTATGGCAGCTTCCACGGCTAGATATTAATTTTCAGTCGTATCATACGAATGTGGAACTGCTTCAATTATTGCGTCAGGCGATTGCCGAATTACGAGTCGTCCATTTCGAATATGTTAGTGCGCACCATGCGCGTACAGTTCGCGATCTGGAACCGATTCGGATGTATTTTAAATACGGTGCCTGGTATGTGTATGGGTATTGCCGTGTAAGGCAGGATTATCGGGAGTTTCGGTTATCTCGGATGCTGAATACGGTGCAACAAGAACAACATTTTACGATGAGATATCCGGTTGTGATTCAGTCGATCCAGCCAGGTAGAGAGCGCCCATCCGTTATCCATATAAAAGAAGACTCTCCCCCACCATCCGCTACTCCGGATACAGTACAGCCCGACTCTTCCGAAGCTTCGCTAACGCGTGAAGAGGTCATCATCCGTATTCATAGCGAAGCGCTCGCCGATGGGCTAGATCAATTCCAGCAAGCAGAGCAGCAATTTCACGACGACGGCAGTATGACGGTTCGTCTCCTGCTCCACAATCCAGGGCAAGCTAGATGGCTACGCGGCACTTTACTTAGCTTTGGAAGTGGTGCGGAGGTGCTACATCCACCTGAGCTACGTTCGCTAATGCGTCAGCAGATCCGGCAGATGTTAGGCTATTACGAAGACAGCGAATAAGGCGTACACTCTATCATGAATATTTCTCATAATCTAAAAAAACAAATAATCTGAAAAAGAAGTATGACAGTCTGTTGTCATACTTCTTTTGCTATATTTGAACTGTACCAAGTAATTCGAATCTACATATCAAGGGAGACGATAATGATGACATCGACAATAAGCACGATGCTAACGTACCATCACTGGGCAAATGAAAAGATTCTGAACCGCCTATGGGAGCTGCCTGCCTCCATCCTCCAACAGGAAATACCTAGCTCTTACCCTACCATTGCGGCAACGCTAGAACATCTATATGCGGTAGACCGGATGTGGTATCTCGTACTCACAGGGGTAGATATGGCTACAGCGATTGAGCAGAGCAGATCATTCATGGAAGTGACGGACGATTGGGACTTAACTGCATGTGCAGCACGCTTTGCCGAACAGGCACAGCAATATAAAGTATGGCTAGAGCAGACGAATCTCGAACATACGCTTGAGCTTCATAATCCGTATGCAGGTGTACGCTATACCTCCAATGCAGAAGTGCTGCTACAGGTTGCTAATCATGGCACCTATCATCGCGGCAATATCACAACGATGCTGCGCCAGCTCGGACACTCCTCCGTCATGAACGATTATATTTTGTTTCTGTATGAACAGTTGCCGCAGCCTACTCCCGAGTCAGCACCATCTGTAAAATAAAGTGTACTCGCTGCCCGTCCTCTTCACTCTTTTCGATCCGAATTCGTTAGGATACGTTCAAAGAAAGCTCATTTTGAAGAGGATTCGGAAGATTCAATCGGTGATTCGCCACTCCAGGCAAAGCCTACGAAAGGAAGTGTGTCTATGGAACCTATATCTATACTATCTTTCCCTTCACGCGATCAGTGGAGAGAATGGCTAGAGCAGCATAGCGCAGATACTTCCTTTTGCTGGATTGCTGTCAGTATGAAAAAGACGGATGGAACGCTGTTATATCTGGATGCTGTAGAGGAAGCGCTCTGCTTCGGCTGGATTGATGGTGTGAAAAAGAAAACAGCGGACGGTATCCTTGCTCAGCGTATGTCACCCAGATCGCGGAATAGCTCATGGACGGAGCTGAACAAAGCGCGCGTACGCCGACTGGAGCAGTTAGGGCAGATGACCGATGCAGGACGTCGCGTACTGCCGAAGATGGAGCGAGCACACTTTCCAATTCATCCAGATATTATGAAGCGACTAGAGCAGGAGCCTGAGGTGTATGCGAACTTTATCGCTTTCCCCGAGCTGTATCGCAGGGTGCGAATCGACAATATTCAAAATGTGCATCGGCAGCCCGAGCTGTTTGCAAGTCGTCTTGAAAAGTTCATTGAGCATACACGGGAGAATCGGATGTATGGGCAGTGGCATGATGGTGGGCGGTTGCTCGATCTGTAAGTAGGATTGGAATCAGCCGCAGGATTTGTGTCATACCATCTAGCATAGAGCGATATCTTATGTACAAACACCAATGGAAATAAAAGAACCGCTACGGAACAGTGTTACATCCTCTGTTCTGTAGCGGCTCTTTTGAGTGTTGCTCGATCTGATTCATATATGCTGTATAGCGGTCGGTGTGGTGCTCATTTCATCATACAAATGATAAAAAATCAGTCCATTAAATAAACAGGAGTCGCTTCTCTACTCCAACAATTGCCTCAGAACAACTCCATACTCATATACCGCTCTCCGTTATCCGGCGCGATACACAGCACCTTCTTCCCTTTCCCCAGCCGCTTCGCTTCCTGTACGGCTGTCCATACCGTCGCTGCAGAAGATGGACCGAGCAGTAGTCCTTCCTTACTCGCCAGTTCCTTCATCATCGCAATCGCATCTTCATCTGCCACCTGTACAATCTCATCATAGATCGACGTGTTCAGAATCGCAGGCACAAAGCCGGGACTTGTGCCAACGAGCTTATGCGGACCCGGCTGTCCACCGGATAGAACTGGTGACCCCTTCGGCTCTACCACCATAATCCGTACATATGGCAGATGATCACGCAATGTCTCTCCCGTTCCCGTAATCGTACCACCTGTTCCTGCCGACGCGACGAACGTATCGAGCTTGCCTTCCATTTGCTCCAAAATTTCCAGTGCAGTCGTATGGCGATGCGCGTCTGCATTGGCAGGATTATCGAATTGACGCGGCATATAGCTGCCCGGAATCTCGGTTAGCAATTGCTCTGCTTTGCGAATGGCACCTGGCATCTTCTCAGCTGCTGGGGTAAGAACCACGTCCGCGCCATATGCCTTCAAGATCCGAATCCGTTCCTGTGACATATTGTCCGGCATAACTAGAATCGCGCCATAGCCTCGTGCCGCTGCATTCATCGCCAGACCGATTCCCGTATTGCCACTGGTTGGTTCAATGATCGTACTGCCTGGCTGCAATTCACCTGACTTCTCTGCCTCTACGATCAGATTCAGCGCCGCGCGATCCTTCACACTGCCACTCGGGTTAAAGTATTCCAGCTTCACATACACGTCAGCCCATTCCGGTGAGCTGATGCGATTTAATTTTAAAACGGGCGTATCGCCCACAAGTTCACTAATATGATCGACCACTTTGCTGTTCATAGATGATGCTCCTTTAGTTGATAGGCTCCTTTATGATAAATGTGTCTTCTTCTCGAGCTCGCGATAATACTGGATTTTGTCACCGATATGAGTCAGATGATCCTGTAGCTGTATGAGCTGGTGTTGCAACTGCTGCTGGTGCTGATCCAACATCTGTCTGCGCGCTGAAGCAGTACCATCGCCCTGACTACGCAATTCGGCAAATTGCTGTATCTCTGCAATCGGCATCCCAGTATCACGTAAACGCAGTAAAAATTCTATCCAGGTGATATTGTACTGCGAATACACACGGTAGCCTTGAGCATTACGCTTCACATCACGTAACAACCCGATTCGTTCATAATATCGAAGGGTATGCGCACTCACATTCGTAGCAGCGCTCATTTCCTGTATCGTCAGTGTCGGTTCTACTATATGTTCCATATTGTTAATATACCATATTGCGGGGGAGATGATGAATATCCTACCGGAATAGTAAGATTTGAAAATCGTATAGTATTTTATCAGCAGATTCAGCTATTGCAAAAATCTTCTCTTCATTTCAGCTCTTGTTAGAAGCACGCTAACACTATATCTGTATGGATATTTCGCTGCGCAAAAATCCTTTTTTCATTTCACCTCGTATTAGAAGTTCACTAACACTGAAATCACTAGAAAATTAGTGCTTGCCTTAGAGCGCGCTCTAAGCTCTATGCTGAATAAGTCGAAGCAAGGGTAGTCATAAAATATGGATCTGAACACGATCCGCTACTCTCTTGTTATTCGTAGCTACACCTACCTTATTGAAGCAGGAGGTTTACACATATGACACCATCCACAACGAACAGTACAGGTCATGAAGACAATCGGTATGAACGCGGCTGGAACAAATTAAAAGAAATCGACGGGCAGGCAGGCGAACGCGTCATTGCATCCCTACAGAATATTGCACCTGATCTGGGCAAATACATCATCGAGTACGCATTCGGCGATATCTATTCGCGTCCAACGTTAGATCCTCGGCAACGCCAGCTTATTACAATTTCTACTCTCACCACTCAGGGCGGATGCGAGCCGCAATTGCATGTACACATCCATGCTTCGCTAAATGTCGGACTGACGCCCGAGGAAGTAGTCGAAGCAATTATCCACTGCTCTCCATATACTGGATTTCCAAAGGTGCTTAATGCGGTGAGTGTGGCTCAACGTGTATTTGAGGAACGTGGGTTGTTACCGCTAGCTTGAATCGGTATGATGCCATTTCCTATAAGTAGCAATCTATCCTTTGAGACAAGTAATATTTGTTATACATCATAAATGAATAAACTAGATATCAGTCAAAGTCTGTGGTGTTCATTAATTCATGAACGGATGCCACAGGCTTTTTATAATGTAAATCTAGCCTATATAGCAACGATCTCACGCTTCCATTCGCTACTGCCTCAGCACATTTAAAATTTCTTTACATCTCCACTTCATCTCAACTATAATAATTTACACTACGTTAACCTTAACAATTTGTAAACCATTAACGATTCCAGAAGAAGTATATACTCTGGCAATAATTGTATAGCGGATGTCTGTAAAAGAATCCTATCCGTCTACTTGCTGCTCTATTGTTTTTGCTCAGGCACTAGCAAGAACGATATCAGCAACTCCAGGTATAGCCCCATTTAATCGTGATGATCCCCATATGCTAAAGGAGTCTTTGTACATGACAAGTTCAACTGTTTCACGTTCCGGGCGTGGATTTCCGCTCGGTATTTTAATGCTTAATTTATTTATCGCCTTGCTGGGGCAAGGTATGGTTATTCCGATCTTACCGCAATATTTGCATCAATTCGATGCAGCGGGAACGGCGGCTGGTTATCTGGTCGCTGCCTTTGGTGCGGCACAGTTTATCTTTTCGCCGATTGGTGGACGGATGTCGGATCAGTATGGACGTAAACGAATGATTCTCGCCGGATTATTTTTAACGGTCATCTCCGACTATATCTTTGCAGTTTCATATAATCTACCTGCTCTGTATGCAGCACGTTTTGTTGGCGGGATTGGACTCGGTATTATGGTGCCATCCGTACTCGCGTATGTAGCAGATGTGACCACGCCGCAGACACGCGCCAAAGGTATGGGCTACTTGAGCGCAGCGATGAATCTGGGCATGGTGCTCGGTCCTGGACTTGGCGGCTTGATCGCTGTATATGGCATTCGTGTACCGTATCTTGTTGCAGCAGCACTCGGCCTGGTCGCCACGATTATGACATTCTGGCTCAAAGAAACATTGCCGCCGGAACGACGCACAGTTGCTCGCAGTCAGAGCCAGAAGCCGCAGGTCTCTATGGTGAAGCAACTACAGCAATCCTTTCACCGTCCTTACTTCCGCTATCTACTGCTCATTCTAGTCATGACATTCGGGCTCATGACATATGAGACGGTATACTCACTCTATGTAGAGCAGCAATATGGCTTTACTGCCGCTCAGATTGCGATCATTATTACGCTGGGTGCCATAATCGGCATCGTGATCCAAATCTGGGCGCTTGATCGTGTGATTCGCTGGCTGGGCGAATATCGACTCATCCGAGTATCGCTTATCGTGACTGCGGCGGCTCTGCTACTGATGCTTGTGCCTGTGAATCTAGCTTATTTGCTAGCGGTGTCGGCGTTATTTTTCGCATTCAATGCCTTCTTGCGACCGACGGTGAATACACTGCTCGCCAACCATGCGGGCGATGATGAGCAGGGCTTTGTTGCTGGACTGAATACGACGTATGGTAGCATCGGCAGTATTATCGGACCGATTGTTGCAGGTACGTTATTTGATCAACATATCGGACTGCCGTATATGGTCGGCGCTGTTATTCTTCTCGCTACGTTACTGCTTGTACGAGAAACGTCCACACGTAAGGTATAATGGTATCCTAGAAAATAGGTTCTAATTATGGGCGGATGATGCGTATCCATTGACAATCATCCGCTAACGAAGGAAGGGCTAACATGAGTGAACAAGAATCATGGCACCAGCATATACGCAGTCAGAACCGCGATGAACTCATCCAGGCAGGTCAGGAATTATTTTTGCAGCGTAACTTCCCGGATATTCGGGTGAACGATATTTGTAAGCTGGCCGGGATTAGCAGAGTGACCTTTTATAAGCATTTTAGCGATCTGAACGAGCTGGTCGTGGAAGTACAGATGCGCATTTTAACCCATATGACAGACTGGCTGCTTGCGGCAGATCGTCCCGAGCAAACTGGTCTGGAACGCTTGAAAGGCATCCTGCATGCGTGGGTCGATTATGCGCGTGAGCATGGCGAGCAGCTACGCTTCTTCGCCCTCTTCGACCTGTATTATGGTGGTATGCAGATCAGTGATGAGCTGCGCCAACGGTACGAGCAATTCGTACAGATCGGGAAGAAAAGTGGCTTCCTGCTTTATCCACTGCAAGCTGGACTACAAGATGGCTCCATATCGCCGCAGCATGATCCAGACGAAGCAGGCACTCTGATTTTCCAGACATTCATGGGTGTATTGCAACGATTGACACTGAGCAATCATCGGCATCAATTTCATCCGAATCCACTGGATCAGGCAGATCTGCCTGTGATCACGATGCTGCTTCAGTATCTCACGTCACCGCCAGCGGAATCGTAATCAGCTGCCCCTATACATGAACACATCACTGAATTACGTATGCAGCACAGGCGGTACATCACCAGTCAGCGCATTGTGCTCGATCTCAAAACCCAGATCCTCAATCATCTGGTAATCCAGAGCCGCCTCCTGTCCCGGCGTGGTCAAATAATCACCGACAAAAATCGAATTTGCCGCATATAGAGCAAGCGGCTGCAAGGTGCGTAGATTCAGCTCACGTCCACCCGCTACCCGAATTTCCTTGGACGGACAGGTCAATCGAAGCAGGGCTAGAATGCGTAATCCTCGCATGGCGGGCGTATGCGTACAATTTTCAAGTGGCGTACCTTCGATCGGATTCAAAAAGTTAACCGGAATCGAGTCCGCATCCAGCTCACGCAGGGCAAAACAAAGTTCAACCAGTTGTTCATCCGTCTCGCCCATTCCTGCGATCAAGCCAGAGCATGGCGACATTCCGCTCTGCTTCACATGTTGTACCGTCTGCTCACGCTGCTCGTACGTGTGAGTCGTCGTAATCTGCTCATAATGATCACGGCTCGTATTCAGATTGTGGTTGTACCGGTGTACACCCGCATCTGCTAACTGACGAGCCTGTTCGGCGTTCAGCAAGCCAAGACACGCACAGATTTTCAGCGGCATCGTATCCCGAATTTCCTGTACCGCTTCAATCACCTGCTCTAGCTCACGTCCACTTGGACGTCTTCCCGAGGCAACAATGCAATAGGTACCCGCCTGACGATTCATCGCTTCCCGCGCACCTGCTACCAGTGTTTCTTTATCTAATAGGCTGTACTTTTCAATCGAAGCAGTCGAGCGAATAGATTGAGAACAATAGCCACAATCCTCCGGACACAGTCCACTCTTCGCATTAATAATCATATTCAGCTTGACCCTTTTCCCATAAAAATGGCGACGCACACGGTAGGCAGCTTGTAATAATGGAAGTAGCTCATCATCGTCTGCTCGCAGTACAGATAATGCTTGCTGCTCGGTCAGACGCTTCCCTGCTAGCGCTAGATCCGCTAACTGCTCCCAATCGTTCGTTTTGAAAGTAGTAGATGTCATCATTTGTTCGCTCCTTTTAATTGTTAACCAAATATTATAAAATAGGTTAACAATTAAAATTCATTTCGTCCACTCCCTTTTTTACTCATGAAAATGATATCTATTCTAAAGTCCCGTATGACCATCAATGAACATAAGAGGAACATCGCTCACACTGGAATAGAATGGATATTTTACTTTGTAAAAATCCTTTTTTGGTTTGACCTCGTGTGAGAAACATCGCTCACACTGGAAATGATACAATAACAGAAGCCTATTTTATACATAACCAACCGTACAAAGGAGGACGTGTCATGACCGAATTGTATCATTCCAAAAAAAAGAAAATCCGCGGCTGGAAAAGACGAAAACGCACGATCCAGCAGTGGCGGGAACAGATGATCGAGCTTGATATGGAGACGCTACAAGAAGATGGTTTTGACTACGCGAAGCTGTGGATCTATCCGTTCTACTCCATCACCCCTATAGATCCACCCCACTGGTTCCAGCGACTTCTGCTAAGCGAGATGCTAGGCGTATTCAGTCACTGGCAACAGCAGATGGAGCAACAACATGATCCCTTTTATTTAAAAATATGGCTATACCAGCCCAACTTTATCCTATCCCAGATCGTCGTAGCACAGCGAGAACGATTACACTTTTATGACCAACACTTCCAGCCCGATACAGCCAATAAACCATTTCCCTTCACTCCAACTGGCTCACTAGGCGAACAACTCAATCAACTGGATTGGCAACTCTGCATTCAAGAAGAACTGTATTGGAGCAATGAGCTAGCAGATAACGTGCACCAAGGACTACGAACACAAACCGAAGTCGAAAAACTCATCAACAGCGCCTATACAACCGAAAAAATGCACTACGGCGGCGAAGAACAGACCATCTACAAAGTCCGAATCGGCGACGTATAGGTAGGTACATGGAAACCACAGTAAAAACTTTGCAGGCTGTAATGACAGTATAACTAGAGCTAAAAAGGAGCAACTAGCTGATATCGTGATAGGTCATAACTGCTCAAAAGTATTCGAATAATGCGATTTGCATTCAAAAAGATTCAATAGATACACAAAACGATAATTTAATACACAAAAGGCTCACATATGTAGAATCATGTGAGCCTTTTGCATATTTTCATAATATTCCTAACCAATGTTCAATAGAGAAAAGTATGCCTACTACTATTCTTTTACTATTCTTTCAAATCCACCATTTGATGCACCAACACACCCCATGTTCAATTCAAAGGCTCCCGCTCCGCCTGCTCCCGATCAATGCCCTTCTCCTTCAGCGCCGGCTTAAGCTCATCCTTAGCCAGCCTCCATAGCGGAACCCCCGTACGATATGCCGCGCGTGCATTCAAGTGCCCCGCAATCGGCGCCGTCACGAATACAAACAGAATTGCCAGCAAGATCCGCATACTCGGATATCCATCGTAGATCCAGAAGAACAAGAAAGCGCCAACGAGCACGAATAATACGCCCAGTGTTGCACTCTTCGTTGCTGCGTGCGCACGCAAGTATACATCCGGGAAACGAATAATACCAAACGCGCTCAGTACACTAAGAATCGCTCCCGCTACGATCAGAATCGCGATCAGCGGCTCCCCTACGGTCTGTATCATCCCCATCATCTGCGCTCTCATATTCATGCTCGATCACCACCCCTCGTTCAATATATTTGGCAAAGGCGACCGTCCCGATAAAGGCAAGAATCGCCACCAGTAGCATCACTTCCAGATAAGCCTGTGTATCCTGAATCATCGACAATACCGCAATCATCGCGATCAGGTTTACTCCAATTGTGTCCAGTGCAGTAATGCGATCAGTCATGGAAGGCCCTTTAAGTACCCGATACATACAGCCTGCAATCGCCAATGCTAGCAGTATCAGCGTAATCATCATTGCGATTTGGAGTAGCGTCATGACCGGGTCACCTCCTTGATCGCTCGCTCGAATGTATTACGAATATTATGTGAGAGCTCTTCCTCATTCTTAATATCAATCGCATGGATAAACGCCAGATGCTGCTCTCGCGATACCTCAATCAATACCGTTCCCGGCGTGAGCGAGACGAGTGTCGATAACAGCGTGAGTTCCCAATCGGACGTAAGCTCCGTTTCATAGGTTAGAATACCAGGATTGATATCCAGCTTCGGACTCACGATATAACGCAGCACCAGCATACTTGATTTGAACAATTCCGAGAAAAAGAGCACGATCAGCTTGATTACCGCCCACAGCTTACGTCCGTAAAAAGGCTGTGGGAAGAATCGCTGTAATGCGAAGATCAGCAGAAGTCCGATCAAATAACCGACAATAAAGTTCAATCCATTCCAAGTCGTATTCAGCGCCATCCAGACCAGTGCAATCACAAGGTTCAGTATAATTTGGAATCCCATTGCTTACTCGCCCCCTAATACAGCCTGAACATATACGGCTGGCTGTACGAGCACAGAGGCTGCGTCAGCAATATAGGTTTGAATCCAGCCAGCACCAAGTCCGATCGCGATCACGAGTACGAACAGTACCGATGCAGATGCTACAAGTGCTTTGGGACGGAATGATCCCCAGCGGTACTCCAGCGCATTCTCACTCGCATCTGGCATCAAGCTTGGATTGCCCGCTTCTGTAATCCATTCGCGGTATACCTCATCCGGTACACTCTTTTGTTCATCAGCAAGCGGTCGTTCCTTGCCCCAGAAGCCAAGCATGAAGATGCGCATAACCGAATATAACATGACCAGACTGGCGACTAGACTAAGAATCGTCATCGTATACCAGCCTCGTTCAAATCCGCCCTGTACAATGAGCAGCTTACCTGCAAATCCACTAAGCGGCGGTACACCTGCAAGGGCTAATGCAGATACGAAGAACATCCAGCCGGTGAGCGGAATGCGCTTAATCAGTCCACTCATCTGCTGCAAGCGCGCCGTACCTGCGCTTGCGATCATAATACCCGCAAGCATGAACAACAGTGCCTTGATAATCATATCGTGCAGCATATAGAAGATTGCACCTTCCAGACCAGCCCGATTGGCTGTAGCAAGTCCGAATGCGATCAAGCCGACCCCTGCGATCACGTTATACGCTAAGATGCGATTCACCTCACGATACGCAATCGCTCCGATCACACCAAGAATCATCGTTGCAATACCGAGCCAGCCGATCAAGCTATACATAAATCCATTATCCTGATAGAAGATCAGCGTGAATGTGCGTATGATGGCATACAAGCCGACCTTGGTTAATAGTGCGGCGAAGATAGCGGTGACGGCAGTAGGAGGCGCCGTATAGGGCCCTGGCAACCAGTAAAATAAGAACAAGCCTGCCTTCAAGCTGAACACCGTCAGTAGCATCATCGCGATCACACTCAAAATCCCAGTTTGTCCAGCCTCCGTGATACGCTGGGATAGATGCGCCATATTGAGCGTACCGAGCGCGGCATACAGATACGCCATCGTTGCCACAAATAACGACGACGACACAATATTAATCAAAATATATTTGAGCGTCTCCCGCAGCTGACGCTTCGTGCCTCCAAGTACAACAAGTGCATAGGACGAGACGAGCATCACCTCAAAGCAGACAAATAGATTAAATAAATCCCCGGTCAAAAAAGACCCATTCACCCCGACTAGCAAGAATTGAAAAAACGGATAAAAATGATGCTGCTCCCGCTCTTCCCCAATGCTATAAAAGGCATAAAACAAACTGACCGCTCCCAAAATCGAACTCGTAAGCACCATCAATGCCGCAAACATATCAGCGACAAATACGATCCCATACGGAGCCGCCCAGCCGCCCATCGGCAAAAGCTGAATGCCGTTCATATGAACCTGTCCAACCATCACTACCGCAATACCTACACACAGTAGCATCGAGATCGCACCGACGATACGCTGAAAGCGAATATGCGCACGTCCAAATATTTGTAGCACCGCCGCAATTAACGGAATAAGCAGCGGGAAAATCAATAGATTATTGGCCACCTTTGTACTTCACCTCCTCCATGTCATCTGTTTTCAGACGCAGGTAGGAGCGATAGGCCAGTACGAAGAAAAAGGCAGTCACTCCAAAGTTAATCACAATCGACGTCAGGATCAGCGCCTGTGGTAACGGATCGACATAGGAGCTAGCATTTTCACCAAGCAGAGGTGGTGCTCCCGTCTTCAGCCGTGACATCGTGAGTAGCAGCATATGCACAGCATGGGTCAAAATCGAAGTTCCCAGAATGATACGTAACAGGCTACGCGATAAAATCAGATATACCGCGACAGCGAACAGAATCCCTACAGCAATCGACATCCATACTTCCATATTAGCGATCCTCCCCTATTTGCAAAATGATCGTCATCGTCACACCAATAACCGTCAGGAACACACCCAGATCGAAGATCATCGCGGTAGCGAGCTCTGTTTTACCGAGTAATGGCAGCTCCACATATGCAAAGGTATGACTCAGGAAAGGAACACCGAATAAGAAGGAGCCGATACCTGTTAAATAAGCAATCCCAAGACCCGTACCGATCAGATCGCGATAATCAATCGGAACAACGCGCCGTGCCAGCTCAACGTTGAAGGAGAGCGCAAGCAGCACGAGTGCCGATGCTGCCATTAAGCCACCGATAAAGCCGCCACCTGGATTATTATGCCCGGCGAAGAACAGATACAGTGCAAAGGTAAGAATGACGAATACAATTACTTTCGTGCCTGTTGCTAGAATGACGTCATTACTTTTGAACAGATTCATATTTTTGGAGATCGTGTGTGCTTCCTTACGTGTACGTCCAACTGGAACGCTTGGTGAGGGTTCCACCTTGGGCTTCACATACAGCACACGAGCACCGGTATCGCGTACCTTCATCTGAAGCTGGATCATCGAATAGATGCCCAGCGCTGCGATCCCAAGCACCGTAATCTCAAGGAATGTATCAAAGCCACGGAAATCAACGAGAATAACGTTGACCACATTATCGCCGCCACCCAGATCATGACTATTTTCAACAAAGTATTTGGAAATACTCTCAAAGTCACCACTACCGCTCGCAGCCAGTGACACGAAGGTCATAATGACCCCAACGCAGACAGCAATGATGCCGTTAAGCCAGCGGGAGCGCTTGGTGCTAACCTCACGTCGTAGCTCAGGCATATGGTAAAAGCAGAGCAGGAACAGTACAACCGATACCGTCTCTACGATCATCTGCGTTAATGCCAGGTCCGGTGCTCGGAATAGAACGAAGAACATCGTAATAATATAGCCGACTGCACCTGTCATAATGACCGCGATCAGTCGTTGCCGCGAAAACGGTATAGCCACTGCAGCCCCAACCAGTATGATCAGTAGGATCGCCTCGTAGATGTTAACCGGCGCTGCATTTTCCGTATGAAGCTCAATGCCATGCGCACGAACCAACCCTACTGCCACCAGACCGATTAAGAAGAGAAAAATATACACCAGATAATGATGTACCGAGCCGCTCATATAACGTAGTGTCATCGCTTTGGATAGACGCTCACTATAGTGCAGAATACCATCATACAGATTATTCAGCGTCAGCCGTTGCGGATAATGACCATAGATGCCTTTCCAGCGTGGCAAAAGAATATACAGTAGCGTCCCGAGCGCAATAATGCCGAGCGTCATCCAGAGCGCTGGCGTGAATCCATGCCAGAATGAGATATGCACGTCAAAATGTCCGGTATCCGGCACAATGCTTGGCAAGATCGCCCGCATTGCTGGTTCAATTAAACTGTACGACAATACATTCGGTACAAAGCCTAACGCAACGACGAGCAATACCAGAATAGCTGGCGGCAGGAGCATTCCCCATGCCGGCTCATGTGGCTTACTATCCAGCTTATCCGGCTGATATTTGCCACCAAATGTTTTGAAAATAAATACCATGCAATAGACAAAAGTGAACACACTACCGATAAACGCAAGAATCGGGAACAAAATACCCCATGTGCTCAAGCTGAGCATATCTGCGTGCGTCAGCTCCACCATCGCTTCCAAAAACATCTCTTTACTCAAATAGCCATTGAATGGCGGAATGCCTGCCATCGAGAAACCGCTGATACAAGCAATGGTGAATGTGATCGGCATCATCGTCATAATACCGCCCAGCTTGCGCATATCACGCGTGCCTGTCTCATGATCGACAATCCCAGCAACCATAAATAGTGAACCTTTGAAGGTCGCATGATTAATCAAATGGAACACCGCCGCCATCGTGGCTCCCGCATACAGCAGCGACTCTTCTCCGCCGACATGCAGCGCAGCTGATCCAGCTCCTAGCAGCGACATGATCAAGCCGAGCTGTGAGACAGTGGAGTAGGCGAGTAGCGCCTTCAAGTCTGTCTGACGTACTGCCATAATCGAGCCATAACACATCGTAATGATACCGCCGAGCGATACAATCCAGAACCACTCTGCCTGTACCGCAAAAATCGGGCTAAAGCGTGCGACCAAATACAGACCTGCCTTAACCATCGTTGCCGAGTGTAGATACGCACTGACTGGCGTTGGCGCCTCCATCGCATCTGGTAACCAGATGTGGAAAGGGAACTGTGCAGACTTGGTGAACGCACCGATCAACACCAGTATCATCGCGAGCAGGAATAACGGATGATCCTGAATACCGCCTAAGAGCGAGATCGTTTCGCGAATACTCCACGTATCGTTGAGCAAGTGCAGCACAACGAAGCCTGCCAGCATCGCGAAGCCACCAAGTACAGTAATAAGCATCGACTTGAGCGCTCCATAACGTGAGCGATCCCGCTCATACCAGAAGGCGATCAATAGGAATGACGAGATACTGGTTAGCTCCCAGAATGTATACAACACAATCATATTATCCGACAGCACAATACCAAGCATTGCACCCATGAATAGTAATAAATACAAATAGAAGCGATGAATAGCTTCCTGTTCGGGATCTAAATAATAAATCGAATACAAGACGACCAGCGCCCCGATTCCAGTAATCATCAGTGCAAATAACAGGCTAAGCCCATCCATATACACGGTAAAATTAATATCAAGTGACGGCATCCACGGCAATGTAAATACATCCGCAGACGTTTCACGAACGACAGGCAAATACGTCAAAAACAAACTGAACAGCACCACTGGCACAATCAGTACGAACCAGCCGGTATGTATCGTCCTGAACCCTTTACGCAGAACAGGAACGAATGCAGCAAAAAGAAATGGCGCCATAATGGCAGCATGTAGTACAGACACTCTCCTAAGCACCCCCATATTCAGATGGTTAGTCAGCAAGAAACATCTATTATCCCTTGCCGCATAAAACTGTGCGCAACCACGAAAAACAAAGTCCCTCATTTTATAGTACCCATAAATGCACCCTGACGAATTATAAAGCTCTAAAATGACTGAATATGGCGATTTTTCGAAAAAAAGACAAAAAGAAGCCTGTGTTGACAGGCTCCTCCGGGTTAATCATATTCAATTCATCAGCCGAATGATAACGGCTACAGCATTATTCAATTACTTTATTTAGGACGCTTTTATCTGGGATACTATTATGATGTCACATCATACAATTACGATAAAGGGCAATGTACTACGCACTCATCGTTCTCTACTATACTACAATTGTATGCTGACCAGCAAGCTGATGCGTGAACAACCCGGCACTTGTACATACTCTTTCACCGCTATGGTGATAACGATTTCTCACTAAAGACGATGTAAAAAAAGAAGTTTGCAAAGCAAATAATCGAATCATTCATATGAAAATGCTCGTGTTCAACTTTCCCTGTTCAATCGCTAAATTTTCTATCCGTAATCCTTAATGTGTAACCTTCTCTCGACGATAACGGTTAGGTGCAACACCCATGACTTTTTTAAAGGCTGTACTAAAATAATGCTGTGACTCATAGCCGACCAGCTCCGCCACTTCCAAAATCGTACAATCGCTCTCTGCCAGCAAATGCGCCGCCTGACGGATACGCAGATGCACGAGCAAATGAATGAATGACTGTCCTAGCTCCTTTTTCATCGTGCGGCTCAAGTACGTAGGTGATACCTGCAAATGATCAGCAAGCGATTCCAGTGTGAGCTGCGGATCAGCATAATGCTCCTGCATAAAGCTACGCGCCCGGCGTACAAGCGGCGACAAGGACAGCTGTCCGTCTAGCAATTGCCGGGCAGTTTCATACACGAGGCTAAGCGTACGGAGTGCAGGCTCCGCATGAGCAGAAGCCGATTCAAACGGTATTGCCTGAGCTTGCACTGCCCGTTCCTGATCATAAGGCTCTATTAAATTCTCTATGATTGGTGATTGCACGCCTACTGTAGCTACGCCGTCATTTAGCTTGATATCATCAGCACCGAGCGGAATAGATTCACGATCAATCGGCTGTACATGTGCCTGAATATGCAGATTAATACAGTCTCTTACCGCAGCCATGATGCGCTCAGCATGATCATGCTCTGGCTGTCGCCACAGGCAAAATACGATCAAGCCTGAGCGATCCCGGCATATTGCCAGCGGAATCGGATCTAGCAGCTCTGCAGCAATATTACCAATCGCAAACTGCAAGAGATGACGATCACTATCCTGTAGCGGCGGGCGCCCTTCGGCAATGCCAGACCAGCGTAGCAATAATAAGGATTCGGGCATTCTTTCAGGCAAGCCTAGAAACTGCAACTGATGAGCAATTTCCTGCTCTGATAATCGTCCATGTAGCCAGTCCAGGCAGAACTGCTCTCGTAGCAATGGAATATTGCGCTGAATCTGATCCGTCGCTTGCTTCAAATAGCGCTCCTGCTGCCAGCCTCCGGTTAGCTCTTCTCCAATCTGAGCAAGAACGTTACGCAGATGAGCGGGATCAACGGGCTTAAGTATATAATCTTTTACCCCTAGCCGAATCGCTTCCTGTGCATAGCTGAATTCATCATGTCCAGTAATAATAACGAAGCGGCAATCCGGCTGTTCCGCGCGAATACGTTTAATCAATGTAATGCCATCCATAAACGGCATATTCATATCCACGAGTAAAATATGCACCGGCTGCTGTAGGATCAGCTCCAGTGCTTCCTCGCCATCCTCTGCCTCAGCGACAACCGTCATGCCAAGTTGCTCCCAATCGACCGATTCGCGTATTCCTTCGCGAATAATGTACTCATCATCGGCAATCATGACCTTCAATAGCTCATTCATGATGTTCCTCCTCCTGACGGATTAGCGCCGCCGGGAACTGACGTAGTAATGGCTGTGTAACCATAACCGCTGTTCCTCCCTCTGGCAGACGCTGCAAGGTCAGTCCATAGCGTGTTCCATATGCAAGATGGATACGCGCCTGAATATTCAATAGTCCATAGCTTCCAGCTGGCTCGGGTCCACGCTTTTCCAGTGTCGCCAGCGGATCGAGAAGCTGCTCGTTCAGCTCGGCAAGGCGTTCATCGGTAATACCAGCTCCATCATCAGTTACGGTGTAGCATAGCAGATCATCCTGCTGCTGAGCCGCAATCGTAATCATCCCGGGTCCGCGTCGTGCTCGAATCCCGTGATAGATCGCATTTTCCACAAGTGGCTGTAAAAGCAGCTTAATCACGTACACCTCGCGTAGCGATTCGTCGATCTCGATGCTGTAATTAAGCTTACCCGCATACCGTGTCTGCTGAATTTGCAAATAACTGCGGATGTGTTCTTCTTCCTCAGCAAGTCGAATGATATCACTACCTCCGCTTAAGCCGATTCGGAACAGTCGAGATAATGAACCAACCAGCTCGGATATATCCTCGGCGCCTTTCTTACGTGCCATCCACTGAATCGTATCCAGTGTATTGTATAGAAAATGAGGTCGAATATGCGCCTGCAGACTGCGAAGCTCAGCGGAACGCTTTTGCCGCTCCTGCCGCACATTCAGCTTCATCAGATTACGAATCTCATTAATCATTCGGTTAAAGCTACGCCCGAGCATCCCAACTTCATCGCGGCGATCGTTCATATAACGGGCTGTCATATCGCCAGCCTCTGCCTTTTGCATCAGAGCAGACAAGCGGTGAATCGGACGTGAGATCGAGCGAGACAATCCATACGATGCCGTTAATCCGACAAAGCAGACGATGAATAAGAAGATCACGACATAGAAACGAATCGCTCTCGACTCTGCCACCGATTCGCTGAGCCGGAATACACCTACCGTTTTCCAGCCTGTATAATCCGAAGTTGTATACACAAACTGTACCTGCTGTCCTTCGAGCTCGCCGGTGAATACCGATTGCTTCGCTCCAGTCAGTGAGGCAGCAAGCCGGGCAGGAACAGCCTGTTCGAGTGGCCCTTTGGGTGCATAGATCGGCTGTCCGCCGCTATCAGTCACCATCAGATAGCCCGTTTTGCCAAGCCTCACATCCTTCGCCGCCTGTGCAATCACACGTAGCTTCAGATCAATCAATACAACGCCACTGACCTTGCCTGTACGCGGATCATTAAGTGCACGTGCAACGGAGATGACTTCACTATCCAAATAATTCGTATGACTCGTCACATTGCGTCCGGTTGGATGACCAACAATCGTAAATAGTCCCTGCTTGGTAGCGGCATCCTTATACCATTGCTCTTCCGTCAGGCTACGATTCGGATCACGTGCATACATCTCATTGCTAATATAATCCCCATTACGATTCACGATTAGCATCCCGGCAATTTCTGGATAAACGGTCGTAAAGCCTTGTAGGAACTGACGAATCCGGTATACCGACGTACCGGATAGTCCATCGCCTAACACACCATCCTCTGGCTCAGCATCACTCCAGTTACGCTGTTCTGTTGCCGCCGCTGACATAAACTGATCGACCGTCGGATCGAATCCGATCAAGTACGTAATGCTCTGCATATGCTCCATGTACGTATCTAGCGTTTGATTCACTTTGCCAATTAATTGCAGCGTATTGTCCGTCACCTGCTTTTCGATAATGCGATCCGATGTCCAGTTCACCATCACACCAAGCAAGATCGACGGTAAGATGCCAACGAGTAAAAATAACGCAATAAGCTGGTCACGTAAAGGGAGGTGATGCGGATGATATCGCCGCCAATCCTGACGTACCCAGCGGCGGACTCGCTCCATCCTACGCTGCTTACTTGGCATAATAATCGCTCACATTGTCCTTAGTTACGACAGAGACGCCCGTATCCACACGTACAGGAACTGGTGATACAATTCCACTCAGCGATGGTGCAGGTACCGTTAATCCATGATGCAAATGGAATAAATATTGCAGCGACCAGTAGCCCATATTCCATGTTCCCTGCGCGATCGTCGCATCAATCGTACCGGTGCGAATCATATCCAGTGTTTCCTTATTCGTGTCAAAGCTAATGATGACTGGCTTCTTGGCAGGCGCCGAAGTAGCCGTAGCTTGAGCAGATGAAGTTGAAGTAGTCGATGGATTACCTGATGTTGTACTATCCGACTCATTCGCCGAATCCGTAGCCGTAGAAGGTTCCGTTACTGGCTGATTCGAAGATTGCTGCACCCACTGTTCTATTGCTGAACCAACCCCGTAAGCACCTGTCGCCTCGGTAATAAAGATTCCTTTCAGATGCGGATAGGTTTTGAGCAGTTCATTCGTCTGTTGCTGAGCGAGTACTGCATCCCCCTGGTCATTTTCAACGACAACGACCTTCAGTCCCGGATAGCTCTGCCGAATACGTTCCTCAAAGCCTGCTGTACGATCCTTATGGTTTTGCTGATTCGCCAGCGTGATAATCGCAATCTGTCCGTTATTGCCGATACGCGCTGCCATCTGCTCTGCAGCAATACTGCCTGCGTTACGATTATCTGTAGCGAGGAAGGAATACGAGCGACTGCCTGGCGCCTCCGCATCGAACATCACGACCGGGATGCCTTGATCGACCGCTTTGTTCACTGCCTGCACGAGCAGTGGAGAATCAATAGCCGATATAGCGATACCGGCAGGCTTCTTCGCAATCGCTTGCTCGACGATCATCGCCTGCTCACGTGCATCATAACGTGTAGAGCCTCCATACTCTACCGATACATCCAGCGCCTCTGCAGCATCTTCGAAGCCTTTCAGTCCACTTTTCCAGTATTCAATGCCCGACTGAAACGTAATCATCATGTACTTCTCGTTAATATCCCCCTTCATTCCCTGCTCACTCCATGCAGATGAAGACTCCTGCACCTGGTACTGTACAATATAAATAATCAAGGCTACGACCAGTATAATGTAGATCCATAGCATCTTGCGCATACAAGCCCTTCCCTTCAACTCCTCATGATGACCTTCCTCTGTATCCATGTAGAACAACATTTAATATAACGCAAATCCGACATGAAGAAAACGCTTTATATGTATTTATGAGCAATAATATCCGGATAGCAAAAAGCAGTCGTTCATCCCCGCGTATAGCGGCAAGAAGCGACTGCTCATTTGTTAATTTGCTAGTTATCTAAATACTCCAATCCAACCGCTGGGCTGGATGTTCCGGTAAGCTCGCTCCCACCAATCGGCGTACTGCGGGATGCTGGGATTGAATGAGCGCCTCCGCTGAATCTGCAGTACAGACCAGCTCGCCTGCATCCATCACCATCATTCGATCACAGATTGCCAGCGCAGCGCCAATATGATGCGTAATGAACAGATAGGACATGCCATAATCTGCACGTAGATCAGATAATAGCGATAGAATCTGCGCCTGATTCACCATATCCAGACTGCTAATCGCCTCATCCAGTACAATTAGCTTCGGACGCAGGGCGATAGCACGAGCGATACTCACCCGTTGCAGCTGACCCCCGCTAAATTGCGCAGGACGTTTGTCCCCATCTGTAGCGCGAAGTCCGACCTGCTCCAGCAGTTCAGCGACGCGGCGCTTGCGCTCATCCGCACTCAGAAGCTCGTAATTATCCAGCGGCTCTCCGATGATCTGCGCCGCTGTCATGAGCGGGTTGACCGCTGAATAACAATCTTGAAATACTGCCTGTATGTCGCGCCGTACGAGATGACTTGTACGACGATCTGTCCGATACAGATCATGTCCATTCAAAGTCACTTGCCCCGATGTGGGTCGCTGTAATCCGAGAATGATTTTACCGAGTGTGCTCTTGCCTGTTCCACTCACTCCGAGTAGCCCAAGGCAGGTACCTGACTCCAACGTAAAAGAAATCCGACTCAGTATCGGCGTTGCCGCTTTGCTCCACAATCGTCCACTGGAAGCATAGCTATGGTGTACATCCGCTACGTTAAGCATGATCCTTGCCTCCTGTCATTTGACGTGTAAAAGAAGGCAACCGCGCACTCAGGAGCAATCGTGTATATTCATGCTGCGGATGATCAAACAGCTCATGTACACCCGCTTGCTCAATGATTACGCCTTGTCGCATAACAGCCACATGATCTGCCATCTGCGCGATCACACCCAGATCATGAGACACTAATAATATCGCCGTTCCACATTCCCGTTTGAGCCGATCAACCGCCCTTAGAACTTGAAGCTGACTGACCAGATCAAGCGCTGTTGTCGGTTCATCTGCGATCAGAAGACGCGGCTTCAGACACATCGACATCGCAATCATGATCCGCTGTAGCATACCGCCGCTCAGTTGAAACGGATATTGACCGAGCAGACGCTGTGGATTCGGCAGACCTATATGCTCCAATCCTTCCGTGGCAATCATCAACGCTTGCTTGCGCGATAACGTTATATTATGGGTACGCAAGGTCTGCACGAATTGCGATCCAATCGTATGCAGAGGCATGAACGCATTCATCGGATTTTGCAAAATCGTACCGATCTGAGCACCGCGAATGCGGCGCATCTGCCGCTCAGAGTACGAAGTCAGCTCCTGTCCACTCAGACGTACCTGACCGGATACCTTCATTCCTCTACGCTGAAGTAGCCCAAGAATCGCATGACAGGTTAATGACTTGCCACTGCCACTCTCGCCGACGATGCCAAGCACTTGTCCCGCTTCTAATCGGATATTCACGCCTTCCAGTAGCTCCAGCTTATTGGAAGACGATGTATGGTATTGTACGGACAACTGCTCCGTTTCTAGCACAGGCGCATCTTGTACAAAGGTGGTACTTTTCATGGGCAACTCCTTTCTGAACATTAGCGCCGCTCCACTCCATACCGGGCAGATAACGCTTCGCCCAGTACATTAAATAGAATGACAACGATCAGGATCAGCAGTCCTGGATAGATCATCAGCTCGGGATGACTACGAATATAAGAAGTTCCTTCATGAATCATCGCTCCCCATTCTGCCTGTGGCGGCTGTACACCCAGACCGAGAAAAGAGAGCGCGGATATATCCATAATCGCCCAGCCCATTTCCAGTGTACCTAGCGCCAGAATCGGTCGTTGTATGTTTGGAATGATATGAGTACGAATAATTTTCCAGGTCGATGAACCGCTAATCCGCGCGGCAGCGATAAAGCTTTGTTGCTTCAAGCTAACTACCATATTACGACTAATCCGTGCATACACCACCCACTGCACAAGCAGTAAAGCTAGCAAAATCTGTAATAGTCCCGGCCCAAATATACCGACCACGCCTAATACCAGCACCAGATGTGGAAATGCCATCACACCCTCACATAGACGCATCAATACGCTATCCAGCCAGCCGCCCACATAGCCGGCAATCGCACCTATGATAAGCCCTACTACAACTGATACGACAAAGATCACGAACGCGAATCCGAGCGATACCCGTGAGCCGTAAAGCATCCGAGATAACGTATCTCTGCCCAGCTGATCGGTGCCTAGCCAGTGCGCTGATGATGGCGCCTCTAGCTTGTTCATCAGATCGACCTTGATCGGATCATGCGGGGCAAGCCACGGCGCGAATAACGCAGCGGCAAATAACAGCACGAGTAGCAGTGTGCAGATGCGAATGGTGAACTTTTCGTAGTTGGCAAACTTCCATTTTTCTCTCACTGCGCCGTCTGTCCTTTCAAGGAAATTCGAGGGTCCATATACAGTTGAATCAGATCAACCAGCAGATTGCATAAAATGAATAAACAAGCTGCGAGCAGCACATAACACTGAATCACCGGAAGGTCGCGGTTAAAGATCGCTTCCACAAAATAACGTCCAAATCCCGGCCATGAAAAGACCTGTTCGACGATAATCGTTCCCGTCAGTAATCTGCCCAAATTAATACCAATACTGCTAATGAGCGGCATAATCGCCATCTTCAGCACATGTCGGAGCATAATCGTCCGCTCGCGCAGTCCTCTCATACGTGCATATTGCACATACGTTGCCTGTAGCTGATCCAACATACTTGCACGCAGCAAACGAGTGTACATCGCAATCAGTACCAGGGATAGCGTAAGTGTCGGTAACACCAGGTTCGTCCAATCCCCTCGTCCCTCCACAGGCAACCAGTCCAGCTTAACCGCAAAGAAGAAAATAAGTAGATAGCCCAGCCAAAATTGCGGAATCGACGCACCTACATAGGCAATCATCCGGCTCAGCAGATCAATCCAGCTATTCCGATATACTGCCGCAGCGATACCAAGCGGAACGCTCACGATAATCGACAAGAGGATACTGGATAACGCCAGTTCTGCTGTTGCAGGTAGACGGGATACGACTTCCTGCCATACCGGCTGATTCGTCAAATACGATGTACCAAAATCAAGCTGTACGAGCCGACCCAGCGTATGCACATACTGGACGATCAATGGCTGATCCAGACCAAACTCATGGCGCTTTTGCTCTAACAATTGCTCCGTTGGATAAATATGCGCCGCTGTCAGATATGCCTCAGCAGGATCAACAGGTGAGATATGAATCAGTCCAAAGGTGAGCAGCGTCGCAATCAATACAATCGGTATAACTGCAAGTAAACGTCTGCCAATATATCTGATCATCTCTAATCCTCCCTTCGAGCTTTGTGTATGTATATGGATGAATAGTCTATGTATTTGAAAGTAGGATCATCCTTTGCCGACGCAAAAATCCTGTTCAGCTTACCTTGTATTAGAAGATCACTAACATCGGGGTGGACGCGATACACGGCAGTCAAGCATGAGCTAGCTGAAGGGGTTACGATTTCTCGAACCACTCTAGCTAGCCACTATGCCTGCCGCCGTGTGCACGTACTGTCCACTCTAGTTATAGGTTAAGCTTCACCTGACTTATGGCTTGCTCAAGGTAATACCGGAAAACACATTCTCATCTCGGTTCGCCGGGAATTCGAATGAAGCGATATTTTTATGATATACAGCCGTCTTTTTCACGTAGGAGATCGGCATAATTGCTGCTTGCTCCTGTAATGTGCTCAGGATCGAATGATACAGCTCCTGGCGCTTCGTTTCATCGGTAGAGGACAATGCTTCGCGAATCTGCTTGTCCAGTGCAGCCTTATTCGGCATCGCACTCAGCGTTTCAGCAATACCAAAGCCTTTGTTGGCTACTACGTTAATGAAGGAATGTGGATCATAGGGAGCACCATAGTTGTACCAGAAGTACAGGTCAAAATCATTCGCCTTCAGGCGCTTGATCTGTACCGTCAGCTCCAGTGCAGTCAGATTGACTTTAACGCCGATTGCACTCCACTCAGCTTGAAGCGTCTCTGCCATCGCTTTTTGAATTGGATCGGTTTTGTCATAAATCAATTCAAATTCCAGCGCCTGTCCATCCTTCTGACGAACCGCTCCGCCATCTGGTAGCTTCCAGCCAGCTTCGTCCAGCAATGCCTGCGCATGCTGTACATCATACGTAACGCCTTTTAGCTCTACATTCGTGTATGGATAGTTTTTCGATAGGATCGTATCTGCAGGCTCTTCCAGACCCGATGTGATCCCCTCTACCATCGACTTTTTATCAAAGCTTTGTTGAAGTGCCATACGCACACGAATATCAGCCAGCTTCGGATTGGACGAGTTGAGTAGCAAGCTACGTGTGCCTACTGGGTCGGATAGCTTGGTCACATAGTCAGTATTATCACGAAGCTGCTTGAACGCATCCAGACTAATTACGCCTTCGCCATAGATCAGATCCAGATCGCCTTTTTCAAATGCGGCAACGCGTGTCTCTGCATCCGGAATGATCTTAATCGTTACTTGATCCAGTGCAGGCGCTTTGCCCCAGTAGTTCGGGTTGCGCTTGAACACAGCGTATTCATCCTGCTTATAATCTGCGAGTACCCATGGACCTGTACCTACAGGTTCTTTGACCCCTGTCGCGGTATCACCGTTATCCGGGAAGCCTGCTGCTCCGAGGAAGCGGAAAGGGCGTACAACCGACAAGTCCTGCAGGGCTGGATAATACGGCTCTTTCAGCGTCATACGGAAGGTCAGATCATCCACCGCTTCCGTCTTAGCGATCACACCAACCAGACCGAGCCAGCTATGTGTATCCTTGTGCAGCATCACTGCATCAAAGTTTTTCTTCACAATGGCTGCGTTAAATGCGCTACCGTCCGAGAATTTCACATCAGGACGAAGCTTGAATGTGTACACCTTGCCATCCTTGGAGATCGTCCAGGATGCAGCCAGAGCGGGCTCCATCTTCCCATTCTCACCATAATGAACAAGTGGATCATATACCATCGACTGTGCGAACAGTTGGGATGGATTATATGTATGTGGATTCATGACGCCAATATCGCGCGGCCATGACATCGTAATCGAGCGAATGGATGGATCTTGCTTGGTATTGCCTGCTGCTGACGACTCTGGATTGCCTCCGCAACCTGCCAGAACTGTAACCAGTACGAGCAACATAGTCAGCATAAGTACAGAAGAACGTTTCATACGAAATGACATGATGGTCTAACCCCTTCTCTTCTCTATTCTAATCTATTGATAACGATTATCATCTTCATTTACTAAGAATAGGCAGGGGTTCCTCGTTTGTCAATCAAATTGTTAAAGGAAGTAGTGAACACTTCCATCAACCTCTCATCTATGGAATTTTATGTGTGACAATGAATGAAAATAGAACCGATTATTTTCATTTATGCTACTCACCATCCGAATCCAACTTATTGCTAGCTTGTTCACTGGCTACAATGAATTCCAGACACCTCACACCACTACGTCCCGTTCGTACAGCGTTGTCCTTTCTAATCGTGAACGATATTGCACTGCTTGCTGTTCAACCAACATGCAAAAAGTAACATGGAAAAAGCCTATCTGAATACCGCTCAGACAGGCTCATTCTTACGTACGATGATGGTTATGTGGATCATGATCGTTAATCATTTCATATTCATTTTATCTTACTAGATGCAATAATATATGATCTGATCCCATAGGGTCATCGCTTATTTCCGATCCATCATGTAAAAGCAACACTCGGGCAATTACTTACTTGCCAGCGCTACAATCGCCGCTATCGCTGCATCCATCTCACGCTGTACAGCATCGGCTACAGCGGTCGTATGGGGATCATATTCCTCTGCCAGATCGGCATCCGCATAACCGTCGATCGCTACAATCGCACCTGCCCGTACACCGCGCAGCGAAGCAATAATGTAGAGCGCGGAGATTTCCATTTCTACCGCAAGCGCTCCTGCTTGCTTGAACTTACGATGCGGAAATTCTTCTACGCCATTGAAGAACACATCCAGCGTAACCGTAATCCCTTTGCCCACAATGCCCTCAGCTCCGCTTGCCGCTTGATACAGCGCTTCGGTAACTGCACTGTCTGCCACGGCTGGGAACGTCTCCGGTACAAGCTGACGAGTCAGACCATCTGTGCGCACAGCTGCGGTGCTTACAATCAGACTACCTGCCGGATAATCGGCAGAATACGAACCAGCCGTACCGACACGAATCAGCGTCTTCACGCCTGCGCGAATCAACTCTTCAAAGCAAACTGCTGCTCCCGGCGAGCCTACCCCATGACTGACGACAGCGATCTCAATGCCATTCTTTGTACCGACAAAGCTACGGTATTCGCGGCTAAAGGCTAATTCACGCGTATTGTCTAGCTTCGCTGCAATCACAGCAGCACGCTTGGGATCGCCACATACGATGGCATATTCGGGAATATCTTCACTATGAACTTGCAAAATCGGCATTAACATCGCTCAATCATACTCCTTTTTCGTCCATTCATCTTCCGGGATGGGCAGCGCCTCACCGGAGAAACGTTCTTCTCGAAACGGATCTGCTTCGTTATGGAAGCCATTTTGCTCCCAGAAGCCCGGTCGATCCGCAGTCATAAATTCAAGCCCTTCGATCCACTTGGCACTTTTCCAGAAATACAGATGCGGCACCACAAGGCGGAGCGGCCAGCCATGCTTCGGCGTGAGCGGTATGCCATCATAATGATAGGCAAGCAGCACCTGATCGCCCATCAGATCAGCCAGCGGCACATTCGTCTCGTACTCATTCCCACCATGTACCATCACATGCGTCGCTTCGGGTAAAACATCAATACCAAGCTGCTCTAACAGATCGCGAAAGCGAACCCCTTCCCAGCGCGTATCGAACTTCGACCAGCGAGTCACGCAGTGAATATCGTCGGTAATCTCGACAGGTGGCAATGCCATAATCTGCTCAAAGGAAATCGTCTGCTCCTGAGCAACTGCACCGAAAATACGTAGCTGCCATGTCGCCAGATCAATCTCAGGCACATCGCCTTCATGTAGAATCGGAAACTTCTCCGTTAAAAACTGACCCGGAGGCAAGCGTTTGGCCTGCTCTTCGGTCAGATGGGTGGTGAGTGGCGTTTTGGAGGCTTTGATTCGATCGGCCTTCTTATTATCTGTCATGAACAATAAGCTCTCCTTTCAGATCACAATCTCGCAGCAGTCTTACGCTAGGTTGCTTCATATAGTATTAGCATACCGTATGCATGCGCTTGGAGCGAGACGGTTTCGAGATGGTTTGTAGATAGATGATGATGTAACATGATTTAAATGGTTTTAACACCATTTAACGCGAGCTTCCGTTAGCACGCTGCGCATCCTTAAGATAACTGCGATCCCGGAAAAAGAACATCGCTGCGAGCGTCATAATATACGGCAGCATCTGCGTAAACTGCGCGGGTAGCGCAAAGCCTTGCAGACGAATACTGAACGCGTCCATCAGGCCGAATAACAGACTGGATGCAACCACGCCCAACGGATTGGATTGACCCAGCATTGTCGCTACGAGTGCGATAAAGCCGCGTCCTGCCGTCATCCCTTCCGTGAACATCGTCACCTGTCCAAGTGATAGCTGCGCGCCAGCAAGTCCACATAGCGCACCGGATACGAGCACCGCACCATACTGAATCCGGCGTACCGGAATACCGAGACTTTGTGCTGCGACTGGATTCTCTCCCGCAGCACGCAGACGGAAGCCGCTCACCGTTTTGAATAGATACACCCACATGAGGATTGCGGCGACGAATGCCGCATACACAAGCGGAGAATGACCAGACACGATCCCGCCGAGCACCGGTATATCCTTAATCAGCGGAATGTCCCACTTGGGCAATCCCTGCATATTTTTATCGTAATATGCACCCTTCACATCAAAGATCGCACGTAGACAAAATGTCGTCAGCCCTGCCGCCAGAAAATTCAGCGAAATCCCGACTACAATCACATTTGCCCTCAAGTTAATGCTCACATACGCAAATAATAAGGAAAACAGCATCACGCAAATGACCGCAAACACAACAGCCAGCCATACATTGCCCAGCAAATGATTACCGAGAATCGCAGAAAAGGCACCGACCAGCACCAGACCTTCCAGACCTACATTAAACAAACCGACTCGTGCACAAATGGCACCGCCAAGCGCTGCCAGCAGAATAGGCGTCAAGATGCGTAGGGTCGAGTTAAATAGCGAAATATCAAACAACTGATCCATTCTTTTTACGCTCCTTTCTGCGCTTGAGGAACAGGTAGCCAAATCGTGCCGACACGAACAGCGTCAATGTCGCCTGAATCACGCTTGCCACTTCCAGCGGTACATCGGTATTACGCTCCACGCCCATCGCCCCGGTTTGCAGTGCTGCCAGCAAGATGCCAGCAATCGCTGTTCCGATCGGATGAGACGAAGCGAGCAGAGTCGCCATAATGCCACTCCAGCCATAGTCTGCGGAGGTGAGCGCACCATCCAGATAACGGTGCTGCGTACCAAGCACTTCGCCCGCTCCTGCAAGTCCTGCCAGTGCACCACTTGTCAGCATCGCGACGACCATCATTTTGCCGCGCTTCACACCGCCATATGCAGCGAAAAATGGATTGTTACCCAACATGCGAATCTCATAACCAGCGACCGAATGATGAATGAAAATATAGATCGCTACCGCTGCCAGCACCGCTAGAATAAAGCCAGCATGCAGACTCATCCCGGAAAACAGCTTCGGTAGCCATACATCGGCAGGTAACATTGGCGTCTGCGACATCGCCGCCGAGCCTGTCCGATCCTTGAATGGAAAGGACACCATATAGCCTGCGAAGAGCGATGCGATATAGTTAAGTAATAGTGTAGAGATGAGCAGATTTACACCGAAGCGTGCATCCATATAACCTGCGAATAACGACCACAGACCGCCTACAACCATACCAACCAGCAGTGACATGATCATAACCAGCCAGCCTGGACCCGGCATATACAGTCCGGTAATTGCTGCTGCCAGACCGCCCAGCACCATTTGCCCGGTCGATCCCATATTGAAAAAGCCAGCTCGAAACGCCAGCGCCACACCAAGCCCCGTCAAAATAATCGGCGTTGCCCGTGTGAGCGTATTCGTTAGAAAATAAAAGCTTCCAAAAGCGCCGTTCCACATCTCACGATACGTATCTATCACCGAATCGCCGATCAGCAAAATCGCAACCGCCCCTGCGAGTAGTCCGATCAATACAGCGACTACAGGCTGTAGCATACCTAGCAGTGTACGTTTGATGGTGTTCATGATTGTCTTTTCCCCCCTGCCATCCATAAGCTGATCTGCTCTTCGGTTGCTTGCTCGGCTGTCAGCTCGCCCGCAATCCGTCCCTCATACATAACGAGAATTCGATCGGATAGCTTTAAAATTTCCGTTAGCTCTGAGGAAACCAGCAGAATCCCATCGCCACTCTGACAACGTGCCAGTAGCTCACCATGAATAAGCTCCATCGCACCCACATCCACGCCACGCGTTGGCTCGGCTGCGATTAGAAATGGCTTCTGATGGGCAAATTCCCGTGCAGCGATCAGCTTTTGCAGATTACCACCGGACAGGAATTGTGCCTGTGTATCCAGCGAGCCTGTCTTGATCGCGAATCGTTTCACCCATTCATCCATCACCTTGCGAAGCGATGAACGATCAATTAGACCCCGCTTCACATACCGCTTCTGATGCCCCATCAATCCATTATCCAGTACCGTGGCATCCCGCGAAGCGCCCCACATATAACGATCCTCCGGAATATGTGCCAGTCCCTGCTCACGAATATCCAGCACAGGCTTGCCTGTCACATCGGTGCCGTTTAGCTCCACCGTGCCGTGATCCGGCTGCTGTAAGCCGGAGATGACCTGTAATAATTCAGATTGTCCATTGCCCGAAATCCCTGCGATTCCTACAATTTCGCCACGCCTTACACTCAGCGAGATATCATCCAGTAGCGGTTTACTGCCTTTAGCGCCTGCCAGCTTAATGCCTTGTACATCCAGCACCTTTTCTCCTGGTTCACGAGCCGCACGGCTCATCGGCACCAGATCGCGACCGACCATTAAGCGTGAGATTTGCTCTTCATCTGTGCCTTTCGCTTCCATTTGGCCGGTGATGACACCATCACGCAGTACGGTGATTCGATCTGCCGCTTCCATAACCTCATGCAGCTTATGTGTGATCAGAATGAAGCTTTTCCCCTGTGCAGCCAGACCTTTGATCGCAGCCAGTAGCTCTTTAACCTCACCCGGTGTGAGTACGCCTGTCGGCTCATCCAAAATAATCACATCGGCGCCTTGATACAGCACCTTGAGAATCTCGGTACGCTGCTGAATGCCGAGCGGACAATCACCTGCTTTTTTCCACGGATCGACGGGCATACCGTACTGTGCACCCAACGCTCGTACCTTTTCTGCTGCCGCTTGACGATCGAAAAAAGCACCCTTTTTCGGCTCGCCACCGATCACGATATTTTCCGCTAGTGTGAAGCTCGGGAACAACATAAAGTGCTGATGCACCATACCAATGCCATGACGAATCGCCTGGGATGGATCATGAAAATGAACCGGCTTTCCTTTCACCAAAATGTCGCCAGATGTCGGCTGCTCCATACCATAGAGCATACGCATCATCGTCGTCTTGCCTGCTCCATTCTCTCCAACGAGCGCATGAATCTCTCCCTTACGCACATCAAAATGAATATCGTGATTGGCGGTAAAATCGCCATACTTTTTCGTAATGCCCTTCATTTCTAGCAAAACCGTCATCTGTTCATTCCCCCTGTTGCCCGAATCGTGCTTCACATAGAACAAAACCGGCTGCTCGGTGAAGCAGCCGGTTTCGTCAACTTGCCGTGCTCATAATGAAACGATGTAATGAAAGGAGCTTATTCGCTTATTGTTGCTCCAATGGATTTTTAACGACAATTTTACCTGAAATGATATCGTCCTTGATCTGTTTGAGCTTGGTAATGTTCGCTTCACCGATGAATGGACTCAGCTTGGATGTGCTGTCCTTTGTTACAAATGTCAGACCTACGCCATCTTCCTTCAGACCATAGTTCGCGGTGCCAAATTTGAAGCTACCGTTCGCAAAGTCTTTTACCGTCTCATAAGCAACCGCATCGGTTCCTTTGAGCTGGGACAATACGATATGATCCGGGTCTTCTACCGTACGATCCGTATCTTGACCTGAGGTGTAGAGGTTCTTCTCTTTCGCTGCTTCGAACACACCGAGATCACTCGTTGCGGACGCGCCAGCTACAAAGTCAGCGCCCTGACCGTATTGCACAAGTGCCAGTTCTTTTGCCTTCGCTGGATCGTTGAAGCTACCTACATAACCGATCAGGAATTTCGCTTTTGGTTTTACCGATTCAAGTCCTTGCTTGAAGCCTTCGCTGTATTTCTTGAGCAGCGGTACATCTTGCGCTGCCACCATGCCAACGACGTTAGTCTTGGTGGACAAGCCTGCCGCTGCACCAAGCAGGTAGGATGCTTCATACTCGCGGAAGCCGACGCTACGTACATTCGGCAGATCCACAGTCGTATCAATAATCGCGAACGATTTGTCCGGATTTTCCTGAGCCACTTGTTTTAATACATCTTCTGCCTGGAACGTAGCTGTAATGATCAGATCATAATTCTCAGCAACCGTCGCACGCATATTTTGTTCAAACGCTGTCGGGTCGGAGGATTGGATCGTTTTTGTCTCTACGCCAAACTCCTTGCCTGCCTTTTGAAACCCTTCATCCATCTGCACGAAAAATTGGTTAACTCCAATTTCCTCTGGAAGTACAAGTGCAATTTTCTTTTTTGCGGTGCCGCTTTCACTGCCTGAAGCTGATTGTTCGGAACTAGACCCACCAGATGCACATGCAGACAGCATTGCAACCAGCAATACCGAAATAATGACGAACGAAAAACGTTTCAACATGCGTTTTTATTCCCCTTTTTTTTCAAATTTTTCTTTTCATTTGCCATAATGCTAATGGAATTTGTCGCCTTTTGTCAAATAGTTTTTTGCTATATGTCTTATAGGGGCAGGTTTGTGGGAATGTGCTGAGATGTGATAGTTGCGAGTTTGTCGAAGTTTGACACCCATATGGAACGGAATAATATAAAGGAAGATTTACATAGAAGTAAAAAACGCCGACTACCCTTGGGGATGGGAGTAGCCGGCGTTTTTTTTCTGGACTTTTAGAGATGGCTTGTGTGGCTTGAAAATGATTATTTACGACTTATTTGTTTCTTGCTTATGAAAATCAACTCTACTCTGTATCCATTACTCATTTTGGACCCGCATTACTTTGTACGCTATTTGGAACATTAGCTGCACTATCTACGGTGTAGCTGTATGGGAATGAAGTACCTGGGAACGATGAGCCCTGGGCGTTGGTTCCAGTTGTCTGGTTATAGACGTTTTGGCGTTCATAGAATTTGTAGCCGTCAGAGCTGTTGTCCAGACCGACCTGGTGGCTGTTGTTGGTTTTGTAGAAGTAGTTGCCTTCGGAGAAGATTGTACCACCGCTACCGATTTGGGCTGCATTGTATTGTTCTTGCGGGAAGCCTTGAGAATTGTTGCCGCTTGGTTGAGTGCTGTTATCAAAGTAGTTATTGTACATATGCACGTAACCGCGCAGCAGTGGGCGACCTTTCATGTTTGGGCCGAACCAGTTATGGTGCAGGGTAACATGCAGCTTGCCGCCGCCGTACTGGTACGAATCGGCTTTGTTAGAACCGATAATCATCGCAAGACGCTCAGAAGCGAGATCCTGATTTTTGCCGACCCAGTTCCACAGTGGGTTCGGGCTCATTTTCAGCCAGCTATCGGTAAAATAGAAATGGCTATTCGATACGGTTGCATAGTCAGAGCCCTGGGAGATCAGAAACAGATCGTCGCTAATATTGTACATGGTCACATGATCGACAAGGATGTTGCTGGTGCGACGGAATGATACGCCGAGATAGTTGGTGCCAATGCCGCCAGGCTGTGTTTCGGCGCCAGACAGGTTTTGCAGGTCTTTGATATTGCCGTAGAAGGTAATGTTTTTGATCACGACATTTTCGATATTTGTACCGGCAGGCAGTAGCTCGCCGCTGAATTTGATTTGAATATTTTGCAGCACAGCGCCACCACCTGGAGCGCCTTCGATCGTGGTGTTATTCCATTGTGTGCTTGCGAATGTGAAGGTTTTGGGCTTGGTTCCACCATAGATATTACCTTTGATGATGATATGATGCTTACCCGCGTTAAACGCATTTTCAAGTTCAGATAGCGTGGTTACCGTTACAGCTGCTTCGTTCGATCCGGTTGTTGTTGCATAACCACCAGTCGATGCCGCATGTGCTTCGTTGTTAGGGCCTGTCCAGACAAGCGCAGATAATAAGGCTGAGCCTAGTAGTGCCATCTTCATTGCCGATAAGCTTTTGCGTTGGATCTGTGGAAATTGAATCATCTCGAATTCCTCCTCATTATATGCACACGTTAACATTATGACTTGAACGTGTTGTCGTCTTTGTGCTTGATCTACTGGTGTGGGTTAGGTGCGATGATTTATAGCGATGCAGCCATTCTGTATATCTGTATTTGCCAATGATGTTCACGTTCACATTTATACATTACATAAAATGTGCTCGAATGACTTGCAAATTAACGATCATTCCAATACAGTACAGAACACTATGTACACATCCAACCTCCAATCTGTATGGAAAATGTTGAATAAAAGTTATTACAACCCAATTATAGATTTATATGCACATTTATTCTATATAAATAGACAGATATTTTATATGAAGTGAATAGCATACGAATCGTCTTCTATTTTAAACGATATTCTTATCTCATTATGAACGGATAAATATATCTCCAATCCTTGTAAGCGCAATCATACATTCATTCTGATCTTGTACAGGTCATACCTATTTACCCTTACAACGACAACAAACAAGGAGCATATACGCATAGATTTATTTTTGATTCATATAAAAATACAGATATTGCTATTCAGTAGATCATGATCTCTGCATACTGCACAAAAAATAAAGCAGTGATCTGTAGTCCCCTGATCTGAAGATTCATCTCTTCAGGTTCAGCGATGAACAGAACACTGCTCTTTCCTTAATATAACCGATCTCATCATACCCTGATTACACACGCAGAACGCTAAGGCATAACTGTTCCGCCTTCAAGACGTCCTGCTTCAATAATAAATATATCGAAAATAGATATATCTACTATTCCTTACTTTTACTTGGGTGATCTCCTGTACAGACTGACCTGCTTAAAAGTGAAACCCTACACGTCCCTCGCTGTTATGCAGCCATACGCCTTTGCGGCTCTTGTCCAGCTCACCGCGCAGGCCTTGAATCACTTCGTTCATATCCAGCTTGCCTTCCTCATGCCAGCGTAGAGCAGCCGATACATACAACTCTCCTAGCTGAGCAAAGGTAAAGCCTTCGGTCATCCGCGCAGCTTCCACAACAGTCTCATCGCCAGCAAATTCATACAGTCGTTTGCGGCGGAAATACTCCAGGCGAAGCTCTTCATCAGGCAATGTGATCTCGTACGCACGATCAAAGCGTCCCGCACGATTCATCAGACCTGGATCAATCTTTTCTGGATAGTTGGTCGTGCCGATCAGGAAAATACCCTCCTTCGACGTGGCTCCATCCAGCGTATTCAGGAAAAAGGAGCGTGCTTCAGCAGGCATCGAGTCAATATCCTCGATCACCAGCACCATCGGCATCATTCGTCCTGCCGCTTCAAATACTTCTTCAATCGACTCACTACTGGTATACTCCGTAATCTGCCAGTAAGCAACTGGTCCTGGCACACTACCTGCAATCGACTTCACGAGTGTCGTCTTGCCGTTACCCGGATGACCATACAGCAGAATCCCGCGCTTGTAAGGCACATCATATTTCTGATAGAAGCTGCGATCCTCTTCAAAGAAGCGATCGAGCGAACGGTAAATATCCTGCTTGATAGTAGCTGGCATAATTACGTCTTCACGCGATACCGCGCGGCTTACCGGCTCAAGCTGGCGATTAATGCCGTGACGTCCATCGGTAAATACGGTCACCCGGCGCAGACTTTGCTCTCGCTGACGTACACGCACATCTGCAAGGAAGGCGAGCATCGCTTCATGACTTACAGCGAAGACGACATCATCATTCGCAATTCCATGTTCACGGAATACGGGCATGCGTGCCATCGCAATGCCTGCTTCAGGATAAGCAAATACATTGTTTTTTACCGAACGGATAATTTCAAAATCCGGCTCAGTTTTATCGCCATCATATTCAAATGTCCATTCTTCCAGACGATCGTAGATACGGGTCACATGCTCTACACGAGGGGAAGATTGCTTCAAGTCTTCTTCCAGAAGTGTCCAATAATCCATATTCGGATCATCGCTGGAATAGATTTTATAGCTTACACCATAGCGCTCCATCAAGCGCTGCTCAATGCCTACAATGATACGCGCATAGTCAGCGTAGCGGTCGGGCTGATGCGGATTTTGCTCATCATATATGATGATCGCCTGATTCTGCTGTGATGCAGCATTAGGCGTCGATTTTTCACCTGGGTTTTGATTAGTTAGTTCACTGGTACGGTAGATAGAATCCAAACCGTCACCCTCCTTTGAGTGTTATCTTTGATTAGAATATCGTTTCATATCGTTGTATGAATATTAAAAAAAACTACATCTATTCTGACTAAACTAGCTACAGCTCAGCTTGCACACTAGACTTTATATTGGAAGCGGCACAGCATTATGGCTAAAACATATCCAAACGCTGGATGTATCATTAGCCTAATCGTGCCGCCTCCACATCTACATATTCTAATTATACGCCTTTGTTAGACAAACATGCACTTCCATGAAATAACCACACAGATGTGATAGATAGGAATTGCGATCTAGCGATTGTTCTCTACTCTTGCTGAACGAAAATAGTGTACATGAACTTCTAAATAGTAGTAAGCTCACCGATATACGAACCATCTGTGTCCGTATACAGCTCCATCTATATCTATACCCCGTATCACGATTCGTTTCCATTCATGCGGTCCCTGTTATTCCTGTTTAACCCGTTTAATTCGTGCCTTTGATTGCAGCCAACGGCTGGCATCTTGCAACTACGGAGGCAAGACCTGCACCGGTGACACTTTCAATAATCTGATCCACGTCCTTATACGCTTGTGGTGACTCATCCAGTATGCTTTCCAGTGAACGCTGATTGACGACAATCTCGTCATCTGTGCCTACTTTGAGTGAACTCGCGAACTCGTCTACTTTGACCAAACGCTTGGTTGCAGAGCGAGAACGGATACGTCCCGCACCATGACAGATTGAATAATAATTCGATTCACCGCCAGGCTGACCAACCATAATGTACGAGGATGTACCCATCGAACCAGGGATCAGTGCAGGATGTCCGGTTTCCAGATACGGCTTCGGATTGCCCGGATGACCTGCTGGAAGTGCACGTGTAGCGCCTTTGCGATGAACGAACATCGCTTCATCGCCGCTGTATTCCGACCAGGCATAGTTGTGCATCAGATCATACAGTGTACGCATCTCGCACTGATTGCCGAACACATCACGGAATGCCTCACGAATCGCAAATGCAATTAAATGACGATTCACCGTCGCATAGTTTAGCGCTGAATACATCATATTCACATAATGGCGCGCTTCTGGATGTGATAACGGTAGAAATGTGAGGCGCGGATCCGCTGTTCCCAGCCCCAGTCGGCTCATGGCTGACAGCATGACAGGCTGAGTATCCTGACTAATCGCACCACCCCAGGAACGTGAACCGGAGTGAACCATAATAGCAATCTGCCCATCATACATACCCCAGGCCTCAGCAATATCACGATTCTCCTCGGCGATCTCAAGCGCTTGAATTTCGGCAAAGTGATTGCCGCCACCCAGTGTACCCAGCTGCCGATGTCCTCGATGCCAGGCGCGATCCTGCACACCATTTAATGCATCCTCGTCAAACTTAAACTTGCTTTCCTCCACATGGGTCAGCGAGGTTGCACGCTTTGGTGTGTAGCTGTCCGGTACATATTTGCCGGGTAGACCTTTCAGTCCATTACGTACCACATTTTCCAGTCTCAGATCACCAAAATGTCCTCGCTGCTGTGACTCCATCGGCAAATACTTTTCGATCGCCCGCACCAGCTTGCGCCGCAATTTGACCTCACGCAGATCATCCCGATGCAGATTCGTCAGATGCACACGCATCCCACATCCGATATCACTGCCAACGATCGAAGGGGATACGATTCCGTCTTCATTGCCCCATACAGCCGTTGTACCGATACATGTGCCTACGCCGACATGCACATCCGGCGTATAGCCCATATAACGAATACCCGGAATTTGTAGATTGTTATTCGCCATCTCAAATACTTTATAATCCAGCCCAGCAAACAGCTCTGGATTAGCGTATACATTCAAGTCACCCGCAGGTAGTTTTACTTGATGCATATACGAATTCTCATTGTTTATCATATAAAAAGCTCCTTTGTTCTAGCTCATTCTTAGGTTCTAGTCGTTCATCGTTTATTGCTAAAATATAATCTTGCTTATCATTCATGCGCTTATCTCCATACTTCGCGCAAAGTCGCACGAAATAATTCATCCAACTCATGATCGGGAATACCTGTACTTACAGGCATCTCTCCTGCGCGCTGCTCCATCTCTTGAATCATATGCTCAATATATTCACGTACACGCGGCATGCTTGCTTCTATTCCTGCCAGATCGCCGGTACGCTTGCGCTCTAATAATCCGTTCACTTCGTTGCGCAGTACTCCATCTTGTAATTGCTGCTCGATCAGCATCTCCATGGAGAGCAGTGGAAATGTTCCCTTTTCGCTAATCCAGCTACATGCGAGCAGTGGACGCAGCACATACATGTACTTTTTGATTCGTACCTGATCGCCTTGCAAATACGTACGGAAATTGCTTTTTGCCATACTGAGGTAGTGATACATACATACTTTGGGCGAAAAGGCAGCACTCGACCACTGGCGTAGCTGCTCGCTCAAGCGCGACGATTCGTGATAGATCATGTCCGAATTCAGCCATTCGAGTATCGACGGATTCGAGCGACGAAACAAATTCAGCGCCTTCACCAGATCCCAGCCATTCAGATCGAGCTGCTGATCTATCGGCTGCTCAATCACATCCCGACGCGGAAAAATAGACAAATACCACTCTGGGCGGCGTATATAGACGAACCGTACATCGTAATCACTATCCGGCGCATCTCCGCCCCACGACCGGCTCCCTGCCTCGCACACATACAGCACGCGAACATCTTCACGCTGCTCGATAGCTGTAATATTGTCCATCACCTGCTGCCGAACGGCTTCTTCTATCGCTCTCATCGTGATCACTCCTCTCCTTGATTTCAAATGCAATGCCATTGATATGCAGTACCATTCAGGCGTATTAAAAAAAGCCGCAACCCCTCCTACGGGCTACGGCTTCGTTATCGCTGTTCTCATGCTTATGCAAAGAGTAACAGCAACTTCATTCGCGTTATACAACTGTAATTTTCAAAAATATACCGAGAGAATAGCGAGAACAAGCGTGTATCTTTATGATACAGAGGGTGCCGACCCCATTGCACTAAAGCCCATTGGCCAAGTACACAGGATCTAGCACCAGCTTAGATGAGCAGCATCGGATACTTCATGTCGCAGGATCTGAGCATCGGATACACGATATACGCAATAGAGATCGCGCGATAGTGGGCTGACACGCCGATCGTTTCATCTCACTCTGTACATGAAAGCATTATAGAGGCGCACCAGGAGTGAAATTGTATCGCTATTTTTGCCCATAAAAAGAACCAGACGCTATTTCACGCCTGATTCCTGCAACACATGGATATTCATCTACTCGCTTGTTACAGCTATATCTTCGGTCTACTGAAGATTATGTCGTCCGTTGGAGGCTGGAAAATATAGAACCAGAATATGAAATTGTCAAATAGCATGCTGTGATGGTGTTGTGCTGATCGTTAATAAATAAGCGACCCGATTCGAGACTGCGACTTGTTATCGTATCCAGGATCATATCTTCCAAACCTCCCCTCATGTAAAATGTACCTCCATCATAACGACTACTTTTTCAAATTGTCAAACCAGAATTGTAAAAAAAGGACTTTAGTCTTATTTTTTCGTGTATAGTAAAAAGGGTTGTACAATCCATATTTTACATAGTTAAAGTGATCCATGCGAGGCATTCCCTACAAAGTCGTGGAGCAATCGACTTCATATACTCCAATATGTTGCCGCTATGTTTTATTATGTCATTTGTTCTAAATAACCTATATTTCATCTTCTATTCATCTTCTTTTGCTAGACTGTTTCACTGATGTACGGTTGTCGTTATTGATTAATAAGTAGAGGTGAATTCATGACAAAAGAGCGAATTAACGAATGGTCCTTGCTGCGCGGCATGTGCTTTCTCGCTGTCGTCATGCAGCATAGTATCGGTGAATACATTTATCGCAGTGATATCTTGCCTGCGGATTCGATCATGCTGGGCATGCTGTATCACTTTACACGTTTTGGTACATTGACCTTTGTATTTTTGGCAGGAGCCATTTTGTTCTATCAGTATGGTGGAGACAGACCGTATCGACCGGTGTTGTTAAAGCGTGTAGGCGATATTTTTGTCCCATTTATCGTATGGACGATCATTTACTGGGTAACCGTCAGATTGAGCAATCATCAACCCTTGTTTGCCAAAGAAAGCCTGTCTTCCCTGCTACAGCAGTTAATTGTACCAACCAATGGCTATCATCTATGGTTCGTCATTATGATCTTTCAGTTCTATATGCTGTTCCCGGCATTTCGCTGGCTGGCTCGTCAATTCCGTAGCCATCTGCTACAGCAGCAGTCGCCAGAAGAGCAGCGTAAGCGTACAGTATGGATGCTAATCATCACGGCAGTCGCATACGGCTGGCTGATGTGGCTCTGTTACTACGTATTTCCGACATGGTATCCCGGCGGTATTGTGCAGACATTACTGGGCTATCGCACAAGTGAGTTTGGCTTTTATTTCTTTTACTTTATTCTTGGGGCTGTATGCGGATCAGCGATTCATGCATGGCGCGAGACCGTTATACGGATGCTCCCCTGGACAACAGTGGCTTTTCTCGGCATGTACATCTGGCTTGGTTATGATCTGCTTCGCCATTCTACCGAAGCGATCGACTTGAACGTATCGACCTATCTCAAGCCAACCACATTCATACTCGTCGTCTCACAAATGCTACTCATGTACGGATTGGCTGTACTCTTATCACGCCAAGATCATGCGATCCAACGCTTCCTGCAATGGTGCGGACGTTATTCCTTCGGGGGGTACCTGTCCCATGCACTCTTGCTGGCAGCCGTAGCATCCTGGACGCGCAATCTATCACTAACTGGCATGCACCTACCATGGACGATCCTAACCTTCGCCATCGTAGCACCAGCCGCCATCGCCCTAACGAGCCTGCTATCCCGCTTACCTGGCGGTCAATGGCTAACCGGCTCCGCAGGCAAGCGCAAATCCAAGTCCACTCACACCTCATCACCGCAAAGCGTCCTGGGTGCCAAATAAAAGTGTGAGGAACAAGCCCGTCTGTAACTTAACTTGCCTTGCCTGTACGTTCAAAGAATGACAGCACAACGCAGGCATGCATTGATCAAACCACCACTCATATCCATCTAAACTGTGATCACCACAAGCACAAGTCACAAACAACACCAAAAGTGTTGCTCATAAAAGTATTAACATACTTTTTTTTATGTTTAGACGTACACATGTAAAAGATCAGCTAAAATCAACACCCGATATTACAGCCAATTACTGAAACCGCAAAAAGAACCGATATCCCTCCTCCCCCACGGGAAGACAAATATCGGTTCTTTTTATTTCGAGAATCCATTTCTTCATCACTTAGAACTTTGAAATCTCACAGTGTTTGAAGCCTTGAAAATCTCAAAATCCCTAAATCCTATCTCTAAAGGTTTAAGCCCCTATCCCTTCCTGCTCCCCACACCCCAGCTGCGAGATGCACGGAACGGAGGGAAGGAAATAAGGGAAAAGGACGCCTTCTAGTGTTTGGCTTTATAAACACGGGGTTCAATGAAAAAGGATTTTTGCGCAGCAAAAGATCGTACTGCTTTGGAGCATAGAAATCTACCTTTCACTCCCAATTCGTAGATTTCTATGCTCCACCTAAGGACGTTCCCTTATTCCTTCCCGCAGTGGACAAGCTCTCACAGACCCAACCATTCACATTGGCAACCGAACCGAAAATTCCGTCCAATTCTCATCGCTCTCCACCATAATAATCCCGCGATGCTTCTTCAAAATCTTCGTAACGATCGACAGCCCCAGTCCGGAATTTTTCCGATTCAGCGGCTTTGTACTGAATCCAGCTTCGAAAATCTGCTGTCTGAGCTTATCGGGAATCGGATTGCCATTATTACCGACAGTAAAAGTCAATTGCTCACCGCGAATCTGTCCGGTTAAGCGTACTAGCTTCTCCGGCTTGTCAGTTTCAAGTACCGCATCAAAGGCATTATCAATCAGATTGCTGACGATCTTAACCAGCTCTGTAGATTTGACGGTGCCGAATTGAACCGACTTCAGGTTGGCAATCTCATACTCAAACTTGATCTTCCGGTCATAAGCCTGAGTCATTTTCGCCTGTACGAGCGCGGACATAGCGGGCAGATTAATATTAATAATCTGGTTCATCGCAATCGACTCTCCTACTAGCTCGGCGGTATAGGCGGACAGATCCTCGTACTTTTTCATTTTGACGAGTAGCTGAATCGTGTTCACATGGTTGTTAAAATCATGTCGCTGTTCCTTGATCGAGTTGAACAAAGCGTCAATGTTTTCGAGATACACATTCTGCACGCTTTGTGCGACCGCTTCAGTACGACGGTTGAGGAAGGCAATCACACCAAGTACAAGCGCAATAATGACTAGCGTACAGAACAGAATCGTGAGCGAGATGAGAATAAGCTGTTCATTCAGTGCCTGTTGAACTTCCGTCAGATCCGAGACGATCATAATGATCGCTGGATACGTGAGTGCTACTGGAATGAACGTTTTAAGCACCTGTTGATCATTGTACTTTTCCGTCACCGATACCATCTGACTTGTGCGATTCACCTGCCGTACATTGTCGCGATCAGTGGCATTTTTGTACGAGTAATCATTGTTGAGCGTCTGATTCTCGTCATACCAGATCACACCGCGTGAATTGTATTGATTCGACTGATCCAAGAAAATCGGCGGATTGAAAATAGAAATGCCCAGCGTCTGACGATTGGTCTCGCCATGCAATATCTCACGAATAACTGCTTCGACCCCAGTATCTTGACGATACTGCCGAACCGATTCGTCATCCATGTATACACTAATCACATAATCAGTCGTTCCGTCATAATAAAAGCCCAGTTTTTCATTGATCGCATCGGCATCATTATCAGCAGCTACAAGCGGCGCGCCCCAGAAATGAGGCAGCTTTTGTCCTAGATCGACATTAGGCTCCTGCTTGCGCAACAGTTGCTGTACCGCTTTGAGCCAGTCGCTGCGCCATTTGCCCCAGCGGTTCAAGTCTGCAGGCTCAGAAGAACGAACAGCAACGATATTATTTCCCTGTTGTTGAAATAACGTAATTCGGTCTACGCCAAGCTGCTTACTCAAGTTGGCTAGCTCATTATTCGTTATCGGTGCCAATTGACTTCCAAGCTTGGCTTGAGCAGCCTGCGCTGCCATACGAAGATTCTCACCATTCAAATTCTCTACAAATTCTTCTCCACTTTGAGACAGCTTGATAGAGGAACGAATCTGCTCTGCAATGACACGCATATTTTGTTCTTGAACCGAAATCAGTGTGTTACGTGTCGAAACGTAATAGGTCGTATTAACGATAAGCAATACAACAGCCATAACAATCAAAATATAGATCGTTACCGGGATCGGTTTGGGCAACAGGCTCTTGCGCTGTTTCATATTAGCAGTCTTACCCCCATTTATATCAGCACTTGAAAATGAATATGCGACGATACGAATCCATCTCAGGTATTCGTATTTATGCATGGATAGATAAGTGCATTAACCATTTTATCGACAAAGTTCGATGCTATTCTTCGATCATACCATGAACTTTGTCCCACTACATCGTATTTCCAAAAAATAATACAATCGAGAACATACGATATATTAATATTTGGAAAAGATGCCTAATATTTATTTTAACCGAGGTGGCTAAATAAATCCATAAAGAAAGACCCCGGCTGCATAACAAAGATGCAAACCAGAGTCTTCAAACCTCGAATTGACGCGTGAATCGGCAGCAATCGTAGGAAAATATGTGCATATAAATGAGTCGTTTAACTTTTTCCGTCACTTCCACGTTCAGCACGCCACTCCATATATTGATTTTCCAGCATTTCTACTATGAGTTGCTCATGCTTTTCCCGCTGGGATAGCCATGGAATTGTATCCTCATCCTCGTAAATTGTCCATAGGTCTGAGAATAGATGCTCCTGTAGCTGTACAGGTTGGCCCTTCATTCTACCCTCTGCCCATACTAACCCTGCGGTCGTACGGATTACAATACGCATATGATCTATCGTACGCGCCTTTTGTCCCAGGCGAATGACAGATAGTAGCTGAGCTAGTGTATGCCACATCATCGGCAAAATTAACGCTCGATCAGCTTCCAGTCATCATAGTGAAAGCCCGGTGCTACGACACAGGATACGAATACCGGCTCATCGCCAAGTGGACGTGCCATTTGCCATACCCCTGCAGGTACAAGCACCTGCGGCGATTGTCCTGCTTCGATATCCAGTCCAAGAATATGCTTCTCGCCATCTTCAGGACGATCGCCGCTACCACCAAGCGTCAGCTCCAGCGGGCTACCAGAGTGAATGAGCCATAGCTCATCGGAATGCACAACATGCCAATCCGAAATCTCATCTGCATGTAACAAGAAGTAAATCGAAGTCGCTGAGAAGCGTGGGCCTGAATATTGTTCTGGCAAAATGCTCTGTGGAATCTCGAATGAAGCCTTCCACATTTCGCGATACCAGCCGCCTTCTTCGTGGGGTGTAAGACCAAGTGCAGCTACGAGTGGAGATAGGGGTAATTGAGTTTTCATCAAAGGTTCCTCTTTTCTATAGTTAAAATGAAATACGCAACGTTAGGATAGCTCGATGCTTTGCGAGCCTGCTTGTTCGATTAATGGTACGGTAGATAGCTGCACATTACCGGCAACTGCACGCGAAATCATACAGGACTGTTCTGCCTTGTGCGCAAGCTGATCGGCCTTTTCCAGCTGATCGGCGGTAGCCTCTGCACTCAGTACGATATGCGGACGATGAATAATCTCACGATATGTAAAAATATTGTTCGTCACATCGACATATCCTTCTGAACGCATGGTCAGTCGATCTATAGAAATATGAGAGCGTTCCAGCATAGCAGCAAGTGTAATGATATAACAGGTCGCAGCCGCACCGAGCAGCATTTCATCCGGGTTCGTTCCTACACCCGGTCCACCCATCGGCTCTGGAATCGAAATCGCTGTCTGCAAATTGCCCGAAGCGATCGTTCCCTCGCTATTGCGTCCGCCTTTCCAATTGGCATCCAGTACGAATTCATGAATCATAATCTAGTCATCTCCCGGTTGTATACTCAAGCGGCACACATCCTCTGTCCGCTTCATTCACAGTTGGATCTTGCGATCACCATAGTCCCCAGTGTACCATATTCGATCCCAGTTTGCCGCTTAGATTCGGTCTATTCTGACCTAGCTCAGGCAAGACCTATCCTCGCCTTATATGATCGTAGCACGCAAAAAACACTGCCCTCGTCGCTCTAAGGCAGACCGCAGTGTTTTTATTGCTTGGGGTAGGATGGATCGCTTTATGTACAGCAGCTACCCTCATCTCTATGATCTATGGCTATGCAAATTCATCATCTCAAATATAACGCCTGGAACGCTCGATTTCTTAATTACATGTCAAACCTGTTCGTCATGGCATTAAAATAAGTAATCGCACTTACAGATCCTTGCGGTTAAAACGATGCACGCCCCAGTACAACAATATCAGCATATAAACGAATGCATACACAATAAAGCTATTGGATGGAATCTGTCCAAGTCCGATATCAGTAAGCATAAAGCCGCCTGTTGGTAACATCCCTGCTAGCTCCTCCATGCCAAGCATCGTCGAAATCGCCTTGCGCTGAATCGCATCGACAGGCATGAGTAGCGAGATCAGTCCCGTAATATTACTCATCGTTTGCTCCGTTGCCGGCTTGAGTGTGAGTGAACTTGTTACTTTTTCGACCATCCCACCGAGCCAGCCTGCACCATATAACATCGTCATGAACACTCCATTACCAATCGCAGAAAACGCAGTCGAGCCGAGTAGCGTCAAGGTAACGAGAATCGGCACACTTAGCGCAAACAGAGCAAAAGACTGCACATGCACGGGAAACGTCCCTGGTATGGTCGCATGAATACCTGTTACGCCAACAATGGATATGTACAGTAACAGTGCATATACCCAGCCAAACAGTACATAGCCTAACCAGCGTCCCAGATACCATTTCCAGCGCTTGATCGGACGTGTTAGTGTGGCTTGCATGATTCCAATCTCTGCCTCGCCTGCTATTGCAGAGAACGAACTAAAAATAATCAGAAAGGCTAGAATAAAGTTACCGAAGAAAAAACCAACCGATAACAACAGCGATGCCGACATAAAACGACTCACCAGTGTAAGATCCTCCAGCGAGTTACTGCTACGAGAAGCGAGCGTCTGTGCGATAAACCAGAAAATGACCAGGAACAGAATCGTCATGATCAACGTTAATAACAGAACCTTTTTACGTGTTAGCTCCTTCCACGTCATTCCCATTACAATATTCATTCGTTCTCCCCCCGATGGCTGAGTCCCGATACGGCTTCCATAAACCATTCTTCCAGCCGCTCTCGTACAGGATGAACATGATATAACGTCATGCCTTGATTCACCATCATCGTCGTGAGTAATCCTACTTGATGCTCATTGTCGATCTCCGCTTCAAGCCATACTTCGCCGCTACTATGGATTCCTTTTGCAGTACTATCATCAAGCGGATACAGCGCCACCCCGCTCGTCTCCACCAGCCATGGCAATACTTCCGGTGCATACCCACCCAGCTTGAACTGCCAGCGTGTCTTCGCATGCAGCACTTCATGTACCGCGCCATGACGCAGAATCTGTCCATTGTTCAGCAGCGCAATCCGATCACAGATCGTCTCTACTTCTTCCAGCAAATGCGAGTTGAGGAAAATCGTCTTCCCCTCTCCCTTGAGCTCCTGTAGCAATCGACGCACATCCATTCGTCCAACCGGATCAAGCGCAGAGGAAGGCTCATCCAAAAATAGAATCGGTGGATCAGCAACAAGTGCACATGCCAGACCAAGACGCTGCTGCATTCCTTTGGAATAATGCTTGACCCGCTCCTTACCGCGATTACCGATGCCTACTCGATCCAGTAGCATCGGAATACGCTGCGCAGCCTCGGAAGCTTTCATCCCGCATAAACGAGCATGTAGCTGAACCACTTCTCCTCCGGTCAGCCATTCTTGATACCGATATAATTCTGGCAAATAACCAATATGGCGCCTCGCTTCTACCGTGCCTACCTTTTCCCCGAATAAAAAGGCTTCGCCTGATGTGGGCGAAGTAAGGCCAACGAGCATTTTGACCAGCGTGCTTTTGCCTGCACCGTTGGGACCGAGGAAGCCGAAGGCTTCCCCCTGTCCGACGGTAATATTCACATGGCGACATCCGCGTCCATTGCCATATTGCTTGGTCAGATCACGAATATCAATAGCGATCTCGGTCATGAGTGGATCAGTTCCTTCACTTTGGCAAGTAGAGCTGCTTTATCGGGGAATGCACCGTTGTTACCATTTAATGTATACATTTCATCGCCACTGATCCAGTTTGCATTATACACATAGTCGCTCTCTGAATTGCTGAAGCTCTGTTTTTCAATAAGGACAGACACTCCGTCCACATCCAGACGCTCCAGTGGGGCATCCGTGATCACTGGAATAGGGATTTCACCTTTCAGCAATTGATCTTTTTGTAAAATGGCACGTATATCATCTGGCAGCAGCGGTAGAGCAGCAATCGCTTCAAATACCTTTTCTGCATTCATAGATGGGTCCAGATTCAGTTGTGGTAAGCGCTGTTGATACAGATCGGCCCATTTTGTCTCGACATTCTCCTGCTCTTCTTGAATCGGAATCAGTCGATAGCTAATCGTTTCTGGCAAGGTCAATGTGATGAGCTTGTGATTGGCTTCTTCTGGCAGTAGCGTTGTGCCGCCCAGACGCTGAATGGCTTCATTGACTGCATCCGTATTCAGACGAAGACTTTGTACCATAGAAGGCATAATCAGAACATGTTTATCTAATCCGTCTACCTTGGTCGCTGTAATGGATTTGTACCCAAGCAGCTTGATCGCTTCATCAGCTGTGTGGTCGCCTTCAATTTTGCCGTACGTTTTAGAAAATGTGCCAAAACGATTAATCGTTTCCGGATTGATTCCATCTTTATCGTATGCTTTTTCCATCTTGTCTAAGTCCTGGCTATTCACAGCGGCAAAATCCTGCATACGGAATTGATTAAGAATCGACGCAAGCGCCTGATTGCCAAATGGAGTTGCCAGTACAGTACCTGCTACGACACATGCCGCAATACCGGTTGCCCATCTACGACGCTTGGTGCGTAGTGCTTTGCGCTGGATCATTTCGCTACTGGCGCTACTTTCTTGCTGCTTCGAATCGTTCTGAGATGATGAATTCATTGTATTCATTCCTTTCGTCTTCTGCTGTACTTGTGGATGATTATTATACAAATGTAATGATGGCTTGTTCACTTCCGACTGGTCCGTTAATGCAGGCTTTTCTTGCCTTGCTGTAGCGTCCGCTTCCCATGTCGCCCAGTTGTCATGAGGCGTCTCGTTCATGAGCAGCTTTTGCATCCGTTGCCAGGCGAGATCGGTATCGAGTCGCTCTTGATCGGCATCTTGCGGCTGTGGCTTGATGCCTGGCTCGTTGTTATGCTTATGAAGCGAATGATCGTTCTTCACCGTCGAATCCTCCTTTATTGTTATCTACATTCATGCGCTATCTCTCATACGTCTCTATTATCATCTCTTGCATCCACCTCTCAGGTCAGGTGGAGTTCAGCATCTTTTTGCGTAATTTGTTCGTTGCCCTATGAAGCAGTGTACCTACAATCGGTGGTCGCAATTGTAGCTGCTCGGCAATCTCTGAATAGCTATAGCCAGAATACTTCATCAATAGCGCTTGTCGATCTCGCTCAGGTAGCTGTTCGAGTAGTTCATGAATCTCCGCTTGCTCCTGTTGCCTGATGATCGTCTCTTCACCATCTGGCGCTATTGAAGCATTCAGATCATAATATTGCTCCTGCTTGTTTTGTAAACGGCGTTCGCGTGCCTTTTTGTCCATATAGTCGTAAGCAATGCGTGTGAGTACACGATGTAGCCACCCACCGATCGCTTCAAGTTGATCTGGTGGATTGCGATACAGGCGCAGGAAAACTTCCTGGGCTAGATCATCAGCCGCTGCCTCGTCACGAACCATTGCATGTAGTTTTCGTTTGACACTGGGATAATGATCATAAAAGATCTGTTTGAACTGTTCCGGTTCCGGTGTGTTCATCACGTCGATGCTCCTTTCCGCTGCAGCTATAAGAAAGACGGACAAGCCGGATATTTTGTATCACACTTTCAAAAAAGAATTGGAGAGAGGCACAGATAAGTTTATTCGCATCTAGCCTGATCCTAATAATTGTAGAATCTAAATCAAAATGTTACATCTATAGAGTTCCTCAAGGCATTCATATATTCATTAATCATGACAGGGATGATTCATCCATCATGGAAAATGACAGAGATTCGAACTCACCAGATCCATTTTCCTATATATGCCAATTATGTCACTGCACGATATGTACGACTATAGATCGACTGTACCATGTTACGCCCTACAATAGCCTGAAAAATTAATAGCTGACATGGGCTCAAAACAGCACAATATAGGATGGGCAATACGAATAGCATTAGCTATAATGTAAGTAGCTTCAAACCCTTCGGAGGTGATCATATGGATTGGCTCGAAGATTTTAAACCTCAACTACAGCACCTGTTTGAGCAAGCTGAAAAACGGGTTCGCTCCTTCCCAGCTCCTTTACACGAGATAGGACTTCATTACCTGTCAGCATTCGACATTCGCAGTCAGGCCAGCACCAAAAATTACATTTGTTATCTCCTACCTTTTTGGCTAGAACGCACCTTATCTGCACGTCTGGCATCCTCTGCTTCAGATGCTCTGCTACACACTGCTCGTCAAGCCGCACTCGGCAATGTGATGGGTATGCTGCACTTTTTCATTCAGGACGATCTGATTGACGGTAGAGAGCAGAATGATCCTTCCTCACACCCTATGCGCGCGCTAGTCACGCTTAGTCAGCTCTTTCACAGTGAATTCGTTCAAGCCATGTCTGCCGCTACCAGCACACCTCATCATGAACGTCTCTGGGAGTATTATCAGCATCTAACCGCTGAATGGGCCTCCGCTGTATATGATGAATCGGAATCGAATTATTTTATTCATGATCGTCAGCGCGTTGCAGGTAAAGCAAGCCCAATCAAGCTCTCTGTCATTATTTTGTTGCTGGAATCGAATCTGACCTCCCAGCTTCCTACTGTAGTAGGACAGCTTGAACGCGTACTGCTCGTCCTACAGATGAATGATGATCTAACCGATTGGCAGGATGATCTGGCATCAGGCAGCTACAATTGCTTGCTTGCATTGATCCAGCATGAATACCAGCTCCACTCTCAAGCCTTGTCTACAGGTACGAGCGACATTCTGACCGAAGTCCAGATTAAGCAAGCCATCTACGATCGGCGTATTTTGCAGCATTACACCTCGATTGCTGCGGATAGCTACATAGCTGCGGATACCGCTTCTCTTAATCCCTATTTATCTCAGTTCCATGCTTATCTGATTCGTGAGCTTACACGTCTGTCCGAGCAGATTGAACAGCAACGGAAGCTATTGCTTGAACAAGGAAGTATTTGGTACTATGGAAAGCTTCACAACTGAAAATAACATGAAAATTATTACAAAAGGTGTGGATTTTACAAGTATCGCGTGTTATAGTAATAGGAAAATATAACCATTTTGAGAAAGGGATGATGGGTATGTCTAGCCAAGCCATTTTTCATACGCAGGTGATTCAGAAAGCATGGGAAGACCCACGGTTTATGGAGCTACTGAAAAGTAATCCGAAGCAGGCGTTGCAGGAAATGATGGGTATTTCATTCCCTGAGCATGTGAAACTGACGACCATTACGGAAACGCCTGAGGAATTATATCTGGTCATTCCACCCAAACCATCCGAGGTTGCTGCCTATAGCCGCTTGAAAACAGAGGCTTCCTGGTAATCCACCTCCATCACTTCCCTTCGTCTTTTATAGAGCCCTTTACAACCTAGAGGGATAGATCGGCACATTGCTAAACCGAAAAGTGCAATTCGCTTACATGGCGGATTGCGCTTTTTTTATATACAAGTGCGTCTTTTCTCCCTTGTATGATGTTAATGATTTGATTATTCTATTTATAAAAACGCTTACATTATTGCTGTGCCGCTTGTTTTGGTCGATGTCTGGTATACATGCTTAAGGAGGCCTGCACGGATGAGTACCGAATTTATGATGGAATATCACATGCTACCGACGTTTTCGTTAAAGGTGGACCCGGCGCTTGATGAGAATAAATGGACGCTACTCTATATGGCACCTGCGGCTACATTGCGTTCGCACGCTGTGCCTGATCGGGGTGGTCAGATGTACCTCATTCCTCCGGGCAAAGAATCGCTCCACCTCTTACCGGATGCGATAACAGGCGCCCAGGGCATCTGCTGTCAGTTTACCGCGTATTCACAATGGTCAGTCTGGCTGCACAGACTGCAAACAACGGATTCGCAGCAGCCCCTTCATATTGATGATCGGAAGCTATGTGAGCAGATCGAATATGTGCTTGATCGCTTGATGGAGTATGGCGAGCGATCTGAGCATCCCGGCTATCGGCAACTATCGTTTCATCTATTGAGTGAGGTGCTACTATTGTTAACTGTACATGAGCAGCCATCTGCGCAGAGCCATTCTGACTCGCGTATTGATGAGGTACTTCACTATTTGCAAGAGCATTATGCCGAGGATATTCGTGTCGAGCAGCTCGCCCAGCTGGTATGCCTGTCTCCTTCTCGGCTATCGCATCTGTATAAAGCACAGACTGGCGAGACCATTATGGATACGCTAATTCGGCTAAGACTGGAACGTGCACAGTATTTGCTTGCGTCCACTGGTCGGTATGTAGGTGAGATTGCGTATGAAGTCGGCTTCAACTCACAGACGTATTTTACCTGTAAATTCACGCGTCACTTTGGTACAAGTCCTTCGCTATATCGCAGCAGCCTTACTCCGTCTGGCGGCTGCACATATACCGAATCGAGCGTTACCGCTACAATCTGATTGTGGCATGTCCATATCCGTATACAAAGTCCTGAGTAGCGATGGCAAAGATGATGTGCCAGCTTACTCAGGGCTTTTCTATGAACGCTGAAACATACGTCAAGATGCAGATGGCTCTCCTATCCCTATATTTATCCCTAAAGCAAACAGACGGTCACAAGGACGTGATGCGCCCTTGTGACCGTCTGAGTAGAAAGATGAAGAAGCGTAGCAGCTGCTACATATTCTTATTTTTTAGCCGCACTATCCATTTGCGTCTTGAATGCATCCAGTTGACGCTGGATCTCTGCCATAACTTTGTCATAACCAGCCAGCTTCAGCTTATCGCGGAAGTCCTGTACTGCTTGCGTTGGATCGCCTGCTTTACCATAGGTGATTGCAGGGCCCATCTCAGCGGTAACTTGTGAAATCGCAGTCAGCTCGGATTGAACATTCGTATTATCGAATACAAATTGTCCATACGGATATGGCTTTTTGATTTTGTCGTATTCGCTGTACAGCGTATCAATCTTATCCCATGTGGTGTCACTTGGAACTTCGAATTTGTCCATACGACCTGCCCAGAAGTCGGAGTAGAAGCCATCTCTTGTTTCATCATAGCCATCTGGCAGTGTACGTTTGCCATCTTTGATGACATATTGAACGCCTTCCATACCATAGTTGAGCAATTGATAGATTTCTTTGTTATTACGCATCAGGTCATATGCCATCAATGCACGCTCTGGGTTTTTGCTATGCGCGCCCAGTGCTACACCACCGTGTGTGATCGGCATTTCCAGCAGATTGCCGCTTTGACGGGAGAACGGGAACATTTGCAGCTCAGAGCCTGGTTGCTTTTTGTCCATCTGTACACGCAGTCCGGAGAAGGTTTGCGTGTGATGCTGATCCATACCGGTTTGACCGGCTTGCAGAGCAGCACGTGTATCATTTTTGTTATTCAGTACATCTTCACGCCAGTAGCCATTATCTGCCCACTGCTTCATCGTTTTCGCAAAATCAAGGAATGTATCGTCAAATACAGGGCTAACGACGCTATAACGATCATCATATGATTTTGCCGCAAATACAGGCAGGTAACCCGTCGAGATTGGCAGATCTAGATTTTGCGTATGCGATTGTACCCAGCCGCCAAAGATACTGTCATTCGCTTGTACATCCCACGGAATAACGCCTGGTTTGTTGTCTTTGATCCATTGCAGGTATTTACCGATTGTATCCCAATCTTTGATCGGCTCGGTAATACCTGCTTGCTTCGCCCAGTCGCCGCGATAGAAGAAACCATGATTGATCCATTGTGTGTAATCGTTTTCAGGAATCATGACGATCTTACCGTTATATTTGGTTTGTGCCCAGTCTTCCTGTGGAACGGACTTCCATGTTTCTGGTGCATATTTTGGAAGCAGGTCATCCAGTGGCATGAATGCACCACGTTGTGCATTGCCCCATGTGTCCAGCCAGTCGGTACCAATCGTGATCAGATCGACCGGTTCACCGGAAGCGAGCAGCAGATTGTACTTTGTTTGCCAGTCTGCCCATTCGACCCATTTCCACTGTACATTCGCATTAATCTTTTCCTTCATGATGGCGTTGACCTTATCCATTACCTTCTCAAATTGACCGTTCTTCGGCTTATCCCCTAATGCTACAAAGGTAACGGTCACAAATTGGGACTTGTCGTCACCGGCGCTGCTGGAGCTTTTCCCACCACAGGCTGCGAGCGTGAACACCATGATGCTAACGAGCAGTGCAGCAATGAGCTTACGGTATTTCCACATACATTAACCCCCCTGAATTGTTGGCTTGAATGCGAAATCTGTGATATGCAAAAACACATACCCATCGTATAACGTCCTGGTATCTTCTATATAGTCACCTGACACATCGGATGTCTTATGCCAGATAACGGAATCGTTCAGCCCTTAACGGCACCGACCGTAATCCCCTTGATAAAATAACGCTGAACGAACGGATAGAACAAAATAACCGGACCTGTTGCTACTACTGCTGTTGCCATCTTCATCGTTTCCAGCGGCACATCACTCATCGACACATTGGAGGATGCAGCGGAGTTACGAATAAAGTCAGCACTGGTTACCACGTTATACAGGAACAGCTGGAGTGGACGATAATCCATATCTGGCGACAGGAATAGCATCGCATTGTACCACTCATTCCAGTATCCAAGTGCAATAAACAGACCAATTGTAGCTAACGCGGGTGTGGACATTGGCAGAATCAGACGCATAAAGATCGTAAAGTCGCCTGCGCCATCAATCTTTGCCGATTCGGTAATCGCATGCGGAATCGAGCGTACAAAGCTTTTCATCATAATAATGAGAAATGGACTGAGTAGCCCTGGCAGCAGTACCGCCAGATAGTTATCCTTCAGCTCCAAATACTGTGTAATCAGCAGATAGAACGGCACCAGACCACCGGAAAACAATGTTGTAAAGTAGATAAAGAATGAAATTTTGTTCCGAAATGTAAAATCTGGACGCTGCAAGGCGTAGCCTGTCATCGCGACGATAAACAGACCGATAATCGTACCGACTACCGTTAAGCCAATCGTTACCAGATACGAACCGATAATCAGCTTCGGATTCTCAAATACAATCTGGTAAGCGAATGTACTGAACTCATGCGGCCAGATGGTAAAACCGAACTTTTTGACCGAGGACTCGCTTGTAAAGGACGTTCCGAGAATAAGCAAGAACGGTAACAGACAGCAGATGGCAAACACACTGATGACGATATAACCGAACCAGCGAACGATGATCTCACTAGCATCGGAGCGAATACGTGCCGGGCGCGGCGTGTTGCCTCCGATCAGATCGTTTTTGACATTCATGTCCATACCGAGCACCTCCTAGAATAGTGAGTTTTCAGGCGATACTTTTTTGATAATCCAGTTTGCAGTCAATACGACCACAAAGCCGAATACCGACTGATACAAGCTGACCGCACTACCCATAGAGAAGTTAAAATTCGTCATCAGGGAGCGGAATACATACGTTTCGATAATATCTGTGCTGGCGTACAATGCGGTGTTATTCGCACCGACTAAGTTATAAAATAAGCCAAAGTTCCCTTTGAGGATACCCCCGAGTGAGAACAGCAACAAAATAATGAATGTAGGCTTGAGCCATGGAATAACGATATGGATAATACGCTGGAATGCATTGGCACCATCAATCTCTGCCGCTTCCACAATTTCAGTATCCAGACCCATGATGGCTGCAAAGTACACAATCGAACCATACCCTGTCGTTTGCCATAGATACGTGATCACGATAATGAATGGCCACAGACTTGGTTCAGAATACGCTTTGACCGGATTCAGTCCGAGCGATGCCAGCACATGGTTCAGCAAACCGTAATCATAGCTCAAAATGTTGTAGGCGAGCAGACCGACCAGAACGGCTGAGATAAAATAAGGCAAGAACATGAGCGTCTGCGTTACTTTTTTGAACCATTTTTTACGGATCTCATTCAGTAGGATGGCGACCGTAATCTGGGCGACATTCCCGATCAGAATGAAAGCTGCATTGTAGGCGATTGTGTTAAAGGTCAGTCTCCACAAATCACCTGTCATGACGAGGAACTTGAAATTGTCCCAACCGACAAATGGACTGCTGAATATACCGTCGGTGTAGTTGTACTTGACGAAGGCAAGGTACAATCCGGGCATAGGCAAGTATGCGAATACGCAGAAAAACAGGATCGCCGGTAAGCACATCAGCAGGAGTACACGGCTGTTTTTGAACGTTTTCCGCTTGGAGCGTTTCGCACGTACTGCGGGGATCGACTTGGCTGTATCCAATGAACATTCCTCCTTTGTGCTCGTTCGCTTGAGACCGGCAAATTCGATATTTTACGATGCCGGGACAACACGATGGTTTACCCTTTTATTGTAAGCGTTTTCTTAATGTATGTTATTACACGATTCTGCTATTCCCTTTTAATATTCTGCTATATTTTAAGCTTTTGGGGGCATTTTATATAAAAAAACCGCTCTTACCTGCCGTTAACCGCCCGTTTTACACGGGCTCAGCTAACGGAAAAGTAAGAACGGCTTCGGTTCCTTCCCCTTTTTTGCTATGAAATTCCAATTTTCCACCCATCGCTTCGATAAGACGGAAGGTAACCATCAGACCCAGCCCTGTCCCTTTCGTTTTGTTCGAAAAGTAGGGCTCACCAAGGCGTGCTAGCTCTTGTTCATCCATACCTGCGCCATTATCGCGAATACGGATCACGACCTGCTGCTCATGCTGTCTTGCCTGAATCGTTACCTGTCCATCCTGACGAAGCGCTTCGATACTATTTTTGATCATGTTAATACATGCTTGCTTGAACTTGGATGAATTGCCGCGAATATATAATCCGGCTGGAATATCCATCACCAGTGTACCGCTTTGCAGGCTCGCGAGCGGCTGCATAATATTTTCGATATGGGAAAATTCTTCTTTCAGATCAAGCTGGTCAATCTTATCAAATTGCGGCTTCGCAAAGGTGAGAAAGTCGGTAATAATGTCCGAGGCACGATCCAGCTCATCCAGTGCCATTTTCAAATGCTCCCGTCCTTTGTCGTCGGTGTTCATCCGGGTTAACTGTAAAAATCCTCGCGTCACCTGCAGCGGATTGCGTACCTCGTGAGCGACCGATGCCGCCAGCTCGCTAATCATATCCATCTTCTCAGAGCGCTGCAGCTCATTGTTGAACAGCTCCAGCTGACGTGAATACTCAATCGCCTGTCGCCGATTCTCCGCGAAGATCCGTCCCATAATGGCGATCAAGGCGATAACGAAGAAGATCACGCCCCATTTCCACAGAACCAGCTTATAGTCTCCATCTTGAATATAGAACCAGATCAGCTCAAAACCTGTCAGTAAAGCAAACACCGAGAAGCCTGCTGCAAAAATCTGTGCTGCCCGATTTCGATTCATCGCAAACCGTAGCGTCATAATGAGGAACATGATCAGTCCAACCAGCATGAACACGCCGAAGATCAGCACGGTCATCACATAATAAATTTTAAAATAACGATCATGGGTAAGCGCATTGCCAATCAGGGCAAGCAGACAGATCGCGGAGTAGATATACTGCATACGCTTCATCCGGTTAATGAGCCGGCGGTACCCCTGCCCGAATACACTCTCAAAAAATTCATAAAACGCAGGCACCAGAATGAACAAGCTAATATCGAACAACAGCGTATACACCCGATCTCCATACGGATAAAAGGTAAATAGAAACGGTGAATAGGTGACGACGAGTAAGCCGAGCGCCAGAATGACAACGCATAGACTAAGCCACATCCTTCGTGCCTGTCCATCCAGGAAAAACGAACAAAATGCCATAATGAGCGCCACCAGCACAAATGAGAAGCCGATCACCACATCGGTCAGATCTGAGCTAACATAGGCAGTCAAAATATCCTGGTAATCACCAATCAAAATCCCATTGGTCAGCCCAATCTTCTCACGCGCTGACTCTACCCAGATATAGACCATTTTGTAGGAGTCGTCTCGGGTCAGCGGCAATAAGAGCTGGTTCTGCTCATACGCATAGCCGCGTCTGGATTCATAAATCTTGTTATCATCAAGGTATACAATCACGTGCTTGCCCTGTAACTCACGAATCAGCAGCCCTGACGTATTCCAGTTTAATTCCGGAAGCGGAATGCGAATCCATGCTGAGGAGCTATTCACTGGCTTGCCATCCTTCATCAATTGCGATGACGTCCAGTAGCTATTCTGGTCATCATTCCACGGCTTCGCGGTAAATGTATTCTGCGCTTGCCAGCGTACCTGCCAGTAATCAATACGCTGAAATTCACGGTCTTCGCGCGTATTCGCAGACAGCGATAATGCTAGTAAAACGATAATCACGATCAGTAGAAATAAAACCAATGCTTTGGACATGATTTTCATGGAGCACCTCATTATCAGTTAGGCTCTACAGCAGCCAGCTCTCTTGATGTGGGTTGGTGACTGTTCCACCATTCTGTCGTTCTTCTAAGTTATGTATAGATGTAGCAAGTGATAAACACCACAATCTCTATTATACTGCCTCGGTTGTTGGAGGAACACTACTAAATTCCTAGTCTCTACCAAATCAAGTGTGTTTGTGCCTTTGGACTCGAATTGGATGAATATCCATATAACTACAATCGGCTGTTTGGCCCTTATTCATGACGGGTAAGCACGAATAGGGAGGCCACATTGCCCTCCAAAATCCGTAAAGGCAAGGAGCTGATCAACATGGCAGACGACAAAAAGCATTATGATGATGTGTTCTGGAAAACGCGGGACATGCTGCTGGATGACGAGGATGCCCAGCCTGTGGATGAGGAGCTGGAAGCCGAACTGCCGCGTGATGCGGAGCTTGCGGTCATTCATCCAGAGCGGCTGGAACAGCCGATTCTTGATACAATTGTTGATGAAGAGGATTCCGATGTGCATCCACAGGCTGATCCGGAGGATGAGGCGTCGGATGCGGGGAATGTGACGAATGGTGTGCTGGAAGATGAGCATGGTGAGAAGTCTTAAGTTTAATATGGTGGAACAGTATGAGTTCTAATGAAGAGCCTGGAATCTGACTTTGTGCTGAGTTTGAGCTTTTAAGACTTATAAATAAAGCCGACGCGATTTGCAAGCTGTTTATTGGGATGCTTCAACCACTACGGCAAGGAATAAGGGGACGTCCTCGGGTGGAGCCGCGGGAATCTTTTGGAATTGGGAATACATGAAGATTCCCGCCCCTCCAAAATCGTCCTTTCCCCTTATTTCCTTGCCTTCGTTCCATGCGGTTTGCATCATGAAAAGAGTTTTTGATTCGAGCTTTTAGATAATATATGCTTTTACGTTAGAATTATCTATGGATGCTCTCTCTTATTATCTAGAATAAGTTTTTGATATTTTTTAAGTTTGGAGCTTTTATTTTAATACTCTATATTTATAAAGTTCACATTTAGATACCTTCTAATATTGCCCTCGCTATCCTTTTCCATTTCGCAAATATAAAATAATCTATATATTTATCTTCCTCAGATGTATCTTTAGCATTTCTAACTTGTTCTTCCAAAATAAAGTCTACTAGTCATCCACTTAACTTCTCTATATTCCAATCTGTGTTCTCATCTATATAATCATTCCCTTCTCCTGAATCTAAAATAAAATATTTACCTAATTGTTCGGCTGCTTGTTCAACAAACTCTATATTCATCTTTGATCAAGCATCTCACCTTTTTGAAATTCAAGAAGTGTTTTCAGACTTGATGGTATAAATATCGCTTAATATCAGGTGATGTCAGGCTTTAATGAGTTCTATTCTCTCGTAAAAATAAAAATCCGCTAGATCATCTGTATGTGATCTAGCGGATTTTTGCGTGTGACTGTAGCTATTGAAGCAATTGATATGGATCAAATATAGAGATAATTGTTGAGCGCATGAGTTATGCGGTTGCTTCTTCTCCTTACTTCCGTCCGTAATCGGCTTTGATCTCGCCCCAGCTTCGTGTTTCCCATTTGAGGAGCTTGTTTTTGTAGGTGTGGGTGCGTAGCCATTGTTCGGCGCGGTCGATCAGGTCCCAGATTTCGGCGGTGGATTCGTCGCGGACGAGGGTAGATGCGGCTTTTTTTTGCTTGACCCATTTGATGGCATTTTCGGAGTCGCTGTAGACGGTTTTGGTGCTTCCCTGTTGGTTCAAATAGGCGAGTGCGTGGACGATGGCTAGGAATTCGCCCATGTTATTGGTGCCTTTGGCGATGGGTCCTTTGCTGAAAATGATTTGTCCGGTGCGGGTATCGACGCCTTTATATTCGACTGGGCCAGGGTTGCCGCGTGTACCTACGTCGACGGATATGCTGTCGTAGTCGATCTGATCCATCGGGATATTGGTTGCAGCAGCCTGGCGTTTACCAGAGCCAAAGGATTTACTGCCACCGCTAGGCGATGACTTCCCTTTGCTTGCACCTGCGGATTGTCCCCAGTGCTTTTTCCAGCCCTCGCGGTATGCTTGCTCGGCTTCGGCGCGTGATTCATAGGATTTGTATTTGGCATCCTTATAGCCGTTTGTTTGCTTTTGGCAGTCTGGCCACGAGCTGTAGACGCCCGGCTGATGTCCTTCCCAGACTACGTAATATTTTGATTTTGCCATAATGATTGTATTCCTCCATGTATCTGCTACCGCCCCTAGAAAGAAGCTGGAACAAGCGATAGCCGTTTACCTTTTATTTGGAATGGCCTTGACCGAATTAAATTCAAGGTTTGCGTTCATTGAAAACCTATCTGCTTCAAGCAGGCTTTTGATGAACGTAACCTAACATGAGTATCGGTCATGGTTCTAGCCTTGATTTGCAAATACGTATAGATTGCGCTACGTTTCTGTCTCATTATGAATGCTTTGCCTGTACCTTGGCAACTGGATCGGTGCCAGGATCAGGTGGCAGATCCCATTTGCGGCGCGCAACGTACAGCGCACAGAAGAGCAACAACAAGCCATTAATGATGAAGATATAACGGATATCTAAAAACGATCCTAACAAACCGCCGACAAGCGGGCCTGCCATGGTGGCTATCTGTGATGCCGACTGATTCAGTCCAAATGCACGTCCTCGGAAATCGGATGGTGTAACGCGTACGATGAGTGCATTGATTGATGGCATGACAGCTGCAAAAAACAGTCCATATCCGAAGCGCAGCATACCGAATCCCCAGATATTTTCTAGCAAGAATTGCAAAATATTACCGATCCCGCTACCGATGAGTCCGATCAGTAATACTTTGCCGAATCCAATTCGTGAGCCGATCTTTCCCCAGCGCGGCGCCATAATGAGCGTAGCGACACCAACTGCGGAGAAGACGATTCCTGCACTCAGTGAAGCGCTACTGCTCGATACACCCAGCCCTTTTACATAGATCGTAATGAGCGGCTCTAAGATCATGACCGAGAAGTTCGCTACCCCGGTCAAGATTAGTAGCGATACAAAGATCGGACTGGATGCCGCCTGCCGAATATCATCCATTACATTCGAGCGCTTAGCGGAACGATTGAAATTATGCTCCTTCACCCAGAGAGTAGCGATAAGCGCGGCGATCAGTACGATTAGCGCGGAAAATAGGAACGCATTCCGGTTCCCTATGTAGTAGCTGACCACGCCACCGATGAGCGGCCCAATAATCGTACCGGTCGCCCCGGAAGTCGCCATGATTCCAAGCGCATATCCCGTCTTGTCCTCTGGCGTATTTGTACCGACAAGTGCAATCGAAGCAGGCACAAAGCCTGCAAGCAAGCCTTGAAATAAACGTACAACTAAAAATACATATGGATCATGTACAAAATACGTGAGTAAGTACAATACCGCCAGACTAAAACCGGAACGGATTAACATCGGCTTCCGTCCATATTTATCTGAGAGTGAACCCCAGAATGGTGCAATCAATGCACTCGCTAGAAAAGTAATCCCAAAGGCAACGCCCGACCATACTTCCAGATGACGGGTGATGCCCAGCTCCGTTTCCATAAAGATGGGCAGGAACGGGATCGAGATCGAATACGCCATGCTGCAAAAAAACACACCGATCCAGATGATGACCAGATTACGCTTCCAAGAAAACTCCATGCACGTCCACACATCCTTTCGTTATCGTCCATTCTACTCCTGTTCAAGAGAATCTCCAAATTGAGATGTTGGTTATGGATGTCATTATGCTCATTTGCGGGTAAAGACGAGTAGGCGCTGTCATAGGGAGAATCGCTCGATTCGCTTCGTCACGCAACCCGGACATAGCTAGATCACATTGTTCACATACCAATTCATGACAACCAAGGAGATGATCGGCATGAGTACGAACTTTGACCATAATAAAGATGCAGCTGCACAGGAATATAATCGTTATCGGACGATGGACTCGGTAACCGCACCCGGTGAAGAAGAACTACGTAGCATTCCAGACAATGAGCTGGATGCGGTACAGCCTACAGTGCGAGACGAGGATGGCATACGCTCGGTCGTGAGTGAGCCGGAAGCAGTGAATCGTCTAGATGAACGCGAAGATGATGTGGTTCTCGAACGTGAAACGATGAGCGAGCGCACGCTGGCAGACCGTCCGCTGGATGGTACTTTTGCTGGAACGATTGGTATGGAGGATGAAACGATCCTTTCGGATGAAGAATATGCGATGGTTGATGAGGATGCACCGCTACCCGATATTCCAGATGCGGATGAATTCAATGGCGGGGAAACACCGGAAGATCCGTCTGTTCCTTCTTCATACGATCAGGACGCTCATGGTACGGATCTGCGCAATGGCTCCGTTGGCAATGATGAGATCGTTGATGCGGATGGACGCCGCCGCGAGTAGGAAATTGCTAACACTGGAATAGTGCGGTATTTTGCTGACGCAAAAATCTTTTTTATTTTACCCCGTGTTAGAAAATCACTAACACTGGAGCAGTACGATATTTTGCTGGGGCAAAAATCTTTTTCTATTTAACCCCGTGTTAGGAGATCGCTAACACTGGACAGGAGGGATTATGATGAGTGAGAATCATTCGAAGCGGGATGAGGAAGAAGAGAATCTGGTGACGGAGCGCGATAATGATGAGTCTTTTGGATTATTCCGCGAGGAATCCTTTCCCGGAGCTGGTGAAGATGAAGTACAAAAGCGCATTATTCACAATGAGCTTCCGCGAGATAACAAGCTTCCACGGGATGAGGATCAGGAGTAATTGCACCATATACACATAAAGTAAAAGCTCGCCGGGTCTGCTACATGTAGCATACTGGCGAGCTTTTATTTTAATTCAATTCGTTCATACCTTCTCCAGCACAATAATACACGTACTGTCCGGCAATGGTACTGGCATTTCCCACTCATCCGTAATCTGTACCCGATTCTCCAGCGCTTCTGTATATCCTTGCTGTAAAAATGCCTCCAGATGAACAATCCGTACCTGTTCGCCCAGCGTCTCGGTGATAAACTCGCGATATCCACTCGGTGTCAGATAACCGAATTGCTCCTGTACTTCATGCACATATGCTTCCTCGCCCCATGTGTAAGTGTATAGAAACTCCATCGCATCATTCACTGGCATCTGTACCGTATTCTTATCCAGCACTTCATACTGAATCTGTCGTCCCTGGAAATCGCGTGCATAACGCTCCAACTCTGTCATCCCATCTGATTCTAAAAAGGTAATGCGACGCTGCTGTACGGTAGGCTCCGTCATGATGCCGTCACGAATAATAATCCGTCCACCAGCTGGCAACACATCGCAGGCGCTGATCAGTGCAGCGGCAACAGTATCCAGATTGAATTTGCGACCATTCATGGGAATGTAGGAATATAGCTCATGCAAAATGGACGAGAACATAATCGTATCCACACTGCCCTGCTCGATCGTTTCCTTGAGCGCGAGCGCATCGCCCTTCATCACTTCCCAGCGATGTCCTTCCAGGCGGCGACGGCGCTCCAGCGCTTCGATTACATTTTCCGATATATCAATACCGATCGCGCGGCGATCTGGCATTTCCTGTTCAAGCAAATCCAGCATCACACCGCCACCTGGGCCAATATCAAGCACGGTATTCCCCGTCACATAACGAAGTAATAATCGCTTGTAATCCACCGATTGGTTCATCGTCGCCAGATAGTTCTCCTCATTATGAAAACGATCATACGCATCCCGGCGCAGATCGAACAGATCATACAGCATAAGCACTGCCTTTTCATACAGCGGCGACTTTTCCGCTTCCACACAGAATTCGATCAGCTTCTCCGCCGCCGTAGAGAAATGGAAGTTAAAGAATACGGTATCCGCAAGATGTGGCTCGCTAACAAGCTCATAGCGTAGATGCGGGCTATCTGCTGGTGGCTCTCCAGCATGCAGCGCATTCCAGCTCCATTCAGACAGGTATTTCTCGATCATACGCTTCTTATATAGATTGATCTTTTTGACACCTTTATAGTCGTAATACAGACTGTTCATCAGACGTTCAAAGCTAATATGCTTCGCTTCCGGCGGAATCAGGCGCGCGATCAGCGCGAAGATCTGGCAAAATTCCGCTAAGGAGAAATCCTGTAATGCCGCTTCTACATACCAGAATGTATGCTGTTCCAATCGCTGAAATACCTGCTCGACTCGTGCTTCACTCGCTAATTCCTGTAACCGTTCCAGCGTGTTCTCTCCACGCGCCTCACTCCCGCTACGCAGACGCAGAATACGGCTCTGCACATCCAGTCCATCAGGCTGCTCTCCATACGCAACAGCATGCACAAGTAAGGACAACTCATCTCTCACCTGCTGCCATAGCTGAGGTGATACCGCCTCGATGATGCAGCGATTCAGCACGAGAAGTGTACTTTTCAGCTCTTCCGGTGACAGACTGCCTTCTGCCACGATATCTGCAAGCGGTATATTATCGCTAAATGGCACTTCGCCACGTAGAAATTGCCCGAGCAGTCCGTGCGTACGAATGAGCAAAGCGACCAGACGCTCACGCTCACCACCTTGCCCAACATTACGCTCATACAATACTGCCGAGCCTTCATTATGCACAAATAAATTAATGCCTTCCTCCTGCCAGCGCAAGCGTTGACGTGCTGTGCCGCCCTTGGCCGTCTCTGCCCAGCATAACGTCTCCTCCACAATATCTCGCAGCCAGTAAGACACTCGGAGCTGATCCAGAATTCGTAGCGTTCGCTCGACATAATCCAGTACTGGATTGGCTTCTGTCAGCTCACGCAGGGTGCTGACTCGCTCCAAATTCACCACCCGTTCCTCTGCCGATACCAGATCGTGCAGCCAGCGCTCCGTGATGGGATGATCAACTTCACTTTGACGATAGTGTTCAATTGCAGTCAGCGCATCCAGCATAGTGATTGCCTCCCTTTCCTAGATCCGTATACCGAAGCCTCTCAGCGTTCGGGGAACTCCATAAACTCTTTACCGACCGAATAGCGCTTACCCCGATTGACGATATCATCGAGCCAGCGATTGAGCTTCACACCGCTCTCCTGTGCCGAGTAAAAGACTTTATACGGTGACAGTGTATGCGGAGTACCGCGTCGTTTCTTCCGTCCGCCGACACCATAATCGGTAATGAAAAAGTGATAATTATCCAGCTCTTGTCGTAGTCGCCGAGCTGAATTCAGCATCCCAAGTGACCATTCATTCGTAATTTCCAGGTCATCGCTCACTAATCCCTCTGTACGCTCATTCAGTAGCGCCTCATAGGAAGGGAGCACTTTGTCATACACGGTATTGGATTGCAGCAACACCGCATTCGCAGGTAAACGACCAGCGTTAAAGCGGAAGGCAGCGCCGATAATATCATCCTCAAGTGTGTAACCATAGTTCCGTACAAAGTCTGCTTTCCACACCTCATCAACGATATGCGGCCAGCGATGGGAAGATAGATACGCTCCATCGGCATAATGATATACCTGTGCGTCTGAATAATGCTCTGCAATATAAGGCGTCCAGAAGGCAGACCCGAATCCACCTGCACTGGCACCTGCAATAAACAGCTTGTCCGGCTTCGGTACATGCTCAAACATCCATTCCAGTCCGCGCAATGTATTCGCACGACCGCTATAATGCGCAGTGAACGGAATTTTGCCACGATCCTTGTACTTTACTTTATTATTCCCGATATGAAAGTCGCCCGTCGCATACGGAATGTAGACGATATTCCAGTCTTGAAACGGGTTATCCCGGCGCTGGTTGTCCAGCATACCGCCAAGCAGATCCGGTTTGTAAAATGGAATATTGGCAAAATAATAACCCAGCTCCCGATTGTGCAGCAATGTACGCAGTCCGAAGGGCTTGGTCGCCGTATTGCGATTCCAGCTAATGCCCCCACCGGAAAAGTACACAACCAGGTTGTTACTGCGTCCTCTGCGTGTGAGCAAATAATAATCTGAACCGTCCCCGGACATCGTCTGACCGCTCAGGTTAATCCGGCTCCATTTATATAACGGTGATTGGTCAAAGCGATCCACGCGGGATGGACGCTTCACGATAAAGACAATAACGGCGATGACGATCAACGCCAGCATGATCCACTCGATGCTGGATACGATCATAGCTTTTTCCTCTTTTCTGGGATGCAAGTTAAATAGGATTAGACGATAATATGCAGATTTCTACATCATAGTGATTCGATTATTCGCTAATTTACGGCAGTCAGAGCTAGTATAGCTATCCTCTAATCCAATCGTATGAATCAGGATAGAATGGCTTTGCCTTCAGGTTGAAGGGCGAATAATCGACACACGCGTACGACGAGGCGTTCGATTCGCTTTGCGACCTTTTAATAACCATAGGTCAGGCGTGTCACGTACATCACGCACTTCTAGCTGAAACGGCGTATCGGGTAAAGCTCTGGCAAATTTGAGAAATAATCGGTTACCATCTACCGCCGAGCCTGTAACTCTCAGCTCCTGCGGACGACTCATGCCGGACGACAGATGTAGCAGCACCTCACCAATCGAATCGGGATCAATGCGCTTGTTATACGTGATCATCACTTCCGCATCATCCAGTCGTAATCCAGAGGAAGGTAGCGGCGGCTCTGCATACATATAGCCGCCAATATGGTATTCATACGCCATCCAGGTACGATAACCAAGCGCATAGGCATGATGCTCAAAGTCATCCATCCAGCGGCGTCCTTTAATCATGCTTGCACGAGAGCCAATATCCGCTTGAATCCCCAGCGGCAATTCAGGATGAGCCTCCCGAATCGAAGCGGCAAGCGGCTCGTATTCGCGGATATAATCGGATGGTAAACCGCGCTTCATCCAATCCGGCCAATGCGTTTGCAAAATATGCAGATCCGGCTTCACCCGATCAATCATCGACACGGCATCCAGTCCTTGCCATTCGCGTAGCTTGCGAGCAGCATCGTTATCGCGCACAGCAAGCGACCAGGTTGCGACTTGAATATCCGGTCTTACGGCGCGTGCACCCTTGTCACCATTAATTAACTCGTTCACCAATCCATTCACGGCATCAACGCGCAGATCGACCCATGCTTCATACAATTCTGGCACACGTGTATAGTAACGTGGCGACGACGAATCTCGAAACTCTGGCATGTCTTCGCCATAACGTTCACGAAAAGCACGGGCAGCGAGTGGCCCCACATCGCCATACACTCCACGTTCCAGCCCATTCCACTCCGGGAAATACGGCTCTGCGATCTCGACCCCATCAAAGGGTACATTAGCAAGAACATAGGACAATACTTCCTTTTTCCATTCCATATAGTCCTGCGAAAAGTGGGAAAAGCGCTCGAATCCATCATTAATCGGACGCAATAGCTCCATTCGCCATTGCTTCCATAATGGCGGCGCATGCTCCGCACTAAATGTACCGTTACCAAGCACAAGCGCCCACACCGCAATTTCGCGGCGCTGAAGAGCTTCAACCAATTGTTGGTCCACCTTCTGCTCATTCACGACAAAATAATGCACCGTCCGATAACCAGCCAGTACGAGCTCATCGGCAATACTATCCGGCGAGCGATCGGCATAATACGGAAACAACGGATCAATCTGAATACTTGCCCCGCGTAATGCCCACGGGCGTCCTGACTGTGCCATCGGCTTCATCTCGAATATCCTCCACGATTATAAGTTGAACGGTTACGCGCAGCAGGCTTGCGCTCTAGCAAAAATAGCCGCGCCGCCTTGCTCCCGCACCAGATTGCAAATACAGCAAACCATACGCCCCATACAATAGGCGGCAAAAAGAATTGACGTGCCAGACCTGCCGCATCTCCGGCAGCACCTGGTGAGGTCACTGACATTAATAAAATCGTCAGCGAGGATACAACCGATTCTTCTAATGTCAAAAACATAATCAGCAGAAAGTAGCCGTTGCGCAGCCACTCCGGTGAAATCAGCATCAGGATGCTCACAATAATAAATCCGATGAGCCAACACACACCAAATCCTTGATGCACATATAAAATCAACATAATAAGCGCAATCGTAGCGGTCACAATAATCCCTACACGCTGCTGACGCTTGTGATACAGATAAAATAACCACACGACAAAAATAGACGATCCCATATATCCAGCCAATCCGATCGGCAAAGCACTCCAGGCTGAAGTCATCATCGAATACGTCACACCACTATGATCCGCATTCAGCTCAATTCGGCTCACTCTTCCCGACGTGAGTAGTGTTACAAGTGCATGACTAAATTCATGGATCATCGTATCCAGATTACGGAAGAGCGACGAAAATGGAATTAATCTCGTCAATACCGCCGAACCGATCAGCAGCAAAATCAATTTCCACCAGTTGTTCAAAGCTTCACATCCTTACCCGTTTTAGTTGCCATTGCCACTCTAGAAGCATATATCCGAAAGTAACCCATCTTTTTTCCTATTTTACCGTGCGTATGGAATGAACACAATTTGAACCGCTATTCCTTCACAAGAACGGATAGATCGTTCATGTATGTAATCAATCGACTTCTATTTTATGTATATCGGTTGAGTCTTTATAAAGGTAAATGGAGAGATTTCTATTTTCGATCTTTAACTAGACAAAATAAATTTTGTTTATTTAATTATAGACAAATATAATTTATATCTATAAAATAAACATAAAATCACTTGATTATCTATTAGGAGCTGATACAGATGGATCGCCGGAAAGAATTACAACAGCAATATAAGGAAACACCGATCGAAGCAGGTGTATACGTCGTTCGTAATAAGGCAGAGCATAAGGCATGGGTCGATAGCTTGCCGAATCTGCGCTCATTAAATGGACGCTTGTTCTCACTCGACATGGGTTCGTTCATTCATCGCGAGTTACAGGCAGATTGGTCACGACTGGGCAAGGATCAGTTTACCATCGACGTACTGGAAGTCGTGAAGCCGCCGGAAAATCCATTCGACAGTCATAAGGATCTGCTGGCAGACAAGGAAACGGAATGGACCGAGCGTTTACGCGCTGAAGGCTGGGATCTGTACCTTCCCCTCGAAAAAAATACGTCAAACGCCTAGACAAGTCATGGTGAACCATTCACCTGTAGCCTAATAGCCCTGTATCGGATCAGTGTCCGGTGCAGGGCCATTGGCGTTGATATGATATACTGGTAAGCAGATTGCGGCGGCGGTATGGGAAGTATGGCTTCTCACTAGATGCCGCTACCTGATCGGAAACCATCTACAACGTGTGGATAGGACTACCATTGAAACGATCTATAGAAAGAAGTGGAGCCTTTGTTTCTCGATATTTTGTTCGGTGTTGTGTTACCGATTATTGTGCTGATCGTTGCAGGCTCGGTATTGGAGCGTATTTTCAAGCTGGATCTGTACACCTTATCCAAAATCAACTTTTACTGCATTACGCCAGCGACGGTGTTTATGAGCATGTATCATTCCAACATGAACCCGCAGCTACTCGGAAATGTCATTTTATTTTATGCGCTATATGTATTATTGCTGTACATTGCAGGTTCAATTACCTCGCGAATTATGGGCTATCAGAGTGGGAAAAAAGCCGCTTTCAACAATAGCATCATGCTCGATAACTCTGGTAACTATGGCTTGCCGGTCAATCAGCTTGTCTTTAGCGGAGAGCCATTAGCCGCTTCGATGCAGGCACTGATCATGTCTCTGCAAAGCTTGCTTACCTTTACGTATGGCGTCATTTCGATTCAAGGCTCACGGCTACAGGGGAATTACCGTAGTGTGATTATCGGCTTTTTGAAAATGCCTGTTCCGTATGCGCTTGTACTCGGCTTGCTACTACATATACTGGCTGTGCCGCTACCTGCAATGTTATCGCAGCCACTCACATATGCTCAGCAATCCATGGTCGCGATCGCGCTGATTACGCTCGGCGCACAGATTGTAAAGTATCCGCTGCGTCTGTATCGTACCGATATTTATCTTAGTATGGCACTACGCTTGTTCGGTGGACCACTGATCGGACTGCTGCTCATTAAGACGCTTGGACTTAGTGGCATTCCTGCGCAAGCCTTATTGATCGCTTCGGCGATGCCAACAGGTGTGAATACGTCCATCCTGGCAGAGGAATATCGTAATGAACCGGACTTTGCCGCTCAGACGGTACTGTTGTCTACAATCGTTAACGTATTTACGATTACAGCCGTAATTGCTCTGTCGCATTATGTTGCATGATCCAGCGTTTAGGGTGCCAAACGCTGACACTAGAATAGTATGGATATTTTACTTCGTAAAAATCCTTTTTTCATTTGAGCTCGCGTTTATGGTGCCAAACGCTGAGTAAAACTTGTTTTCGATCTGGTAGGCATTTTATACTAATAAGGGTCTGTCTTGAATGTACCCGTGCATCGTTGTGCATGCTCTGTATTCTGGGTGCGCGGTTTGATGAATGGAGAGGAATGTACATATTCCGCTCTACCTCAGTAAATAGATTTCATTTTAAAGGAGTGAGCCTATACATGCTACGTAAGCCACGTCAACTCATGGTACTGTTCCTCATGTTCACCGCTCTTATGCTGGTGCTCGCAGGTTGCGGTAATGCAAGCAATGGAACTGGACAAAGCAACAATTCATCTAGTCAAACGGAATCGAGCAGTACAAGCTCCCAAAGCAGCAGTGAGCAGGGTGATACGAGTACAGCTTCACCAGAGAGCGGTGCGTCATCATCAGGTGACAACTCAGCAACGTTCAAGCAATCCAATGATCCAATCGTTACGATTGAAATGGACGATGGACAGAAGATTGAGCTAGAGCTGTACCCCAAAGCAGCACCCAACACAGTGAACAACTTTATCTCGCTGGTCAAAAAGGGATTCTATGATGGCTTGACCTTCCACCGCGTCATTCCTGGCTTTATGATTCAGGGCGGCGATCCAAACGGTAACGGTTCAGGTGGTCCAGGCTACAATATCCCAGGTGAATTTAACGAAAACAATGTACAAAATGATCTGCATCATACCCCGGGGATCCTGTCGATGGCACGTGCCGAGGATCCGAACAGCGGTGGTTCCCAATTTTTCATTATGGTTGGCGATGCACGTGATTCCTTAGACGGTAAGTATGCGGCTTTTGGTAAAGTAATCAGCGGCATGGACGAGGTTGATAAGATCGTCAATCTGCCGCGTGGTGACCGAGACCTGCCAAATACACCACCGATGATGAAAAAAGTAACGGTCGACACCAAAGGCGTCGACTATCCAGAACCAGAAAAAAGCAGCAATTAATTAGAATTGCTTTATCGCTACTCAAGTAAAATCGAATCATAGTAGAGCCGCTCGGGATGATCCGAAGCGGCTCTATTTTTTATACAAGGATGGTATAGAAATAAAAGCAATATATCCTATAACGATACAAATATCACTCCAACTATTTAGCCACTTAGCCATCCAGCCGATATATATAGTGTCTGGCCTTACCACCAGTCTACGCAAATGGAGCCGATACGGATCTATTCTCTGCGTATCATCACACAGAATCTCATATTCAATCAGGGCAAATTCATCGAAAGGTGAAGACGCAAAGCCATGGGTCTACAGCGAAAGTGCAGGGTTTCGCCAGGATAGCCGGTTGCCGACGAATACCTGATAGGTATGAATCGAAGGGGTTCGATGCATCATGAGCTGTAACCAAACTAACACTACAACCATCTGGATCCTGATATTAGCTACATTGATCCTGCTGGGAGGTTTCCCAATGAAAGCCGCTCATGCGCAATCGACTCAGAAAGCGACATGGCTGTGGAATACACAATTGATTGCTGATTCACCAGCCGATGTATTGCAGTTTGCGACATCCGAACAGATCAACCTGATCTACCTGCAAATCAATCCTGATCTGGATGCCGATATGTATCATCGCTTTATCGCCGCTGCCACCGCACAGGGTATTTCGGTGCAAGCGCTGGACGGCGATCCTTCCTGGGCGCTGGATTCCCGGCGTTCTAAGCTTCAAGCCTCGCTGGACTGGATTGCCTCTTATCAGAACGCCGCTAGCACAGATGAACGATTTAGTGGTATCCATATGGATATTGAGCCTTATCTGTTAAAAGAATGGAAGTCCGATCAGGATAAAGTCATTCGTGGCTGGCAACAAAGTGTACTACAAGTAGCCCAAATGGCGCGTCAGCTTGGCATTTCGGCTTCTGCGGATATTCCATTCTGGCTGCATACACTGCTTGCGTCTGATGGAAAGACGACGCTCAGCAGCTGGATGATGCAGCACTACGATTCCGTTACGGTGATGGCTTATCGCGACCGAGCAGATGCGATTGTCGACGTCGCTGCAACTGAGCTTGCCGAAGGTTCGGCAGCCGCTATTTCCGTATATGTAGGTGTTGAAACGAATGCCTCCTCTGAAGGGAACAGCATTACCTTTTATGAGGAAGGCGCCGTGTATATGAATAAGCAGCTACAGATCGTCACGGATTCGGTATCCACGTACGCTTCCTTCGCTGGGATCGCTATCCATGATTATGCAGGCTGGTCATCTATGACGAAGCGCTGATTGTGCTGATTGCAGATGACTGACGATAAGCGAAGTCGCGAGTTCGTTCAATCATCTGTACTATCCATCGCCTGTCTATGCTTGAATGCGCAAGCCAGCTCATTTTCTCTTCGCGTAAGCGATGTGGATATTGGGGCTCCGCAATTTTTTATTTCACCTCGCATGTAGGGTGCCAAATGCTGGATATGATGTAAAAGAACAAGCCGTATTCTGCTTCTAGCAGTGTACGGCTTGTTTTTCGTATATCCATAGGGACATATGAACTGGATACATACACAATTCAGCGGACGTGCCTGACTATTTGCCTACATATCCAAATTTCAATCTCTACAATTTAAACAATTGCTCTTTTTAAAGGGATGAATGTAACAAAAATGTTATGCAATAGTATCGTTTGACGACTGATTCAGAGGCTAAGTTGCTGGTATGATGAAACACGGGAACAACAGAAATTTATTATGTAAGGAGCGTCTCACCACATGCTACATATTAAAAGGTGGCTAATTGTCACACTCATCATGGCACTCTTCATTCCGCAAGCAATGACCGCCGATGCCAAAGCATCCAGTAACAAGGCAGTAACGTCGTCCCATTCTGAGAAAATCGTATACCTGACCTTTGATGATGGTCCGACTGCGCACACGATGGATTTGCTGGATATTTTGGACAAGTACAATGCACATGCTACCTTCTTCATGCTCGGCCCACACATGGAGCGTTATCCTGCGGCGACGAAACGCATTGTTAAAGACGGCAATGGACTTGGACTGCACGGTGTAACCCATGTCGCTAGCAAGTTCTATCACTCGCCGTATAGCGCCTATAACGAAATGGTTGGCGCTAACAATAGCCTGTACAAAGTAACGGGACAGCGTACAAGTCTGGTGCGTCCTCCTTATGGAAGTAAGCCGTATCTCAAACAGAACTTCCGTGACGTATTATTGCCAGTAGGCGGATTCCATCTGTGGGATTGGAACGTAGACTCCTTAGACTGGAAATATAAAAAAGATCACCAGAAAGTATACGCCAATATTATGCGTCAGGTTCACAGTGTAGAAGGCCGCGGTCAAACGCCGGTTGTGCTCATGCATGATCAGCCTGCCACACTTAAAGTATTGCCACTCGTCCTCAAGGAGCTTCAAGCCGAAGGTTATACTTTCAAAGTGCTGAACAAAGAAGTGAAGCCACTGAACTTCTGGAATGACGAGCGTTAATAACAAGTTATCCACTGTATATTGAATTTATTTGCCCTACAGAGTGAATAGAATTTCTCTCCCATAGATACTCCTTCTACTATGTATAGTGGTACGAACACCTAGCCAATAAAGCCTGAAATGGAACAACTTTTGCTTCCGTTTCAGGCTTTTGCTGTGTCTTGAAAAGTATAATGTTACCGCTACATCCGGCGTTTGCTACACGCTTGATCTCTGCCCATGATCTATCCGCTTTTATTTTCAAAATATATACCTTCATAACTAAGGAATTTAGCGAGCCAAACCGATAAAGAAACTAGATTATGCCTGTTTTAAGGCATGTATACAAATCAAAAGGGTGAAAGGATGATTGTGTGAAGCAGCATCACGCAGTTCCTCAAAAACAACTATTCAAAATCGTCATGTGTATGATTCTTCTACTGACTTCTTTTTCAGGTTCAGCAGGATCGGTTTTCGCAGGAGCGTCCACCATCAACACTTTTACGGTAATCAATACGAATGGTGATGATAGTACAGGCTCATTGGCATGGGCGATTGCACAGGCAGGTCAGTTCCCTGATGGTAAAGTCGTATTTGATTCTTCTCTTAAAGGATCGACGATCACACTAACAGGTAGTCTGACACACTGGAATCCAGGAGACAGTACCTCTGTAGAGATTGGCTCGCAATCGACGAATAGCTTTACCATCGAAGGTCTGACCGATATCCAGGGCAAGCCCGCGATTACAATTGATGGCAATGGAGTACAGGGCATCTATGCGAGTGGCGGCGGATCATTCAGCATGTCCAACCTGATTATGAAAAACTTCAATGTTGTCGATACCCATGGCGGACTGGATTATATGGGTTCTGCACTGTCGATTACAGGCGAAGATTATTCCAGTGTGACGCTGGATAATGTCTATTTTATGGGTAACAATAAGGCATTTAAAACGATGGGCGGTATCGTTTCCCTTAGCATCGTGAAGGCACCTTCTAAAGCCAATATCAACCGTGTCAAATTCCTCAATAACTCTCTGGCGGCTAATGATGCCACAAACAACACTTTTCAGGGCATGCTATTTTTCAACAGTTTCGTAAAAGCAGTCATTACGAACTCGCTATTTGCAGATAATGTAGTCAATACACATACAACATCAACCGGAATCGGCGCCATTAGCGCTGGCGGCGGTGCATATGATGCGATCTGGTATAATAATACATTTGCTAATAATAGCCTGACCAATGATCAAGGAAATGTCCTCGCTCCCATCGCTTATCTCACGGATGCAGGACGTCCAGCGAGTACTCCATTTGAGAATGAATTCCGCAACAATATCGTTGCGAACTCTTCGTTAAATTTCACCGCACAAACTAAAATATCTGCTCTGCTGTTTAGAGCATCACCTGATGTTCCACCAGTGGACATTGATCCTAATTTGATTATGACTTCCGCTGATTCGAGCACCTTTAGAAATACGGATATGCAGGACTACAGATTGAACAATCAGGCTGTAGGTGCGATTGATCAAGGCGATAACACGTATGCGCTGAGCAGTCTCGACCTGGATGGTAATCCTCGTACTGATGGCGGTATTGTCGATCTGGGTGCACTGGAGTATACACCAAGCTCGAATGCTACACTCGATTCTGTAGCTAATCAGCAACCTGAAACGTCAGATATATCAGGTGGCAACGGCAGCTCTGAACTAACGGCTATAAAATGGAATGTCTTTGCACCCGTCGGCGTTACTGAACTGGAACTAGCTAGCTTTAAGGCGCAAGACTCCGCAGCCACGGTTAGTGTATTCACAGAAAAGGACTATAGAAGCGGTGAAATCGGAGCTAATGAAACAGTAACTATTGATCCAAACCAAGCTCCAAAAAAATTCTATGTAACCGTTTCTGCTGAGAGTGGTCACACACAATATTACGAAATTTCAGTTTATCCGCATGTGACTAAAGTTACTCTATTATCTGCTATTGCAGACGGTTCCGATACGAGTACAACCAATAAAATTGATCTGACTTTTGATAAAGATATTAGTGATTTTACTACGAGTAATATGTTGATCTTGGATATAACAGCTTCGGCATCTGTTAAATCAGTAACAGGTTCGGGAAAAAATTGGTCTGTTCTTGTAGATTCTATTGCAATGAATCCTGATCCCCCGCCTGCTGATCCATATCCAACCTCTGGTCAAATTCAATTTATACTAAACTCCATACCTGACCAGTATAATTTCGATGTTGACCCTTCTTTACAAACCTTGACGATCTACAAAGCCAAATCACCACATGCTACACCACAAGCAACGATTGATTACACAAACGAAAAGCTGACTGGACTAGAGCCAGGTAGCACCTATACCGTGAATGGCTCTACCGTTATTGCAGATACGTACGGTCATATCACTATTCCTTCCTTCTGGATGGGTCAAATGATTAATGTGATCCAAACGGCAAGTGCAGGCTCCGTAGATAGTTTGCCACAAACGTTCCTGATCCCTGCTCGTCCGCTGCCACCGCTCAATCTTAGCGTGACCGATGCGACTTATGCAGAGGCATCAGATGGCAAGATATCTGGCGTGGATAGCAGTATGGAATATACGATTAGCGATGTGATTCAGTGGAATAGCATTTACAGTAACGAGCTGAAGCATCTGGCTGTGAATACGTATTTCGTTCGCTACAAAGCGACCTCAAGCTCATTTGCATCCAAATCGGCAGGTAAAGTCGTCGGTGTCAAAGATCCTAACGCCGAGATCGTGCCTGCACCTGTCGTTATGGCAGATGATGTACTGAATACGATTGCCGGACTGGACACAACGATGGAGATTTCCGTCGATGGACAAGCCTATGTATTGTACAACGGCTCTAACTTGCCTTCTCTGATCGGTGAGCATGAAGTCAAAGTCCGTTATGCGGCTACCTCGTCCAAGCCTGCTGGTCTGGTCACACTATTACTTTTTACAACAGATCCATTCCCGGCATTAACTGTTACAGCTAGTGATCCGTCCGGTTCTGCAAATAATGGCAAAACCGTATTGAAGATCACTTCACCAGCACTGCCTGGCTCTGGCAACAAATGGTTATTCAAAAACTTTGGCACCGCTACGGTTGTGAAGCCACAAATCGGCGCATCCGCAAGCAATTACAACCAGCTGGCTTCTAATGGACTGGTGGAAGCAGCGAATGGTGATTCCATTGTAGTGGTTGAAGCAGATATGAATGCTAATGTTCTACGTTATGCTATCGTTCAAGCTGTCGTTGTTGCGGAGAGCTCTGGCGGCGGTTCAAGCGGTGGTAGCTCTTCTGGTGGCGGCGGGGGTAGCCCTTCCACAACGCAACCTGTACCCACTCCTGGAACAAGCACACCTGCTACAGGTGGAAAGCAACCTGTCATTGTTCTTGTCAATGGTAAACAGGAAAATGCAGGTGAATCAACCACTACAATTGAAAACAACATCAAAACAACAATCATTGATGTCGACACGAACAAGCTCAAAGTAAAGCTGGATGCAGAAGGTGCTAATGCCATCGTTACGATTCCGATCTCTTCTGATTCTGATGTAAATCGAGCACAGATTGATGGGCAAGCCTTGCAAAATATGCAGGATAAGTCTGCTACAATCGTCCTGCAAACCGATAACGCATCATATAAGCTTCCATCCAAAGAAATTCAATTGAGCACACTGGCTCAGCTGAATGGATTAGGTGCTATCACTTCGACTGACAATATCAAGGTATCGCTGCAGATTGCTAAGTCTTCTCAAGTAGTAAACGAGCAGATGACCCAAGCAAGCACATCGAAAAAAGCAACACTGCTGACGACTCCATTTGACTTTAAAGTGACCGTAAGCATAGCTGGCAAAGAAGTAGCTGTAACTTCATTTAATTCATATATCGAACGCACCATCCAATTGCCAGATGATATAGATCCATCGAAAATTACAACAGGCGTTGTCCTGCGTGATGATCGTTCGATTGATCATATCCCAACCAAGGTAATCAAGCAAAACAATAAATACTATGCGGTTTTGAACAGTTTGACTAACAGCAATTATTCCGTTGTCTGGCATCCAATGACATTCGCTGATGTGAACAATCACTGGGCAAAGGATGCTGTAAATGATATGGGTTCGCGTATGGTCGTAAACGGTGTGACAGATACAACCTTTAACCCGAATGCCAACATCACACGCGCTGAATTTGCAGCTATCATCGTTCGTGGTCTGGGACTGCCAACAGGTAAAAGTACAGATTCCTTTAGCGATGTGAAGTCCGATGCTTGGTATGCAGGTGCTGTACAGACTGCCACTTCGTATAAGCTGATTAATGGCTTTGAGGACGGTACCTTCCGTCCACAGGATACGATCACGCGTGAACAAGCGATGATGATCGTAGCCAAAGCGATGAGCCTGACCGGTCTTGCGGAACGTACACCTGCGTCTGATGCCACAGCCGCACTGGCTGGCTTTGCTGACCATAGCCAGATCGGTAGCTGGGCAAAGGACAATCTAGCACTGACTGTACGTGCTAATCTGATCAACGGACGCAGCGGCAAAATGGAGCCACAGGCGAATATGACGCGTGCCGAAGTAGCTGCGCTGGTTGAACGCTTGCTCAAGCAGTCTGGTCTGATTTAAATAAGGATGCGAATGGACTTGGAAGTTAGTAAGACCTGTTTATTTTAAGTACACGATGCACCCTATGAATTTACAAGATACGACACATGCCAAGCGCCCCGACTCTACATGATCGGGGCGCTTTTTATATAATATGAAGGGATGCGTTACCAAATTAGCCAGCTGATCCCCTTCGCTGGTATGATACATATATGAAGGCTCCGTTTATGGTGCCAAACGCTGGAGCAGTATGGTATTTTGCTGCGCAAAAACCTTTTTTCATTTCACCTCGCGTTTATGATGCCAAACGCTGGAGCAGTATGGTATTTTGCTGCGCAAAAACCTTTTTTCATTTC
>JAAIGF010220430.1_pt1 | contig 83404 bp, 78 predicted proteins | sample 6487441 | NCBI WGS metagenome assembly JAAIGF01 (sample SAMN13974129, study PRJNA590717) | phyllosphere metagenome | biome: pepper field; feature: multiple bacterial spot infested pepper fields; material: pepper leaves; isolation source: leaves from pepper fields | host: Capsicum annuum ...
ACGCCGCATCTGGATGGCCATCACCGAAAGCAGGGCGGTTTCCACAGCGACATAGCCGGCATGCAGGGCCAGTACGCCAATCCCGCTGCCGGCGTCGAATACCGGGTAGGGCAGGCCACGCTGCTGCAGGTAGAAGAACAGTACGTGGTGCAGGGCGATGGCGGCGGCGGCCACCACCAAGGGCAGCCAGTCGCGGTAGTAGAGCAGCAGTGCGATCAGCACGATGACCGTGAAGTGGGTTTCCAGCAGCCCGTTGGTCTGATGGATGAGCGTGCCGGCCTGGACCATCCACGCCAGGGCGATGGTGCAGCGTGACAGGCGCGTACCCGGCAGCAGGTGTGCCTGCAGCCCCGCCACCAGCAGCGCGGGCAGGCACACCGCCAGAAAAGGCGTCCACAGGCCACTGCGCATGGCGAGGGCCGCGCTGACCAGGCTCAGCAGAGCGCTGACGCCGACGAACAGGCGGTCGGCCTGCGCGCCGAGCGCCTGCAGGAACGAGGCGGGTTCGTGGCCTGCCCATGAGGTGGCATTACGTGACGGTGCGAACATGCGTATTACTCCTTGCGGCATGAACAGCGGTCGGAAAGGATCAGGGCAGGCTGGGGGTTGGCGAGCAGCCCTGTCACCAGCGCTGCGGCCGAAACGGGTCTGCCCCCGCAGTGCCGCTCAAGCATGGCCGGGCCGGCGTACACCAGTCGTTGCCCTGCGTCGAGCACCACCCACTCAAACGGCAGTCGATCAACGTCGAGGCCAGCCCCGGTCGCAGCAGGCGGGGCCGCATTGCAGTCGCACGCTTGGCGGCCCAGCAGCAGTCGGGGCTGACCGAGGCTGGCCAGCAGCGTGCTGGCAGGTATGTGGGACAGTACTGCAGCATCGTTCCAGCTGCCGTCCGGCCCCATGGGGCGCTGCGCCCACAGTGCCGGCAGGGTCCAGCCGATCCACAACGCCAACAGCGTCAGGCCGGCCAGCGCCCGGTGAGGGGCGGGAGCAGCAGGTGATGCGGGTGATGCAGGGACAGGTGCGGTATCCATCGCCGTGCCTGTAGGTGTGGTCTTTCCGGTAACGGCCGCAGCGGCGATGACTTTAGCGGCGGTGGTGCAGCCTGCGCCCGCCGGGTGGCGGGCGCGGCAGGGCTCAGGCCGCCTGCGGCATCTTCAGCGAGCGCACCAGGCCGCCTATGTCCACGATCAACGCCACGCGCCCGTCGCCGAGGATGGTGGCACCGGACACGCCGCTGATGCGCCGGTAATTGTTCTCGATGTTCTTGACCACGACCTGCTGCTGGCCGACCAGCTCGTCCACTTCAAGGGCGATCTTCTGGCCGTCGCCTTCGACCACGACCACCAGCGGCTCGTCACTGCGGCGGTGTTCGTAGCCGTAGTATTCGCTGAGCGAGAGGATGGGCAGGTACTCGCCCCGCACGCGCAGCACACGACCGTCACCGGCCATGCTGCGTATGTCCTCGGCCTGCGGCTGCAGGGCTTCGAGCACGTAGGCCAGCGGCAGGATGAGGGTTTCGCCAGCGACCGAGACGGTCATCCCGTCCAGGATCGCCAGGGTCAGCGGCAGGCGGATCAGGGTGCGGGTGCCACTGCCCAGGCTGCTCTCGATCTGCACTTCACCGCCGAGCGCCTGGATGTTGCGCCGGACCACATCCATGCCCACGCCGCGTCCGGACAGGTCGGTCACTGCATCCGCCGTCGAGAAGCCGGGCTGGAAAATCAGGTCCCAGACCTGGCTGTCGGTGGGGTTGTCCGGCACGGCCAACCCGCGTTCCTGCGCCTTGGCCAGGATCTTGTCGCGGTTCAGGCCACGGCCGTCGTCGCTGACCTCGATGACGATATGCCCGCCCTGATGCGAGGCGGCCAGGGTGATGGTACCGGTATCGTCCTTGCCAGCCTGCCGACGGACGTCTGGCATCTCCAGACCATGGTCGATGGAGTTGCGCACCAGATGCACCAGCGGGTCGGCGATCTTCTCGATGAGGCCTTTGTCCAGCTCGGTACCTTCGCCGATGGTGCGCAGGCGGACCTGCTTGCCCAGCCGGCTGGACAGATCGCGCACCAGGCGCGGGAAGCGGCGGAAGACCGCGTCCACCGGCAGCATGCGCACGCCGATGACCGCTTCCTGCAGGTCGCGGGTATTGCGCTCCAACAGGTCCAGGCCGGCGAAGAGCCGTTCGGCGTGGACCGGGTCGATCGCATTGGAGACCTGCTTGAGCATGGCCTGGGTGATGACCAGCTCGCCCACCAGATTGATCAGCGCGTCGACCTTGTCGACGCTGACGCGGATCGAGCTTTCCGCTTCGGCGGCGCCAGCAGTGGCGGGCGCCGCGGCGGTGGCGCCGGCGGCAGGCGCGACGGCGCCGGTGCTGGCAGGTGCTGCAGCCTCAGCGGCAGGTGGCTGTGTGGCCAGGCTGGGCGGTGCAACCGGACGGATGTCCAGCTCACAATCGTCGACCACCCAGGCAAACGTGTCTTCGATCTGGCTGCGGGGGATCCTGCCGACCAGGCCCAGATCCCATGCCAGGTGGGCTTCCAGCGGGTCAAGCTGGCTGAAGCCCGGCAGCCGGTCCAGCCGCGCGGCGACCTGCAGCGGCCCCATGTGCTCCAGTTCCCGGATGATGCGCAGCGGGTCGTTGCCACTCATGAACAGCGAGGGCGACGGCACGAAGGCGATCTCCCAGGCTTCCGGCTCGGCCTTGGCCGGGGCCGCCGCCGCAGCGGCTGCAGCTGACGGTGCCGCCTGGCCACTGAGGATGGCTTCCAGCCGCGCCTTGATCGCGGCGACAGCGGCCGGGTCGGCCGCCTGGCCGTGCTCGGCCTCGCGCAGCAGGGCGCGCAGGACGTCCACCGAAGCCAGCATGGCGTCAACCGCGTCGGCCTCCAGGGCACGCTTGCCGGCACGCAGCTCGTCGAGCAGGGTTTCCAGCACGTGGGTGACACCGGCGATGGTGTCAAAGCCGAAGGTGCCTGCGCCCCCCTTGATCGAATGCGCGGCGCGGAACACCGAGTTGATGACCTCCGGGTCCTGCTGGCCTGATTCCAGGGTCAGCAGCCCGGCCTCCATCGCATCAAGGCCCTCGCGGCTTTCCTCGAAGAAGGTGGCGTGGAAGCGTTGCAGGTCCATGCTCATGACAGAAGCGATCCGGATGCGAAGGGAGGTAGGGGGTGCAGGCGGTCAGCCCAGCACTTTCTGCACGGTGGCGATCAGCTGCTCGGGGTTGAACGGCTTGACCAGCCAGCCGGTCGCACCGGCGGCCTTGCCTTCGGACTTCTTGTCGGCCGCCGACTCGGTGGTCAGCATCAGCATCGGGGTGAACTTGTAATCCGCCAGCTGGCGCAGCTCACGGATCAGCGAGATGCCGTCCATGTTCGGCATGTTGACGTCGGTCACCACCGCATTGAAGCGCTGGCCTTTGGCGCGGGTGAGCGCGACCGCGCCGTCTTCGGCTTCTTCGACGGCAAAGCCGGCCGAGGTGAGGGCGAAAGACACCATCTGGCGCATCGACGCCGAATCGTCCACCACCAAGATACGTGCGCTCATGCAGCGTTCTCCACAGATTTCAGGTTGTCATGGGGTACATCCAGGCCCAGGGCCTGGCTGACACCGAGCAGGCGCGCGGCGTCGGTGAAGGTTGCGGTGCAACCGGTGAAACCGGTGCCCAGGCCCGCATTGCGGCGCTCCTGCACGAACGCGCACAGCACCTGTACGGCGGCTGTGTGGATGCGGCCGACGCGGCTGGCATCCAGGGTCAACGGGTCGGCCGACGCCAGCAGGGGCGTCAGTTGGTTCTTGAGCTCGGTGCAGCTCTCGATGCCGAGATCTTCACCCAGGTCCACAGTGCTCATCGTTGCTCCGGACAAACGGTTCCAGTTCCTTAGCGGCGTACTGGCAGGGTTCTTTAGGACCGATCTTCGCCGACCCGGTCAGGGTGGGCGAAGAGCGGCTCAGCTGAGCAGACGGGTCGCATCGAGCAGGATCATCGGACGCTGCTGCAGACGTGCCACCCCGCGGAACACGTCGTTGCTGATCCGGCAGATACGCGCGGTATCCGGCGGCTCGATCTGCGAGTCGGCCAGGTTGGTCACATCCTCCACCGCCGAGACACGCAGGCCCATGATCTCGCCGTGCTCCTCAAGCACCACGATGCGCGTCTGCGCGTCCTCCTCGGCCGGCGCACCGCCAAGATGGACCCCCAGGTCCATCACCGGCACGACCTGGCCACGCAGGTTCATGATGCCCAGCATCGAACGGGCGGTGCCGCGCAGCGGCAGCAGCGGCACCGGCAGGACCACCTCCTGCACTTTGAGCAGCTCCAGTGCGTAGGCCTGGCTGCCACAGCGCAGGCGCAGCCAGCGCGAACTCCGTTCGGTGGCACGTCGGCTCAGGTGCTGTGAACCTGTGGGGCGATGAGCCTGCGCCTGCAGTTCCTGCCAGGTAGTGGGTTGCGCTGCTGGCGTGGCGGCGCGGGGGGAAGCGGCGATCGGTTCGGCCACGTTGGGAGCTCGGGCAGCCGGCGCCAAGGGCGGCGCGGCCGGAGGAGAGGGGGCGGGCACGGGCGCGGTAGCCGGCGATGCGGGCGCCGCAGCGGCGCTGAACGCTGCTTCGAGCGCCGGGCTGTCGGCGTTGGTCAGCGCGGTGCTTTCGCCGCCGTGGGTTTCGTAGATGACTTCGTCGGGCAGATCGTCCCAGGTCGGCTCGCGCTCCGCTTCCGCGCCGGACGCCGCCGGGCAGGACGTCGCCTCGCCGTCAGCGGCGGCGTCGAAGGCCGACTGCAGCGCCGCATCGTCAGCCGATGCCGCTGTTTCGGGGGAGCCGGTTTCGTATATCACCTCGTCGGGCAGATCGTCCCAGGTGGGTTCGCGCTCCGCTTCCGCGCCGGACGCCGCCGGGCAGGACGTCGCCTTGCCGTCAGCGGCGGCGTCGAAGGCCGCCTGCAGCGCGGCATCGTCAGCCGATGCCGCTGTTTCGGGGGAGCCGGTTTCGTATATCACCTCGTCGGGCAGATCGTCCCAGGTGGGTTCGCGATCGGGTTCGGCGCCAGTGACCACCGCGCATGGCTCGGTGCTGCCGGGGCTGGCGGCAGCTGCCTGCGCGTCGCCCAGCAGCTGTTCCAGATAGTCGTCGAGGACGCCGGTGGCGTTCATGCGGCCTGCTCCAGCGCGCGTGCGTCGTCGCTCAGGACCCAGTTCAGTGCGCGGCGGTAGGCAGCCAGTCCGCGGCCGGGGTAGTCATCGCCGACGACCGGCTGGGTCAGTGCGGCAGCCTGGCTTATGCGGGTGTCGACCGGGATGGCGTCTTCCCACACGCGGGCGCCGTGCTTGTCCTGCATGTGCCGCAGACTTTCGTTGCCGGCGCGGGTGCGGCGGTCGAACAGGGTCGGCAGGATCGACATCGGCAGCGGGCGTCGGCGCGAGCGTTCCACCATTTCGCCAGTGCGTACCATGCCATCCAGACCATGCAGTGCCAGCGGCTCGGCCTGGGTGGGGATGATCAGGCGGTCAGCCGCGGCCAGCGCGTTGATCATCAGCAGGCCCAGCGTCGGCGCGCAGTCGAGCAGGATGTAGTCGTGCCGCCCGGCGTGCTGGGCCAGCGCATTCTGCAATGCCAGGCCAAGGCCGGGCTGGTTCGCGCTGCGTCGTTCCAGCGTGGCCAGAGCGGCCTGTGCACACACATAGGCCAGCCCCGGCACATCGCTGCCGTGACACAGCGAGGCGAGCTCGGCCGGGGGCGTGGCGAACAGCTCAAGCACGCCGGCTGGCGGCGGATCGACCGCCACGCCGAAGGCGCGCGTGAGCGAGGCATGCGGATCGAGATCGATCAGCAGGACGCGGTGGCCAAGCGCCGCCAGGCCGCGGCCAAGCGCGAGCGTGGTGGTGGTCTTGCCGACTCCGCCTTTCTGGTTGGCGACAGCCCAGATGCGCATCGGGGTTACTCCTTCATTGCTGGCGTGACGGCGGCGCCTACCTGGCTGCCGGCCGGCGAGGGCGCGTCAGGCGCCGTCGCTGTGGGGGAAACGGGGGTGGCAGGCTGCGTGTCTGCAGCAGAGAGCTGTGCGCCGAGCGGGCCGTTGGCGTGGCTGGTATCGGCCAGGATGACGACCATCACGCGTCGGTTGCGGTTACGGCCCTCGGCCTGCGCATTGTCTTCGCGCGGTCGGAACTGGCCGTAACCGACCATGGCAAGCCGGGCCGGCTGTACGCCCTGGTCGGCGAACAGGTGAACGACGCTGGCGGCACGTGCGGCCGATAGTTCCCAGTTGGAGGGAAACTGCGCGGTGGCGATGGGTCGGTTGTCGGTGTGGCCTTCCACGCGCACGCTGTTGGGCACATCGCGCAGGACTTCGGCCAGGCGTGAAAGCGTGTCGCGGGCGTGCACGTCCAGACTGGACGAACCGGTAGGAAACAGGATGTCACTGTTGATCTCCACCTCGATCCACAGCTCGGTGCGCTTGACCGAGATCATTCCGCTGTTGATCAGTGGCGCCAGCGCGCCGGTGAGCCGGTCGGCGATGCGCTCCAGCTGCTGCTCGGCCTGACGCAGGCGCTGCTGGTCGTGGACCGACACCGGCATGCGCATCTGCGAGGCCATCGACGGCAGCAGGGTCGGGTCGGTGCTCGGCGCCGGCGCCGACGGCCCGACCCGGTTGCCCGTGCGGATGACCGACGGGCTGTCCCAGCCACCGCCCTGTACCTGCTGGTTGCCCACCTGTACCGGATTGATGGTGCGCGGCGCACCACCGAACGCATCGGTGAGCGCGTCGGCCATCACCCGGTACTTGCCTTCGTTGACCGAGGAAATGGCATACATCACTACGAAGAAGGCAAGCAGCAGTGTCATCAGGTCGGCGTACGGAATCGCCCAGGCCTCATGGTTCGCATGTTCTTCGTGGTGGCGACGACGTGCCATGTCAGTGCAGGAAGCCGGACAGGTTGGTTTCGATGTTGCGCGGGTTCTCACCCTGGGCGATGGAGATCAGGCCTTCGATGGCCATTTCGCGGTCGCGGCTGCTGTGGGCGATGATGCCCTTGAGCTTGTTGGCGATCGGCAGGAACAGCAGGTTGGCCGAGGCGATACCGTAGATGGTGGCGGTGAAGGCGGCGGCGATGCCATGGCCGAGCTTGCTGGGGTCGGCCAGGTTCTTCATCACCGCGATCAGGCCCAGCACGGCGCCGATGATGCCCAGGGTGGGCGCATAGATGCCCATGCCTTCATAGAACCGGGTTGCGGCCAGGTCCTGGTGTTCCTGGCTGCTCAGCTCGATCTCGAGCATGTGCCGGATGCTCTCCGGCTCCACGCCGTCAACCAGCAGCTGCAGGCCCTTGCGCAGGAACGGATCGCGCTGTGCTTCCACCTGCGCCTCCAGTCCCAGCAGACCCTGACGACGGGCAATGTTGCTCCACTCCACGATCAGGGCGATCAGCTCGCGGCGGTCACTGTGCGGCGGTCGCACCACCCAGCGGACGATGTGCAGTGCACGCTTGAATACCGCCGGCGCGGTCTGCAGCAGGATGGCGGCCAGGGTCCCGACGATGACGATGACAAAGGCGGCCGGCGACCACAGAGAGGCCAGGCCGGCGCCCTTGAGGATGCTGCCTCCAACCAGTGAAGCCAGGGCGAGGAAGAGTCCAATGAGGCTGAGTCGGTCCATGAAGCGGTTATCGGCCTGAAGTAGGGGGACTTGAGTTGGCAGCGGCGTACCGGGGGTGCGCCGTCACCGTGCAGCGGTCAGTCCTGCGGGCTGCGCAGGCCGTCCACGTCGAGGATCAGGGCCATGCGGCCATCCCCGATCAGGGTGGCGCCGGCGTAGCCGCGCAGGCCACGCAGCGCCTTGGGCAGCGGTTTGATCACCACCTCCTCGCGGCCGCGGACCTGGTCCACCACCAGACCGAAGCGGGCCTCGCCTGCTTGGAGCACCACGATGGTGAGCAACGGCGCCTGCACTGGTTCAACGTCAAGCCAGCGTCGCAGATCGACCAGCGCCAGCGTGTGCGAGCGGCGGTCCAGCACGGCGCGCCCGTCGAACCAGCCCAGCGAGGTCGACGGCGCATGCAGCACCTCCATCACGCGGGCCAGCGGCAAGGCGTAGACATCTTCGCCGGCCTGTACCAGCAGGGTAGGCAGGATCGCCAGCGTCAGCGGTACCCGGATCAGGAACCGGCTGCCGCGACCGAGTTCGGACTGGATCTGGATCTGCCCGCTGAGTTCGCGGATGCGCGACTGCACCACGTCCATGCCGACGCCGCGACCGGAAATGTCGGTCACTTCCTGCTTGGTCGAGAAACCGGGCAGGAACACCAGATGCAGGCACTCCTCGCTGCTCAGGCGGGCGGCGGCTTCAGGGTCGATCAGGCCCTTCTCGCGCGCCTTGGCGCGCAGTTTCTCCGGATCGATGCCGGCGCCGTCGTCCTGCACCTCGATGCTGACATAGTCGCCTTCCTGCTGCGCCGACAGCCGCACGTGACCATTGCGTGGTTTGCCTTGGGCCTCGCGCAGCTCGGGCGTCTCGATGCCATGGTCGATGGCATTGCGCACCAGGTGGACCAGCGGATCAGCCAGCGCTTCGACCAGGTTGCGGTCCAGCTCGGTCTCCGCGCCGACCAGTTCAAGCTCGACTTCCTTGGCAAGGTTGCGCGCCACATCGCGCGCCACCTTGGGGAACCGGGAGAACACCTTGCCGACCGGCTGCATGCGGGTGCGCATCACCGCCGACTGCAGGCGGGCAGTGGCAATGTCCAACGTGGACACGGCGCGGTCGAGTTCCTCATCGCGCAGCCGCACGCGCAGTGTCTTCAGGCGGTTGCGCGAGAGCACCAGTTCGCCGATCAGGTTGACGATGGCATCCAGGCGCTTGGTATCCACGCGCACCGTGTGCTCCGCTTCGGCCAGCGGCTTGGCGGCAGGCTTGGCCGCTGGCCGGGCGGGAGCCGCTGCCGGGGGCGGAGGCGGCGCCGTTGCGGCCGGCGTGGTCACCGCCACCGCGCCGGGCGCTGCCCCACCATGAAGCTGGTCGAGCAGGGCTTCGAACTCGTCCTCGCTGATCAGTCCGTCGTCGGCCGGTGCGGCCACCGCGGTCGGTGCCTTGCCCCCGTGCAGCTGGTCGAGCAGAGCTTCGAACTCGTCGTCAGTGATCAGGTCCGAGACCGGGCCACTGGCGGCCGCCACGGCGGCGGGTGCCGGTGCGGCGCCCACGTCGAACTGGGCGATGAGCTCCGGCGGCGCGTGGCCCGGCTCTTCGCCAGCCGAGACCGCGTCGAGCATGGCCTGCAGATAGTCCAGTGACTGCTGGCCCGCATCAAAGTGATGGGCGGCCAGCACGGCCTTGCCCGAGCGCGCCAGGCCGAGTGTCTCCTCCGCGGCGTGGCACAACTCGACCATCGCGGTGATGCCGAGAAAACCGGCCCCGCCTTTGAGCGTGTGATACCCGCGGAACACCGCATTGAGCTGGTCGTTGTCCTGTGGCGACTGCTCCAGGGTGACCAGCTGCTCGCCCAGCCGATCGAGGATTTCCTGCGCCTCGATGATGAAGTCTGCTGCGATGTCGTCCGCGATTCCGCTCATGATTACAGTCCCAGATCCGAGAGCAGGTCGTCGGCGTCGTGCTGCGACACTGCGTGGCGATCCAGCCCGCGCACCACCGGGCCGGCCAGTTCCGGCCCGTTGCCGTTGGCTTTCTCCGGTGGCAGGCCGAGCGCGCCGAAGCCCTCATGCACCCGGCGCACGATGCCGACCACACGGCGGATGATCTGCCCGGTCAGATCCTGGTAGCTCTGGGTCAGGGCGATTTCGGTGAGGTTGTGGCGGATGCGCTCCAGCTGTGCGCCCTGGTCGGCGTTGAGCCCGCCTTCGCGAAGCTGCTCGGTCAGCCCACGGCATTCTTCGGCCAGGTCCAGCGTGCGGTGGGTCGCCTGTTCGGTCATCGCCACCACGTGGTCCAGCCGCGCGCAGGCATCGTCGAGCTCGCCGGCCTCGCTGGGCAGCGACGGCAGCTCGCCCAGGGCCTGTCCCAGTTCGCGGGCCAGCCGTGACAGCCCGGCCATCATCGGCTGGGTGCGCAGCGCGGCCAGCGCGTCGATCTGCTGGCGCCAGCCGGCTTCGTCACCGCTTTCCAGTGCGGCCAAGGCGTCCTGCAGGCGCTGCACCAGCGCCGATTTGTCCTGGAGGCTTTCCATCAGGCGCTCGCCGCCAGCCGTTCGAAGATCTTGCCCAGCTTTTCTTCCAGGGTCTGTGCGGTGAACGGCTTGATGATGTAGCCGTTGACGCCGTTCTGGGCTGCTTCGATGATCTGCTCCCGCTTGGCTTCGGCGGTGACCATCAGCACCGGCAGCGTCTTGAGCTTGTCGTCGGCACGGATCGCCTTGAGCAGCTCGATGCCGGTCATCACCGGCATGTTCCAGTCGGTGACCACGAAGTCGAAGGACTGGCTCTGCAGCAGGGACAGCGCGGCATGCCCATCCTCGGCCTCGGCCGTGTTGGTGAAGCCCAGGTCGCCCAGCAGGTTCTTGACGATGCGGCGCATCGTCGAGAAGTCATCGACGATCAGGATACGCATGTTCTTGTTCAAAGCTTGATTCCTCGGTTGTGCTTACTCTTCCAGGCCGGCGTCGACGGCCTCGAAGGTTTTCAGGCGGCCACGCAGGCGCAGTACTGCCTGGCCATGGATCTGGCAGACCCGCGATTCGCTCACCCCGAGCACCGCGCCGATCTCCTTCAGGTTGAGCTCCTGCTCGTAATAGAGCGAGAGCACCAGTTGTTCGCGTTCGGGCAGCAGGCCGATGGCCTTGCCCAGCTCGCGGCCGAACTCGCCACGCTCGAGCACCTGCTGCGGGGTGGGGCCCCCTTGTGCAACGGTGTCCAGCTCACCCTGGTCTTCGATCCGTGATTCCAGGCTCAGCACCTGCCCGCGCGAGGCATCTTCCATCAGGCGCATGTAGTCGGGCAGGGGCATGTCCATCGCGGCGGCCACCTCGGTGGCGCTGGCGGCACGGCCGGTACTCTGCTCGAGCCGCCGGATGGTGGCGGCCGCATCGCGTGCGCGGCGGTGCACTGAACGCGGGACCCAGTCGCCGCGACGGATTTCATCGATCATCGAGCCGCGGATGCGGATCGAGGCATAGGTCTCGAACGAGGCCCCCTGTTCGGCATCGTAGCTGCGCGACGCTTCTATCAGGCCCATCATGCCGGCCTGGATCAGGTCATCAACCTCGACGCTGGCGGGCAGGCGCGCCGCCAGGTGATGCGCGATACGCCTGACCAGGTCCGCATGCTGGGCGATGACCTCGTTGGCGGCTGTGCGCTGGACTTCGCGGTACTGCGCGGCGCCTTTCATGCCACCACCCCGCGCTGCTTGAGAATGCGTTCGAGGAAGAACTCGACGCCCCCGCGCGGTTCGGTCGGGGCCTGCCAGCGTGCGGTGCGTCGGGCGATCTCGTTGATCGCCAGCGCCGAGGGGCTTGACGGGTAGGCCTTGACCACCGGCTGTTGCCGCTGCACCGACAGGCGCAGCCAGTCGTCCTGCGGCACGCAGCCCAGGTAGTTGAGCGAGACGTCGGCCAGAAACTTGTCGCAGACCCGGGTCAGCTTCTCATACAGAACGCGGCCTTCGTTCGGGTCCCGCACCATGTTGGCCACCACCTGGATGCGGTCCACGCCGCGCTCACGCGAAAGCACCTTGATCAGCGCGTAGGCATCGGTGATCGAGGCCGGCTCGTCACAGACCACCACCACGGTGTCCTGTGCGGCCTGGCAGAAGGTCAGCACGCCGTCGGTGATGCCGGCAGCGGTATCGACCACCATCACATCCAGATCGCGCTCCAGCTCGGAGAACACGTTGACCAGGCCGACATGCTCGGCCGGTGCCAGTTCGGCCATATGCCGGCGCCCGGATGCAGCCGGTACCACCAACAGGCCGTTGGGGCCTTCGATGATCACCTCTTCCAGGCTGCAGCGGCCGGCCACCAGATCGGCCAGGGTGTATTTCGGGTTGAGGCCCAGGATGACGTCGATGTTGGCCAGGCCCAGGTCGGCGTCCAGCAGCAGGGTGCGTTTGCCCATGCCGGCCAGCGCCACGGCCATGTTGGCCGAAACGTTCGTTTTACCCACGCCGCCCTTGCCGCCGGTCACGGCGATGGTGCGCACCGGCCCCAGCGGCTGGCTGCGGGTGGCCGACAACGGGAAGGTGGTGGTCAGCTTGGCGTACTCACGCGACGGCATGGTTCAACTCCGGGTTGCAGGGCATATCGGCCGCGCGGCGCAAATCTTCAAGGCGAAGTACCAGATTGGCTGCGCTGGCCCGGTGCAGGTCTTCCGGCACGTCCTGGCCGTCGGTGACCCAGGTGATCGGCAGGCGGTGGTCCACGGCCACGGACAGGGCGGTGCCGAAGCGACCGGTCTCGTCCAGCTTGCTGAGCACCACGCCCTGCAGGTTGGCGGCGCTGAAGCGGCGTACTACCTCGTCCATGTCGTTGAAGCTGGTGTTGGCCGGCAGCACCAGCAGGGTGCTGACCTTCGGCGCGGCCCGCAGCCACTGCAGCTGGGCGGCGAGGGTGCGGTCACGCGGTCCCAGCCCGGCAGTGTCGATCAGCACCAGCTTGTAGTCCTTCAAACGCTCCAGCAGCTGGTCCAGGTCAGATCCGCTGCTGGCCTCGTGCACGGCGATGCCGAGCTGGCGGCCGAAGCCGTATAGCTGCTCGCGGGCGCCGATGCGCGCGGTGTCAGTGGTAACCAGGGCCACATCCCGGGCGGCATTGGCTTCGGCAAAACGCGAGGCCAGCTTGGCGATGGTGGTGGTCTTGCCGGCCCCGGTCGGCCCCACCAGCGCGATGACGCCGCCAGATTCCAGCGGGTCGGCCGGTGTGATCGGCAGGCGCCGGGAGATCAGGCCCAGCATCAGACCGCGGCCACGGTGGGCCTCGGTCTCCAGCGGAATCTGCAGGGCAACGTCGCGGCTGATGCCGGCATCGAAACCGTACTCGTCCATCAGGTCCAGGGCCGCGGCCCGCACCGCACTGCCGCGCAGCCGCTCGTCGGTAAAGCGCTGCATCTCGCGCTCGATCACGGTGCGCATGCCGGCCACTTCGTTGCGCAGTCGTCGCATTTCCTCGTCGTCGCGCTCGATCACGGTCAACACCGGGGCGGCGGCGGGTGTGGGCAGTGGACCTGGGGCAGCCTGCGGCGGGACCACCACGGTGTCGGTTGCAACGATGCTTGCTGCGCTGGTCGCCTCGGCGACCGCAGCGGCCGGTGCGGCGGCGCTCGGAAGCGGCGGCGGCAGCGGACGTGGCTCGCTGCGGGGAAGCTCGGGCTGGTCATCGTTGACCACGAACACCGCGCGCTTCAGTGCGCTTGGTGCGATCGCAGGGGCGGCGTCGGTGGCCGGTACCACGGCGGTGAACGCCTGCAGCGATGGCGACGGCGACATTTCCTTGACGGCGGCCTGTGGAACGGCGCTGGCCGTGCCTGCACGGGCCAGGGTGGCGGCGAACCCTTCGCTGCCGGGCCGCAGTACGATCTCATCGGCACTGTCCAGCGTGCGACCGGTGGCGCCGACCGCCGCACGGGCCAGGGCAGCTACCGCCGAGGTGGTGGCTGCAACCGGCTCGACCTCCACCGCGGTAGTGCGGCGGCGGGTGACCGCCGCAATCATCGCATCGGCCGCGCTGCGCGGCCGCGCCGGCGTCGGCGGCGGGGCGATATCCCGGCGGCTGGCTTCCAGGGCACGCTGTACCGCGTTTTCATCGTAATGGGCCGCCGCTACGATCTCGACGCCTTCTTCGATCCGTCGGTTTGACAGGATCACCGCGTCAGGGCCGTGCTCCTTGCGCACCAGGTTCATGGCCGAGCGCATGTCGGAGGCGACGAAACGTTTGATTTTCATGCTTTGGTACCGGGACGAAGACGGCGGGGAAAGCGGGGAACGCGACGGTTCGGTGGTCTGCACGGTGCGGGTTCCCCTTCTGGTTGTGTTCTTGTTGGATCAGTGTCTGTTTTCTGGCGCTGCGCTCAGCTGATCGTGCCGATCAGTTTCAAGCGCTTGTCTTCCGGCACTTCGCTGTAGGCCAGCACCGAAAGTGACGGAACGCTGTGCCGGACCAGTCGCGCCAGCGCGGCGCGGACCGGGCCGGGTACCAGCACCACCGCCGGCTCGTTGCGGGCTTCCTGCTTGCTGACACAGTCGGCAAGACTCTGGTGCAGCCGTTCGGCGAGACCGGGCTCAAGCGCAGCGCCATTACCCTGCGTGGACTCCTGCAAGACCCGTTCCAGTTGGGGGTTGAGGGTGAACACCGGCAGTTCTGCGGCCATGCCGGAGATCTCCTGCACGATGAAGCGACCCAGCGCGACCCGCACGGCGGCAGTGAGGGTGGCCGGGTCCTGGCTGATCGGGGCATTCTCGACCAGCGCCTCGGCGATGCGACGCAGCTGGCGCACCGGAATGCGTTCGATCAGCAGGTTCTGCAGTACACGCACCACCACCGACAGCGGCAGCGCCTTGGGCGTCAGATCCTCGACGAGCTTGGGCGCGCTTTTGGCAAGGTTGGCCAGCAGCTGCTGGACCTCCTCGTGGCCCAGCAGTTCCGGTGCATGCTCGCGGATCAGATGGCTCAGGTGGGTGGCAACCACGGTGGCCGGATCGACCACGGTGTAGCCCATCGACTCGGCCTGTGCACGCTGGTGCGGCTGGATCCAGGTGGCGTCCAGCCCGAACGCGGGGTCCTTGCCGGCGATGCCGTCCAGTGCGCCGAGCGCGCTGCCCGGGTCCAGGGCCAGCTCGCGGTCGGGATGGATTTCGGCAGTGGCCACTGGTACGCCGTGCACCAGCAGGCGGTAGCCCGTCGCCGGCAGCTCCAGGTTGTCACGGATGTGGACCGAGGGGATCAGGAAGCCGATGTCCTGGGTCAGCTTGCGCCGCACGCCCTTGATGCGCGCCATCAGCTCGCCGCCCTGCGCCGCGTCGACGAGCGGGATCAGCCGGTAGCCCACCTCCAGACCGAGCGGGTCGACCGGGCGCAGTTCGTCCCAGCTCAGCTCGGCGGTCGGTGCCGGTGCGGGCCGGCCGAGCGCGGCGGCGACGGCCGGGTCGGTGCTGGCGGCGGACGCTGGCGCGGCGCCACCGGCAGGCTGGGTTTTGCGCCAGAGCTTCCAGGCGATGAACCCAAGAATGGCGGCCAGCGACAGGAACGCCACATTGGGCATGCCCGGCACCAGGCCGACCACGCCCATGATGACCGCCGCGATGGTCAGCGCGCGGTACTGGCCGAACACCTGGCCCATCATCGCCTGGCTCATGTCCTGCGAGCGCGAGGCGCGGGTGACCAGCATCGCCACCGCACTGGACACCAGCAGGGCCGGCAGCTGTGCCACCAGACCGTCACCGATGGAGAGCAGGGTGTAGGTGGCTGCCGCATCGCCAAAGGCCATGTTGTGCTGGAGCATGCCCACGGCCAGGCCGCCAAGCAGGTTGATGAACAGGATCAGGATGCCGGCGATGGCATCGCCGCGGATGAACTTGCTCGCGCCGTCCATCGCACCGTAAAAATCCGCTTCCTCGCGCACTTCCTCACGCCGGACCTTGGCTTCCTCGCGCGTCAACAGACCGGCATTGAGATCGGCGTCGATGGCCATCTGCTTGCCGGGCATGGCGTCGAGGATGAAGCGCGCGGTCACTTCCGAGACACGGCCGGCACCTTTGGTGATGACCACGAAATTGATGATCGTCAGGATCGCGAAGACCACGATGCCCACGGCGTAGTTGCCGCCGATGACAAACTCACCGAAGGCGGCGATGACCTTGCCGGCGGCTTCATGGCCGTTCTGCCCGTTGAGCAGGATCACCCGCGTAGAGGCGACGTTCAACGCCAGCCGCAGCATGGTGGTGATCAGCAGCACGATCGGGAAGATGGTGAAGTCCAGCGGGCGTTTCACGTACACCACCGCCAGCAGCACCATCAGCGAGATGGCGATGTTGAAGGTGAACAGCGCATCGAGCACCGGGGCTGCCAGCGGCACCACCACCATGGCCAGCAGAGCCAGGACGATCAGCGGCGCGCCAAGACCCTGGCGGATCATGCCCAGGGCGCGGCGCACACCGGGGCTTGCCAGCTGGGCGCTCATGGCGTGCCTCCGGCCGGGTATTCATCCACCGCCACATGCGGTGCGCCGGGCATCGGCCCGGTGCGCCAGGCGCGCAGCTGGTAGACGTAGGACAGTACCTGGGCGACGGCGGAATACAGTCTCACGGGGATTTCCTTTCCAAGTTCCCCTTCCCTATACAAGGCGCGTGCCAAAGGCGGGGCCGAGACGATGGCCACCTTGTTGCCGTCGGCCACCTGGCGGATGCGCAATGCGGTCTCGTCCACGCCGAGGGCCACCACGGTAGGTGCACCCATCTTGGAGCCCTCATACTTGAGTGCGACCGCGTAATGGGTCGGATTGACCACCACCACGTCGGCAGTGGGCACCGCTTCCATCATCCGGCGGTTGGCCATCTGATGCTGCAGCTGGCGGATGCGGCCTTTGACCTCGGGGCTGCCGTCGCTTTCCTTGAGCTCGCGGCGCAGCTCCTCGCGGGTCATCTTCAGTTTGCGCATCCAGTTCCAGCGCTGGTACGGCGCATCGATGGCCGCCAGCAGCGCCATGGCGGCCGCCGTGGCCAGCAGCAGCTTCAAGGTGAAGCCCAGACCATGGATCACCGCGTTTTCCAGCGACTGGTGCAGCAGCCCGCGCAGCATGTCGATGCCGCTCCAGACCACCAGGCCGGCTGCGGTGCCGACAAACGCCACGCGCAACAGTGATTTGGTGAACTCGGCGACGGCCTCCGGCCCGTACAGCCGCTTGAGCCCGGCTGCCGGGCTGAGCCGCTTCGGGTCGGGCATCATCGCTTTGGACGACCAGCGCAGGCCGCCCATCACCAGCGGCGCGATGAAGCTGGCCAGCAGGCAGATGGCCACCAGTGGCGCGATGACCAGCAGCAGTCGCAACAGCAGTTCCCCGAACCAGCCCAGCAGCTCGGCCGGGTTCTGGCGCAGCGTGGGCTCGGGGCTGAAGGCCTGGTGCATCCAGCCGGTTGCCCCGCGGGCAAGCATGCCGCCGCAGGCCATCATGCCGAGCACGCCAGCACCGAACACCGCCGCGGTACCCAGCTCGCGAGAGCGGGGCAGATTGCCCTGCTCGCGTGCATCGCGCAGCCGTTTTTCGGTGGGTTGTTCGGTTTTTTCGCCAGCCGATTCGTTCTCGGACATCGGGCCAGGGTCCAGGGGAGAGGGTGTCCACCCGGCTGCAAGAACCGTTCCAGCGGACCTGCTGCGCGCGCCAGAACGCCGCCGGAGAGGCGCACGGGCCTGCAGGCGCATGACGACTCATGGTCCGTGACGGGGGGCGCTGGCCGCGCAGAACCTACCCCCGACTCAGCTCCACCCGTGGCCGGCGTTGGGCGTACAACTGCGCGAAGCGCTCCGCCGCCACAGGCCGTCCCAGCAGATAGCCCTGCAGGTAGTTGCATCCCAGCCGCTCAAGATAGGCGCGCTGCGCGGCGGTCTCCACGCCTTCGGCAACAATGTCCATGTCCAGTGCGTGGCCCAGCGCGACCACGGCCGAGACGATGACCACATCCTCTTGGCTGTGCTCCAGGTCACGCACGAACGCATGGTCGATCTTCAGCTCGGTGGCCGGCAGGCGCTTGAGGTAGAGCAGGCTGGAATACCCGGTACCAAAATCATCGATGGATATCCCCACGCCCAGTGCGGCCAGAGCATGCAGCAGCCCTACACTGGTTTCGGTGTCCCGCATGACAGTGCCTTCGGTGATCTCCAGGACCAGGCTGCGTGGTGGCAGGTCGTGCTGTACCAGCGCCTGCTGGACGTCCTGCAGCAGGGTGGAGGAGGTGAACTGCAGCGGCGACAGGTTGACGGCGATCGTCCAGTCGGTGTGCCCCTGCTCGTGCCACTGGCGCAGCTGTCGGCAGGCTTCGCGTAGTGCCCAGCGGCCGATTTCACAGATCACTCCACTGCGCTCGGCCAGACGAATGAAGCTGTCCGGTGGGACCAGGCCGCGCTCAGGGTGCTGCCAGCGGATCAGAGCCTCGGCGCCGCACACCTGCTGCGTGCTGGCCTGCACCTTGGGCTGGTAGTGCAGCAGCAGTTCGCCGTTGCTCACCGCGCGGCGGAGATCGGCCAGCAGCCGGAACTGCTGCTCGGCGCTGTCCTGCATCGCATCGGAATACATCATGTAGCGGTTGCGGCCGGCATCCTTGGCCTGGTACATCGCCGCATCGGCGAAGGCCATCAGCTGCCGTTCGCTGGCTGCATGGTCCGGGCACAGGGCGATGCCGACGCTGGCTGTGATCTGCATGTCGCGGGCTGGTACCAGATCGGCAGAATCCAGCGCCTGCAGCAGTCGCTGTGCGTACAGGCCGATGTCCTGTCCCGGCGCCATGTCCACCACCAGCACGAACTCATCACCGCCCAGCCGGGCCAGCATGTCACTGGGGCGCAGCAGGCGGCCGATGCGCTCACTGACCGCAACCAGGAGCGCGTCGCCGGCCTGGTGCCCGTACACGTCGTTTACCTGCTTGAAGCCATCCAGGTCGAGGAACATCACCGCAAAGCGTCCGCTTTCCTGCTCCGCGGCAACCAGTGCGCGCTCGATGCGCTGCTGCAGCAGCCGCCGGTTCGGCAGCCGGGTGAGCGGATCATGCAGGGCCGCCTGGGTCAGTTCGTGCTGCGCGTCGCTGAGCGAGTCACTCAGCGTGGCGTTGCGCATGCGCAGCAGTTGGCTCTCGATGCGCTGCTCCATCCACGACAGCCCCAGCGCCATGCCCAGGATCAGCACCGTGAACACCACCACCAGCAGCGCCAGCGATGTGGCCGGCAGTCCAGCGTCGCCAGCTGCGCCGCAGATGCTGTTGGACGGGAAGCGCGCGGCAGCCATGCCGGTGTAGTGCATGCCGCAGATGCCCACCGCGAGCAGGGTGGCGGAAGTGATCCGTTTACCGAAACCTGGACGGGTGCGCAGGTGGAAGGCGATGTACAGCGCGCTCCACGACGCGGCCACGGCGACCAACAGCGAGAGGGCCACCCAGCCGGGATGCCACTCGATGCCCGGCTCCATCTGCATGGCCGCCATTCCCACGTAGTGCATGGTGGCGATGCCGGCGCCCAGCAGCGCAGCGCCTCCGAACAGGCGCAGCGCTGGAAGGTCTGGAAGTGACACCAGCCAAAGTGCCAACACCGACGATCCGACCACGCAGGCCAGCGAAACAACGGTCAGGGCCAGGTCGTAGCCGACAGGGATGGGCAGCGAGAACGCCAGCATGCCGATGAAATGCATCGACCAGATGCCCAACCCCATTGCGGCGCCGCCACCGAACCGCCAGGCCCATACCGAGGCGTGCGCGTGGGCGGTGGTTGCCCGCGATGCCATCGCCAGCGCGGTGAATGAGGCAAGCAGCGCCACCAGCAGCGACAACGTGACCAGCCATGGATCATAGCTTCCCGCAAGCATCGGGAGTCTCCCCTGACGTTACCCGTGCACCAGACGACGGTCAGGAGCCCCTGCTGCCATGGTCTGCGCGCGGCTGCTGCATCGACGCACAGGGCCCGGCGGCCCCCACTGGACTGCAACTGCGTCTGGACACTGTAACGTGACAGGCAGGGTCTGAATCAAGCCCTTGAGCAGCTCCGCTGCTCGACGGTGGCAGCCGGTGCCGCGGCGTACCGCCCGGGCCGCCGTGCAGCGGCTACCCTGGGCCTAGGCGTAGACTGTGCGCGCGGCGGCGAAAGCGGCATCGAACAGACGCTGGACCGGCGCAGCCATCTCGCCCGCCAGCAGGGTCAGCAGTACCAGCCCCAGCAACAGCGAGACCGGCAGGCCAAGCTGGATCGGATTCAGCGCGGGCGCCGCCCGCGCCAGGACGCCGAACGCCAGGTTCACCGCCAGCATGGCCACGATCAGTGGCACGGCCAGGGTCAACGCGCCGCGCAGTACGGTGAGAAGGAATGTCGGGGCGATACTGACCAAGGCGTGCGGGTCGGGCAGGGGGGCGCCGATCGGTAGCGCCCGATAGCTGTCCACCAGCAGCGAGATCAGCGCCAGATGGCCGTTGGCGGTAAAGAAAAGCAGACCGAACAGCAGGTAGAACCACTGACCGATGACGCCTGAACTGCCACCGCGCATCGGGTCGCTCATCTGGGCGAAGGCCAGGCCGGTGCCTTGGGCGATCAGCTCGCCGGCCAGTGCGCCGGCTTCGAAGACCACCCGCAGCAGGAAGCCGATGGTCACGCCGATGGCCAGCTCGCGCAGCACATTGAGAACGGTGACCGCGTCCAGCCGCACCCATTCCGGCACGGGCGGCAGGATCGGCGCCAGCGCGATCGACAGCGTGGCGGCGAGCAGAACGCGCACCCGGGCCGGCACCGCCCGGGTGCCAACCAGCGGCATCGCCATGACCATCGCGCCGATGCGGATCATCGTCCACATCGTGTCGCCGACCATGCCAAAGGCGCGCAGGCCATCAGCGGCCATCTGCGTGGTGGGGTCCATCGTCGTGCTAGCCGATCAGATGTGGAATGCGCTGGAACAGCAGGGTGGTGAACTCCACCAGGTGGCCGATCAGCAGGCTGCCCAGAGCGAACAGCACGGCGGTCAGCGCCGCCGCCTTGGCCACGAAGGCGATGGTGGGCTCGTTGAGCTGTGTGGCGGCCTGCACCACGCCGACCACTACGCCCACCACCAGTACGGTCAGCAGCAGCGGGCCGGCAACCCACAACGTGGCAATCAGGCCGCCACGCAGTTCAGTCAAGGCAAGTTCGGGTGACATCGTCGGGAATCCGGAAAGAAAGAGGCGCGGCTCAGGCCGCGTTGAAGCTGGCCGCCAGCGTGCCCACCGTCAGCACCCAGCCATCGACAAGCACGAACAGCAGGATCTTGAATGGGGCCGAGACCAGCATGGGCGAAAGCATCATCATGCCCATCGACATCAGCACGCTGGCCACCACCAGATCGATGATCACGAACGGGATGAAGACCAGGAAGCCGATCTCGAAGGCCGTCTTGAGTTCGCTGGTGACGAACGAGGCCACCAGCACCGGGAACGGAATGGCGTCGGGGCTGGCATAGGTGCCATGGCCGGCGATGCCGGCAAAGGTCATCAGGTCGGTTTCCCTGATCTGCGCGAGCATGAACGCCCGCAGCGGCTGGGTGGTCAGCGTCCACGCACTCTGGAAGTCGATATCGCCATTGAGATAGGGCGCAAGCCCCGCGCTCCACGCCTTTTCCCAGGTCGGCAGCATCACCATCGCGGTAAGAAACAGTGCCAGCCCCAGCAGGACCTGGTTGGAGGGCGTCTGCCCGGTACCCAGTGCCTGGCGCAGCAGGCCGAGCACGATGATGATGCGCGTGAAGGCGGTGAGCACCAGCAGCATCGACGGGATCAGGGTGATCGCCGTCATCAGCAGCAGTGTCTGCATCGGCAGGCTGACCGCCTGACCACCGACCTTTCCCACCTCGACATCGGGCAACGGCGCAGCCGGTGCTGCCTGGGCCAGCGCTGGCAGCAGCAACAGGGACAACAGCAGCAGGCAAGGCAGCAGGGGTGCCAGGCGCGAGCGGAGCAGGTGCATTTCAGGGGTCCTTGCGCAGCCGCTGCTGCAGCAGCTGGGCGAAATTGGGGAGGTTCTTCAGGTCTGGCAGACGCGGCGCGGCCGGTGTCGGCAGCGGTTCGTCCAGGGTGTGCAAGGCGCTGATGCCGCCGGCGGTGACCCCCAGCAGCAGCTGCTGGCCACCCACCTCAAGCACCACCACACGCTCTTTGGCGCCAACGGCCACGCTGGCCACCACCTTCAGCCCATCGGCGGGGCGGAAGCTGCTGCCGGGCATGCGCTTGAGCAGCCAGCCCAGGCCTACCACCAGCGCCAGCACGGCCAGCAGGGCGACGATGCCACCCAGCAGGCTGGGCGCAGCCGCTGCGTGCTGGCCAACCGGCGCAGCAGCCTGAGCGGTGGCAAACAGCGTGGCGGTCATCAACGCAGTCTCCGGATCCGTTCGCTCGGGCTCACCACGTCAGTCAGGCGCACGCCAAAGCGATCGTTGATCACCACGACTTCGCCGTGTGCGATCAGGGTGCCGTTGACGAACACATCCAGCGACTCGCCTGCGCCGCGTTCCAGCTCCACCACCGAACCCTGGTTGAGCTGCAGCAGGTTGCGGATCGGCAGGCGGGCGCGGCCGACTTCAAGCGACAGCGTCACTGGAACATCCAGAATCACGTCCAGGTTCAGGTCAGCACCCTGGCCGAGGCCTTCCTCGGCCTGCAGGGCACCGAACTGGGCGGGCGTCGCTTCATTGGCTTGGGTTTCATCAATCATTGCGGGTCTTCCTGGATGACGGGTGCGCGCGGGCGGGTGCCCGGCGGATGGGTGGCGGTGATCTTCACAGCGTTCATGCCGTTGGCGATGCCGAACTCGCCGGTGAACACCGGGATGTTCTCCACGCAGATCGGAATCTGCGGATTCAGGTCGATGGGCAGCACATCGCCGACCTTCAACCGGGTCAGTTCACGCAGCGTGGTGCGCTTGCTGGCCAGTACACTGGAGAGCGTGACTTCGGCGACGTTGAGCTGTTCGCGCAGGGTGCGCCCCCAGCTTTCGTCACGGTCGTTGCGGTCGCTCTGGATGCCGGCGTCAAGCAGCTCGCGGATCGGCTCGAGCATCGAGTAGGGCAGGGTGACGTGCAGGTCACCGCCGCCGCCGTCCAGCTCGACATGCAGGCGGCAGACCACCACGTACTCACGTGGGGTCACGATGTTGGCAAAATGCGGGTTGATCTCCGAGTTGATGTACTCGAAATCCACTTCCATCACCGGCGCCCAGGCTTCGCGCAGGTCGGCGAAGGTCTGCTTGAGCAGCAGGTGGATCACGCGCATTTCAGTGGCGGTGAACTCGCGGCCCTCGATGCGCGTGGGATAGCGCCCGTCCCCACCGAAGAAGTTGTCCACGATCGCGAACACCAGGGTCGGCTCGAAGACGATCAGACCGGTACCGCGCAGCGGCTTGAAACGGATCAGGTTGAGGTTGGTGGGCACATACAGCGAGTGCATGTAGTCATTGAACTTGATCAGTTCGATGCCGCGAACCGACAACTCGGCCGAACGGCGGATGAGATTGAACAGACCGATGCGCCACAGGCGCGCAAAACGCTCATGGACCATTTCCAGCGTCGGCATGCGGCCGCGGATGATCCGGTCCTGGCTGGCAAAATCGTAGGAGCGTGCTTCGCCGCTGGGGGGCTCGGGTTCGGTTTCCACCGAGCCGCTGTCAACACCGTGCAGCAGGGCATCGATCTCATCCTGTGACAGCAGGTCATTCATTGCCGGGTCCTTACTGGGTGACGAAGCTGGTGAACAGCAGCTCGTCGGCGCCGGGCTTGCCGGTTTCCGCCTTGAGGACCTTCTGCACGGTGGCCAGTGCCTCGGACTGCAGTTTCTGCTTGCCGGCCACATCGGCGATCTGCGCGGCGCTGACCTGGGAGAACAGCATCAACAGGTTGGCACGGATGGCGGGTGCATGTGTTTTGATCGCCTCCAGAGCGGCGGCGTCACGGGTCATCAGCTGCACTTCCACCTGCAGGTAGCGCGGGCCGTCGATGGGGCCGTTGAGGTTGACCACGAAGGCTGGGTCGAGCGGGAAGTACTGTGCCGGGGCAGGCATGGCTGGCTTCTTTTCGGCCGCCGCAGCCTTGTCGTCGTCGTGCTTGGGCTGGGCAAAGAACCAGACCCCGGCGCCCGCCGCACCGGCGGCCAGCACCGCGATCAGCGCGGTGACCAGCATCGGCTTGCGCGGTTTGGCCGTCTTGTCCTTGTCGGCGGTCTTCTTGGTTTTATCTGCGGCTGCGGCCACGGGGAAGCTCCTGAGGGTTGCTTCCCCTGCATATGCAAGCTGCGTGCCGGAACGTGCCGGTGCGACCGCGCCGGAAAACCGGCGAACGCGCCTTCGCTTGGATGGCTGTAAAACCCGACGCCCGTTCGACACGTAGCGTCGGGCTCTGCCCAGCTGCATTGCGGGGGCGCGGCACGCCGGGTCGGCCTCAGGGGCAGCGCGGCGCGTCGCGCCTCAGGCGTAGGTGTCGAGCAGCCCGCGCTGGCGCGCCAGCTGCGCTACGGAGACGTGCACCACACCGTGCGACGGTTCTCCGTCGCCGACGTCCAGGCTGCCGATGCGCGGTTCGCCAGGCTTGCCGCCGCCCGGGCTGTCGTGCTGACCGACGTCGGCGTGGGCCAGCTGGAAGCCCTGCTCGCCCAGCAGGTCCCGCAGACGCGGCAGGCTGCTCTCGAGCGCCTGGCGTACATCCACATGTGGGCTGCTGAAGCTCGCATGCACCTTGTCACCGTCCAGCTGCAGGCGCACGTCGATGGCCCCCATATCGTCGGGATTCAACCGGATGTGGGCATGGCCGATCTTCTGGTCGGCCAGCCAGCCCACCCGGGCCCCGATCGCCTCGTCAAAGCCGGCGTCGTTGAGCGTGGGCGTGGGCGTCGGCTCACCATTGAACACGGCTGCGGCGAGCAGCGGTGTGCGCACCTCGCCCGCACCAGCCAGAGTGTGGAACAGCGGGGGCGAGGTCAACGGTGCGCTGGCGGCGTCCGATTCAGGCGTCGTGTTGGCCAACAGCGTCTGCATTGCCTCGGGAAGTGCGGCGTCCGCGTCTGCTGCGTCGACGTCCAGCGCGATTGCCGCACCTGATGCGGCGGGCAGGACGGCCGCCATCGTCGGCACAGGCGTCGGCACTGGGCCGGCGGTACCGCTGCTCGTCGCAGTCGGTGGCACGACGGGTGCATCATTGCCCTGCGCAGGCAGGCCTGGCGACAGCGCGAGTCCGGCCAGCCCCAGCGGCGGCCACATGTTGGCTTCTTCGGGTTCGTCGACCGCCATCCGCGCTTCATTCGGCGTGCTCTCGGCGGCGGTGGTCCGGCCTGCCACCGCGTCGTCGTCGGTGCTGGACGTGGCGTCGGTCGACGGCCTGCGCTGCCCACTCGCCTGCGGCGGCTCGCCGGGAGCATTCGGCGCTTCTTTGTCTTTTGCCACCTGCGCCGGGCCGGCAGGAGACGCGTCGGCCCGGCGCGACTGGCCGCGCAGCACCTTGTCAAAGCCCGTTCCGTCAGCGCGGCCTGCGCTGCGCGCTGGGCCGGAGCCGGCGCCGTTGCCGGTCGTGCCTGTGCTTGAGGACGTCAGCAGCGCGGCGGGGTTCATGGCTGGCCTCCGCCATCCTGATCGGCGGCCTGCTGCTGCCGCACACGACGCGCGCCGAGGTCGTCCATCTCACGTTGGTCGCGACGCTCGGCGACCACGTTTTCCTGCGCGCGGTAGCTGGCGGCGAGCTGTTCGAGCACCTTCTTGTCGCGGCTGGCGAGCAGCAGGCGGGCACGTTCGGCCTCCACCCGCTCACGGTTGCTGTCCACGGTCTGACGCTGCTGGGCCACCGCGCTGTCCAGGCGATCGAGGAATGCGCGCCGGTTCATCAGCTGGGCCGGGCTGGTGGCTGCCATCTGGGCGTTGGCGTACTCGTCGGCATACCGACGCAGTTCGTCCAGTCGCGACAGGTGGGTGTCCAGCGAGCGCTGGCGGTCGGCCAGATCGCGTGCCACTTCGTCCTCGTGGTCCTGTGCGCGCTTGAGCAGGGGGTCGATACGCTTGGACTGTTTCATGGTTTATGCCTCTTTTTCCACCAGGCGCGTGAGGGCGGCCTGGCTGTGAGGGAGGTCGGCGGCCTTGGCCACGTCCTGGCCCAGGAACTCCAGGATCTCCGGCCAACGCTCCAGTGCCTCGTCGGTGGCCGCGTCGTTGCCCCGCTGGTAAGCGCCGATGGCGATGAGGTCGCGGTTGGCGGAATAGGCCGAGACAAGACGTTTGAGCTTGCGGATGCGCAGCCGCCACGGCTCGTCGGCGATATCGGTCACGACCCGGCTGACCGACGATTCCACGTCGATGGCCGGATACAGGCCGCTGTCGGCCACCCGACGCGACAGCAGGATGTGACCGTCCAGAATCGCGCGGGCCGCATCGGCGATCGGGTCCTGCGGATCATCGCCCTCGGTCAGTACCGTGTAGAAGGCGGTGATCGAGCCACGCCCTTTGGCGCCGTTGCCGGCACGCTCGACCAGGGCGGGCAGCTTGGCGAACACTGAAGGTGGGTAGCCGCGCGTGGTCGGCGGCTCACCTACCGACAGGCCGATCTCGCGCTGCGCCTGCGCAAAGCGGGTCAGCGAATCCATCAGCAGCAGGACGTTCAATCCCTGGTCGCGGAACCATTCGGCGATGGCGGTCGCGCGATAGGCGCCGTGCAGACGGGCCAGCGGCGGTCGGTCGGCGGGACTGGCAACGACGACCGCGCGACGCAGGCCCTCCTCACCCAGCGTGCTTTCAACAAAATCACGCACTTCGCGTCCGCGTTCGCCGATCAGGCCGACGACGATTACATCCGCAGCCGTGTAGCGGGTCATCATGCCGAGCAGGGTGGACTTGCCCACGCCGGAGCCTGCGAAAAGGCCGACGCGCTGGCCGCGACCGATCGGGAGCAGGGCGTTGATGGCGCGCACACCGACGTCCAGCGGCTGGGTGATCGGTTCACGTGCCAGCGGATTGATCGCCACGCCAGCCATGCCGACCGTGCCCTCGGCGCGGATCGGTCCCTTGCCGTCCAGCGGCACGCCGTCGCTGTCGATGACCCGCCCCAGCAGACCCTCGCCGACTTCCACCCCCCCCCGGCGCGAGGAGGGCACCACGCGGGCGTTGGGCAGCAGGCCATGCAGCTCGGCACTGGGCATCAGGTAGGTCCGTTCGCCGGCAAAGCCCACGACCTCGGCGTCCACCCACCCACCGTCAGCCACTTCGACCTTGCAGCTGGCCCCCAGCGGTGCCTCGCACCCCACCGCCTCCAGGGTCAGTCCGACCGCGCGGCGCAGTACGCCTTCGCGGATCAGACCGCGACCGTGGTGCGTGTTGACCTTCAGCGCGTCCAGCCGCGCCGCCAGTCGCAGGTTGCGCACCGCCGTCCAGTCGTTCTCCGGCAGCGGCGCTGCAGCCTGTGGATGTTGCCCGCTCGTCATGCGCCCGCTCCGGTCTGGGCGACCACGGCGTCCAGCGCACCGCGCAGACGCGCTTCAAGCGTGCCATCGATACGCACCGCCTCGGCATGCACGCGCAGGTCGCCGCGGCCCAGGCTCAGGTCGGGGCTCAGGCGCTGCAGTGGCGTCAGCGTCAGCAGCGGTTCCAGCGCGGCGATGTCATCCGGGTGCAGCCGCAGCTCGACCTCGCGGCTGGTGCCGCCCACCGCGTCGATACCTTCCTTGACCAGCTGCGCCAGCAGCTCCGGTTCGGCCTGGTAGGCGCGGCCCACCAGCGCGCCGGCGATTCGCACGGCCAGCTCGCCCAGCGCTGCCACGGCTTCGTTCTCCAGCCGCACCAGCGGGCGATTGAAACTGTCGAGGATGCCTTCGATCTGTGCGATCAGCCGACGTACCTCGGCCTGTCCCTGGGCATGGCCGTCGGCGTGCCCCTGTTCGAAGCCTTCCTTCTCGGCATGGTCCTGGATCGCCTGGATTTCCTCCAGGGTAGGCAGCTGCAACGGCAGCTCCGGCTCCAGATCCGGTGCCGGCACATCCTGCTCGACAGGCTGCAGGTGTTCCGGTTCCGGCTCGGCAACGGCCAGCAGGTCAGGCGCCATCCAGCGCACCACGTTGCTGTTCACAGCATGGCCTCGGCATTGCCGCCGATGGTGACCGTGCCCTCATCGGCCATGCGCTTGACGATGGCCAGGATCTCCCGCTGCGCCGTCTCCACGTCGGACAGACGCACCGGACCGCGTGCCTCCATGTCCTCCAGCAGGATCTCGGCGGCACGCTGGGACATGTTGCGGGTGATCTTGTCGCGTACCTTCACGTCCGCGCCGCGCAGCGCCAGGCCCAGACGTTCGCCGGAGACCTCACGCAGCACCAGCTGCAGTTCGCGGTCTTCCAGGTCGACCAGGTCGTCGAACACGAACATCAGGTCCTGGATACGGCCGCTCAGCGGCGCATCCACGCGGGCGATCTCGCCCAGGATGGTCTGGTCCTGGCCGCCATCCATGAAGTTCAGGATGTTGGCCGCGCACTGCACGCCACCGATGTTGGAGCTTTTCAGATTCTGGTTGCCGGCAAACTGGCGCTCCATGATCTCGTTGAGCTCATTGAGTGCGTTGGGCGGAATGCCGTCCAGTGTGGCGATACGCAGCAGCACATCGACGCGCGTGCGTTCGGGCAGCAGCTTCAGTGCATCCGCAGCCTGGTCGGTTTCCAGATGGGCCATGACGATGGCGATGATCTGCGGGTGCTCGTTGCGCACCAGGTCGGCCACCGCGCGCGGGTCCATCCACTTCAGTGCGTCCAGGCCGGTGGTGTTGCGGCCGAGCAGGATACGGTCGATCAGGTTGCCGGCCTTTTCGGTGCCCAGTGCCTGCACGAGCATGTTGCGGATGTAGTCGTCCGAGCCGACGCCCAGCGAGGTCTTGGACACCAGTTCGGCATTGAACTGCTCCATCACCCGCTCGACCTGGTCGCGCGAGATGTCGGTCATGGTTGCCATGGCGATACCGATCTTCTGCACCTCTTTGGGCTCCATGTGGCGCAGCACTTCGGCCGCATCCAGCTCCCCCAGCGAAAGCAGCAGGACGGCGGCATTCTGCACGCCGCTGAGTTGTGCTTCAGTCATTGGCCACCCAGCCCTTGACCACCATGGCCACACGCTTGGAATCGGTCTTCACCGCTTCTCTTGCCATCCGCAGTCGCTCCTCATAGGTATCCACCGGCAGCGCAAGCGGCTCCCGGCCTTGTGCTGCTCCGCGCTCATTGGCCAGTGCCGGCAGCGGCTCGCCGTCTTCGTCCACCAGCTGCACATCGGCCAGCTGCGGCTCTTCGCCGATTGCCTCCATTTTCCTGCTCTGGCCGGTGATGCCGCGCATCGCCGGGCGCAGCACGCCAAAGACCAGGGCCAGCAGCACCAGTGCGCCGAGCACAAGGCGCAGCCCATCACGCACCGCCGGAATCTCCCACCAGTTCGGCGCAGGGTCTGGCGTGGTATCGCGCACGAAGGGAGCATTCATTACCGACACCGTGTCGCCACGCTCGGCATCAAAGCCGACCGCCTGTTTGACCAGTGCTTCGATACGGGTCAGCTCGGCCGCTGGCAGCGGCTGCTCGGTGATCCTGCCGTCGGCCCCGGGACGCGGCACGTTGTCCAGCAGCACCGCCACCGACACGCGCTTGATCCGGCCCGCCGGCTGGCGGGTGTGCTGCAGCGTGCGGTCCAGCTCGTAATTGCGGGTGGAATTGCGCGAGGTCTCGGTCGGCGCCTGCGCCGTCTGCGGGGCAGGCGCCGCGCCGGGCGGCGTATTGCTGGCGGCGCCCGGCACGCCCTGCGGACCCGGGGTGCTGGTGCTGTTCTCACTCAGCTGTTCGCTGCGCACCTTGGCCGGTTCGCCGTTGTAGAGCTCGCGAGCCTCTTCGATGGTGGAGAAATCCATGTCCACGCTGACTTCCGGGTTGACCCGTCCCGGGCCGGTCATCGGTTCGAGCAGTTCACGAATACGCTGGTTGAACGACGTTTCCTGCCGGCGCACCTGCTCGAACTGAGCGGCATTGAGCGCCGCTTCGCTGTTCGGGTCCGATACGCTGAGCATGCGGCCGTTCTGGTCGACCACCGTCACCCGCTCCGGGGCGAGGTCGGGAATGCTGGCCGCCACCATATGCACGATGGCTTCCACCTGACCGCGCTCAAGCTGCTGTCCGCCGCGCAGTTCCAGGGTCACCGAGGCACTGGCAACGTCACGCTGACGGGTGAACGCACTGGGCTTGGGGATGGCCAGGTGAACGCGCGAGTCACGTACCGGCCGCAGGGTGTTGATCGTGCGCGACAGCTCGGTTTCCATTGCATGCTGGTATCGCGCGCTCTCCACGAACTGGCTGACGCCGAAGCCGGGATCACGCTCCATCAGCTCAAAGCCCAGACGCCCGCTGTCGGTCAGCCCGGACCCGGCCAGCTTCAGGCGCGCATCGTGCAGGTTCTTCTCCGGCACGGTGATGGCGCCGGTGGCAGGATCGATCTCGAACGGTATCTGCGCCGCCCGTAGCAGGTCGGTCGCTTCCGCGGTCGCCTTCTGGTCCAGCCCGGTGTAAAGCGGTACGTAACCGGGCTTCTGGGACCAGAAGAACACGGCCAGGCCGGCGGCCACGGCCACGGCGATCATCGCCATCAGGCCAAGCCTGCGGGCGATCTGCAGGCTTTGCAGACGATCGAACCACTGCCCGGCCTTCTCGGCGTTGAGCGATTCCTTGGAGAGGGTCAGGGCCATCGGCGCAATTCCTTACAGCGGCATATTCATCACGTCCTGGTAGGCCTGGACGAGACGGTTGCGGACTTCCACGGTGGCGCGGAAGGCGATCTGGGATTCCTGGGCGGCCACCATCACCTTGGCCAGGTCGGCGCCAGGCTTGCCCAGCTCGAAGTCATTGCGCAGCGTGCCTGCAGTCTGCTGCGACGCGTTCACGGCGGAGATCGCACCGCGCAGCGTCTCGGTGAAGCTGGGCAGATTGGCCGGCGCGGTGCGGTCGATCTGGGTCGGGATTGCGTTGGTGCGCGGGGTTTCGGTCAGTGGGTTGGCAGCCGGCGGGGACACCTGCGTCTGGTAGCTGCGGATCTGCGAAAGGATCGAAGTGACGGAGTGAGTCATTGAAACGATTCCATGGAACGGGGTGTGAGGGCTTGCACGGGCAACATTGCAAGAGCCGTGCCGAAATGCCGGAACCGTTCAGCTGTGTGGTGATGAACAGAGGAAGAGCTTGCCGGACCCGTGCATGACCCGTGAGCCCGGCGTCGCGTCAGTGAACCGACGCCGGTTTTCCGTCCAACAGCCTGGGCATGCGCAGACGGCACGGCGACACCACCGCAGTGGCTCAGCGGGTCAGTGCCCAGGTGCCACCATTCTGTCGCTGGCGGGGCGGTACGGGGCCATCGTCCTGGGTGAAGACAAAGCGGCCGCCGTTGCCAGTCAGGCAGGTGAGCAGCAGTCGATAGCGTGCGACGCCACCCTCAAATGCTTCGGTGAACCTGATTTCGCCCACGTGGGGAGCGAGCCGCGAGTAGCTGTAGGTCCCGGCGAACCGCTGGCTGGTGCCGAGCGGAGCCAGGCTGTAGGTGGTGTGCTGGAACTCCAGCTGCACCAGGCGTCCGGCATGAGGGTTGCCGGGCTGGTACAGCGGATCGCTCTGGTTGGTCATCTGGCGCCCGTGCAGGCTGGTCGGGAGCTGGCAGTCCGCAGCAGCGAGGGCAGGGGCGAGCAGGCAGGCGAGCACGAAAGCAGCGCGCACGATCATGATGGATCTCCCAGCGTGGTCGGGTGTTTATTGACACGCACACGCGTTGCCGGGGTCCATACGGAAATCTTCAAGCCGCGGCAGATGATGGCAGACACAGAAACGCCCGGGCGTCAGTGGCAGCCTCTCGTCCTCAGCTGCTCAGTTCGGTCTGTTCGCGTTCGATGCCGTACTTGCGCAGTTTCTCCACCAGCGTGGTGCGGCGAAGACCCAGCAGCTGGGCGGCATGGGCGACCACACCCTGTGTGCGGTCCAGTGCCTCATGGATCAGCTTCAGTTCGATGTTGGCCATGTGGTGGCGCAGGTCCAGACCGTCGTCGGGCAGCGTGGTGTTCGATGCATCGGCGCCTGCGGGCGGCGCATGGAACGAGAAACTGCGCAGGTCCAGACGCTCCTCTCCGGCCGCTTCGCTGGCAACGGCTGGCAGGACGGTGGCGGCCGGTCGTGCCGGCGCCAGTGGTACATCGGGCCGGTAGCGGGCCGGAAGGTCCTGTACCCTCACCAGGCCGGCCGGATGCAGCACAGCCAGGCGCTCGACGAGATTGGTCAGTTCGCGCACATTTCCGGGCCACGGGTAGGCGGCCAATGCCTGCAGCGCTTCCGGCGCAAAGCGGACTTCGCCGCGACCGGTACGCCCGAGCTGGGCGGCAATGGTCTGCACCAGCGAGGGCAGATCCTCTGCCCGCTCGCGAAGCGCTGGCACCTCGATGGGGAACACATTGAGGCGGTAGAAAAGGTCCTCGCGGAACTTGCCATCGGCAATGCGGCTTTCCAGGTCACGGTGCGTGGCAGCGATGACGCGCACGTTGCAGCGGATGGTCTGGTTGCCACCAACACGTTCAAAACTGCGCTCCTGCAGCACGCGCAGCAGTTTGACCTGCATCGGCAGACTCATGTCGCCGATCTCGTCGAGCAGCAGGGTACCGCCTTCGGCCATTTCGAAACGGCCCTTGCGCGCGGTCAGCGCGCCGGTGAACGCACCCTTTTCGTGACCGAACAGCTCGCTTTCCAGCAGGTCGGCCGGGATCGCGCCGCAGTTGATGGCCACGAACGGACCATCGCGGCGCGGTGAGCGCTGGTGGATGCTGCGCGACACCACTTCCTTGCCGGTGCCCGATTCGCCGAGTACCAGCACGGTGGTATCAAAGGCCGCGACCTGTTCGATCATGTTGCGCAGGGCGCTCACCGCCGGGCCATCGCCGGTCGGGCCCTGTTCCTGGTTTGAACCGGCCTGGTGTTCGGCATCCAATCGTTTCAGGCTGGCGCGGCGCAGAAGGGCTTCCATCTGCGCATGACGCAACGGCGCTTCCAGGGGCCACACATTGGCTTCGTGCAGACCGTGCTGCTGGGCAAAGGCCGCCGTATCGCCGTCGATGAGCATGACCGGTGGCGGCAGGCTGCTCTGGCCGATCCACTGATAGAGCGCCGCACGATGCTCGCTGTCCTCCAGCGTACCGATGATCACCGCCATCCAGTCGTTCTGGCGGTTTCGTGCAGCGGAGAAATCGGCCGCGTCGGCAATCCAGCGCGGATTGAAGTCCATGAACTCAAGCAGGGCAACGGTGCGCTCGGCGCGTACGGCGTCGTTGTCCAGCACCAGGATGCGCGACTCGCTCATTGTGCCGGTTCCTTCAGGCCTTCCAGGATCGGCATGACCTCCTGGATATAGGACAGTTTGCTCACGAAGTTGTCGGCGCCGGCGCGCAGCGCATGTTCGCGGTGCTCGCTGTCGTCGAAGTGGCTGGCAATGACGATGTAGGGGGCATCGTCCTGCGACTTGATCAGCCGCGTGGCCTGCAGCCCGCCCATCTCGGGCATGGCCAGGTCCATCAGCACCACATCGGGTCGCAACGTCTCGGAACGCTCGATGGCTTCCAGTCCATTGCCAGCGCTGCCAATCACATCAAGCCAGTCGACCTTGCGGAAGTGGCGCATGGCGGCATTGATGAAACCCTCATGGTCATCGACCAGCAGGACGGTAAGCTTGTTCATGCGCTTTGTTCCTCAGCCCGCATGGGCCATCAGCGGTTGCCTGGCGACCTGGCGGCGACGCTCGCGCGCAGGGGCGATATCCAGTTGTTCGCGGTATTTTGCGACGGTTCGACGGGCGATGTTGACGCCCTGGCGCGAAAGCAGGCCGGCGATGGCTTCATCGGCCAGAGGGCGGTCGGCCGGTTCGGACTCGATCAGTCGGCGTACCATGGCCTTGACCGCCTGCCCGGAGACGCTGGCACCCTCCAGACGTACGGCGAAGAAATGCTTCAACTCGAAGGTGCCGCGTGGCGTCTGCAGGTACTTGCCGGTGGTGATGCGCGAAATCGTCGACTCGTGCATGCCGATTTCGTCGGCCACCTCCTTCAGTGTCAGCGGCGCCATCGCCTCCTCGCCACGGGTCAGGAAGGCGCCCTGGCGCTCGACGATCACCCGCGCAGTGCGTAGCAGGGTGTCGTGACGCATCGAAAGGCCGCGGCTGAGCCAGCGCGCCTGGGCGAGCATGTCCTGCATCGCAGGATTGCTGTTGCCGGCCTCGGTCACCGCCTGTTCGTACTGACGATTGATGCTGATGCGGCGGCAGCTGGAGGGGTTGAGCGCGACGCGCCACTGGCCATCGGCGTGCCAGGCCAGCACGTCCGGCACCACCGAGGCATCAACCGTGGGCTGCAGGCTGTCGCCGGGGCGCGGCTGCAGCGAGAGGATCAGGCGCACCGCTTCGATCACATCCGCTGTTTCAGCGTCATGCTGGCGAGCCAGCGCCGGATAGTCATGCGCGGCCAGCGCGTGCAGGTCAGCGGCGAGAATCTGCGAAGCCAGATGGCGTGCAGGCACGGTGCCGGGAAGTTCGTGCAGCTGCGCGCGCAGGCATTCGCCCAGGTCGACTGCTGCCAGCCCCGCGGGTTCGCCATGCAGCAGGCGCTGGCGAACCGCCTCGACCTCGTGGGCCGGCACATCGCAGTGGGCGCTGGCCAGCAGGGTCAGCTGATCAAGCGGCGCATCCAGGTAGCCGGCCTCGTCGCAGTGTTCCAGCCAGAACGCAGCCACGGTCAGCTCGCGAGGTGCCAGTTCCAGCGCCAGACGCTGCAGCACACGCAGCTGAGGGTCGCTGGACTCGCCGCTGGCCACACGGGCCATACGATCATCGTCGCCATCCTGCCAGCTGGCACCGGGCACGTCCCAGATGGAGCTTTCGGGTAGTTCATCGAAGGCAGCGGCATCGAGTGCCGGATCCTGGACAGGCGGGGCGTCCACCACTGACAGGTCGGCATCTTCAGCCTCCAGCAGCGGGTTGGAGTCCAGCGCCTGCTGGATTTCCTGCTCAAGCTGCAGTCCGGTGAGCTGCAGCAGACGGATCGACTGCAGCAGCTGCGGAGTGAGGTGCAACTGTTGCCCGAGCTGGGCGTTGAGTGTGGTCTTCATCGTGAGATTCCTGGCGCCGTGTCCCCAGCGCGCTGTGGAACACATCTTGCTTCGCATCCGCCCATCAGACCATAGGGGCGCGCCTTAGGCTGCTGGTCGAATCCCCGACGCCATGTAGGGGATTCCCTGACTGTAATGCGGGAAATTGGCGTCCGACCGTCGAAAATGGCGCCATAGGGCGTGCCGCGCTCTAGTCATTGGCACCAGGTGCGCCGGAAAACCGGCGTCCCAGGTGCGGCTCAGCCCAGCTCGTTCTGGTGGCGCGCGGCCAGCAGCACCAGGTCGTTGGCACGCCGGCAGCCCAGCGACTCCATCATGCGGGCGCGGTGGGTTTCGACCGTTTTGACGCTGATACCCAGATCGGCAGCCATTTCCTTGTTGCTCTGCCCGGTGCCGATACGGCGCAGGATCTCGCGCTGGCGGGGTGACAGCGCGGCGACCCCGACCGGTTTTTCCCTGGTCAGCAAGGGTGCCAGCATCTTGGCCGAGATCTGCGGGCTCAGGAACACCTGACCGGCGTGGGCTGCCCGCAGCGCCAGTTCCAGCTCGGCCGGCGCCGCATCCTTGACCACAAAGCCCGAAGCTCCGCGGTCCAGGGCGTCGCGCACGTGAGCGGCGTCGTCGTACATGGTCATCATCACCACGCGCGTGCCCGGCGCGCGCGCGCGGATGTCGGTGAGCGCTTCGAGCCCGGTCCTCCCGGGCAGCGAAAGGTCCATCAGCACGACATCGGGTGCATGCTGCAGGGCCAACTGCAGGGCCTGTTCGGCGTTGCTGGCTTCAGCCACGAGCTGGACGTCGGCAAAGCCCTGCAGCAGCCGACCAAGGCCGGCCCGGACCAGCGTATGGTCATCGACGATCAGAACGCGCACAGGCTCGGGGGATAGTCACAAGGGCCCCAACCTTAGCCGAGCCGGCCCGACTAGCCAAGAGCGACAGGTCACGGTTCGACGCGCGCGGCCTGGCTCAGCGCTGCCGGCGTGCGTCTGCGATCTGTCGGCGGTGCACGCGGAACAGGTGACGTTCCATCGCCATCTCCAGACCTTCGCCCAGCTCCTCGAAGCGCAGCCAGAGGTAATGCCCGCCAGCGCCGTTGGCGGCCTCAGCGAGCACGACCACCGGCAGGTCGGCATGGTCGGGCAGCCAGTCACTGGGCTGCAGGCGGGCTACCCCCGCGGTACCCGCAACGGCGCCGCTGCGGGGGCCCAGCTCCAGACGGATGCCACGCCGTGACCAGCGCAGCGGTCGCAGCGGCAGTGGGTCATCCTGCTGACGCAGCAGGCGCCCCAGCAGCATCAGGGTCAGATCAAGCTTGGCATCCAGCCGCTGCAGCGCAAGGCTCGACTCGCCGCGTTCGTCATGCTCGTCGCTGCGGCCTTCCTCGACCAGCGCGATGGTACGCAGCAACTGCTCGGCGGCGCTGCCGCGGGTCACGCTGCTGCCGCGGATGAAGGCGGCAGGCAGGGCCAGATCACAACTCAGCGTTTCGTCGAACAGCTCAGCTTCGGCCGGGTGATGGATGAGCGGGGCGGCGGGATCGTTCATGCCAGCGATTCCGCGGTCAGGTAGGCGTGGGCGGCACGCAGGGACTGATGACCAATCTGGATGTGGGCCCGCGCGGCATCGCGAAGGCTTCCCATGCGCTGCAGCAGTGCCTGCTGGGCCTGCACCAGATCGCGTACACGCGCCAGCTGCTGGGCGTCCAGGCCATGCAGGTCCAGCGCGGACAGGCTCGCGTCGTGCGCGTCCAGCACGGCACTCGCCTGTGGGTAGTCGTCCCGGTCGAGCGCGCCGGCGAATGCCTGCAGCTGGGCTTCAAGCAGGGGCAGGGCGCATGCGGCCGGCGACGGGCCGTTCACGGCGCGACAGCCGGTTGACGCTGGTGGTGGGGAATCGCGTTCCACGCTCCCTCGATCTCGCCGAGCAGCTCCAGGCATTCCTGCAGGGGCGCTGGATCGTTGTGCAGGTTGGCTTCGGTCAACCGCTGCATCACGTAGTCGTACAGCGAGGAAAGGTTGGCCGCGATCTCGCCGCCCGCTTCGTGGTCGAGCGAGCCGTTGAGATGGCCAATGATCGCGCAGACCTCGCCAATCGCCTTGCCCTTGCGGGCCTGGTCGCCGCGCTCGAGCAGCGCCAGCGACAGGCGGACGCGCTCGAGCGCACCGGCCAGCAGCAGGGCGACCAGCTTGTGTGGGTCGGCGTCGGTGACGGCGCTCTGCACGCCCACCTTGCGGTATTGATCGGCGTACTGACGGCTGGAACCGTACATGCAGGTGTCTCCTTGGTGCAGTGCCGTGGCGCCGATGACGCTGGTGCGTCCGGCAGGGCAGCTGCGGTGTCTACTGCTTTCCATATCGGCGCGCCAGGACCCTACTTGAGGGTATGTGGCGCCCGTCGTCACTTGGCCAGCTGCGCGAGCTGGTTGGACAGCGAACTGCTGACCTGGCTCATCTTGCCCATCAGCGAGTCCAGCGCGAGGAACTGCTTCTTGTAGCGTTCGGCAACCCCTTCCATGCGCGTGTTCAAGGCGTCGCGCCGCTTTTCGATGTCCTTGAGCGTGGTGTTGATGCTCTTGGTGCGGGAGACGAAGGCGCCCTCCTTGCCGCTGGTAGTGCTGACATAGCCGTCCACCACGCTCCATAGCTTGGTCGCCGCGCCGTTGTCGCCGGTGATCGCCTGGCGGATCGCGTCGGGCTGGCTGGCGATGGCAGCATCGAACTTGGCGGTATCCAGGGTCAGGCTGCCGTCGGCGTTGGGGTAGCCGCGGGTGGTCAGGCCGAGCGTCTTGGCATCCAGCCCCGCTGCGGCCAGGTCCTTCAGCACGCTGCCCATCAGCCCGCGCAACTGGCTCGACGCTCCGCGCATCTGCGCATCGCCGGTCAGCGAGGACGGGCTCTCGCTCTCGGCGTCGTACTTGGTCGCGTTGCTGATCGCGGCCAGCGCGCCGTTGTAGGCGGTGACGAAATCGTTCATCACCTTGCGCGCGGCCGCCACATCGGTGGCGATGGTGACCTTGGATTCGCCTGTCTTGGTCAGGTTCAACGTCAAGCCCGGCACTACGTCGGTGACCTTGTTCTCCGGATGGCTGACCGCCACGCCGTCGATGGTCAGTTTTGCATCGGCCGCCGTAGTGTTGCGGATCATCGAACCGGCCAGGCTCTGGAGCGCTGGATCACCGTCCTTGAAGGTCAGTGCGATGGCGTTTGCGGCGCCGGTCTTCTCCTGCGACACCGATAGATACTGCGTGTCACCGGAGGTGATCAGGGTGGCCTGCACGCCGTTGGCGCGGCCAGCCTTCTCGATCTTGGTGCGGATCGAAGACAGGGTGTCGCCCTTTTCGACCTCGATCGACAGATCTTTGGCTTTGTCGGTGCCGGCACCGACGGTCAGCGTCAGGGTTCCGGCGTCGAAGGTCTTGGTCTTGCTGATGGCAGTGCCGGCAATCCACTTGTCTGCGGCAGCCAGAGACTCCACCACGATGTTGTGCGTGCCGTTGGCCGCGACATTGCTTGCGCTGGCGGTGAGAATGTCATCGGTGCCGCCTTTGATCACGCTCACGGTACGGGTGTCAAAAGCCGTGGCTGCCTTGAGCGCGGTCAGCGAGGTCTTCAGCGTGTCGAACGCCGACTTCACCGTGCCAACCGCCGAGAGCTGCATCTTTGCCTTGGACTGCTGCAGGTTCAGTGCATTGTCCGCCGGTTTGCGGTCAGCGGCGACCAGCTGGCTGACCATCCCGGAAATATCCAGGCCCGAGCCGATGCCACCGTATCCAAAGTCAGCCACGTCATTCTCCTTGTTGCCCGGCCACGCCCTGGGGCTGCACGGGTCTGCGTCAACGAAAGTAGCGGCCGCAGCCGCCTGGTCTTTAATGCAGTGCTGTCATGCATGTGGCGTGCCAGCGCAGCGGCGAGGCGTCGAACCACCGGTTCTGGCACGGCACTTGCAGTGACTTCAGGGCGGGGAGACGAACACCAGCCGCGGAAAAAAAGAACCCTCCCCCGAAGCAGGGGAGGGGTCAGGTACTGATAATCGGGGGGAGACGAAGCCGCCCGTTGGTTCAGCCAAGAGGTACAACGTTGACAAGCAGGTGCCGCAGGGGCGGGCGATGCCAGGCCTTGCCAGGGGTGAAGCACCCTGGGCGGAGCATGGCCCGGACCTGAAGTACGGGAGGTTCGGGTCAACGAGGTGCCGGTTCGTTGCCGGCGACCTGGCCGCCTGCGGCTGCGGGCGGCCAGGGTGTTTCATTGTGATCAGCGCAGCAGGCTGAGCACGTTCTGCGGCACCTGGTTGGCCTGGGCCAGCATGGCCGTACCGGCCTGCTGCAGGATCTGGGTGCGGGTCAGCTCGGCCGTTTCCTTGGCGAAGTCGGTGTCCTTGATGCGGCTGCGCGAAGCCGACAGGTTTTCCGACGAGGTCTGCAGGTTGGCCACCACCGAGGTGAAGCGGTTCTGCACGGCGCCGAGGTCGGCACGGGTGCTGTTGATCGAGTCCAATGCCTTGTCGACGATCTGCAGGGCCTGCTGCGCATTGCCGTAGCTGGTGACCTTCAGGTCAGCCGCGTGCTTTGCGTCGGTTGCCACCAAGGCATCAGCGTCGGCCAGAGTGACCCCGGTAGCGGTGATCTGATCACCAACTTTGCCCTCTTTCCACGAGCTCAAGGTAACCTTGCCGTCCTTGTCCACGTCGGCTGCTACGCCCAGTTCAGCGGTTTTTTCGTTGATGGCAGCCGCAATAGCATTGCCCTGTGCCACCACACTGGCAGCTTCGGCATCGTCCTCGTCACCGGCGCTGCCACCTTCATAGGCGACACCGGTGAAGGACACCGTCTTGCCGTTGGCGGTGATGGAGAAGTCGGCCACTGTGCCAGCACCGAACGTGAACGTACCGCTGCCGGCCGGCGTTTCGGTAACGGTTGCTGCTGCAGCCGTGGTGGTTGCGCTGGCAAACAGGCTGCTGCCCAGCGAGTCGGCCTTGGCATTGGTGATCTTGTCGATCGCAATGGCCTGGCCGGCGTTGGCACCGACCTGGAACAGCTGGCTGGAGAATGAGCCGTCCAGCAGCTTGGTGCCGTTGAACTCGCTCTGCTTGGCAACGCGGTCGATTTCACTGACCAGCTGGTCAACTTCCGACTGCAGGGCCAGACGGTCGCTGGAGGAGTTGGTGGCGTTGGAAGCCTGCACCGCCAGCTCACGGATGCGCTGCAGGTTGTTGCCGATCTCGGTCAGCGAGCCTTCGGCAACCTGGGCCAGCGAGATGCCGTCGTTGGCATTGCGGATGGCCACGTCGGTACCGCGGATCTGGGTGCCGAAGCGCTCGGAGATCGCCAGACCTGCCGCATCGTCCTTGGCACTGTTGATGCGCAGGCCCGAGGACAGACGCTGGATGGTGGTAGCCAGCGAGGCGCCACTGGAGCTCAGGTTGCGCTGAGCGTTCAGGGACATCGTGTTGGTGTTGATGACTTGTGCCATTACGGTATTCCTTGGCAGATGAGAGGTTCAGTTGCCGCCGGTGCGCGAGGCGCCGGCGGCGATCACACCGGTATGATCAGCGCAGCAGGCTGAGCACGTTCTGCGGCACCTGGTTGGCCTGGGCCAGCATGGCCGTACCGGCCTGCTGCAGGATCTGGGTGCGGGTCAGTTCGGCCGTTTCCTTGGCGAAGTCGGTGTCCTTGATGCGGCTGCGCGAGGCCGACAGGTTTTCCGTCGAGGTCTGCAGGTTGGCCACCACCGAGGTGAAGCGGTTCTGCACGGCGCCCAGGTCGGCACGGGTGCTGTTGATCGACTGCAGCGCGTTGTCGACAATTTCCAGTGCTTTCTGCGCACCGGCGACGTCGGTGATCTTGACGTCCTTCAGGGTCGAGGCGGTGGTGCCAGCCGCGATCTGGGTGGTGGCGGTGACGCCGCCGGTGCCAGCGGTGACGGCCAGTGCCGTGATGTCCGCCGCGCTGAGGTCGGCTTTGACCGAGGTCAGGGTGATCGAGCCGGCAGTGAATACCGGCGGGCTGGCGCCGTCGTTGGTCTGCTGCGCGTAGACGCCGGTTTCGCCCATCTTGGCGTTGATCGCCGCAATGGTGGCATTGGTAGCGTTGGCCACCGTGCCTGCGTCATCGGCGCCCTGCTCATATTTCACCGTGCCCAGATCGACGGTGCCGATCTTCATGCCGGTGATCTCACCGGAGGTCAGCGCGGTGGCGGCACCCATGGTCAGAACGCCGTTCGCCGCGAAGGTCGAGGTGCCGATCGACTCGGCCTGGGCATTGGTGATCTTGTCGATCGCAATGGCCTGGCCGGCGTTGGCGCCGACCTGGAACAGCTGGCTGGAGAACGAGCCGTCCAGCAGCTTGGTGCCGTTGAATTCGCTCTGCTTGGCGACGCGGTCGATTTCGCTGACCAGCTGGTCGACTTCCGACTGCAGTGCCAGACGATCGCTGGAGGAGTTGGTGGCGTTGGCCGACTGCACCGACAGCTCACGGATACGCTGCAGGTTGTTGCCGATCTCGGTCAGCGAACCTTCGGCGACCTGGGCCAGCGAGATGCCGTCGTTGGCATTGCGGATGGCCACATCGGTGCCGCGGATCTGGGTGCCGAAGCGCTCGGAGATCGCCAGGCCCGCCGCGTCGTCCTTGGCGCTGTTGATGCGCAGGCCCGAGGACAGGCGCTGGATGGTGGTAGCCAGAGAGGCGCCACTGGAGCTCAGGTTGCGCTGAGCATTCAGTGACATCGTGTTGGTGTTGATGACTTGTGCCATGAGGAGAGGTCCTTGAGCAGTTGCACGTGAGTGAAGTCAGTCACCCCCGACGTGCCCCGGGGGCGCCTCGATGTCAGCGCTGCAACAGGCTGAGCACGTTCTGGGGTACCTGGTTGGCCTGGGCCAGCATGGCGGTGCCGGCCTGCTGCAGGATCTGGGTGCGGGTCAGTTCGGCCGTTTCCTTGGCGAAGTCGGTATCGCGGATGCGGCTGCGCGAGGCCGACAGGTTTTCCGAGGACGTCTGCAGGTTGGCCACTACCGAGGTGAAACGGTTCTGGATGGCGCCGAGGTCGGCGCGCACGCTGTTGACCGATTCGAGCGCCTTGTCGACGATTTCCAGTGCCTGCTGCGCACCCTCATAGCTGGTGATGTCCAGGCTGGAGACGTGCCTGGCGTCGGCATCGGCGGCGGCGGCGGTCGGTGCGGCAGCCGTGGAGTTGGCGTGGCCCAGGTTGGCGGCGCCGTTGACGTACAGATCCTGGTCGGCCTTGACCGGCACCAGCTGCAGGGCCGGCTCGCCACCGGCCAGGGTGATGGCCTTGGCGTACACGCCGGTCTCGCTGAGCTTGCTGTTGATGGCGGCGGCCGCACCGGAGACAAAGGCTTCGGCGTCGTCGGCAGCCGGAATGGTGCCGATGGCCACGCCATTGATCGAGACGCCCGACAGTTCGGTGAAGACGGTCACCGCGGTGCCATCGGTGGCGTCAGCAAACCGCGTGGTGCCCAGCGCGTCGGCGCGGGCATCGACCACGCTGTTGATCGAGATCGACTGGCCGGCATTGGCGCCCACCTGGAACAGCTGGCTGGTGAAGCTGCCATCGAGCAGCTTGGTGCCGTTGAAGTCGCTCTGCTTGGCGACGCGGTCCACTTCGCTCATCAGCTGCGAGACTTCGGCCTGCAGGGCCTCGCGGTCGCTCTTGGAGTTGGTGGCGTTGGACGCCTGCACGGCCAGTTCGCGGATGCGCTGCAGGTTGTTGCCGACTTCGCTGAGCGAACCTTCGGCGACCTGGGCCAGCGAGATGCCGTCGTTGGCGTTGCGGATGGCCACATCCAGGCCGCGGATCTGCGTGCTGAAGCGTTCGCTGATGGCCAGGCCGGCGGCGTCGTCCTTCGCGCTGTTAATGCGCAGGCCGGACGACAGGCGCTGGATGGTGGTGGCCAGTGAAGCCCCGGAGGTGCTCAGGTTGCGCTGAGCGTTCAGGGACATCGTGTTGGTGTTGATTACCTGTGCCATGGGGTCGTCTCCTCTTATGTGGAACCCGTTGGTGAAAGCGAAGTGCCGCCGTTTGATTTATGTGTTGGTCGTGCACTTCGCCGTGCCAAATGAATAACGGCGACCCCCAGACAACCTTTAGCCGGAATTCGGTTTTCACGAAAATCCTTTGTTTTCATGGGCCTGGAAGCGGTTTTCGGGCCGGGGCGCGGTAGCGGCCGACGTGCAGCGTTCTTTAGCGGAATCGTTGACATCCGTGCCTGATTGCATTGCGTGATGCCTGCGTTGGGAGACGATCGTTGGTCGTCACGCCTCTGCTCCTTCTGGGCCGCACCACGCCAGCGGACCCCCAACTGCGCAAAACAGAAAGGCCGCGATGCGTGGCATCGCGGCCTTCGGGCCTGCTGCAGGGTGTGGGGGAGGGCGGTCAGCCCAGACGCTGGAACAACGACATCTGCTGCATCTGGGTGAAGATGGTCTGCGCCGCCTGCAGCGCGGTCTGCTCCAGCTGGTACTGGCTCAATGCATCGGCGTAGTCCAGGTCGCGCATGCCCGACAGGGTGGTCTTGAGCGTGACCGCGTTGGACTCACGCATGTCTGCCGCGTTGTCGACCGCCTTGAGCTGCGCGCCACCTGCGGCGCGGCCGTCAATCATCCGCTCCGAGGCCCGGGCCACATCACGCAGTGCGCTCTGCAGCTTGTTCTGCTGGGCAGCGAGCAGGGCAGGGGTGCCCACGTCACTATTGAGCGCGTCGATGAGCCCATCCATCGTGGCAAAGATGTCCCGGCTGCCGGCAGCGTTCACGTCGAAGCGGTCACCGACGGCAGGCTCGCCATCGATCTGCAGGCGAACGCCGTTCACCACGATCTCGTCACCCGCCTTGAGCGTGCCGGTGGCGGTCACCGTGCCATTGGCATCGACCACCTCGTAGGCGTCGCTGGCGGTGAACCGCACGCTGAAGCTCTGGCCGTTCCAGTCGCCGGTGCCGTCGCGGGTGACATTGGTCAGCACGGCCTTGCCGGTATTGGTGGCAGCAGGGCCGCCATCCACGCTGCCGTCGCCGGTGGGAATACGCAGGAAGATCTCGCTGCCCGGCAGTGCGTCCTTGGCGTAGGTATCAGGGCCGATCAGCACCTGGCGCTGGGTCTGGTCACCGCTGTAGACAATGCTGCCACCGACCTGGCTGAACGGCGGATCGGCGTCCTGCGTGCCACCAAAGAGGTAGCGTCCGGTGCCGTCGGTGCTGTTGGCCAGCGAGAGCAGTCCATCGCGGATCTGCTCGATCTCGGTGACCAGCGACTTCTTGTCGGCCTCGCCCAGCGCAGGGTTGCTGGCCTGGATGGTCAGCTCGCTTACCCGGCCCATCAGATCGTTGATCTGGGCCAGGGTGTTTTCCTGCAGGCCAAGGCGGTTCTGCAGGCTACCCGCGTTGAGCTTCATCTGGTCCAGCGCCGCCAGGGTGCGGTCCAGGCTGACAGCGGTGCCCGAGGCCACCGGATCGTCCTTGGCGCTGACCAGCCGGCTGCCAGTGGCGATCTGACGCTCAAGGTGGCTGAGCTTGGCCTGCTTGTTCATCATCAACCAGACCGACTGGTTGAACATCATATTGGTGGAGATGCGGTCATTCATCGGCCGACGGCTCCCAGAATGGTCTGAAACATGGTGTCTGCGGTGGAGATCAACTGTGATGCCGCCTGGTAGGCCTGTTGCAGCCGGAGCATGTCGGCCGCTTCTTCATCCAGGTTGACGCCGGAAATCGAATCCCGGCGGGCCTGTGCCTGGTCGGTGATGACCTGCTGGGCACTGAGCGAGTATTCCGCCGCACGGGCGGCCGCGCCGACCTGTGTGGTCAGTCCGCCGAGCGCGCCGTTGAGGGTGATGGTGCCAGCGTTGAAGACCTTGGCGTTCTCGACCTGGTTCATCGCCAGCGCGTTGCTGTTGTCCGACGAGCCCACCGGGGTGGGAGTGATGCTGAAGCTGTCACCCGCCTTTGGCGCGCCGTCGAGCACCACGCTCCAGCCATTGGCGCTGATGGTCTGGCCGGGGGTGTAGGTGAACGGACCGGCACCATCAATGGTGTAGGTGGACGCATCGGTGAACAGGATGCTGGCAGCATTGCGCAGCGCCGGATCGGCCGCGTCGGTGACGCTGACGTTGCCGAGCTTGCCCGTCCCGGTATTGCTCAGGGTTGCACTTGCCTTGACCGGTGCCGCAGCGGCAATACGGGACGTATCCGAGATGGCCACCGTGATGCCGCCGGCCACACCGGCGGTGGGCTGCAGCAGGAAGCGGTCGCCGGCATCGGGCGTGCCGCCCGTCACCACTTTCACACCGTTGAGCAGCAGCGGATCGTCTGCGGTACCGGTGCCGGTCAGAGGCACGTTGGCACCTGTATCGGCCCGGTTTGCCACCCAGTTGCTGCCATCGAAGCTGAGCACGATATTGTGGCCATCCAGCTTGGCCAGGTCGCCGAAGCTGGCATTCACGCTGCCGGTACCGGTGTTCTTCGCATGCGTGGTCACCCGCGGGCTGCCGATGTCGAAGAAGTCCGCGCCCATCTGCCCATACAGGTCGACACCCTGGCGGTGTACCTCGTTGAAACTGCTGGCCAGGCCGATGGCCAGCTTGCCCAGTTCCGCCTGCGCCGGGTCCAGTACGGTACTGCGGAACTCCAGCAGCCCGCCGATCTGACCGCCCAGCGCCTTCGGGTCCAGGGTGATCTTCAGCCCCTGCGTCTCCAGCGCCATCTGCAGGCGCTCGGGCTGGAACGCGTCGACCACCGTGGTGACCTTGCTGGCGGTTGTACCCACCACCAACGGATGGCCGCCGGCAGTGTAGACATTGAGCAGGCCGCCATCCTGGATCACCGCTGTCCCGCCGGTGTAGCCGACCAGGTTGGCGATCAGCTGATCACGGCGGTCCAGCAGATCCGGCGCAGCGGTGTCGACATTCCCGCCGATGACACCATTGAGCTGGGCGATCTCCGCCGCGAGCCGGTTGACTTCGGTGGCACCGGCCAGCAGCCCGTTGTTGACCTCCTGGCTGAGATTGTTGAGGTTGCTGTTGAGCTGCGAGAACCGGTTGGCCAACGTACCGCCGCTGTCGAGCATGTTCTGCCGGTTGGTACTGGCCGAGGCATTGGACGACAGCCCGCTGACCGAGTCGAAGAAGTTCGACCAGACACCGGCCACGTTGGTGGCCGTGTCGGAGAACAGCGCATCGACGCGATCGGCCATGCTCGACAACTGCTTCAGGCGCGCCAGCTCACCGCTGCCGTCGAGCAGGCGCGAGATCGCCAGTTGGTCGGCCACGCGGCGGATGTCGGTGATCCGGCTGCCGTTGCCCATCGTGCCGTAGCCGAGGTTCTGGGGGTCTGCGGTGGCGAAGTCGACCTTCTGCCGGCTGTAGCCGGGTGTGTTGATGTTGGCGACGTTATGGCTGGTGGTGGCCAGGGCGCGCTGGAAGGCGAGCAGGGCGCTGGTACCGGTGGAAAGTACGCTGGGCATGGGAATCCTTAACGACGGGTGGTGCCCAGCGCGGCCACCTGGGTCGCGCTGGCAAAGGTCTGGCCGGCGCTGCCGCCGGCATGGTTGATCGCCGCAAGGGCGCGACCGATGGTGCGGCCGCCCGCGATGGACGCGATCTTGGCGGCGTAGGTGGGGTCGGTGGCATAGCCGGCCTGCTGCAGACCACGGGCGAAGCCGATCACATTGGTGCCTGCCTGCAGGGCGCGCTGGTAGCGCGGGTTGTTCTTCAGCAGCCGTACGTAATCGGCAAAGCTCTCGGCAGGCGAACCGTAGCTGCGGAACGCAGCAGTCTCATAGCGCCGCACACCGCCGATGACTTCATGGGTACCCACCGTGGCGCGGTCACCCTTCCAGCCGGTGGCCTTGATGCCGAACAGGTTGTGCGAGATGCGGCCATCATCATGCTTGATCTGACGCTTGCCCCAGCCGGTTTCCAACGCGGCCTGTGCAACCAGCGCGCGCGGATCCACCCCCAGCTCCTTCGCTGCACCTTGGGCATGTGGCCAGATGCTGGCGACAAACCCCTCGGGCGTGTGCGCGCCAAGCTGGGCCACGGCCTGGTGGCTGGCCATGGCGTCGCGGGCGCTCGGGATGCTGCCGCGGTTGCTGGCTGTGGCCTGCCACTGGTCGCTGCTCGCAGCCCAGTCAGCATTGTCTGCGTCGGTCTGCAGTGGAGCGGCGTACGGGTCGTCCATGCCGATGGCCTGGTGCAGGCTGCTGCTGTCGCGCCCGGCAATCAGGTCCAGGGTCTGCTCCATGCCGACCTGCATCGGGTCCTGCAGACGCTGTACGGCGTGCTGGTTGCCCTGTGCCATCTGCTTCAGGACCTGCACGGCCTGGGCACGGTCTTCCAGCGGCAGCGCCGCAGCCAGCTCGGCCGGCGCGTTGAGCTGATAGGCACGACTGGCCTTGGCCGGGTCAATCTGCGTGTCCAGTGCCGGGGCCTGCCCCTGCTGCCCGCTGAGCTGGCGAGCGATCACGCTGGACAGCCCCAATCCACGGCCACGGGTCATGGCTTCGGCGATCTTGTTGTCGTACATCTCGCGGAACAAGGTGTTTTCGCCGGGGAACAGCGAATCGCCGAAGCTGGCCTCGCGCATGCTCTTGATCAGCATCTGCGCGAACTGGCCTTCGAGCTGGCGCGAAACCTTGTCGATCTGTGCCGGGTCCTGGGTACGGCCCGGATTGAGATCGAGGGCGGGGGTGATGCGCACGTCAGATCACCTCGAGCTCGGCGCTCAGCGCACCGGCCTGCTTGAGTGCCTCCAGAATCGCAATCAGATCACCCGGCGCTGCGCCGACGGCGTTGACCGCGTGCACGATCTCATCCAGCGAGGTACCGCCGTTGAACTTGAACATGCGGCTGCCGTCGTTGGTCGCGGTCACCGTCGAGGTGGGCGCGGCGACGGTCTGTCCACCCGCAAAGGCGTTGGGCTGGCTCACCGCCACGCCTTCCTGGATGGTCACGGTCAGTGAGCCATGGGCGATCGCGGCCGGTCCGACCTTGACCTGCTGGCCAATGACCACGGTTCCGGTACGCGAGTTCACCACCACCTTGGCAGGCGCACTGCCAGGCGTCAGCTCCAGATTCTCGATGCGCGCCAGCAGGCCGATACGTGCACCGGGCTCGGTCGGCGCCTGCACGGCGACGGTCACGCCGTCGACAGCGCGGGCGACGCCAGGGCCGAACGCATTGTCCAGCGCGGCCACCATGCGCGAGACGGTAGTGAAGTCGTTGGTGTGCAGGTTCAGGGTGATCTCGCCGGTGGCGCCGAACACATCTGGCAGGGCACGCTCAACGGTAGCGCCGTTGGGAATGCGGCCCACGCTGGGAATATTGACCGACACGCGCGAGCCGTCGCGGCCCTGTGCGCCGAAGCCGCCCACCACCAGGTTGCCCTGGGCGATCGCGTAGACCTGGCCGTCAGCGCCCTTCAGCGGGGCCATCAGCAGCGAACCGCCGCGCAGCGACACCGCGTTGCCGATTGAGGACACGGTCACGTCGATGGGCTGGCCCGGCTTGGCGAACGGTGGCAGTTCGGCGTGGATGGCCACGGCGGCGACATTCTTGAGCTGCGGGTTGACCCCGGCCGGCACGTTGACGCCCAGTTCGCCAAGCAGGTTCTTCAGGCTCTGCACGGTGAACGGCGCCTGGCTGGTACGGTCGCCACTGTTGTCCAGGCCGACCACCAGACCGTAGCCGACCAGCGCGTTGCCGCGCACGCCGCCGACCTGGGCCAGGTCCTTGATGCGTTCGGCGCTGGCGGGCGCGATGACCGCCAGCCAGGCCAGCGCGCTCAGCAGCAGGATGCGGGTGAGGGAGATTCGGGTCATGGCGGCAGGCTCAGAACGGGGTCAGGGCAGAGTTGAAGAAGCGGCTCAGCCAGCCCATGGCGTTGGACTGCGCCACCGGGCCGCGGCCGCCATAGACAATGCGCGCATCACCCACGCGGCTGGAGGGCACGCTGTTGTCCGGGCTGATGTCGGCCGGGCGCACGATGCCCTGCACCTGGACAAGTTCATCGCCCTGGTTGAGCCGCAGGTTCTTCTGCCCCTGCACCACGAGGTTGCCGTTGGGCAGGCGCTGGATCACCTGGACGGTCACGCTGCCCTGCAGGCGGTTGCTCTGCGCACTGTTGCCCTGGCCGGTGAAGTCGCGGCTGCCGCTGGCGCTGGCGCCGAGGATGTCCTTGCCGCCGAGGGTCACCGGCGCGCCGAACAGGGTCGGGCTGGCGATGGCCACGTTCGACTCCTTGCTGGTCTTGGTGTTGGCAGTGGTGGAGGCATTGGTCGACTCCATCAGTGTGATCGTCAGCAGGTCACCGACATCGCGGGCGCGGCGGTCACCGTACAGCTGCAGCCCGGGGCCGGCAGCATAGATGGCTCCGGCGGTCGGCGCGGCCTGCTGTGGCATGATCGGCGCGATGGGCGCCATGGCGGGATAAGGGCGGACGTCGCCGGCGATCACGCAGCCGCCCAGCAGGGCGACCACGCTGGCAGCGAGGCTCAGGCGGAGGAGGGCGGAAGCGTGCGTCATGGATGGAATCCCGTAAGGGCGGATCAGACGTTCTGATTGAGATAGCCGAGCATCGAGTCGGTGGTCGAGATCGCTTTGGCGTTCATTTCGTAAGCGCGCTGGGTTTCGATCATCGACACCAGCTCTTCGACCACATTGACGTTGCTGCCTTCCAGCGCGCCCTGCACCACGTTGCCCAGGCCATTGAGGCCGGGGTTGCCGTTCTGCGCTGGACCCGAGGCGGTGGTTTCCAGGAACAGGTTCTCGCCACGGGCCTGCAGGCCTGCGGGGTTGATGAAGTCGGTCAGGGTCAGCGCACCGATCTCGACGGTGGCGGCGTCGTCGGCCATCTTCACGCTGACCGTACCGTCGTTACCGATGGTCAGACTCTGCGCGCCTTCGGGAATCTGGATGCCAGGCTGCACCGGGTAGCCACTGTTGGTGACCAGCTGGCCGTCCTGGTTGATCTTGAAGGCGCCATCGCGCGTGTACGCCGAACTGCCGTCCGGCATCTGCACTTCAAAGAAGCCACGGCCATTGACCATCACATCCAGCGCGCGGCCGGTCTGCTGCTGGCTGCCCTGCTCGAAGTTCTTGGCGGTGGCGACCACGCGCACGCCGGTACCGACCTGCAGGCCCGTGGGCAGCTGGGTCTGCGCGGAGGACGCGCCGCCGGGCTGACGGACCTGCTGGTACAACAGGTCCTCGAAACTGGCGCGGTCCTGCTTGAAGCCGGTGGTGTTGGTGTTGGCGAGGTTGTTGGACACCACCGACATGCGCGTCTGCTGCGCATCCAATCCGGTCTTTGCGATCCACAATGCCTGGTTCATATCGATTTCCTGTGCGGTAGGTGATGCGCAGCTGCCGTATGCGCTGCGGTGAGCCCTGCACGGAGACAGTGCAAGCCCCGTGCCACGGCGCCGACGGAATTCCGTCAGCCGTTCAGGCGCAGCAGGCTGTTGGCCGAGCGGGCGTTGTCGTCACCGTGCTTGAGCACCTTCACCTGCATCTCGTACTGACGCTGCAGCTGGATCATCTGCACCAGTGCGCCGGCCGCATCGACGTTGCTGCCCTCCAGCTGGCCGCTCTCCAGTGACTTGCCCTGGGCCTGCACGAACGGCTGCTGCGGGTCGTTGTTGCGGAACAGTCCATCCAGGCCGCGCTGCAGCCGCTCGTCGGCGGCGGAGACGACCTTGATCCGGCCGATCATCGCCATCGTTTGAGGACCTTCGCCGAGCGGCACGATCGAGATCGTGCCGTCGTTGCCGATCTCCATCGCCTGGTGCGGCGGGATCGCGATCGGGTTGCCGTTGTCGTCCAGCACCGCATGGCCGCCGGCAGTGACCAGCTGTCCGTTGGGCGTCAGCGACAGTGCGGCCCCCCGGGTGTAGGCCTCACCCTCTCCCTGCGGCGACTGCACGGCCAGCCAGTTGCCGGCCTGCAGCGAAAGGTCCAAGGGATTGCCGGTGATCTGCTGCGCACCCTGGCGCCGGTTGAAGCCGGCGTCTACATGCAGCGCATCGACCCGCGAGGCGAAGCCCTGGCCGCGGACCGGAAACGCTTCAGTGTTGGCCAGCGCTTCCTTGAAGCCAGGCGTGTCGGTATTGGCGAGGTTGTGCGAGAGCGTGCCCTGCGCCTGCAGGGAAGCGCGCGCGCCGGTCATCGCCACATAGAGGGCCTTGTCCATGGTCAGGTTCCGTGATGCGGGTCAGGGGTCATCAACGGATGTTGATGATGGTCTGGGTGATCTGGTCCTGGGTGCTGACCATCTGCGCGTTGGCCTGGAAGTTGCGCTGCGCGGTGATCATGTTGACCAGCTGTTCGGTGAGGTCGACCGTGGAGGACTCCAGCGAGCCGGCCTGGATCTTGCCCAGGTTGGACGTGTCCGGCTGACCGGTGCGGGCCGTGCCCGAGTCGAAGGTCTCGGCCCAGAGATTGTTGCCCTTGGCCTGCAGACCCTGCGGGTTGTTGAAGGTGGTCAGGGCCACCTGGCCCAGCGCACGGTCATCGCCGTTGGAATAACGCGCGAAGACGACGCCCTCTTCGGAGATGGTGATCTCGTTGAGCTTGCCGGCCGCATAGCCGTCCTGGGCGGTGTTGCGCAGTGCGAACTGCTCCCCGTACTGGGTCGAGCCGCTCAGGTCCAGCGTCATGGCCAGCTCGCCGGCACCGGTGCTGGGGGTGAACGGGTCCATGACGATGCGGCCGTTGGCCGGGGCGGTCAGCGTCCCGGTGTCGGAGAAGGTCAGCGGTACGGCATTGCCGGCCGGTTGACCGTCGACATAGTTGTGCACTTCCCACTGGTTCGGCGTGGCGGTCTTGACGAAGTAGGAGGTCTGCGTGTGGCTGACGCCCAGCGAGTCATAGACGGTGATGCCGCCGGTGGAGTGGCTGTAGCTGTTCGAATTGGTCGGGTCGAACGGGGTCACCGTTGGCTGCTTGGCGTTGGCCGGCAGGGTGAAGCTGACATTGACCATGCTGGTCTGGCGTGGTGGACTGTCGGTGGTCAACAGCTGCAGGTCGGTCATGCGCCCGGCGTCGAAGCTGGAGCCGTCGGCAGTGGGAGCGAACACCTGCAGGCGAGCGCCCTGCGGGTTCACCACGTAGCCCTGCTGGTCGGTCTGGAAGTTGCCCGCGCGCGAGTAGACCCGCGCACCGTTCATGGTCAGGGTGAAGAAACCTTCGCCGGACACGGCCATGTCCAGGCTGCGGCCGGTCTGCTCGTTGTTGCCCTGGATGAACTGCTGGGCCACGTTGGTGGTGCGCACGCCCGAGCCGATCGCATTCTTTGACAGCCCGTAACTGGTGGCCTGGAACAGGTCCGCGAACTCGGCGCGCGACTCCTTGAAGCCGGTGGTGTTGACGTTGGCGATGTTGTTGGCGGTGACGTTCAGGTCGCTGTTGGCGGCGTTGATGCCGGACAGGGAAATATTGAAGCCCATGGGATGATCCTCGTGGATGCGTTGGGTGCGGCTCAGCTGACGCGGAGCACGTAGTCGATCGGGGCCGTGCCCAGGCCCTTCAGGTTCAGGTACAGCCCGTCCGAGCCGACGGTCACGCTTTCCACCGGGGCCTGCACGTAGGTGGAGAGCTTGGTCTCGGTACCATTGGTGGCCGCGTGGGTGGCCGCGATGGTGTAGGTGCCCGGCGCCATGCGGTTGCCGTTGGTATCGGTGCCGTCCCAGTCGAAGGCCACTTCGCCGGAGGCCTTGGCCTCGATGCTGAGCTGCTTCACCTTGACCCCATTGGCGTCAGTGATGTCCACCGTCACAAAGCCGGCGCCCGGCGCGGCGACCGTGCCACTGGCGCTGCCTTCCTTTTCCAGCACCATCTTCTCGGAGGGTACAAGCACGTCGTGGCCGACCAGTGCGGCCCCGCGCAGCACCTGGTCGCTGGCCATCGCGCTCTGGAAGCCCTTGACCGTGTTGTTCAGATCGGTGACGCCCTGCACTGTCGACAGTTGCGCCATCTGCGCGACCATCTGCGAGTTATCCATGGGTTTGAGGGGGTCCTGGTGCTGCAGCTGCTCGGTCATCAGCCGCAGGAAGTCGGCCTGGTCGAGGGTGCTCTTGCGGCTGCTGGCATTGCCGTTGGGCGCGGTCAGGCCAAGCGCGCTGTAGACGTCCTGGCTGGTCTGGTTGACGGTGGTCATTGATAGGTCCTGTCAGCGTGCGGGGTCAGCGACCCATGGTCAGGGTCGCCAGCGCCAGTTCCTTGGCGGTGGTCAGCATTTCCACACCAGCCTGATAGTTGCGGGAGGTCGAGATCAGGTTGACCATCTGCGCGACCGGATCGACGTCGGGCTGGTAGATGTAGCCATCGGCATCGGCCAGCGGATGGCCCGGCTCGTAACGCTTGATCGGTGCCGCCTCGCTCTGGCTGATTTCCTTCACCTGCACCGTGGTGATGTTCGGGTCGGTGCGACTGTTGACCGCCTGGAAGACCGGTTCCAGCGGCTTGTAGACCGCATCGGGAGAGCCGGCCAGCGAATCGGCGTTGGCCAGATTGGAGGCGATGGTGCTCATGCGCACCGACTGCGCCTGCAGTGCCGAGCCAGCGATATCGAAGATCGGGAGATTGCTCATGGCTTACTGCCCCGTGATCGCGGTGAGCATCGAGCGCACCTTGGCTTCGACGAAGCTCAACGAAGCGCGGTATTCCAGCGCTGCACGACCGTAGGCGGCGCGTTCCTGGTCGGGGTCGACGGTGTTGCCGTCGATGCTGGGCTGCATCCCGGCGCGCTCGATCTGGAACGGGTTGAGCCCCGCGTTGAGGGCGTGATGCTGCTCATGGGTGGTGCGCATCAGGCCGTTGCCGGCCTGGCCCTGGGCGCTGCGCAGGGCAGCGTCGAAATCCAGGTCCTGGGCCTTGTAGCCGGGGGTGTCGGCGTTGGTCAGGTTGCTGGCGATGAGCTTCATGCGCTGCTCGCGCAACGGCATGGCCTGGGCATGCAGGCCCAGATAATCGGTAATGAGGTTGCGCATCACGCACTCCCGTGGGGACGATGCCCGGAGTGCTGCAAGTGGCGTGCCAAAGCTCCGATCAGCCGTTCCGCCGCCCGCGCCAGGGGGGGATTGCGGGCCCACCGCGCTGCAGCGTTGCCGTGTAGTGCCGGGCTCTGCCCGGCTGCTTTACGTTCAGGGCACGATGAACAGCCGCGCTGCGCGCTCGCCGGGCACAGCCTGGCGCTACCGGGACCGCGACCCCCGCGCTGCAGCGTTGCCGTGTAGTGCCGGGCTCTGCCCGGCTGCTTTGCGTTCAGGGCCCGATGTACAGCCGCGCTGCGGGCTCGCCGGGCAGAGCCCGGCGCTACAGAGATTGCGACCCTCGCGCTGCAGCGTTGCCGTGTAGTGCCGGGCTCTGCCCGGCTGCTTTCCGTGCAGGGCCCGATGAACAGCCGCGCTGCGCGCTCGCCGGGCAGAGCCCGGCGCTACGGGGATTGCGACCCCGCGCTGCAGCGTTGCCGTGTAGTGCCGGGCTCTGCCCGGCTGCTTTGCGTTCAGGGCGCGATGAACAGCCGCGCTGCGCGACGCGGCAGGGCGGGCGTTTTACGCGGCCTGCTGCTGGGCAACGATACGCAGCCGTTCGAGCACGAAGTCGGCCAGCTCGTGCGGCGAGTACTTGGCGACGAACGCGTTGGCCCCGACGCGCTCGACCATGGCGTTGTTGAATACGCCGGACAAAGAGGTGTGAAGCAGCACATACAGACCGGCCAGCCCAGGGTGGCGGCGGATCTCGGTGGTCAGCGTGTAGCCGTCCATGGCCGGCATCTCGATGTCCGAGATCACCATCGCGTAGCGCTCGGCCGGGTTCTCACCCGAGGCGTGGATCTGCAGCAGATGGTCCAGCGCCTGGCGCCCGTCGGAGAGCAGGGTGGCGCCGACGCCCAGTTGATCCAGCACGCTGCGGATCTGCTGGCGCGCCACACGCGAGTCGTCCACCACCAGCACCTGCAGCTGCGGACCCTCAGCCGGCATCGCCATGGTCGGGTCCAGGACCGCTTCGCCGCGCACCTGGGCGATGTCGGCCAGCACGCTTTCCACGTCGATGACCTGGATCAGCTCGCCCTGGAAGCGGGTCACCGCGGTGAGGTAGCTTGATTCAGCACCCAGCTCCGGCGGCGGATGGATGTCTTCCACCGCGATGTTGACGATGCGCTCAACCCCGCTGACCAGGAAGCCCTGGATGGAACGGTTGAACTCGGTCACCACGAGGTAACCGGGACCACCGCTGGCGGGGTCACGCTCGGGATGGCCGATGGCCTCGCCCAGGTCGAGCACGGGGACCGAGCGGCCACGTACGTCAGCCACACCGGAGAACTGGCTGGGCAGGCCGGGCACCTGGAACAGAGCAGGTCGTCGCAGGACTTCCTGGACCTTGAACACGTTGACGCCAAAAAGCTGACGTCCCCCAAGGCGGAACAGCAGCAGGGCCAGGCGGTTGTGGCCGGCCAGCCGGGTGCGCTGATCGATGCGGTTGAGCAGGTCATGTGACATGGCTGATGTATCGGCCCGAGGGCGGTGCAACTTGAGGGTGCCATCCCGTGCTGACAGTGCGATCAGTGGCACACCGCTTGCATCCATCCTGGCCATGTTCCCAGCGAGGGCTTGCCCATGCATCTGCGCCTCTTCATTGGTCTCGTTGTTTCCTGCATGGCCGCTGCCGCCACCGGCCAGGTCCGCGCGAACGCGTGGCAGCCTGTGGAGAGCATCCGTCACGCGGCCCTGTCTACGTTGGGCGGAGGTGCCGAGGGCGAGGCCATCGTGGCCGACGCCATGCGTCTTCCTGCCTGCGGCCAGCCCCTGCAGGCGGCCCCGACGGCCAGCACGACGGTGGAGGTCATCTGCCCCGACGCAGGCGGCTGGCGCGTGTTCGTGCCGGTCAAGGTGCGCCACATGCAGACCGTCCTGATCCTCAACCGCGGCATTGGCGCTGGAGAAATGCTTGGCGCCGCCGATATCGGGACTGCCCGTCGCGACGGCGCCCGGATTGCCGGGGCGGTGTTGGTCGACCCGGCCTCGGCGGTAGGGCGCATTGCGCGCCGTCCGCTGCCGGCCGGCACGCTGCTGGCCGCCAATGACCTTGTCAGTGAGCGTCTCATCCGTAGGGGAGACGCCGTTGCGATCGTCGCGCGCAGCGGGGGTCTGGAAGTCCGTGTCGCCGGCCGCGCACTTGGCGACGCCGGCGAAAACGAGCGTGTTTCCGTGGAGAATCCTTCTTCCCGGCGTATTCTGCAGGGGACGGTGGCGGCCAACGGCGACGTGCTGGTGACCCGCCAGGCCCTGTAGGAAAAAACCCTAAAGGTCGCGGCCCGATGGCCGTTAACCTCTTTGTACGGCAACCTCAGGAACCTTCATGAGCCAGAAAATCGACGGCAATTTCCCGGCAGCGCAGGCTGCGCTGCGCGCAGTGGGGCCCTCCGCGCGTCCCGGCGTCAGCAGCGATGCGCCGGCACGCCCGGTCGAAGCGGCCGACAGCCTGAAGCTCACCGGCGAGGCGACCAGCCTGCAGGCACTGGAGCGTGAGCTCAGCACTGCGCCGGCAATCGACGCCCAGCGCGTGGCGCAGGTGCGTGAGTCGCTGCAGAACGGCAGCTACCGGATCAACCCGGATGCCATTGCCTCGCGGATGCTTGAGCTGGACCAGCAGCTGCAGGGATGAGCGCGCTGATGAGCGAGCCCATGCAGCGGCTCAGCGATGCGCTGGATGCCGAGCGGCAGGCGCTGATCGCCCATGACGTGCATGCGCTGATCCGCGCCACCGGGGCGAAGCTGGAGGCGTTGCGTACGCTGGAGGGCGCGCTGCCCGTTGGGGAGGGCGAGCGCCTGCAGGAGCTGGCCGAGCAGAACCGTGCCAACGGCGCGCTGCTGGCCCGCCGACGCCGTGAAGTGAACTGGGCCCTGCGGCAGTTGGGCCGCAGCGAGGACGCGCCGGGCTACGATGCCAAGGGCCAGTCCCATCTGACGCGTGCGGGCCGACCGCTGGCGGTGGCCTGAGCTGCGTATCCGCAGCCGGTCGACAACGGATGGACCGGCTTGAATGCCGTGTGCAGTGTGGCCGGGTATAGTGGATGCCCACACCCGCCAGGTCTGCCGATACGTGTCTGCTGCTCCTCTTTCCGTGACTGCCCTCCCGCAGCCTGTGCTGCAGGCGCTGCTGGCGCCGCTGAGCGACGGGCTGCTGCTGTTCACCGGCGACGACCGCGTGCTGCTGGCCAACCGAGCCGCTGAGGCGCTGCTGGACCGTGCCGAGCCAAGCAACGGGGGACGGGCACTGCAGCTGCGTGCTGTGCTGCCGCCTGACGCGCTGGCCCACGCGCGTCAGCAGGGCAGCTGGAACGGCAGCCTGGTAATGGGCGAGGCGGTGGTCATTGGCCAGGTGTATCACCACCGGGACGGTGACGAGGGCTACTACCTGGCCCTGTTCCGCCAGATTGAAGGCCAGGAAGACTATGAGCGCGAGCTGCAGCAGCGTCATGCTGAACTGCGCCAGGCGTATCTGCGTTTGAACGGCACGCAGGAAAAACTGCTTCAATCAGAGAAAATGGCCTCGATCGGGCAGCTGGCCGCCGGCGTCGCGCACGAGATCAACAACCCCATCGGCTACGTGCATTCCAATCTTGGCAGCCTGCAGGAGTATCTGCGGAGTCTGTTCACGGTGATCGAAGCCTACGAGCGTGCCCTGCGTGCGCCGGATCCGAAAGCGCTGATACCGGAGATCGACGATATCCGTGATCGCCTGGACATCGACTTCATCAGCCGCGATCTGCCGCAGCTGATGGCCGAGTCGCGCGAGGGTATCGAGCGGGTCACCCGCATCGTGCGCGACCTCAAGGACTTCTCGTATTCGGGTCGGGATGAGTCGTGGAAGCTGGTCGACCTGCATGCGGGGCTGGAGTCGACGATCAACATCATCTGGAACGAGCTCAAGTACAAGGTCACCCTGCACCGCGAGTACGGCCAGCTGCCGCTGGTGGAATGCCTGCCGTCCGAGCTCAACCAGGTCTATATGAATCTGCTGCTCAACGCAGGCCATGCCATTGCCGAACGCGGCACCATCACCGTCCGCACCGGCGTGGACGGCGATGCGGCGGTGTGGGTGGAGTTCGAGGATACCGGCGGCGGCATCTCGCCTGAGCTGCGCCAGCGGATCTTCGACCCGTTCTTCACCACCAAGCCGGTGGGCAGCGGAACGGGTCTGGGTCTGTCCATTTCCTACAGCATCATCAACAAGCACAACGGCCGTATCGATCTGGACAGCACACCCGGGGTCGGTTCACGCTTCCGCCTGGTGTTGCCGGTCAAGCAACCCCGGTAAGGCCTGCAGGGCAGGGGGCTGCGCCCCCTGCTACGTTATTCGCCGGCATCCAGCGGCTCAGCCTGGGCCAGCGGATTGGCATTGCTGCGCCGCTGTTCCTCGTAGGTGCGGAACGCCTGATGGATGTGCTTGCGCAGTTCGTCGTCGTTCCATGGTTTGGTCAGGAACCGGTAGATCGCGCCGCGGTTGATCGCGTCGGTCACCGTGTTGAGATCGGTGTACCCGCTCAACACCAGCCGGATCGTATCGGGGTAGAGCATCTTCACCCGGCCCAGGAACTCGGTGCCGCTCATGTCGCTCATGCGCTGGTCGGAGAGGATGACCTGCACGTCGTTGATCGCCAGCAGGTCGAACGCATCGCGCACGTTGCCGGCGGCAAGGATGCGGTAGCCATCACGGCGGAACAGCCGGACCAGCGAGCGCAGGACGTTTTCCTCATCGTCCAGGAGCAACAGGGTGCGGTCCGGCCGGGTCTCGGCGAAGGCCTCCGGTCGCAGATAGCGGCGACGCAGGGTCATGCCCGCTGCATCGGCGGACATCGGCTCGCCGAACAGGTAGCCCTGGAACACATCGCAGTCATTGCGGCGCAGGAAACCCAGCTGTGCCTGCGACTCCACCCCGTTGGCAATCACCGTCATGCCCAGCTGGTGGCCCATGGCCACGATCGCGCGGGCGATGGCCGCCTCACGATTGCCCGCCGGTGCGCTTTTGATGAAGCTGCGATCGATCTTGAGCTTGTCCACCGGATAGCGGACCAGCGCGCTCAGGCTCGAATCACCGGTGCCGAAGTTGTCCAGGCTGAGGCTGATGCCCTCGTTGCGCAGCTGTGCCAGGGTTTCGTGAACGAAGTTGACGTTGTTGGTCAGCGCGCTTTCGTTGATTTCAAGCGTCAGCATCTGCGCCGGCACGCCCGCTGCCTGCAGCAGCGCCATGACCTCGGCGAAGAAGTTCGGCCGCAGCAGCTGCAGGGTGGAGACATTGACGGCGATGCTGAAGTCATCAAACCCCTGGTCGCGCCACAGGCGGGCCTGCTTCAACGCGCCTTCCAGTACCCACGTGCCGATCTGCACGATGATGCCCAGGCGCTCGGCGGTGCGCATGAAACGCTCCGGCACCAGCATGCCCAGCGTGGGCGACTGCCAGCGCAGCAGCGCCTCCATGCCCACCACGTGGCCGTCGCGCGCGCTCACCAGCGGCTGGTAGCGCAGTTTCAGCTCACCGTTGGGAATGGCGTCGATGATCTGACGGGCGATGATGCTCTCGCTGTGCGCACTCGGTGGTGTGTCCACGGCGTGGATGCGGAAGGCATTGCCGCCTTCGCGGGCGGCCTGGTGCAGGGCGTCCTCGGCATGGTCGAGCAGGCGCGAGGCGCTGCTCGCATGCTCCGGACACAGACTCACGCCCAGCTTGCCGGTCATGAACAAGGTGTAGGGCAGCACCGAGAGCGGCAGTTCCAGCTGCTGCCGCAGTCCCTCGGCCAGATCTTCGGGCAGCGGCATGTCAGCCGCGCGTGGCACCGCGATCAGAAACTCGTCACTGCCGTGGCGCCAGAGCTTGCCGCGCCCACGCAGAAATGCCTGCAGCCGCTGCGCCACCAGCACCAGGGCCTGGTCGCCGACCTCGGCACTCATGTTTTCGTTGACCGAGGCGAAGTGGTCGATGTCCACATGCATCAGCATCAGCGGCGTGCCGCCGGAGGTCGCCTCGGCGACCATCGCCTGCAGTTCGGGATTGCCTGCGCCCAGCCGGTCGGGGGCATCCTCGATGCCTGCCGGGGGCAGATTGGGGTTCCACATTGCCATCAAGGGTCCGGTAATTCATTGGGTCCGTGCGGGACCTGGTAGGGAAGATGCACATCGACCAGCGTGCCCGCACCGTGGGCGGATTCGATCCGCAGCTGACCGCCGACGCTCTGCGCGCGCTCGCGCATCACGATCAGGCCCAGTCCGCGCGGGCCATCGGGATCGAAGCCTTCGCCATCGTCGCGTATCTGCAGGTGCAGACGGTGATCATCCAGGGCCAGCAGGCTGAGCTCCACCTGGCTGGCACGTGCGTGCCGCAGCGCGTTGGTCAGGCTCTCCTGGGCGATCCGGAAGCAGGCCTGTTCGATGTCATTGTCCGGTCGCTGCGGCAGGCTCTGGATCTGTGCACGCAGTTCGGTGCTCGTGGAGCGGAACAACACGCCGGCCTGCCAGCGCAGCGCGGCCTCCAGCCCCAGCGCGTCCAGCTGCGGCGGACGCAACAGGGTGGAAATGTCGCGCAGCTTGGCCACCGTGGTGTCGGCCATGCTGACAATCTGCTGCAGGTCCTGGTTGCGCCGCTGCGGGTCGTCCTCGTCCAGCGCCGCCCATGCGGACAGCTTCATCGCGGTGATGGCCTGACCGATGTCATCGTGCAGGTCGCGCGAGATCGCTCTACGCTCATCTTCCTGCAGTGAGAACAGGCGCCCGGCCATGGCCTGCAGTTCGCGGTTGCCGGTCGCCAGCGCCGCCTGTGTGCGTTCGGAGTCACTCAGATCGCGCACGATGAGCAGCCGGCAGTCGCGGCCGCCATAGCGGACCTCGCCCTGCGCCAACCCAGCCTGGAAGCGGGTACCGTCAGGCCGTTGCATCGTCACCTGCAGCTGCTCGGGCATCTCTCCCGGCAAGGCCTGCAGCCACAGCTCGACGCGCGCCAGGTCCGGCGCGCTGACCAGCGACGCCAGCGATTCGCCCAGCAGCGTGTGCTGGGCATAGCCAAACAGCCGTGCGGCCCACGCGTTTGCATACAGCACGTGCCCGGCCGAGATGATGACCACGCCATCGGGCAGGACCCGGACCAGTTCACGGAACTGCTCCTCACGTTCGCGCAGCAGGCGCCTTGACTGCTCCCGTTCGGTCACATCCTGCACCGTCCCAAGCACCCGCGCCTGTCCGGCGACATCATTGGCTCCGCTGCGCGCGCGCAGGTGCACGGTTATCGCGCGACCGTCACTGGCCAGCAGAGGCAGCAGCACGTCCACCTGCACCGGCTGGCCCGAGCACATGTCGGCCAGCAGCTGTTCGGTCAGCGCGGCAGTTGCTGGGTCCGCGGCGACCAGCAGCTCCTCGAAGCGGTGCCAGCGACGGGTTTCCGGCGGCCGCCGGCCGAACAACCGATAGACCTGGTCAGCGTAGCGTCCGGTGCCGGTTTCCGGGTCGAGCTCCCACGCGCCGATGCAGGCCAAGGTATGCGCCTCCTCCAGCCGGGCCAGCGCCTGGTCGCGGCGCAGCAGTGCTTCGTCCTCGGCCGTGCGGTCGATGGCGATCAGCAGCCGGGCTGGACGGCGCTGGAACTGCACCGCATTGCTGCGCAGCTCCATCTGCCGCACGCTGCCGTCGCGCAGCAGCATCGGCGTCCGGAAGGTACAGACCTGTTCCGGTTCCGCGCGCAGCTGCGCCAGTTTTGCCTCCAGCGCAGCGCTCGCCCCGGGTGGCCAGAGCGCCTCGATGGTCTGCTCCAGCAGCGCCGGCCGCTCCCAGCGGAACAAGGTGCAGGCGGCCGGATTGGCGTCAAGGATGCGCAGCGAGTGCAGGTCATAGACCAGGATCGGGCCGGGATTATCCAGAAAGACCTGGCGATGCTGCTGTTCCGAGTCCTCCAGCCGCTGATGCGCGTGCAGCAGGTGGGTGCCGAGCGGTCGTAGCAGATGGTAGATGACCGCTGCACTGGCGAAGATGAAAAAGGCCCCTTTCAGCCCCTGCCAGTAAGTGGCCTGCTGCAGGTCACCTGCCAAGGCGATCACCACCGCGTCGCTGCAGGCGATCCAGGCCAGCGCCAGCAGGGTGTAGCCCAGCACCACCCGACGGCGGCCCCGCCGGAGCTGCCGGGCCAGGGCGGAGGTGGCGAAGCTGGCAGGTGCGGAGCCGGACATGTCAGGGCGGCGGCAGGGGGTTGGGGCGGCCCGAACATAGTAACCGGCCCGCGGTCGTGCGTGCCGACTGCCGTGCCCCGCCCCCCCCCCTGCGCCATCAAGGCGTCGCCGCTGCGGGGCGGTGCCACATGGGGCGCAGCATGCCGCCAGTCCCTCAATATTCCGTCTGCGCCGCCGTTAACGGTTGCGTCCCCCGGCGTCGAGGGGGTTTTTGGAGCAAGCCGCGTGGACCAAGGGATTATCGCCAGCCTGTTGCAGCATCCGCTCGCCTCGGCACTGGTCATTCTCGACCGGGAGGGTCACCCGCTGGCGGCCAACCCGGCAGCACGCGAACACCAGCTTCCGGTCATCGCCCAGTCCTACCAGTCGATGCTGGAAGACATCCGCCTGCTGGCGGCCGACGGTGGCATCATTCCGTGCAGCCTGCCCGGCGGACCGCAGGGACGCTACGATGGCTGGATGCGCGCGGTACATGACCGCGATGGCAACCTGCTGGCCTTCACGCTGAGCATTCCCGAGCCCGTCGGTGCCTACACCGGCAGCGTTTGGGAACTGGCGCTGGAAAGCGCCGGTCACGGTCTGTGGGACTGGGACGTGCCTGCTGATCGCATGCTGCGTACGCCCGCACAACGGCCTGACGACACCGACCTGCAGGAACGCGCCGTCGCCCTGCTTGATCGTGTGCATCCCGACGACCGCAGCCGCGTCCGCGGTGCCATCGGCGAGCATCTGGAAGGCCGCAGTTCCCAGTACAGCGCGCAGTTCCGCTTCCGCAACCACGATGGCAGCTGGCGTTGGGTACTTGATCGCGGGCGGGTGGTGGCGCGCACCGTCGAAGGTCTACCACTGCGCATGGTGGGCACGCATACCGATATCGACCAGCAGAAACAGCTCGAAACGCAGCTGCAGGACCAGCAGGTGCACCTGCGCGAAGCACAGCGCATCGCCGGCATGGGCAGCTGGGCATGGAACCCGGACAGCCGGCGTTTCTGGTGGTCGCCCGAACTCTGCGCCATGCTCGGCCCGGACCCGCGGGACCCGCGCACACCGCGCCGTTGGGTGCGGCGTCTGCATCCACGTTCACGTGCTGCACTGCGGATGGCCTGGCGCCGGATGTGGCGCGACACCCAGGCCTGCAGCCAGGACCTCGAACTGCAGGCCGCCGCAGGCGCGTCGCCGCGCCAACTGCGCCTGTGGCTGCAGCCGCTGCTTGATGGCGCCGGTCGCGTGCAGCGCGTGCTGGGCCAGGTGCAGGACATCACCGAGCAGTATCAGACCGACGCCTTGATCCGTTGGCGCACCGAACTGCTCAACCGTGTCTCGGCACTGGGGCGCATCGGTGGCTGCGAAATCGAGGTCGCTACCCGCCAGATGCAGTGGACCGAGGAGTGCTACCGCATCCACGGGCTGCGCAAGGAGCCCATCAACCTGCAACAGGCGCTGGCGATGTACAGCGAAGAGTCGCGTGAGGCGTTCGAGGCTGCGCTGACCCGCATCGCCGACGGCGGTCTGCCTGAGCAGCTGGACCTGTGCTTCTACCGGCAGTCCGGCATCCGGGTCTGGGTGCAGGTGTTGATCGAGCTGGACCGCCGCGACGGGCTGCCGGCACGCTTTGTGGTGCTGTTCCGCGATATCACCCGCGAACGCGAGGCGAGCGAGCGCATCGAACTGCTCGCCCATTATGATCTGTTGACCGGCCTGCCCAACCGGATGCTGCTGCGTGAACAGACCGCCGAAGCGATCGAGGAGGCACGCGACCGCGGCGGCTCGCTGGCCATGCTGTTCGTCGACCTTGACGGGTTCAAGACGATCAACGACAGCTTTGGCCACGCGACCGGCGACATGCTGCTGAAGGCGGCCGCCGCGCGGCTGCACCAGAATCTGCGCAACAGCGATCTGTTCGGCCGCTTCAATGGTGACGAGTTCATCGTCGTGCTGCGCGACCTGGCAGCGCCGGAGGACGCCGGCCACGTGGCGCGCAAGCTGATTGCCTCGCTTGGCGAGCCGCTGCATCGCGGCCAGGACAGCCTGAAAGTGGGTGCCAGCGTGGGCATCGCGATGTATGAGCCGGGGCGTGAGGATTTCGACGCGCTGCTGCGCGCCGCCGATGCCGCCATGCACGCGGCCAAGGAGGCTGGGCGCAATACCTACCAGTATTACAGCCAGGATGCGCTGAGCCGCATCCAGCGCCGGCTCGAACTGGAGCACGCGCTGCACGGTGCCATCGAGCGTGAGGAGTTCAGTCTGGTCTACCAGCCCTTGCTGCATACCGACCGGGACCAGCCGCCTGCGATCGAGGCACTGCTGCGCTGGCATCGCCCCGGACTGGGCTATTGCAGCCCTGCCGAGTTCATCCCGATTGCCGAGAAATGTGGCGAGATCGTGCGAATCGGCGATTGGGTGCTCAACGAGGCCTGTCGTCAGGCAGCTGCCTGGGACCGTGCGGGCCTGGTTTTCGACCGCGTTGCGGTCAATGTCTCAGCGGTGCAGTTGCGTGAGCGCGGCTTTGCCGAGCGGGTCATCGACATCTGTCATGCACAGGGGCTTGCCCCGACCCGGCTGGAACTGGAACTGACCGAATCGGCCTTGATCCGTGACACCGACGTGCTCAGACACTGCTTTGATGTGTTCGAGCGGCATCGGGTGCCGTTGGCGGTAGACGATTTCGGTACCGGCTTCTCCAACCTGCACTATCTCAACCGGTTCCCGGTGGGCCGTCTGAAGATCGATCGCAGCTTCGTGCAGGGCATGCTCGAGGACACGGGTACTGCCGAGGTCACCCAGGCCATCGTCCACCTGGGACACGCGCTGGGCATGAAGGTGGTGGCCGAGGGTGTCGAAACCGCGCAGATGGAGGAAATGCTCCGTCGTCAGGGTTGCGACGAAGTGCAGGGATACCTGTATTCCCGGCCGCTGGTGCCGCGCGAGCTCGCGCAATGGTTGCGCAGTGGTGCCGGCGTCGTCCGCGACGACTTCCCGGTCACGTCGTGACCGCGCAGTAGAGCGCGGCTCTGCCTCGCTGGGCCGCCAGCAACAGCTTGAACTGCGCGCGATGATCCGGTACAGCCGACCCTGTGGTCGGCGCGCCGTGCGCAAGCGCGGCAGGCAGAGGCGTGACGACCAACGGTCGTCACCTACCGGAGAAGCATCGGTACAGCCGACCCTGCGGTCGGCTCGCCGCGCGCAAGCGCGGCGGGGTCGCTGCGGTCCGACCGAAGAGCAGCCGACCGTGGGGTCGTCTCTACAACAGCAGCGCGCGATGATCCGGGTAGAGCCGACCCTGCGGTCGGCTTGCCGCGCGCAAGCGCGGTAGGGTCGCTGCGGTCCGACCGAAGAGCAGCCGACCGTGGGGTCGGCACTACAGCAGCGGCGCGCGATGATCCGGTAGAGCCGACCCTGCGGTCGGCTCGCCGCGCGCAAGCGCGGTGGGGTCGCTGCGGTCTGACCGAAGAGCAGCCGACCGTGGGGTCGGCTCTACCCCGCGGGGTCGCCGACGGACGCGGGACGTGCCGGTCAGGGCGTGACCGGGACGGCCAGCCCCAGGTCCCAGGCCAGGCTCGCCAGTTCGGGCGAGGGCGGAGCTGCAACGGTAGCGTCTTGTGCGCATCGAATCTGCAGCGCAGCCAGCTCCTGCTGGGCCAGCACCTCAAGCTGCTGCAGCTGCTCGCGCGCCGTTGAAGGCGGGGTGTGCTGGCTCAACTCGGGCAGGGCGCGGATCAGGGTCATCGGTGCTGGCGAGAATACGGTGACGTCAGGCGGATGTGCAAAGGCCCCGGCAACGCCGGGGCCTTCTGAAGGGCGGATGTTGCCCGCCCGTACCGCGATCAGAACAGTTCAACGGTGCCGGCACCCATGCTCTGCTGGGCAACCGGCTTGTGCGGCGGACGCTCCCACTCGGTGCGCATTTCGCGCAGGCGGGTGCCGGTACGCTGCAGCGCGTTGACGATCTCCTCGTCGAACACCCCGCCGTTACGGTGCAGCAGTTCCTGCAGCGCCACGGCCTCACGGTTGATGGCGGTCAGCCGGTCAAGGTGGGTGTGCACGCCGCCCAGTGCCTGGGTGGCGATGTCTTCAAACTGCAGTGCGCGTACGGCCTCGGCCACGCTGCCATCGATCGAGCGGGCGCAGTCGGAGACTTCGCGCATGCCGTCGCCCAGCGACGCGTTGATCTGCGCAACGTTGTCCAGCATCGCCGCCGCTTCCTGACGGGCTTCGCGGGAGCGGTCCATGTCACGCGAGGCCATGTTGGAGACGGTCTCACGCACCTTGGCGATGGCGTCCTTGGAGCTGTGCGCCAGCTTGCGGATCTGCTCGTTGAAGGTGGTGGAACGCTCGGACAGGTTGCGCACCTCGTCAGCGACCACCGCAAAGCCTCGGCCGGCTTCGCCCGCACGTGCTGCTTCGATGGCGGCGTTCAGCGCCAGCAGGTTGGTCTGGTCGGCGATCGACTTCACATCTTCCAGCAGCGCGAAGATGCCGTCCAGGTGCTGCGCCATCTGGTCGATGTGCTGCACGGTCGTGCTGCTCTGCCCACTGACCTGTTCCAGCGCTTCGACCAGCTGTTCCATGCGATGGCTGGCGTGCTGGGCGAACCGGGCGACGTCAAGGCCGGCACTGCCTTCCTCACCGGTGCGGTCGACGATGCGGGCCAGAGCCTGGCTTTGCTGGCGCGATTTGCGGTTCATCGCGTCGAAGCTGCCGCCGAGGCTCGATACGGCCTGGCGGATCAGGTCACGGGCGCGCTCGACCTCGCCGCGCGAGCCTTCAATCTCGTTGCCGACGAACGAGCGCAGCTCGGTCAGCAACTGGTCCTGCTCGCGCAGCACACGCGCCGTCTCCGGCGAGCGCTGGACCTGCGCGCGGGCAGTCCACCACGCAAAGCCGAGCCAGCTGAGCATCATCGTGGTCAGGATCGCCCAGCGGAGGGCAGCCGGCCACTCGAGGCCGATGGCGAGGGGAAGCAACAGGGTCAGAGCCAGGGGGGCGGCCAGACGAATGAAAATGCGTGGGTACATGGACGTTCTCGGGAGAGTCACGAGTGCTGTATCGGCCGTACCCCGGGTCTCTTTAATGCCGAAACGCAGAACACTGTCGTTTCCGTCGGCCAGGCCACACTCTTTCTCGCCCGGGCGGCGCGGGCGGCAGCGCGCCGGGCCTGGCCGCCGGCGGCGCAGGGCCAGCCGCCACAATCCGCAGCCGGCGGCCGCCAGGCGCGCTCAGGACAGCGCGCGGTCTACAGCCTCCACCATGGCTTTGCGGGCGAGCAGGAAGTCCCAGTAGCTGCCGCCCATCTGCCGCCACAGCACCGCAGAGCGCACGGCCGCCAGCAGCAGGGCGCGGATTTCAGCCACCACCCCGGCCTGGCCGAGGTAATGCGGATTGCCCTGGACCATCACCCGGGGCTTGAGATGGCTGATGGTGTCGGCGTAGACCCCGCCCAGCGCGGCCAGCACGTCCGGGTGAGCGCTGTCGCCGACCTCGGCGGCCTGGCGCTGCGCGCGCGCGATGCCTTGGGTTACCTTGTCGATGACCGCCTGCTCGCGGATGAAGCGCCGCTCGAGCTGCAGCACGGCCATGGCCAGCTTGGGCAGCATGGGGTCCTGGCCCTGGTTGCGGAAGTAGTTGTGCAGCAGACGCAGGCCCGGCTTGAGCGCCTCGCGCTCGCCGTACACGTCGGCAGCGCTGTCGGCATCCAGACGGAACACGCTGTCGATCGCCGTACGCACTACGGCGGCATCCGAGTGCCCGGTATCGGCGATACGCCGCACCTGCTGCAGGGCTTGGGCAATGCCCGCAAGGGCAAGGACACGGTCGTCGACAGTAAAGCTCATGCAGCAGATACCTCGAAAGGAGAAGGGGAGGGGCGCAGCCGCTGCTCCAACGGCGCGTCGGTGGCCGCGATCACCGCGCCACCCAGACAGACATCGCCGTCGTACAGCACCAGCGACTGCCCGGGGGTCACCGCCCGTTGCGGCCGGGCGAAGCGCACCTGCACGCTGCCGTCGTCGGCCACGGTGACACTGCAGCCTTCGTCAGGCTGGCGGTAACGGGTCTGCGCGGTACACTCGAACCGGCGTGCCGGCGGCGCACCCGCGATCCAGTGTGCCGTCTCGGTATGCAGCAGGGTCGACTGCATCCACGGACTTTCGCGGTCCTGGTCAACGTACAGGATGTTGCTGGCCACGTCTTTGCCAACCACATACCAGGGCGCCGCAGGGCGGCCACGGACCCCGCCGATGTTCAGGCCCTCGCGTTGGCCGAGGGTGAAGTAGAACACCCCGGGGTGTTCGCCAATCACTGTGCCCTGCGGATCGTGGATCTGGCCAGGTCGGGCTGGCAGATAGCGGCCGAGAAACTCGCGGAAATCGCGCTCACCGATGAAGCAGATGCCGGTCGAATCTTTTTTTGCGTGGGTGGGCAGACCCGCATCGCGGGCGATGCGGCGCAGGTCGGTCTTGTCCAGTTCGCCGATCGGGAACAGGGTGGCCGACAGCTGGTTCTGGCCCAGCTGGTGCAGGAAATAGCTCTGGTCCTTGCTGCGGTCGGCGCCGCGCAGCAGCAGCCATTGGTCACCACGCTGGGCGATGCGGGCGTAGTGACCGGTGGCGATGCGCTCGGCCCCCAGTTCGCGTGCCGCATCGAGAAAGTGCTTGAACTTGACCTCGCGATTGCACAGCACGTCCGGGTTCGGGGTCCGGCCGGCCGCGTATTCGGCGAGGAAATGCGCGAACACGCCCTGCCAGTACTCGCTGGAGAAGTCACGAAAGTGGAACGGGATCCCAAGCAGCCCACACACGGCTACCGCATCGCGCCGATCGTCCTCGGCGCGGCAGTCGCCGCTGCCGTCGTCAGCCCAGTTCTGCATGAACAGTCCGGCCACAGCTTCGCCCTGCTGCACCAGCTTCCAGGCGGCCACCGAGGAATCCACGCCACCGGAGACCCCGACGATGACCCGCGGCGTACTCATGCGACCTCCTTGACCATGGCCAGTGGGTGGCGCTGACCGGCAAGATGGTCGACCACCACCTGCCAGACCAGCGGGCTGCGCAACTGCGCATGGCGCGCCTGCAGTTCGGTGGTGGTCAGCCACAGTGCGGCGTCGATGCCCGTATCAAGAACCCGTTCGGGGTGATGGCGCAGCGGCCGGGCGGCGTAGCAGAAGCGCAGGAACGCGGTGCCGTCCGGGGCACGCCACTGGTAGCAGCCGATGAAGGCGCTCAGTTCCACGTCCCAGCCGGTTTCCTCCAGGGTCTCGCGCACCGCGGCCTCCGCCAGGCTCTCGCCCGGCTCGAGGTGGCCGGCCGGCTGGTTCAGCACCTGCCGGCCGCCAATCTTCTCCTGTACCAGCAACAGCCGGTCACCGTCGGCCACGACGGTGGCTACGGTGACATGCGGAGCCCAGCGCTGTGCCAGATCACTCACTTCAGTAGTCGTCCTTGCCGGTCAGTTCCAGCTCGATGGCATCGGCGCTGCGGCTGGCGGCGTCGATGGCGTCGCTCAACGCTTCGGCGCTGGCGTCGGCGTCGACCTTGACCACGAACATCGCGGTCTTGTTCTGCTTGACCCAGCCGCCGAGTTTGGCGGTATTGGAGGCCTCCAGCAGGCGGTTGGCCACTGCGGCAGTGAACGTATCGCCCTCCACCTGGAAGCCGGGCGACCAGATCTCGCGTACATGATGCTGCCCGAAATCCTCCACGGCCGAGCGCACGTAGACCAGCTGGCTGCGGTCATCGGCCAGTTCGAACACCATGCGGTAGTCGCCGTCCTCGTCCACTTCGTACTTGAAGCCCAGTTTGTCCAGGTGGCGACCGACAGCCGGATCGGCCTTCGGGGCTTCCGCAGCGGGTGCGGGCGCGGCGGTGCTCGCGGCGGCGGCGCCGGCCAGCGTCAGCAGCAGGCCGAGGGTGAGGGTCCTTTTCATGAAGTCTCCGTGAAAGCCGGGAAAGAACGCCAATTGTGACCGGACGGCCGGTTGACGTCCATTCGACGGCAGCGCCCGCTTATAATGCACAGATGCCTCGCGAGACCTCCCACGAAACCCACACCGACCATGGCGTGCTGCTTGATGCGGCGCGGCCGGAAGTCGCACCGCCGCCGTTCTACCAGGTCATGCTGCTCAACGACGACTACTCCCCCATGGATTTTGTGGTCGACGTGCTGCAGCAGTTCTTCAACATGGACCTCGACCGTGCCACCCAGGTGATGCTTCACGTGCATACCCGCGGGCGCGGCGTGTGCGGCGTGTTCACCCGCGAGGTCGCGGAAACCAAGGTCGCGCAGGTCAATGAATATGCACGGATGAACCAGCATCCGCTGCTGTGCACGATGGAAAAGGCTTGAGTCGACTGCCGGTGTGATGTTGCCGCCGGTGCACCGCTTCGTTCCATTCCCGCAACATCGTGTCGGCCATGGGCCGTGCCGCTCTCCACGCAGCTCCGTCGGATGCCTGCGCGGCAGGTGCGTCTTTCACTGGCTGCACCGGAAGCCACTGCACACGTGTGGTCCTGCCGGCCACCCGGCGATGTGTGCGCGGTGTAAGGTAGTGCCAGGGCCGTCGCGGCTGACGGTCCGGCGTGCTAACGCCATCTGAACGCAGGGTTCCGTTAGGGTGATGGAAATTGCAGGGTCAGGCCACATATCGTCCTCAACTGCCGCCGGAGTAGAGCATGTTCAGTAAAGACCTCGAACACACGATCGGCCAGTGCTACAAGCGCGCACGTGAGGCCCGGCATGAGTTCATGACCGTAGAGCACCTGCTGCTGGCACTGCTCGACAACCCATCCGCCCAAGCGGTCCTCAAGGCCTGTGGCGCCGATGGCGAGCGCCTGCGCCGGGAGCTGGAGCAGGCCATCGAGGCTTCGGTCTCGCGGCTTGCCGAGGACGACGGGCGCGACACCCAGCCCACCCTCGGGTTCCAGCGCGTGTTGCAGCGTGCCGTCTACCACGTGCAGTCCTCGGGCAAGAAGGAGGTCACCGGCGCGAATGTGCTGGTCGCCATCTTCGGCGAGAAGGACTCGCATGCGGTTTATTACCTCAACCAGCAGGACGTGAGCCGGCTGGATGTGGTGAATTACCTTTCCCATGGCATCGCCAAGCTGGCTGAGGAGGGCGAGCAGGGGGCAGGCGGTGATCCCGAAGCCCGCGGCGAAGGCGGCGAAGGCGAGTCCAAGGGCGACGCGCTGACCGAGTTCGCCAGCAACCTCAACGAACAGGCCCGCAGTGGCAGGATCGACCCACTGGTCGGCCGTGCTGACGAAATCGAACGCACCATCCAGGTGCTGTGCCGTCGCCGCAAGAACAATCCGCTTTATGTCGGCGAGGCCGGCGTGGGCAAGACCGCCATCGCCGAGGGTCTGGCCCGTCGTATCGTGGAGGGTTCGGTCCCCGAGGTACTGGCCGATGCGGTGATCTACTCGCTGGACCTCGGGGCGCTGGTGGCGGGGACCAAATACCGGGGTGATTTCGAAAAGCGGCTGAAAGGTGTGCTGTCAGCCCTGAAGAAAGTGCCCAACGCCGTGCTGTTCATTGATGAGATCCACACCATCATCGGGGCAGGCTCGGCATCGGGTGGCACCATGGACGCCTCCAACCTCATCAAGCCGGCACTGTCCTCGGGTGAACTGCGCTGCATCGGCTCGACCACCTTCCAGGAGTATCGGGGCATCTTCGAGAAGGACAGGGCGCTTGCCCGTCGCTTCCAGAAGATCGACATCGTTGAGCCGACCGTGGGTGAAACCTACGAGATCCTGCAGGGCCTGAAGGGCAAGTACGAGGCTCATCATGGTGTGACCTATGCCGACGATGCGCTCCAGGCGGCCGTGGACCTGGCGGTGAAGCACATCGGCGACCGTCTGCTGCCCGACAAGGCGATTGATGTGATCGACGAGGCTGGTGCACGGCAGCGGCTGCTGCCGGAAGGGCAGCGCAAGGAGCTGATCGACGTCGAGGAGATCGAGGCGATCGTCGCGAAGATGGCACGCATTCCGGCCAAGCAGGTCAGCGCCACCGACAAGGATGTGCTCCAGCATCTGGAGCGCAACCTGAAAATGGTCATCTTCGGCCAGGATCCGGCGATTGAAAGCCTGGCCTCGGCGATCAAGCTGGCGCGCTCCGGCCTTGGCAACCCCGACAAGCCGATTGGCAACTTCCTGTTCGCCGGCCCGACCGGTGTGGGCAAGACCGAGGTCACCAAGCAGCTGGCGCTGCAGCTGGGCATTGAACTTGTGCGTTTCGACATGTCCGAGTACATGGAGCCGCATTCGATCAGCCGGCTCATCGGCGCACCTCCTGGCTATGTTGGCTTCGACCAGGGCGGCCTGCTGACCGAGAAGATCGTCAAGACGCCGCACTGCGTGCTGTTGCTTGACGAGATCGAGAAGGCGCACCCGGATATCTTCAACATCCTGCTGCAGGTCATGGATCGTGGCGTGCTCACCGACACCAATGGCCGCGAGGCGAACTTCAAGAACGTGGTGCTGGTGATGACGACGAATGCAGGGGCGACGCAGGCCTCGCGCCGGTCCATCGGCTTCACCAGGCAGGACCATGCTTCCGATGCGATGGAGACCATCCGCCGCAGTTTCACCCCGGAGTTCCGCAACCGTCTCGACGCGGTCCTGCAGTTCCAGCCGCTGGGGTTCGAACACATCCTGCGCGTGGTGGACAAGTTCCTCATCGAGCTGGAAATGCTGCTACAGGAGAAGCACGTCAGCCTGTCGGCCACCCCGACCGCGCGCGACTGGCTTGCACAGCATGGTTTCGATCCACTGATGGGCGCGCGTCCGATGGCGCGGGTGATCCAGGACCGGATCAAGCGTCCGCTCGCCGACGAACTGCTGTTCGGCAAGTTGATCGACGGCGGCAAGGTCAGCATCGATGTCCGCGACAACGAGCTGGTGATCGACACCCAGGCCGAGCCGGAGAAGCTGTTGCCGGCCACGGTCTGAAGCCACGACGGGGCAGGTTCAAGCGAAAGGCGGCCGATGGCCGCCTTTTTCTTTGCTGCGGCGCCCGCGCGGCCGGTCCGTGGCCGGCTGCTCTCCGGCACCATCGCCCCTATCCCGGCGCGACTGAGTGCACGAAGAAGGACAGGGGGCCGGACACACAAAAGGACCAGCGCGAGGCTGGCCCTTTTCACGGCGCAACGCCGTACCGCTTACTTCATGCGGTAGGTGATACGACCCTTGGTCAGGTCGTACGGGGTCATTTCAACCTTGACCCGGTCACCGGTGAGGATGCGGATGTAGTTCTTGCGCATGCGGCCGGAAATATGGGCAATGATCTCATGACCATTTTCCAGGCGGACGCGGAAAGTCGTGTTCGGCAGCGTCTCGCTGACGGTGCCTTCGAACTCGATGGAATCGTCTTTCGACATGTAGTCCTGTGCGGTTCAGAGTACGGCCACGGGGGCCTAAGCCGCAGTATTTTACGCCTGTCTTTCGATTCTTGCAAAGATTGCGTTAACCGTCAGCAAGATGCCGCGCCGGCCACGGGCTGACGCGGGTTGCCCAGCTTCCCCCGGGGCCGTCACGACGTACGGCTTGGTGAACATGATCGAGAAACCGGGTGCGCGGCCACTGCTCGGCCCCCATCCGCCGCAGGTGCGGGTTTTCCACCTGCGCGTCGATGACCGCCACGCCCCAGCCCTGCAGCAGGCGCGCGAGGGCAGCCAGTGCGGCCTTGGAGCCACCACTGGCGTCGCTGAACATGCTTTCGGCAAAGAACATGCTGCCGATGCAGACGCCGTAGAGGCCCCCGACCAGTTGCCGGCTCTCCCAGACCTCCACTGAATGGGCAAAGCCGAGGCGATGAAGCGCAACGTATGCGCGGATCATCGCCTCGCTGATCCAGGTGCCGTCCTGCCCGGGGCGCGGCGCCAGCGCGCAGCGGCGCATCACGGTCTCGAATGCGGTGTCGGCGCGGATCTCCCACGACGACCGGCGCAGGGTGCGGCGGAACCGGCTGGAAAGACGGACGCCCTCGGTCCTGAACACCATGCGTGGGTCCGGTGACCACCACAGGATCGGCTCACCTTCACTGAACCATGGAAAGATCCCGCCCGCATAGGCGTTGAGCAGCCGCACCGGCGACAGGTCGCCGCCCACCGCAAGCAGGCCATCAGGGTGGCGCAGCGCGCTCGACGCCGGCGGAAACGGGGCGTCGGGCGTGTCGGCCAGGCGCCATGGCAGGGTGCGGCTCACGTGCATTCTTCTGCGCGGAACGGGCTGTGGGCCTGCAGAGCGGCAAGATACTGCTGGACCTCGGCACGCTCCTGAGCGCACCAGGGTGTCAGCGCGTGCGCGAAGGCTGGGTCGGCAACCCAATGACGGCTGCGCACGATCCGCGGCAGAAACCCGCGCGCCAGCTTGTGCTCACCCTGCGCGCCCGGCTCGAAACGGGACAGCCCCTCGCGCAGGCAGTACTCGATGCCCTGGTAGTAGCAGACCTCGAAATGCAGGCCGGGCAGGGCAGCGCCGCCCCAGTAGCGGCCGTACAGCGTGTCGCCGCCGCGCAGGAAAAGCGCCCCGGCCACAGGCTCGCCGCCGTGCTCGGCCAGCATCAGCACCAGCCCCCGGCCCAGACGACTGGCAAGGTGGCGCAGGAACGCTTCGGTCAGCGCAGGCGCGTTGCCATACTCCAGGAATGTCTGCAGGTAGAACCGGTACATGGCCTGCAGATCGGCGCGGCTGGCCTCGTCGCCATGCACCACGCGTACGCTGACGCCTTCTCGCGCCACCTTGGCGCGTTCCTGCCGGATGTTTTTCCGGCGCTTGTGATCCATCGCAGCCAGATAATCGTCGAAGCAGGACCACGCGCCCGGGTTGCGCCACTGGAACTGGATGTCCTGGCGCAGCAGCCACGCAGCGTCGAAAGCACGGTCGTCGTCCACATCGTGGAAATTGATGTGGGCCGAGGGCACCTGCTGTGCTGACAGCGCAGCGCGCAGGGCGGGCAACAATGCGGCGCGGTCGGTCTCCGCGCGTGCGAGCAGGCGCGGCCCGGTCACGGGCGAATAGGGCACCGCGCCGAGCCATTTGGGGTAATAGTCGCGTCCGTGACGGGCATAGGCGTTGGCCCAGGCGTGGTCGAATACGAACTCGCCGTGGGAATTGGACTTCAGATACCCCGGGATGGCAGCGACCAGCACGTCGTCCTCCCACAGGGTGAAGTGCTGCGACTGCCAGCCCCATTCGCTGCGCAGACAGCCGTGGGCTTCCAGTCCTGCCAGAAACGCGTGGCTTACGAACGGATTGGTGCCATCGTGCAGGGCATCCCAGCTCGACGATGGCAGCTGCTGCAGGTCGGTGATGAATCGGGAGGTGCGCATGCCGACAGCATAGGGGCGCAGGCGGGCAATGGCGATGCTGTCAGGAACGGGTTGCGGAAAAGGCGCCTCTACCCGCCCGCGCCAGCCGAGTGACGGACACCAGGAGAGGATTTGCTGACCGCACGGTTCGCCTTTGATCGACCCGCGTGTCGCCCGTTGCCCGGCTGCCCTGCGGGGTCGCACGCGCGAGACTGTGTCCACCAGGCAGGGCGGACACCAACCCAATGAGCACGACATCAGCAGCCACTGTTCAGCCCTGCCACAGGAAGCAGTATGTCGCCGCCCCTGCAGGGTACGCGACGAACGAACACCTCTGCCGCACGATCCTGGCACAGCTGACTCCGGCGCGCCGACGCAGCGGGGGCGACAGGGGTCATGACGTCGCCGCCGAGGTGGCCGCGGTGCAGTTGCCGCGCATTGGCTGGTTCGTCCAGCGCAGACTGCCGCTGCAGATGGTGCTGCCGGCTTTTCCGGCCAAATCGCCGAGCACCCGCAAGGTGATGGGCGTGCTGCCCGATCTCGCCGAGCGCACGGCCATTGACTTCCTGCAGGCCTGCTGTGCACGGATTGCCGCCCACTACCCGCCCGGCGTGGTTTTGACTCTCTGCTCGGACGGGCATGTGTTCGGCGACGCGATCGGGCACAGCGACGACGTCATCGAAGCATACCGTGCAGCACTTGCCGGCATCATGATTGAGCAGCGGGCAGACCATCTGCGTCTGTTCGGTCTCGGTGACTGGCCAGGCTGCGCGCCCCCGACGGCACCCGACCATGCGCGTCTGCGCGAGCATCTGCTGCGGGTTCACGGGCTGCCTGTGGAGCAGGTGCGCGCACGCCTGCTGCAGTCCTCCGATGGACGGCGCCAGCTTGTCGCGATGACGCGCTTCATGCTCGAGGATGACTACGATGCACATGTCTCACGCAGCCGCTCGGCGGCAAAGCGCATTGCCAAGAGACAGGCGCTGGCTGTACTCCAGAGGAGCTGGGCCTGGGGTGCCCTGCTGGCCGAGCTGTTCCCTGAGGCAGTGCGCCTGTCGATTCACCCGCAGAGCGCCGGGGCTATCAAGTTCGGCATTCATCTTTCCGAAGAGCGCAACGCGTGGATGACGCCGTGGCACGGCGTGCTGCTCAAGGACGGAAATCGAAGTCACATGGTCAGGCGGCATCAGGCCGAGGCACTTGGCGCGGTGCCGGTGGCGATCGGCACCACCCACGCCCATTTCGTCCTGCCGGCGACACGGCTGCTCGCCACGCGTGCACAGGGTTGCGCGTCATGAGCAGAGTGATCTCCCATGCGGGCGCTCGCAAGGGCCTGGATCAGCGCCCCCTGCTGCCCTTCGGGCTGGAGATTCCGGCAGGGGCGGCGCCAGAGGCGCTGCAGCCAGCGCGCACCGACCACCTCAAGCAGCTCGTGCGCGCGCATGGCCTGGTGGTAGTTCGCGGTGTCGGGCAGCAGCTGTCAGATGCACGTGGCCTGCAGGAGTGGGCGTCGCGCTGGGGCCGGCTGAAGGCATGGCCATTTGGGCATGTACTGGAGCTCCGCCAGTCGGCCGAGGCCGATGACACCGTGTTCTCGCGCACGTCCATGCCATTTCACTGGGACGGCATGTACACGACCTCGATTCCCGAGTTCGCCATGCTGCTGTGCATCCGCGGCAGCCGGCCTGGGGAGGGAGGGCGCACGCTGTTCACCGATACGCGGCGGGTGGTGTCCGGACTGGGCAAATCGAGGATTGAGCACTGGCAGCGCCTTCATCTGGAGTACTTCAAGGAGCAGCGCGTTCATTACGGTGGCCATGCCGTGTCTGCCCTGATCGCGGTTGACCCGCGCACCGGCGGTCCCATCCTGCGTTATGAAGGCCCGCACCCCCACGACAGTGTCGGCATCAATCCCACGCAGGTGCGCTGGCATGGCGTGACGCCGGCGGAGCAAGCGGTGTGCGAGCAGGAGCTGGCCGATGCGCTGCACGCCGATGCGTACTGCTATCGCCACTGCTGGCAGCCGGGAGACCTGGTCATCGCAGACAACTACAGCCTCCTGCATGGCCGTGAAGCCTTGCAGGCACAGTCCTTTCGCCATCTGCTGCGCGTTCAGGTCGAACTGCCGTCCAGTGCGCCGCATGCCCGATCACCACAGCGAGGGTAATCCGCATGGCCCGTATTCTTGTTGCTGCCGTTCCTACCCCCGGCCACGTCATCCCGATGCAGGTCATCGCCGCCCATCTGCGTCGCGCAGGGCATCAGATCACGTTCCTCGGAGGGCGGAAGTTCGCGGCCGAGTTGACCGCCGATGGCCATGCGTTTGAAGCGTTGCCGCCGGAGGTGGACTACGACTACGCCAACCCTGTGTTCAAGGCGCCGGCGTCTTCCCGCCTTGCCGGCGAAGCGGTGGCCTACAACGACCTGGAGCAGGGCAGTGATGCCATGCTGCTGGTCATGGAGGAGCTGTTTGCGCCTTCGGTAGGGCCGATGCATGCCGCGATCATGGAGATCGTCGCGCGGCAACCTGTGGACCTGATCCTCGCGGACTCGATGTTCACCGGTGTGCTGGGTCTGCTGTGCGATGAGCGTCCTGCCCCCGTGGTCATCATCGGCGTCACCCCGTTCGCACTGGATACGCCCGATGCCTATTTGTTCGGTCCGCGCCTTCCGCCGGCGCTGCTGCCGGCCTCCCTGCGGGGCCGCAGCCTGCGATCGGCGGCAGAGGAGGCGGGGCTGTCACGCGTGCATGCTGCATTCGCGTCGGCTGTCGAGAAGGCTACCGGCAAGACGTTGCCGCACACGTTCCACGATCAGCTGATCCGGGGCAGTGACGCGTTCCTGCAGTTGTCTGTACCCGGCTTCGAGTTTGAGCGAGTCGACGCGCCAGCGCATGTGAAGCTGGTGGGCGCGCTGCCGGGCAGGGCGGCCGTGCCTGATGCCGCGCCGTGGCCTGATCAATGGCGGGGGCGCGAGGCACAACCTTTGGTTGTTGTCAGCCAGGGAACACTGGCAAACCATGACCTGCAGCAGGTTCTGGGGCCCGCCCTGGTCGGGTTGGCGGATCTGCCTGTGAGGGTGCTGGCCACGACAGGCGGCCGGGCAGCTGATGACCTGCCAACGACACCGAACGGCTGGGTACGTCCTTATGCGCCGTTCGACCAGTGGCTACCCCGGGCGGCTGTACTGGTCACCAATGGTGGCTACGGCGGGGTGCATCTTGCGTTGCGCTCGGGCGTGCCGCTGATCGTCGCAGGAGACGGTGAGGACAAGCAGGAGGTGGGCGTCCGTGTCGCTTTCGCGGGCTGCGGCATCGATCTGCGGACCGGACGCCCGTCAGCGACTGACGTCCGGTCGGCGGTGCTGCGGGTGCTTGAAATACCTCGCTACGCCGCCAGAGCGGCGGAGCTGTCAGAACAGTGTGCCGCTGCCAATGCGCTGCACCACATCGAGGAAACGGTCCGGCGCCTGGTGGACCAGCCGTGAGTCCCCCTTGCACGTGAAACCGGTCGGGCAGGGCGGTCGCACGACCGCCCTTGACCGGACCCGGCGCATCACTCCACCCGCCGGATCAGCTGGCCTGACCCTTGGCGTCCAGATAACGTTCCGCATCCAGCGCCGCCATGCAGCCGAAACCGGCCGAAGTGATGGCTTGGCGGTAGTGCTGGTCGGCCACGTCGCCTGCAGCGAACACGCCTTCTACCGAGGTCTGGGTCGCGTTGCCACCCAGACCCGAACGGATTTCAAGGTAGCCGTTGTTCATCGCAAGCTGCCCGTCGAACAGTGTGGTGTTCGGATGATGGCCGATAGCGACAAAGAAACCATGGGCATCGATGTCGCGTGTGCTGCCATCGAGGGTGGATTTGACCCGCACGCCCGTCACGCCTGCGTCGTTGCCCAGCACTTCGTCCACCTGGGCGTGCCAGACAGTTTCGATGCTGCCGGCCTGGACCTTGGCGAACAGCTTGTCCTGCATGATTTTTTCCGCCTTCAGCGTGTCGCGGCGGTGGACCAGGTAGACCTTGCGGGCGATGTTGGACAGATAGAGCGCTTCTTCAACTGCCGTGTTGCCGCCGCCGACCACGACCACATCCTGGTCGCGGTAGAAGAACCCGTCGCAGGTGGCGCAGGCGGAAACGCCCCGTCCCTTGAAGGCTTCCTCACTCGGGATGCCCAGGTACTTGGCTGTGGCACCGGTGGCGATGATCAAGGCATCACAGGTGTACTCGGCGCTGTCGCCGATAAGCTTGAACGGGCGCTGGGACACATCAGCGGTATGGATGTGATCGAAGATGACCTCGGTTTCGAAGCGTTCGGCGTGCGCCTGCATGCGTGCCATCAGATCCGGCCCCATCAGCCCATGGGCGTCGCCTGGCCAGTTGTCCACCTCGGTGGTGGTCATCAGCTGGCCACCCTGCTGCAGCCCGGTGATGACCACCGGCTTGAGATTGGCGCGGGCGGCGTAGACGGCGGCCGTCCAGCCGGCGGGGCCGGAGCCAAGGATGACCAGCTTCTGGTGGCGGGTGGGCAGGGAAAGGCTCATGTAGACTCGCGAAATGTAGATGGGACTAGGCGCTGCGCGATTTGCACAGCGTCGGTGGCAGACCATAGAGTGATGGCTGCGGCGAGGTGATTCAAGGCGACAGGTGGAACGGCGTCGTGCGCCAGCGCCAACGTCGCCCTCGACCGGTCTCCTCGCGTGCCGGAACGAGCCTCGGTCAGCATCAGGTGACGGAAAATCATCGCAGTTCGTTTATTATCAACCACTAACAGCGTATTTCAAAGGCATGGTCTAAGGTGGCGAAGCAGGTCCCGGAGCGCTCCAAATCCGCCGAAAGCAAGGCTCGTCGACGTGAGCCGGCGGCGGCCGAAACCTCCCGAAAACATCGCCTGTGGCGCGACCTGGGTCTGATCGCCGTCGCCCCGGCGCTGCTGTATCTGGTGGCCAGCCTGTTCACCTACTCGGCAACCGACCCGGGCTGGTCGCATACCGGCTCGGTCGTGGCACCGGTGCACAACATGGGAGGCCGGGCTGGCGCCTGGATTGCCGACGTGCTGCTGCAGCTGTTCGGCTACATGGCGTTCCTGTTGCCGGTGCTGCTGGGCGCGTTGGCGTGGTTTGCGATGTTCGGGCTCAAGCGCGAGAATCGGGGCGAGGGCCGGGGCGAGAACGATCTGGACCCGGCCCTGCGGCTGGTGGGGCTGGTCGGCTTTCTCATTGCCGGCACTGGTCTGCTGCACGTGCGTCTGTTCAGCGGCGACGTGTCGGCGGCGGGTGGGATCCTCGGCAAACTTGTTGGTAATTCGCTTACCGTTGGCTTTGGTGCGCTGGGCGCGAACCTGTTCGTGCTTGTGCTGCTGCTGGCGTCCATCACCTTGGCCACCGGGCTGAGCTGGTTCATGGTGATGGAGAAGATCGGGCGCGGCGTCATGGCGCTGGCGCCGCTGCTGGAGCGGAAGAAAGAGCAGGCCACCGAGTGGAAGCAGACCCGCGAGCTGCGCGAGGAGCGCCAGGAAGTGCGCAAGGCCGACGCCGAGGTGCGTGCCAAGCGCGAGCCGGTGAAGATCGAGCCGCGCCCTGAGCCGGTGATTGAAAAAAGTGACCGTGCCAAGCGCGACACCCAGATCCCGATGTTCCGGGGCGTCAATGGCGACGGTTCGGACCTGCCGCCGTTGGCCCTGCTCGACGACCCGAAGCCGCAGCCGAAGGGGTATGACGAGCAGACGCTGGAAACGCTGTCGCGGCAGATCGAGTTCAAACTCAAGGATTTCCGCATCGACGCGGTGGTGGTCGGGGCCTATCCGGGGCCGGTGATCACCCGCTTCGAAATCGAGCCGGCGCCGGGCATCAAGGTCAGCCAGATCAGTTCGCTGGACAAGGACATTGCCCGCGGTCTGTCGGTGAAATCGGTCCGTGTGGTCGATGTGATCCCGGGCAAGTCGGTGATCGGGCTGGAGATTCCCAACGTCACCCGCGAGATGATCTTCCTGTCCGAGCTGCTGCGCTCGAAGGAATACGACAAGTCAGCCAGCGTGCTGACGCTGGCGTTGGGCAAGGACATCGCCGGCCGCCCGACGGTGGCCGACCTGGCCCGCATGCCGCACCTGCTGGTGGCCGGCACCACCGGCTCAGGCAAGTCGGTGGCGGTCAACGCCATGGTGCTGAGCCTGCTGTTCAAGGCCTCGCCGAAGGACCTGCGGATGCTGATGATCGACCCGAAGATGCTCGAACTGAGCGTCTACCAGGGCATCCCGCACCTGCTCGCCCCGGTTGTCACCGACATGAAAGAGGCGGCCAACGGCCTGCGCTGGTGCGTGGCCGAAATGGAGCGCCGTTACAAGCTGATGAGTGCGGTTGGCGTGCGCAACCTCGCCGGCTTCAACAAGAAGGTGAAGGACGCGCAGGACGCAGGCCAGCCGTTGATGGACCCGCTGTTCAAGCCGAACCCGGAGCTGGGCGAAGCACCGCGTCCGCTGGAGACGCTGCCGTTCATCGTCATCTTCATTGACGAATTCGCCGACATGATGATGATCGTCGGCAAGAAGGTTGAAGAACTGATTGCCCGCCTGGCGCAGAAGGCGCGCGCCGCAGGCATCCACCTGATACTTGCGACCCAGCGCCCGTCGGTGGATGTGATCACCGGCCTGATCAAGGCCAACATTCCCACCCGCATCGCGTTCCAGGTCAGCTCCAAGATCGACTCGCGCACCATTCTGGATCAGTCCGGCGCCGAGACGCTGCTCGGTCACGGCGACATGCTCTACCTGCCGCCCGGCACGGCAATGCCCGACCGTGTGCATGGTGCGTTCGTGTCGGACGAGGAGGTGCACCGCGTGGTGGAGCACCTCAAGGCCATGGGCCCGGCCGACTACATCGAAGGCGTGCTGGACGAGACCCAGACCATGGGCGACGGCGTGGTGGTGGGGGCGACCGGGCTGCCCGAGTCTGCCGCAGCCGGCGACGAGTCCGACCCGCTGTACGACGAGGCCCTGCGGGTGGTCACTGAAACCCGGCGCGCCTCCATCTCCGGCGTGCAGCGCCGGTTGAAGATCGGCTACAACCGCGCCGCCCGCCTGATCGAGGCGATGGAGGCCGCCGGCGTGGTCAGCGCCCCCGAGCACAACGGGGACCGTACTGTGCTGGCGCCGCCGCCGCCCAAGTAGTCTGCCGCCCAGCACCCGCCGTACGCGTACAGCGCCGCGCGGCGGGTGAATGGTGACACAATCGCGTTCACGCTCTTTGCCGCCTATTCATCTCAAAAAGGCGAGCATCCACCATCGACCATTGATTCTGCGGAAACCGCCATGTCCCATACCCTGCGTCGTGCCCTTGCTGTTGGCCTGTTCTCGCTGGTTGCCGCCGGCAGTGCCTGGGCCGGCGCCCGCGATGACCTCAACCGGTTCACCAGCGGGCTGCGCGGTCTGGACGGGCAGTTCAACCAGCAGGTGTTCGACAACCGCGGCCGGGTCAAGGAGACCACCAGCGGCCGGGTCGCCCTCTCGGCCCCACGCCTGTTCCGCTGGGAATACATCCGGCCGCATGAGCAGCTGATCGTCGCCGATGGCAGCAAGGTCTGGATGTACGAGCCGGATCTGCAGCAGGCCACCGTGCGCGCGCAGGGCAAGGAAGAGCAGAACAGCCCGCTGACTGCCCTGATCAACCCGGCGCTGCTTGAGCAGCAGTACGACCTCAGTGAAGAGGCCGCTGCCCGCGACGGTCTGCAGTGGTTGTCGCTGTCGCCCAAGCGCGAAACCGAGGCCAGCTTCCAGTACGCCGCGCTTGGCTTCAACGGGCAGGGTCTGGCCAGGATGGAAGTGACCGATGCACTGGGGCAGCGAACCGTGATCACGTTCAGTGGCTGGAAACGCAACCCCGGCTTCAGCACCGGGACCTTCCGCTTCACTCCGCCGGCCGGTACCGACGTCATCGGCGAGTGACCGTTTCTCCGCTTGCCCTCTGCCGGCGTTGAGGCCGGCAGCTGGCTGCGTTCCCCAGGCGCTACACTAGAGCCGTGCCAAGACAACGCTCCACTGCCTTCCCCGCGCCCGATCTGCTCAGCGTGGACCGCGACCAC
>JAAIGF010258988.1_pt1 | contig 83247 bp, 87 predicted proteins | sample 6487441 | NCBI WGS metagenome assembly JAAIGF01 (sample SAMN13974129, study PRJNA590717) | phyllosphere metagenome | biome: pepper field; feature: multiple bacterial spot infested pepper fields; material: pepper leaves; isolation source: leaves from pepper fields | host: Capsicum annuum ...
CGAGCGCGCCGCCCCCTGGCGCGGCGACGCCGCGGGCGTCGCGACACATGCCGGAAGTGTCACCAGGAATGCCGGAAGCGTCGCCGCGCGCGGCGGCGTCGGTGCCAGGACGGCAGGGCCCGCCTGCGACCACCGCGGCGTCGATGCGGCGGGCCGCCGGGCAGCAGGGCGCCGCGGCACCTGCGTGGACGCCTGCCGCCGATGGCTGGCCGGGTGCCGCGCTCCTGCGCGACGACTTCGGCCACGCCGTGGCTTGGCGCTCGGACGCCACCGGGGTCGAGCGTCATGACCGCGATGCGCACGGGCGCCTGCTGGCGCGGCATTTCGCCAATGGGCAGGTATGGCGGCACACGTATGACGATGCCGGTCGGCCGCAGTCACTGGACCTTGGCGGGGAGATCATCCGCATCGACGCCACGCAGGGCCTGGCTTCCCGAGTCGAGCACCCCGAGGAACTCGAGACGCGCGAGCACGATCCGCAGGGGCGGCTGGTCCGGCGCTCGGTGCGCCGACCGGCCACGGGAGCGCTGCGGGTGGCCTATACCGAAAGCTTTCGGCATGACCCCGAGGGCCGCGTCGTCACGCATCGCCTGCCCGAGGGCGGGGCACTGCATTACCGCTGGGGTACCCGGGGGCGGCTGCTGGCGATCGCATGGGAGGACGGCAGGGGCCGCCACCACCGGGTCCTGGACACGCCGGCTGGCCACAGGGGGCGATCGGGCGTGGGCTATGTGCTGGGCAACGGCGTGCGCGTGCGCGCGCTGTGGGGCGAGCACGGCGTGATCGGCGTGCGCCATGACGCGCCGCGTTCACGACGGGTCGGCCTGCCACCGCCCGTCGTCCTGGCGCACGGGCAGCGGCGGATCGGGGGTGTGGTGGTGGCCGAGCAATGGCAGACCCGGGACGGCATCCGGGCCGCTGCCTATGCCTACGACGCGCACGCACGTCTGCGGGCCGAAGCCTGGCAGGCGCCAAGCCCGGCGGGACTCGGGCCCGATGGTCATGCGCAAGGTCCGACAGCGGCCGCTGGCCCCGCGGCAACGCCGGGGCCGCGCGATCGGCCTGGGCAGCCACCGCACCCGGAACCGCTCGGGCAAGCGCAGCCGCGACCGTTGGCAACGCGGGATCCTGGGCGGCCACCGCACGCGGCGCCGTTCGGGCAAGCGCAGCCGGCGCTGCTCGGGCAAGCGCAGCCACCGCACGCGGTACCACTCGGGCAAGGGCGGTCCTGGGCGGACGACGGGTCGGCCCGGGCGGCCGGTGACGGTCAGGCCATGCCGGCGATTCTGCGCGATGCCAGCGGCCTGCCGCAGCGGGTCGGGGCGCGATCGTTGACGTACGGGCCGATGCGCCGGCTGACGCAGGTGCACGAGGAGGGTCGCCTCATCGTGGCGTATCGCCACAATGCGTATGGCCAGCGCATTCACCGCGCGCCCGCGCAGGGCCCGGGCGAGGACTTCCTGTTCGATGCCCAGCGCGTCGTGGCCGTGATGCGCGACGGCGGGGTGGTGCGTCGCTACGTGTACGCCAACGACGCCCCGATCGCGATGATCGACTACCGGGTGCCGCAGCCGATGACGGCCTCTGGCGCGCCGGTTGCGCTATCGACCGGGGGCGGCGAGCTCATGTTCCTGCATGCCGATGCCCTGGGCGTGCCGCGCGTGGTCACGGATGCCCGCGGCGGCGTGCGCTGGCAGGGCGACATCGATGCTTTCGGCCGCGTGCGCTCGGCCACGGGCGAGAAGGACCCGGGCCTGCGTCTGCCGGGCCAGTGGCACGATCCGGCCACCGGCTGGCACGACAACTATCTGCGCACCTACGACCCCGTGGCGGGGCACTACCTGGAACCCGATCCCCTGGGGCCCGGCGATTGGCTGTCGTTGCCTTCAGGGGTGCGGGCACGCACGTCCACCTACGGCTACGCGGCGCACCAGCCACGCCACCATGTCGACCCGCTGGGTCTGGTCCTGTTCGCCTTTGATGGGACAATGTCGGACGCCACGGCGCCCACCAACGTTCGCCATTTCGCAGCGCTGTACGACGACCCGCGCCAGCCGGGGGCCCCGGTGCCGATCGTCGCCGCGCCAGGGACGGCGTCCGCGACGGGCTGGGTGGATGCCGCGCTGGGCACGTCGGGCATGGTCATCGTGCAGCAGCAGTGGGACCGGCTCGTGGGCCACCTGGCGGCGCTTGCATCGGGGGCGGTGACCGAGCCCATCGACCTTGTCGGCTATTCGCGGGGCGGCGCGCTGGCCCGACATTTCGCGAACCGGCTGGTGGGGCAGGTACGTCAGGGGCGCTTCTGGCAGTGGGTCGATGGCGTGGGCGCCGTCACGGCCTGCGTGCAGCCCCGCTTCATGGGGCTCTTCGACACCGTCGCGCAGTTCGGTCCGGGTGGGGCGATCAATGGCGCCTTCGACTTCAGCATCGCGCCCGACTGGGCCCTGGTGGCGCACGCCGTGGCCTTGCACGAGCAACGTCGACTGTTTCCCCTGCTGTCGATCGCCGGGGCCGATGGCATCCTGCCGGCGAATGCGATCGAGCTGCCGTTCGTGGGCGCCCATGCCGACGTCGGCGGCGGCTACGGGGACACCTCGGGCCAGCGCGACGATCTTTCCGATGTCGCGCTGGCGTGGATGCTGGACATGGCGCGCCGCGTGGGTGTGCCGCTGCGCGAGCCCGCGCCGGCACAGCAGGTGGTGGAAGATCCCGTCCTCCATGACGGCCGCTTCGCGATTGAGCGTGCGTTGCAGCGCCACACCGAGACCCTGGCGGCGAGCCTGGGCCTGGCGCCTGGCTGGCAGACCCATGCGGGCCTGAGTTACCCCGATCGGGCCGTCCTGGCCGCCGATGGCAGCATGCTCGTCGATCGTCAGGCGGGCCACACCGCTTTCGGTCAGCCGCTGCGCGACGCCACGGAAGCGTTCATCGCGCGGCGGCACGGCTGGCTTGCGGACGGCGAAGACGCTGTCGGGCGCGTCGATCTGGAGGCGTACGCGCGATGGCTGGCCGACCGGGAGGCCCCATGATGGCGCAGGCACCGCGGCGCTGCCGGGCCGGCCGGACGTCGGGGCCCCCGGCCGTGTCAGAATTCCCCGCGCAGGCTCAGCGTGATGCTGCGCGGTTCGCCGTACCAGTTCCAGTAGCCCACCGGGCCCACCGTCTGGTAGTAGCGCTTGTCGAACAGGTTGTCGACGTTGATGGCGGCCAGCCAGTTCGCATCGATGCGGTATTCGGCCCGGGCGTTCCAGACCGCATAGCCTGCCTGGCTGGAGCGGAAAGGCACGCTCGGCCCGTTGTACTGGCCGCTGGCCGGATTGAACGTGTTGGCGGTGCCGGATACGTAGTGCGCGCTCTGCACGTTGACGCCGCCGCCGACGCGCCAGTCCGCCAGCTTGCCGCGCAGGCGCACCATGCTCCAGAACTTGACGAGGTGGCGCGGCGTGACCGAGCTGAAACGGACCGAGTCGGCCTGCCGGTTCTTGTTGCTGTTGTAGGTGTAGCCGGCGAACACCTGCCACCCCGGCAGGAGCTCGCCCGCCAGTTCCAGATCCAGTCCCTGGCTCACGACGTCTCCGCCATCCACCCAGCAGCAGTTGCTGCCATCCAGGCCCGCGACACTGTCCGGGTAGTCCGGATCGCGCACGGCTTCGCCGCGTCGCTCCAGGCGGTACACGGCCACGGCCGACGTGTAGCGGCCGCCGGCGTGGCTGCCCTTGACGCCGACCTCGTAGTTGCGGCCGGTGACCGGGTCGAGCGACGTGCCGGGCAGGGGGCCGGCCAGGCGGCTGGCTTGCGATTTGTAGGTCTGCGCAAGGCTGGCGTAGGCGGTCCAGGTCGCATCCAGGTCGTAGGTGAGTCCGGCATAGGGGGTGAACACGCCACGTTCCCGATAGCGCGTGCCCTGGCCGGCAGCATCGAGCTGCTCGAAATGGAAGTTGCTGTAGCGCCCGCCCACGATGAGCGCGAGCGGGTCGGTCAGCCGTGCGGTCAGTGCGCCATAGACACCGTGCTGGCGTTGGCCCCAGGCACTGTTGCGCAGGGTCAGATCCGTCGGGTCCCAGTAACCGTCGGGGTCGAAGTCGTCGAGGACATAGCTGCGCATCGGTCCCATGGCGTTCGCGAAGTTGCCCTGCGTGCGCTGCCAGGAGGCGCCCAGTTTCACGTCATGGCGCTGGCCCAGGAGGGCGAAGCTGCCCGCCACGTGGGCATCGGCCACGGTCTGCTCGGGCTCGAAGTAGGTGCGCATCCACGCGACCTGGCCGGTGCGCGTGATCGGATCGATGCCGCCGTTGACACGCGCGTACGTGAAGTCCTTGACCTGCCGGTTGCGCGTGGCGCTGGCTTCGAAGCGCCAGTCCTCGCCGAGTTGCCGTTCCAGGCGCGCGAAGATTTCGCGCGTGTCGTGTGCGTGATGGCTCCAGCGGGTGGTGAGGCTCGTGCTGCGTGGCAGCTCCAGGTCGCGGCCGTCCAGGTAGCGGGGCAAACCCATGAACCAGGGGGTGCCGCGCATGCGCCCGACGCTGCCGCCCAGCGCGACGCGCGTATCGGCCCCGAGGTCGGCCTCCAGGATGCCGTACAGCGTGGTGTTGCGCTGATCGACGACGTCATAGAAGAACTTGCGGTCCTGGTGCGTGGCGACGATGCGGCCTCGCAAGGCCCCGTCAAAGGCGAGGGGGCCCGTCAGATCCACCGCCGTGCGGTAATTGTCCCAACTGCCGGCAGAGGCTTCGATCTGGGCCGCCCGATGGTCCAGTGGACGCTTTCTCACCAGATTGATGGTGCCGCCGGCTTCACCCGAGCCGCCGAAGAGGGCGTCGGCGCCGCGCAGGACTTCGACCCGGTCGTACTGTGCGAAGTCCTGGTACATGCCGTGGTTCGCCAGCCCCAGCGTCATGGGCGCTCCGCCGTCCATCTGCAGGTTCGTGATCTGCATGCCGCGGGCGTAGTAGCTGTATTCGAAGGTGGTGCCCTGCGTCAGCGTGACCCCGGGTGCCTGCTCCAGGGCGTCGCCCAGCGACGCGAGGTTCTGGTCTTCCAGTCGCTGGCGGGTCAGGACCGACATGGACTGGGGCAGCTCGCGCAGGCTTGCGCCGCCACCGTAGGACACCGCTTGCGTGGCGTAGGAGCCCGTGCCTTGCGTTGCCTGCGTCGGTGCACTGGCGACCACCTTCACCGTCGAGAGCTGCGACACCGGGCCCGCGGGCACCGGCTGCAGGCTGTAGCTGCCATCGGGCGCGCGCGCGGCCCGCAGTCCGGTGCCTGCCAGCAACTCGGCCAGCGCACGTTCGGGCGGCAGGTCCTGCCGCAGGCCTGGGCTACGCTTGCCGGCCACGAGGCCGGGGTCGATCGCCAGCAGCAGATCGGCGCTGCGTGCGTACTGATTGAGCGCCACGTCCAGCGGACCCGGCGCGATGTTGCCGACAGCCGCCAGCGCGGCGCCGGCCAGCAGCAGTCCGCCCGCTGTCAGGCTGGCCCGGGCCGGCAGGCGCTGCCCGCGGGGCGGCAGGGGGAAAGGGGAACGCGGCATGGCAGAGGCTTCCTCGAAAGTGGCGGTATCTGCCTTTACCGAACGAGCCGGAAAAACCGGCAATCCGCGATGCCGCAAACCCCTGGCGCCGGCGGATCGGCGCGGCCTGTGCGCGGCGCGCCTCGAGCGGTCCGCCCCGCGCGGCCGCCCGGGTCAAGCGGTCAGCCCCGGGCGGCCGCCCGGGTCACGCGGGCACCAGGCGCGCCCAGTAGCGCGTGCGATAGACCACGCGGACATCGAGCAGGCGGGCCACCGCCGCCAGTACCCGGTCGGTGTCCGCCAACGGAAACACCCCCGAGAGCCGCGCGTCGGCGATCTCGGAGGCAACGCCCAGGTAGCCATGGCGATAGCGCGCCAGGTCGGCCATGAAGTCACCCAGGCGCCGGTTGCGGGCCACGAGCTGGCCGTCCTGCCACGCAAGCCTGTCGGCGTCCGCCGGCCGGGCGGGCGCGCTCCCCGCCCTGTCCAGGCGCGTGGCCTCGCCCGCCGCGAGCCATGCGGGGGCGCCCCGGGCAGGGCGCAGTTCCGCCCGGCCCTCGAACACGGCAACGCTGGTGGCGTCGCCCTGGTGCAGCAGGCGCAAGTACCCCTGCCGACTGCGCACGTCGCCACCGGCCGTGGACACCCGCAGCGGCGCGTCGCCCGCGTCAACGGGCCACAGCGCGATCTCGCCACGCAGAAGCCGCACATGCCGCTCCCCGTTGCCAAAGGCCACGTTCACGGCCGTATCGGTGTTCAGGGCCAACCGGCTGCCGTCCGGCAGGCGGTGCGTCAGGCGTTCGCCGACGCTGGTGCGCAGATCGGCCAGGCGCGCCTGGGCGACGGGTGCGGCAAGGGTGCCGAGCGCCGTGACCAGCCCGAAACCGATGGGAGCCCCGATGATGAGTGCCCGCCGCCGGCGCAGCGTGGCAGGCGCGGCCGCCAGGGCTGCCAGCGCCGCCGGGGCAGGCAGTGTGCCGAGCCGGGAACCCAGTCCGGTCAGGCGCCGCCAGGCCGCCGCGTTCTCGGGGCGGGCGTGCTGCCAGCGTTGGCAGGCTTCGCGCAGGGCACCGTCCGCATCGGCGTCGCCCAGGCGTACCATCCACGCAATCGCTTCCTCGGCGGCGGCCGAGCCCGGGGGCGGCGCGCCGTCGGCGTCAGCCAAGCGCATAGCAGGCCCGCCACGCCAGGGTCATGTCGTTCTGCACGGTGCGCACCGACACCTTCAGGCGTGCCGCGATGGCGGTGTAGCCCAGCCCTTCGAGCTGGGCCATCAAGAAGGCACGGCGCGCACGGGCGGGAATCTGCGCCAGCGCCCGGTCGATCTCGGCCAGGATCTGCAGTGCCGCCAGGCGCGCCTCGGGCGAAGGCGTGACGGGTTCGGGCAAGGCGGCGAGCGCGTCCAGCCACGCCTGCTCGAGCGCGGCCCGGCGGTAGTGGTCGATCAGGAGGCCGCGCGCCACCGTCGCGAGCAATCGGCGCGCTTCCTCGACATAGAGCGCGTCGCGTCGAGTGACGATCCGCGCGAACGTGTCCTGGGTGAGGTCGGCAGCGTCTTCGCGGCAGCCCAGGCGGCGGCCCAGCCAGGCGTGCAGCCAGCCACGGTGCTCACGGTACAGGCCGGCGATGGCCTCGTTGCTGAGGGCGGACGGGGTGGACATGAGGGGCCACGCAGAATTCGACAAGGGCCGAATCTAGCGAGAATGGTTCTCATTCGTCAAGCCTGTTACGCAGATTGTTGGCCGCGCACTGATAACATGGCGGGTTGACCCGCATTCTCAGGCTCGCATCATGCTCCCAGAGCAAATTCGTACGCTGACGGACCTCGTCGCGCAGGCCGTCCAGGCCGTTGCCCCCGGCGCCCAGCCGTCTCTTCAGTTCGAGCGCCCCAAGGTGGCGGCGCACGGCGATTTCGCCACCAACGTCGCGATGCAGCTGGCCAAGCCGCTCAAGCGCAATCCGCGCGAACTGGCCACGGCGCTCGTCGATGCCCTGCGTGCCCAGCCGGGCGCGGACGCCCTGATCGCGGATGCGGAAGTCGCAGGCCCGGGCTTCATCAATCTGCGCGTGACGCCGGCCGCCCGGCAGGCCGTGGTGGCTGCGGTGCTGGCGGGTGGCGAGCAGTTCGGCCAGGCCGCACCGGGCGACGATCGCCTGATCGTCGAGTTCGTGTCCGCCAACCCCACAGGTCCGCTGCACGTCGGTCATGCACGCCAGGCGGCGCTGGGTGATGCGCTCTGCCGCCTGTTCGCCGCGACCGGCCGGGCCGTGACGCGCGAGTTCTATTACAACGATGCGGGCAACCAGATCCACAATCTGGCGATCAGCACGCAGGCGCGCGCCCGCGGCATCGGCAGCGACGATCCGGCCTTCCCGGCCGATGGCTACAAGGGCGAGTACATCGCCGAGATCGCCGCCGACTACATGGCCGGCAAGACGGTGCAGGCAAGCGACGGCGAGCCCGTCACCGCCAAGGCCGACGCCGACGACCTGGATGCGATCCGCGTCTTTGCCGTGGCCTATCTGCGCCGCGAGCAGGACCTGGATCTGCAGGCGTTCGACCTGAAGTTCGACAACTATTACCTGGAAAGCTCGCTGTACACGAGCGGCCGCGTGGAAGACACCGTGGCCCGCCTGATCGCGAGCGGCCATACGTATGAAGAAGGCGGCGCGCTGTGGCTGCGCACCACCGAGCTGGGCGAGTCCGACGACAAGGACCGCGTGATGCGCAAGCGCGAAGGGGGCTACACCTACTTCGTGCCGGACGTGGCGTATCACGTGACCAAGTGGGAGCGCGGCTTCACGCGCGCCATCAACATCCAGGGCAGCGATCACCACGGCACCATCGCACGCGTGCGCTCGGGCCTGCAGGCGCTGGACGTGGGCATCCCCAAGGGCTATCCCGACTACGTGCTGCACAAGATGGTGAAGGTGATGCGCGGTGGCGAAGAGGTCAAGATCTCCAAGCGCGCGGGCAGCTACGTCACCTTGCGCGACCTGGTGGACTGGGTGGGCCGCGACGCGGTGCGCTTTTTCCTGATCCAGCGCCGTGCCGACACCGAATTCGTGTTCGACGTGGACCTGGCCTTGAAGCAGAGCGACGAGAACCCGGTGTTCTACATCCAGTACGCCCATGCCCGCATCTGCTCGATCCTGACGCAGTGGGGCGGCGACGCCGCGACGCTCTCCGAGGCGGATGCCAGCCTGCTGACGGCGCCGCGCGAGTTTGCGCTGATGCAGCGCCTGGCCGAGTTCCCGGGCATGATCCAGAATGCCGCCGCCGAGCTCTCGCCGCACCACGTGGCCTACTGGCTGAAGGATTGCGCCGCGGATTTCCATGCCTACTACAATGCCGAGCGAGTCCTGGTGGACGACGAGCCCCTGAAGCTGGCGCGTCTGTCCCTGCTCGGCGCGACGCGCCAGGTGCTGGCCAACGGGCTGGCATTGCTGGGCGTGAGCGCGCCTCAACGGATGGAGCGCGAGAGCATCGCCACGGAAACCTCATGAGCCTGTCTTTCTCTCGCCGCACGAAGCGTGGGGCGCGCGCCAGTCAGCGTGGCGGCACGCTGTTCGGCGTGATCGGTGGTGTGTTGCTGGGCCTGGTGGTGGCGGCCGCGGTGGCGGTGTACGTCACCAAGTCGCCCATGCCGTTCGTGGACCGGGCCTCGCGCGGACCCGACCCCTCGATCCCGGATCCCGGCTTTGCCCCGGATCCCAACCGCAGCCTGTACGGGCGTGACGCGGCCGCGGGCCTGGCCCCCAGCGGGCCGGTGACGATCGCGCCGCCGCCCGTGACGGGTGCGCCCCCGCCGGCGACCTCGGGCGAGAGCCCGCGTGGCGGCGACGCGCTGGGCGCGTTCATGGCGGGGCTGCCGGATCGCTCGTCCAGCGCGCCGGCCTCGCCGCCCACTGCCGCACTGTCGCAGGCCGGCAGGGCCGGCGCCGCGGATCGCCCGACCACCGCACCGGCCGGGCGCTACGTCCTGCAGGTGGGCTCGTACCGGGTGCTCGAGGATGCCGAGGCGCTCAAGGCGCGGCTCGCGTTCCTGGGTTTCGACGTGCGCCTGCAGCAGGCCCAGGTCAATGGTGTGCTCGTCAATCGCGTCCAGGTCGGGCCGTATGCCAAACTGGATGACATGAACCGCGCCCGCGCGCGTCTGGCCGAGAACAAGGTCGACGCCACCGTGGTGCGTCAGTGACCCTGCCGGAACCGCCATCGTGCCGGCTTGTCTGAACCCTTGCCCCGGCGCGCCGTGCGCCGGTGGCGTTTTGTGCGGGATGGCGTCCCGCGTTTGCAACAGGAAGCATTCCTCATGCTGAATCAAGCTTTCCGCCGCCGCGTGCTGGCGGGTTTTGGTGCCCTGGTCGCCTCGATGTTCCTGGGTGCTGCCGGCGCGCAGGCCCAGCAGTCCAGCCCCCAGGGCTACGTCAACGTCGATCCGCCCCAGGCCACCGCCGCCGGCGGCAAGATCGAGGTGCTCGAGTTCTTCCAGTATGGCTGCCCGCACTGCCGTGCGATGGAGCCGCTGACCAAGACCTGGCTGGAAAAGCAGAAGGACGACGTCGCGCTGCAGCGCGTGCCCGTGGCCTTCAATGCGGCCATGGAGCCGTGGCAGCGTCTGTACTTCACGCTGGAAAGCATGGATCGCCTGGACCTGCAGCAGGCCGTGTTCAACGCCGTCCAGGTCGAGCGCAACCAGCTCAACAACCGCGAGCGCGTGCTCGAGTGGCTGGGCAAGCAGGGCCTGGACCAGGCCAAGGCCGGCGCCATGTACGACTCGTTCGGCATCGTGTCCAAGGTCAATCGCGCCAATCAGCTCATCAAGGCCTACAACCTGCAGAGCGTGCCGACCATCGTCGTGGATGGCCGCTACATGACGTCGCCCGCGCTGGCCAACGGCTATCAGCAGTCGCTGGACAAGACGACCGAGCTCGTCTCCCAGGTACGCAGCAGCCGCTGATCCCTCGTCGCCTGCCTGCGCCGGTCCGCGGAGATTTCCATGCATGTCTTCATCACCGGCGCGAGCAGCGGCATCGGCCGTGCGCTCGCGCAACGCTACGCCAGCCTGGGCGCCACGCTCGGCCTGGTCGCACGACGCCGCGAGATGCTCGACGAGCTCGCGGTGGGCCTGCCAGGCCTGCATCACACCTACGCCCTGGATGTGCGTGACCGCGCCGCGCTGCATGCCGCGGCAGCCGATTTCGTCAGCGTGGCCGGTGGCCGGGTGGATGTGGTCATCGCCAATGCCGGCATCAGCCGCGGCACGCTGACGGACAAGCCCGAAGACTTTGCCGCCTTCGAGGCCATCTTTGCGACCAACGTGCTGGCGATGGTCGCGACCTTCGAACCCTTCATCGCCCCCATGCGTGCCGCCGGTCAGGGGACCCTGGTCGGCGTGGCCAGCGTGGCCGGCATCCGTGGCCTGCCGGGCGCGGCGGGCTATTGCGCCTCCAAGGCCGCTGCCATCAGCTACTGCGAAAGCCTGCGCAACGAGCTGGCGGGCGACGGCATCCGGGTCGTGTCGTTGCTGCCGGGCTACATCCGCACGCCGATGACCGACGGCAATCCGTTCCGGATGCCTTTTCTCATGAGCCCGCATCGATTCGCCCGCAAGGCCGAACAGGCGATCTCCGCAGGGCGCCGGCTGGCGATCATCCCCTGGCAGATGGCGATCCTGGCCCGCCTGCTGCGCGTGGTGCCGGTGCCGGTCTTCGACCATGTCGCGCGCCGGGCGCCGCGCAAGCCCCGTGGGGCACCGACGGACGGGTTGCCGTAATCGATCGCGCAAAGCGACTTTCCGGTGCGATAATGAGACGCTTTCTCGATTCCGTCTTCTTCGTCATCGGCCGTGTTCGAGCGCTACTACCGCGAACTCCTCAACTTCTGCACCCGGTTCTCCGGCAACGCCGATGCGGCGCTGGACACGGTGCAGGAGACGTACGCGCGCGCGCTGGGCGCCAGCGGCCAGGGCCAGGCGGTCGAGGCGCCGCGGGCCCTGCTGTATCGCATCGCCCGCAACCTCATGATCGATCAGCACCGCCGCGACCTCGTGCGCGGCGAGGACGATCCGGGCACCGAGCCCGATGCCGAGCGCCAACCGGCGCCGGCCGCCCAGCAGCCGGAGTCGCTCGCCATGTCGGGCCAGGCCGTCGACGCCCTGATCGCCACCATCGAGGCGCTGCCGCCGCGTTGCCGCGAAGCCTTCGTCATGCACCGCTTCGAAGGCTACTCGCAGAGCGAGATCGCCACGCGCATGCAGATCTCCCAGAAGATGGTCGAGCAGCACATCAAGCTTGGCCTGCGGGCCTGCCGGCTGGCGCGCGATGCCTGGCAGGCCAGGCATGGTGACGTGATGCACGATGGCGCCCCGGGCGAGCGCCGGCCATGACCCAGCCGCCGGACACCCCCGTCCAGGCCGAGGGCATCGACGATGAAGCCCTGACCTGGTTCGTGCGTCGCCGCGAGCGGCTGACGCTGGAAGACGAGCATGCGTTCGCTGCCTGGCTGGCGCGCTCGCCCGCGCATCGGGATGCCTATGCTGCGTGGGATACCGAGTGGGAGGCGCTCGCCGTCGTCCCCGCCCATGCCCGCTCGACCCTGGCGGCGCAGGCGGCCTGTCAGCCGGCGCGGCCCGTCCAGCGCACCCGCCGCCTGATGCTGGGCGGGGCACTGGCGGCGTCGGCCGCGGCCGTGCTGGCCGTGCGCCCGATGGTCTCGCGCGACGCGTCCCCGGCGGCGCCGCAGCGCCATGCGACGGCACCCGGCGAGCGGCGTCCGGTGTCGCTGCCCGATGGCAGCCAGATCGAACTCGATACCGCCACCACGCTGAACATCGGGTTGCAGGGCGGCCTGCGACGGCTGGCGCTGGACCGCGGGCAGGCGTGGTTCGACATCCGTCGGGATCCATCGCGGCCGCTGGACGTCGTGGCGGGCCCGGCCATCGTGCGGGTGGTCGGCACCCAGTTCACCGTGCGGCATTTGCCGGGCAGCCAGTCGGGCATGGTCGAAGTGGCCGTCGCGCAGGGCAGCGTGCGCGTCGGCGCGGCCAGCGCGCACCAGGGCTGGTGGCGCTGGTTGCCCAGCGCCCATGCCGACGTGGCGTTGGGCGCCGGCCAGCGCGTGCAGGTGGGGGCGGATGGGCGCCCCGGCCCGGTGCAGCCGGCCGACCTGGCGCGAGTGGGCCTGTGGCGCGAGGGCCGCATCGCCCTGGAGGATGTGACGCTGGCGGATGCGCTGGCCGAGTTCGCCCGCCATGGCCACGTCGTGGCCCGGCTGGCCGACGCGCGCGCTGCTGCGCTGCGCGTGAGCGGCGTCTTCGATGCCGCGCGTCCCGCGGGCTTTTATCGCGTCCTGTCGCAGGTGCTCCCGGTGCAGGTGCGCGAAGACGCACAGGGCTTCGTCATCGCCAGCACGACCTGACCTAGGGTTTTTGGCGCGCCATCCGTCTACATGGGAATGCACTCGATTCCCATCCGCATCCAGGAGCGCGCCGTCATGGCTGTCCGTCGATTCGCCCTTGCGCCATTGGCGCTTGCCCTCGCTGCCATGGCAGCAGTCCCCGCACTTGCGCAGCCCGTCGCGCCGGCCGCGATTTCCCTGAACCTGCCGACGCAGCCCTTGGGCCAGTCGCTGGCCGCGCTGGCGCGCCAGAGCGGGCTGTCGCTGATCGTGCGGCCCGAAGCCGTGCAGGGCCGCAACGCACCGGCCCTGGCCGGCACGCTGGCACCGGCCGAGGCCCTGGCGCGCCTGCTGGCGGACACCGGCCTGGGCGGGCGCATCGATGGCGACACGATCATCGTCACCCCGCTCGCGGGCAGTGCCGCGCCGCAGCCCGCGCCGGGCGTGAGCCAGCTCGCCCTGGTCTCGGTGACGGCCAGCGCGGACGCGTCCGCCGAGGGCCTGCCACCGGACTATGCGGGCGGGCAGGTCGCACGCGGCGGGCGAGTGGGTGTGCTGGGCAATCTGGACAACATGTCCTCGCCCGTGAACGTGACCAGCTACACGAATCGCCTGATCCAGGACCAGCAGGCGCGCAGCGTGGCCGACGTCCTGCTGAACGAGCCCACGGTGCGCGCCGCCCGCGGCTTTGGCAATTACCAGGAAACCTACTTCATCCGGGGCTTTCTGGTGCCCTCGGACGACATGGCCTACAACGGCCTTTTCGGCCTGCTGCCGCGCCAGGGCCTGGCCATCGAGATGGTCGAGCGTGTCGAGCTGCTGCGCGGTGCCAGCGCGTACCTGTATGGCGCGACGCCGTCCGGGCGCGGCATCGGCGGCACGCTGAACGTCGTGCCCAAGCGCGCGCCCAACGAACCGCTGACCCAGCTGACCGTCGGCTCGGGTACCGGCGCGCCCTTTCGCATCGCCGCCGACGTGGCGCGCCGATTCGGTCCGGACGACAGCACAGGCATCCGGCTGAACGTGGCGCGTCGCGAGGGCGGCCAGGGCATCGGCCATGAGCGCACCGAGATGGGCGTGGCCACGGTCGGCCTGGACTGGCGCAGCAGCAGCACCCGCCTGTCCGCGGACATCGGCTACCAGGAGCACAAGCTCAAGGGCGTGCGCCCCAACGTCAGCCTGGGGGCGGGCCTGACGGCGATCCCGGCCGCGCCGGACGCACGCACCGACTACGGCCAGCCCTGGATCGAGTCCAACGAGCGCGACATCTTCGGCACCCTGCGCGCCGAGCACGACTTCAACGACGCGTGGACGGGTTGGGTCGCCGCCGGCGCGCGCCGGGGCAAGGAGTTCAACTCGCTCGCCAGCGTCACCGTCAACGACCTGCAGGGCAACGGGACGTTCTACCGCTTCGACAATCGTCGGCAGGACGACGTGCGCACCGCCGAGACCGGGCTGCGTGGCACCTTCCAGACCGGGGCCGTCGGACACGAGGTCGTCGCGCAGGCAAGCTTCTACGAAGGCAAGGAAAAGAATGCCTACGTGATGGATTTCGCCAACACGTTTCGCACCAACATCTACGACCCGATCGACTACGCCCGCCCGGCATTCTCGGGCAGTCCGTTTCGCGGCAACGACCTCGACGACCCGGGTCGGCTGGGCCGCACGCGCCTGACCAGCGTCGCGCTGGGCGACACCCTGTCGATGATGGATGACCGTCTGCGCGTGATCCTGGGCGCGCGCCATCAGCGCCTGGACACGACCTCGTACCAGTATGGCTCGGGCGACGTCGACGCCCGTTACCGCAAGAGCCGCATCAGCCCGATGGCGGGCGTGGTCTTTCGCCTGCGGGAGGACACGTCCCTGTACGCCAACTACATCGAAAGCCTGGCCAAGGGGGACGTGGCACCCACGCAGCTCAACAACCGGCCCGTCACCAACGCGGGCGAGATCCTGTCGCCCTACGTGTCGCGCCAGAAGGAAGTGGGCATCAAGTACGACGGCGGGCAGCTCGGCGGCGCCCTGGCGCTCTTCTCGACCTCGCGTCCCCGCAGCTTCGTCGACGCCAGCAACACCTTCGTCAGCGGTGGCAGCGATCGCCACCAGGGCGTCGAACTGACGGCCTATGGCGAGATCACGCGCGGCTTGCGCGTGCTGGGTGGTGTCGTGTGGATCGACGCCAAGCAGCGCGAGACGGGCAACCCCGCCCTGGACGGCAACCGCGTGATCGGCGTGCCCGCGCGCCAGGCCAACATCGGCCTGGACTGGGACGTGCCCGGCGTCGCCGGCCTGAGCCTGAACACGCGGGTCATCGCCACCGCCAGCCGCTACGCGGACTCGGCCAATACCCTGCGCGTGCCCGGCTGGGCGCGCTGGGACGTGGGCGCCAACTACGTGACCGACATCGCCGGGCGCCTCGTCACCTGGCGTGCGCGCGTCGACAACCTGACCAACCGCGGCTACTGGTCGTCCGTCGGTGGCTATCCGGACAACGGCTACCTCGTCCTGGGCGCACCGCGCACGGTGTCCCTGAGCGCTTCGGTCGAATTCTGATTCCGGCGGGCGGCGCCCCCGCCCGCACGCGGCGCTGCCGCCTCTTCTCTGGAGCATGTCATGCCAATGAACTCCCTGTTTCGCCAACGCACCGCCGGTGTTGCCGCGGCGCTGGCCATCGTCCTGGCCAGCCCGGCGCACGCCCAGGCCCCGACAGGCCAGGCCCTGCTGCCGGCCCAGCCCGGCGATGCCGTGACCCTCACGATGTCGCCCGACGGGCGCGCCGCCTCTCGCGCACTGGCGCGTGGCGTCTATCAGGTCGTGCAGAGTCCGGCCACGGGCAAGCTGTACGTCGCCTCGTCCGAGGCCATCCCCAACGTGCGCGGCGGCGTGATCTATGAACTGGATCCCGAGACCCTCGCCATCACCGGCCTCATCCACACCGATGAAAAGAACTTCGGCCTCGCCCTGGGTGCGCAGGGCAACGTCCTGTACGTCACGCACAGCGTGGGCAACGCGGTCTCGGCCATCGACCTGAAGGAAGGCAAGGTGATTGCGCGCACGCGCTTCACCGAGCGCAGCAGCGACGGCAGCAAGTATGGCCCGCGCGAACTGGCGTATGACGCTGCCACCGACACCGTGTATGTCGGCGGGGTGGGGGACCCGGGCCGCATCTGGGCGCTGGATGGCAAGACGCTGGATGTGAAGGCGAGCATCGGCAATGCCGGCAAGTGGGTGACCGGCCTGCTGATCGACCGCGACCAGAACCGCCTGTACAGCGCCAATGGCGACGGCGAAGTGCTCGTCATCGACCTGACCACCAACGAGATCCGTGAACGCTGGCGAGCGCAGGACGGCAAGTCGTACTTGCTGCTGAACCTTGCGCTGGACCCGGCCACGCACCGGCTCTTCGTGTCCGATCATTCGAAGGAGAAGACCATCGTCGTCTTCGACACGCGCACCGGCAAGACGCTGCGACGCATCGATGGCGCGGGCGACAGCATGGACCTCGTCCTGAGCCCGGATGCGAAGCGGCTGTACGCCACCCACCGCGAGCAGGGCACGGTGACGGCCATCGACACCACCACCTACGACACCCTGCGCACCTGGCCCCTGCCGCCGCACCCGAACAGCCTCGCGCTGTCGCCGGATGCGGGCACGCTGTACGTCACGGTGAAGACGCCGTTCACCAAGGACTATTCGGCCAGCGGCGTGGGCAGCATTGCCCGGATCCGACTGGGCGAGTGAGGCGGGGCAGCGTCTGGCCATGGCCGCGCGCCACGGCCAGACGCCGCGCGCGCGGGCACCCCCAGCATGGCCCTGCGTGCCGAGCCAGGCTGCGGGCCATGCCCCATCGTGATGCCGAAGTCCCCGGATCGGGCCGTCGCCGTGCGTGCGACGTACCGTTTCGAGGCATGCCGAGACATGCCATCGCAGCGTCGGAATCCACCCTGTTGCGGGGTATGCCACGTATTTGATGGAATTGCTGGCATCTTGAAAAATTGGCACACATGTTGCCTCTGCTTGCAGTCATCCGCGTTCATCGGCAGCGCGGCGCAATGTAGGGAGAAATCATGCGGTGCGATGCACGATGGGTGGTCGGCGTTCCGGGCCGTTGCTGATGGGGCCGGGACAGGACGCAGTGGATGCCGGTCGGACCGGCTTCGATGTGATCGTCTGTGGTGGCGGCACGGCCGGCTGCGTCGTCGCGGCACGCCTGAGCGAAGACCCCGCCCTGCGCGTGCTGTTGCTCGAAGCCGGTGGGGATGAGCGCGTCGACGCGGTGCGCGACCCGCGCGTGTGGATGGGCAACATCGGCAGCGAGCGGGACTGGGCGTTTTCGTCGGACGCCGTGCCGGGCCTCAACGGGCGCCGCGTACCCCTGCCCATGGGGCGCGTGCTGGGCGGTGGCTCCAGCGTCAACGGCCTGATCTGGGCACGTGGCCATCAGACCGACTTCGATGCCTGGGCCGAGCTCACGCAGGATGACCGCTGGTCGTATCGCGCCGTGACGGCGCTGTACCAGCGCATCGAGCGCTGGCGAGGGCCGCCGCATCCGCTGCGCGGGCAGGATGGCGTGATGGAGATCGGCCTGCCGCAGGACCCCGCGCCCGTCGTGCATGCCCTGAAGGCCGCCACGCAGCGCATCGTGGGCGTGCCCGCGGTCGACGACCTGAACACCGAGGCCATGGAACAGGCCGGTGCCTGCGGCATCCCGAACATCACCGTCGGGCCGGACGCGCTGCGCGTGTCCACGGCCAGTGCCTATCTTCGGCAGGCCATGGGGCGACCCAACCTGCAGGTGCGCACGGGCGCGCTGGTCCACCGGGTCGTCGTGCGCGAGGGCAGGGCGCGCGGCGTGGTCTACGCCTGGCAGGGCCGGGTGCACGAAGCCAGCGCGGCCACCGAGGTCGTGCTCAGCCTGGGCGCGGTGAACACCGCCAAGGTGCTGATGCTGTCGGGCATCGGACCGGCAGAGCCGCTACGCCGCCACGGCATTGCCGTACAAGCGGACCTGCCGGGCGTCGGACAGAATTTCCAGGACCACATCCTCGTGGCGGGCTGCGTGTGGGCCTATCGCAAGCCCGAGCCTCCGCGCAACAACTCGGCCGAATTCACGTTCTTCTGCAAGAGCGATCCCGCCCTGCCGGCACCGGATCTGCAGCCCGTGCTGGAAGAATGCGCCTTCGGCAGCGACGTGACGGGCGCGCAGTATGCGCTGCCGCGCGACCCGGCACAGGCCTGGACGCTGGCCCCGGGGCTCGTGCGCCCGCACAGCCGCGGCCACATCGAGCTGGCCAGTGCGGATCCGGACGTGGCGCCACGCATCCATGCGAACTTCCTGTCCGACCCACGCGATGTGCAGGCGCTGCGTCACGCGCTGCAGATCTGTCGGGAGATCGGCAACGCCCCGGAGCTGCGCGAGTTCGTGGCGGCCGAGCTGATGCCGGGGCCCTTGTCGAGCCCCGACATGGACGGCTTCCTGCGCAATGCCGCAGGCACGTACTTCCACCAGACCTGCACGGCCCGCATGGGGCTGGACGAGGCCGCGGTCGTCGACCCCACCCTGTGCGTGCGCGGCGTCGACGGACTGCGCGTGGCCGACGGCGCGATCATGCCCTTCATCACCACGGGCAACACCATGGCGCCCTGCGTCATGATCGGCGAGCGCGCCGCGGACCTGCTGCGCGAGCGCCATGGCCTGATGACGGAGGCGGCATGGTAGAAGTCCGCCTCGATGCCGTCACGAAAAGCTATGACGGCCAGACCGCTGCGATTCCGCACCTGGACCTCGTCTGCCACCGTGGCGAGATGCTGGCCCTGCTCGGGCCTTCCGGTTGCGGCAAGTCGACCACGCTCAAGATGATCGCGGGCATCGAGCCCGTGTCCGGCGGCGCCATCCAGTTCGACGGTGCCGATGTCACGCGCCTGGACACGGCGCAACGCAACGTGGCGATGGTCTTCGAGGACTACGCCTTGTACCCGCATTTGTCGGTGTGGGAGAACATCGCATTCCCGCTGCGCCTGCGCGTGATGCTGCGCTCGGAGCTGCAGCAGCGGGTGCAGCGCGTCGTCGACCTGCTGGGCCTGGAGTCGATGCGCGATGCGTCGGTGCGCAGCCTGTCGGGTGGCGCCCAGCAGCGCGTGTCGATCGGCCGTGCCTTGGTGCGCGAGCCTGCGCTGGTCATGTTCGATGAGCCGCTGAGCCATCTGGACGCCGACCAGAAGGTGCAGCTGCGCACCGAGATCAAGCGCCTGCAGAAGACGTCGCGCCTGACGTCGGTCCTGGTCACGCACGACCAGAACGAGGCCATCTCCATGGCCGATCGCATCGCCGTCATGGACAAGGGCGTGCTGCAGCAGGTCGACACCCCCGATGTGATCTACGCGCGCCCGGCCAATCTTTTCGTGGCCGGCTTCATCGGCGAGCCCCCCATGAATCTGCTGGCGGCCAGCTGGCGACGGGATGCGACGGGCATGCACCTGGACCTGTCCGGCGTGCGCATCACCGTGCCGCCGGGCGCCGCTCATGCCGCGCTGTCGCGACTGGCCGAGGGCAGCACGCTGACGGTTGGCGTACGGCCGGAGGACGTCCATGTCGACGCCGGCACCGACAACCGGTTCGGCGCCCGGATCGAGCGACGCGAGCCCTGCGGCGATCACGACGTGCTGACGCTGCAGGCGGCGTTTGGCCGGGTGGTGGCCGAAGTCCCGGGGCCCTGCGACCTGCGTGCGGGCGATGCGGTGAGCCTGCGTCTGGACGCCGCGCGCCTGCACGTCTTCGATGGCATCACGGGCAACAACCTGCTGGGAGCCCGGCCATGACCGCGCAGGCCCTGAACATTCAGGCGCTGAGCAAGCGCTTTGCCCAGGTGGCGGCCCTGCAGGACGTCGCGTTGTCCGCGCAGGCCGGCCAGGTCGTGGCGATCTGCGGTCCGTCCGGGGCCGGCAAGTCCACGCTGGGCCGCCTGATCAGCGGGCTGGAGTACCCGGATGCCGGGGGCATCACGATCGGTGGTCGGCTGGTGCACGAGCTGCCGCCCCAGCGGCGTCGCGTGGCACACATGTTCGAATCGTTCGCCCTGTATCCGACGCTCAGCGTGTTCGACAACGTGGCCTCGCCCCTGCGCTCGCCGGCCCATGCCGGACGCATCGACCCGGCCAGCATCCCGGGCCGGGTACGCGAGGTTCTGGACCTCACCCAGATCGGCCACCTGGCCGATCGGCGCCCGGCGGCGCTCTCCGGGGGCCAGAAGCAGCGGGTCGCCCTGTGCCGCACGCTGGTGCAGACGCCCGACCTCTTCGTTCTGGACGAGCCCATCGGCCACCTGGATGCCAAGTTGCGGCACACCCTGCGCGGGGAGATCCGGCGCCGGCAGGCGGCCCTGGGCCAGGCGACGCTGTGGCTCACGCCCGATGCGGTGGAGGCCATGGCGATCGCGGACCACATCGTCATGCTGGTGGGTGGGCGCGTGCGGCAGGCCGGCACGCCGCGCGAGATCTATCTGCAACCGGCCGACGTCGACGTCGCGCGTCTGGTGGGCGACCCCGCCATGAACCTCATCCCTGTGGCGCCAGGTGCCGCCGGCTCGGCCATGGCGCTTCGCGGGCACGACGCCCCGTGCGTATGCCCGCCGGCTCTCGCGTCCCGCCTGCAGGCGTCGCCCGCCGACACGCATGTGCTGGGCATCGCGCCGATCCACTGCCGGCTGGCCGCGCCCGAGCACGCCATGGCGGGCAGCGACGATCTGGTGCTGCGCGGGCAGATCTACGCGACCGAGCCCTTCGGCAAATACACCCTCGTCACGATCGACGTCGGTGCGGCACAGGTGCGCGTCAAGGAGACCCCCGGATTCCAGGCGGCCCTGGGCGAGGCGGTTTCCGTCTGCCTGCCGGCTCCACACATCCTGCTGTTCGACGGCGCGACAGGCCTGAACCTGGCGCGCTGACCGTTGCGCGCTGCCTGCCGGCATCGCGTGGCCCCCCAACCCCGAGGTACGCATGAAAACGCTCAACCTGTCCTGCCTGCGCATCGCCCCCGTGCTGGGCGCGGTCGCGCTATCCCTGGTGGCCGGCGTATCGGCCCACGCCGCCGACTGGAGCTATGCCGAGGCGGCCAAGCCGTATGCCGGCACGCGCATCCGCGTGCTCGACGAGATCACGCCCCTGCAGGAGACCATGCGCAAGCTGGTGCCGCAGTTCACGAAGGAAACCGGCATCGAGGTGGAATACGAGCTCCTCAGCCATGGTGATGTGATCAACAAGGGCCAGGCCGATCTGTTCTCGCGGCGTGGCTACTACGACGCCATCATGCTGCACGGGCTGCAGCTCGGGCCGCTCTTTGCCGGCAAGCTGCTCGAGCCCATCGATGGCTATCTGCAGGACGCCAAGCTGGGCAACCCCGCGATGAACGAGGGCGACTTCATCGAGCCCGCCAGCAAGAGTCTGGTGAGCTTTGCCGGCAAGCAGTACGGCTTTCTGACCTGGAACTACAACCAGGTCTACTGGGGCCGCAAGGACCTGCTCGAGCACCCCGCCGAGCAGGCCGCCTTCCAGGCGAAGTACGGCTACCCGCTGGCACCGGCCAGCACCATGAGCCAACTGCGCGACATCGCGGAATTCTTCACCCGCAAGGCCGGCGAGCCCCTGGCGGGCGAGCCCTTGAAGAGCGACTTCTACGGCATCGTGCTCGAGGGCATTCCGGGTGGCACCACCTTCACCACCGTGTGGGAAGTGTTCCTGCGCAACTGGGGCGGCGGCCTGCTCGACGACGCGGGGCGCCCCGCCTTCGACAGCCAGGAGAACATCGACGCGCTGGCGTTCTGGGCCGAGCTCTGGAAGTTCGCGCCGCCCGGGCAGGCCGAGTATTCGCTGGTCGACGTGCCTACCGTGATGGGCAATGGCATCGCCGCCCAGTCGATTGCCTGGAGCGATTTCGTGCTGGGCGTGGACCGGCCCAATGGCGGCGCCTATGCCGGCAAGTTCGTCTATGCCGGCATCCCGACCAACCCGCAGACGAGCGCGCCGCACAGCGCGGGCGGCGAGCCTTCGCTGATGGCGCTCAGCCGCGCCAGTAAGAACAAGGAAGCCACGTTCCTCTTCATGCAGTGGCTGGTCGACGCCAAGACCCAGGCCACGCTGCTCGAGGAAGGTGGCGGCGGCGTGCCGATCCGCACCTCCTCGTTCGCGCTGCCGGTGATGCAGGCGCCGGAGCGCCAGTCGCTGTATGGCGCGATGAAGGACTCCCTGGGCAGCGTCGTCGCCAAGCCCCGGCTGCCCAACTTCTTCGAGATCGATGCCGCCCTGGCGCCGATCGTGCAGCAGGTCGGCATGGGCACGCTCACGCCGCAGCAGGGCGTGGCGCAAGGCCAGAAGGCCTTGCGCGCCGTCTGCGACCCGTGTGCCCTCGCACCCTGATCCGGAGTCCGCGATGAGCCGTCCGTCGAGTTCCTGGTTTCCCTACGCGCTGATCGGGCCCGCCCTTCTGGTCCTGGTCATCGTCAGCCTGGTCCCCTTCTGCTTTGCGGTGTACCTGAGCCTGCACAAGATCAACTTCGGGCAGGTGGGCGCGTTCGCGGGCCTGGACAACTACGCACGGCTCATCGACAACCCGCGCTTCTGGAACAGCCTGTGGGTGGCCGCCAAGTTCATGCTGATCGCCGTGCCCCTGGAGTTCGTGCTGGGCCTGGCGGGCGCCCTGGTGCTCAATCGTCGGGTCTGGGGCCGCAGCGTGTTGCTGCCGCTGCTCTTCATCCCGACGATGATGGCCCCGATCCTGGTCGGGCTGTTGTGGAAGGTGATGTTCGCGGGCTCGTGGGGACTGCTCTCCTACAACGTCCTGGAGCGCTTTGGCTGGCTGTCGGGCACCTCCGTGTTCTCGTCGCCGGACCATGCCCTGCTGGCGTTGGCCCTGGTCGATGTCTGGCAGTGGACACCGTTCATGATGCTGGCCTTCTTCGCCGGCCTGCAGGCCCTGCCGGTCAGCCCGTACCGCGCCGCGGCGGTCGATGGCGCCACGCCCATGCAGATGTTCTTTCGCCTGACCCTGCCGTTGATGACGCCGCTGCTCGCGGTGATCGGCATGCTGCGCTTCATCGATGCCTTCAAGGTGTTCGACTCGATCTTCATCCTGACGGCAGGCGGGCCCGGCATCTCGACCGAATCCCCGAGCATGCTGGCCTACCGGATGAGCTTCGAGCAATGGCGGCTTGGCGAATCGGCGGCGTTCGCCGTCCTCGTCTGGGTCAGTTTCTTCCTGCTGTGCTCGGCCTTCTATCACGTCGCGCGCAAGAAGCTCAACGCTTTCTGAGGCTATTCCATGTCGACTGCAGAGACTTCCGCGGGCCGCTCGGGTGCCTGGCTCTGGACCGGGCTGACCATCGTCATCGCGGCCGTGGCGCTGTTTCCCGTGCTCTGGCTGGCGAGCTTCATGTTCCGCCCGGACGCCGCCATGTTCGCCCGGCCCACCGAGTGGCTGTTCACGCCCACGCTGGAACATGTCCGCTACGTCATCGACAGCGGCTTTCTGGCCTTTCTCGCCAACTCCTTCATCCTGGCAACCGTCAGCACGCTGCTGGTGGTCCTGATCGGCACGCCGGCAGCCTACGCGTTCGCGCGCTTCGACATCCGCTTCAAGGACGACCTGTTTCTGTTCGTGCTGGCCACGCGCATGGCCCCGCCGATCTGCCTGGTGATCCCCTTCTATCTGATCTTCTCGCAGGCGGGCCTGATCGACTCGTATCTGGGCCTCACGCTGGCCTACCTGACCTTCAACCTGTCGTTCTACATCTGGGTGCTGCGCAGCTTCTGTCGCGACCTGCCGGTGGAGCTCGAGGAAGTGGCCATGGTCGAGGGCTACTCACGGCTTGCCGTGTTCGTGAAGGTCGTGCTGCCGCTGCTGCGCTCGGGCATCGTGGCCACCGGCATGCTGTGCTTCATCTTCGCGTGGAACGAGTTCCTGTTCGCCTTCATGCTGGGCGGCCAGGAAGTGCGCACGCTGCCCGTCGCCTTCCCCTTGCTCATCACCACGCAGGGCGTGCGCTGGGGCGCCATGGCCGTGGTCGGCATGATCTCGCTGCTGCCGGTGCTGGTGGCGGTCTTCCTGCTGCAAAAGCACATCGTGCGCGGCCTGACGATGGGCGCGGTCAAGGGCTAGGGGCAGGGGACACCATGGCACATCATGAACTGCATGCCGCCCCGCACACCGTGCGCTGGGGCTACTGGGACGCCGCGGGTCCGGCCGCGCTGCGGGTCGACTCCGGGGACACGGTCACGATCCACACCCTGTCGGGAGAACCCGACGACCTGCATGACGATGCGCGCCTGCTGGCCGAGCACAAGGCCGTGCTGGCGGGGACCGAGCGGGGCCCGGGGCCGCACCTGCTGACCGGGCCGGTCTGGGTCGAAGGCGCCGAACCCGGCGACGTCCTGGAGGTGCGCATCGAGGCCATCGACCTGCGCCAGGACTGGGGCTGGAATCTGATGGAGCCCGGCCTGGGGACGCTGCCGGAAGACTTCCCCGAGCGCCGGCGCGTGCACGTGGACCTGGATCGCGAGGCCGGCGTGGCCCGCACCCCGTGGGGCTCGCGCATCCCGCTGCAGCCCTTCTTCGGCAACTTCGGCGTCGCACCGCCCACGGCATGGGGGCGCATCACCTCCATCGTGCCGCGCGAGCATGGCGGCAACATGGACAACAAGGCCCTGGTGGCCGGCACCACGGTGTACTTCCCGGTCTTTCAGGACGGCGCCCGATTCTGCGCGGGCGACGGTCATGCGGCCCAGGGTGACGGCGAAGTCTGTCTGACCGCGATCGAGACCAGCCTGAGCGGGCGCTTCCGGCTCATCGTGCGCAAGGACCTGCGGCTGGACTGCCCGCGCGCGGCATCGGCGACCCATCTCATCACCATGGGCATGCATGCCGATCTCGATGAAGCCGCGCGCCAGGCGGTGCGCCAGATGATCGCCTGGCTGCGCGAGCCGCCCCATGCCATGTCGGCACAGGACGCCTACAGCCTGTGCAGCATGGCCGGGGACCTGCACGTCACGCAGCTGGTCGACGTCAACAAAGGGGTGCACATGATGCTGCCCAGGTCCGTGCTGCCCGACGCCCGCGTTTCCACCAACTGACATCCAACGAGGCACTTCATGAATGCGATCGACACGGCGGTCCACACCGCTGCGCTCTACATCGATGGCCGCTGGCGTACCGGGGGCAGCGGCGAGACCGCCGACGACATCAACCCGGCGACCGGCGCCGTGTTCGCGCGCGTGGCCCAGGCCGATGCGCAGGACGTCGAGGACGCCATCGCCAGCGCCTACGCCGCGCGCGAGCCCTGGGCGGCCCTGACCGCGCCGGCGCGCGAAACCATCCTGCTGCGCGCGGCCGAGATCATCGCCGAGCGCGCAGACGAGATCCGCGACCTCATCATCGAGGAGACGGGATCGGTCATGCTCAAGGCGCCCTGGGAAGTCGGCTACGCGATCGAATGCCTGCGCGTGGCGGCCGGCTGCACGCGCCGCCCACATGGCGACACCTTTCCCGCCAGCCAGCCCGGGCAGGTCTCCATGACGGTGCGCCAGCCCCTGGGCGTGGTCGCGGGCATCGCGCCGTTCAACTCGCCCCTGCTGCTGTCGATGAAGAAGATCGCCTTCGCGCTGGCGGCGGGCAACACCTTCGTGCTCAAGCCCTCGGAGCTCGCGCCGCTGGTCGGACTGAAGATCGCCGAGGTCTTCGAGCAGGCCGGCCTGCCGCCGGGCGTGCTGAACGTGATCCCCGGCTCGGCGCAGGTGGTCGGCCAGCGTCTGCTGTCCGACCCGCGGGTGCGCCTGGTCACCTTCACCGGATCGAGCCGCGTCGGGCGGCTGCTGGCGGCCGAGGCGGGGCGCCACATGAAGCGCGTGACGCTGGAGATGGGCGGCAAGAGCCCGCTGGTGGTCCTGGCCGATGCGGACCTGGACTATGCCGTGGACGCCGCGGCCTTCGGCATCTTCTACCACCAGGGCCAGGTCTGCATGGCGAGCTCGCGCATCATCGTCGAGGACGCGATCTACGAGCGCTTCTGCGAGCGCTTCGTCGCCAAGGCCCGCACCATCCGGGTGGGCGATCCGCGCGATCCGGCAACCGTCGTGGGCCCGCTGATCCGGCCTGCCCAGTGCGAATTCATCGACGGGCAGATCACCGCGTCGGTGGCGCAGGGCGCGCGCGTGCTGTGCGGCGGCACCTACGAGGGCCCGTACTTCCAGCCGACCGTGCTGGCTGACGTCACCCCGGACATGCCGGTCTACCAGGAAGAATCGTTCGGCCCCGTGACCTCGGTGCTGCGTGCCGCCGACTACGAGGCCGCCCTGGCGCTGGCGAACCAGACCAGCGCGGGCCTGTCCTCGGCCATCGTCACCAACGACATGCAGAAGGCCTGGGACTTCGCCCAGCGTTCGGAATCCGGCATGGTGCACATCAACGACGCCACCATCGCGGACGAGCCGCACATCGCCTTTGGCGGGGTCAAGGACAGCGGCTTCGGACGCGAAGGCGGCATGGCCTCCATCGAGGAGATGACCGAGGTCAAGTGGATCACCTTCCAGATGGGCAAGCGCGCCTTCCCGTTCTGACCGGAAGGGACGGGGCAGGGCAGGGCGCGCGAGAGCCGGCCGGGGGGCTGCGGTATATTGCTTGCCCGCGCCTCGGCGTCCCCGTCCCCTCCCTGGAGCCCCCCATGCCCAATCGCCTGACCACCATCGCCACCCGCACCGGAGACGACGGTACGACCGGCCTGGGCGACGGCGCCCGGGTGGCCAAGGACGCGCCGCGCGTGGCGGCCCTGGGCACGGTGGACGAACTCAACAGCCAGCTTGGCCTGTTGCGCACCGAAGCGTTGCCGGCGCAGGTGGATGCCGACCTCTTCATCATCCAGCACGACCTCTTCGATCTGGGGGGTGAACTGAGCATCCCCGGCCACACCCTGCTCGCGCCCGTGCGCCTGGCCTGGCTGGACGAGCGCCTGGCCCATTACAACGCCGACCTGCCGCCGCTCGCCGAATTCATCCTGCCGGGTGGCTCGCGCGCCGCCGCGCTCGCGCACGTGGCGCGCACGGTGGCGCGGCGCGCCGAGCGCGAGGTGGTGACGCTCGCGCGCGCGAAGGATGCCGGCCCCGTGGGCGAGCAGCCCGCCCGCTACCTGAATCGCCTGTCGGACGTGATGTTCGTGCTGGCCCGCGTGCTGAACCGCGCGGCCGGAGGATCCGACGTGCTGTGGCAGCGCCGCCGCAGTTGAGTGGCGGGATCGGGCAGGGCGTTGACTCGCACAAACCTGGCGCGGTAGACTAACGGGCTTATCGAAAGTCCAAGGGTATATCTGTATTGGCGAAGGCGTGCTTGCACGGACCTGGCCAGTCACGGAAGGCCCCGGCATTACCCAGCAGTACCCAGCTTTACACCCGGGTATGGGTTCGTGCGATAGGAAATCTGCGGGTCTGTCCTGCGGCGCATCGTGATGGTTGCGCCAGCCAGCAGGGCGGGCTTCGCGGCAAAATTCATCCGCTCTTTGTGGCCGACTACGTCGTTCAGACGCTAGCCGGATTCCTGCAGGGGCGGCATGTTGCACGAGTCGCCCGTCATCAGTAACAACGCGTGCGCAGCGCCGTAGACAGCCTGCCACCGCGACGACAACAGGAATCCAACCAGGCCATGCCTACTATCAGCCAGCTGGCGCGCAAACCGCGCGTCGTTGCTCAGATCAAGAGCAAGAGCCCCGCGCTCGAGAACTGCCCGCAGCGCCGTGGCGTTTGCACCCGTGTTTACACCACCACCCCGAAAAAGCCGAACTCGGCCCTTCGTAAGGTCGCCAAGGTGCGCCTGACGAACGGCTTCGAAGTCATTTCGTACATCGGCGGTGAAGGCCACAACCTGCAGGAGCACTCGGTTGTGCTCGTGCGCGGCGGCCGTGTGAAGGATCTTCCCGGTGTGCGCTACCACATCGTGCGTGGTTCGCTTGACCTGCAAGGCGTCAAGGACCGCAAGCAAGCCCGCTCGAAGTACGGCGCCAAGCGCCCGAAGAAGGCCTGATAGCCCGTATTCAATGCTGCGCCCGGCATGCCGGACGTGGTGTGCAACCGTCCCTGGCCAGGTGGCCTGGATGGTCCGTAAGTGGTCGCTCCCGATGGGCGGCCGTGGCCCTGGAAAACCAGGGTTCAACTGAGCAGACACAAAAGGAATTGCAATGCCTCGTCGTCGCGAAGTACCCAAGCGCGAAATTCTTCCCGATCCCAAGTTCGGCAATGTCGAACTGGCCAAGTTCATGAACGTCGTCATGCTGTCGGGCAAGAAGGCCGTCGCTGAGCGCATCGTCTACGGTGCGCTCGAACAGATCCAGACCAAGACCGGCAAGGAGCCGATCGAAGTCTTCAGCGCTGCCATCGCCAACATCAAGCCGCTGGTGGAAGTCAAGAGCCGCCGCGTCGGTGGTGCCAACTATCAGGTCCCGGTCGAAGTCCGCCCGGTCCGTCGTCTCGCCCTGGCCATGCGCTGGCTGCGCGAAGCCGCCAAGAAGCGTGGCGAGAAGTCGATGGACCTGCGTCTGGCCGGCGAACTGATGGACGCCTCCGAAGGCCGTGGTGGTGCGATGAAGAAGCGCGAAGACACCCACAAGATGGCAGAAGCCAACAAGGCCTTCAGCCACTTCCGCTGGTAATTTCACAGCGGCGTCGCGAAGTCCCGGCAAACTATGCCCGCGCCCGGCGGGTAGCCCGCACCACGAGGTGCGGGCTCTGCGATTCGCAGCCGGGCCGCGCTGCCGACGCGGCGGCGCCACTCTCAAGGAACAAACACCATGGCTCGCAAGACCCCCATCGAGCGCTATCGCAATATCGGGATTTCCGCGCACATTGATGCCGGCAAGACCACCACGACCGAGCGCATCCTGTTCTACACCGGCGTCAACCACAAGATTGGCGAAGTGCATGATGGCGCAGCCACCATGGACTGGATGGAGCAGGAGCAGGAACGCGGCATCACCATCACCTCGGCGGCCACGACTGCGTTCTGGCGCGGCATGGGTGGTAACTATCCCGAGCACCGCATCAACATCATCGACACCCCGGGCCACGTGGACTTCACCATCGAGGTGGAGCGTTCCATGCGCGTGCTCGACGGTGCCTGCATGGTGTATTGCGCCGTGGGTGGTGTGCAGCCGCAGTCCGAAACCGTGTGGCGCCAAGCCAACAAGTACGGCGTGCCGCGTCTGGCCTTCGTGAACAAGATGGACCGTACCGGTGCCAACTTCTTCAAGGTCTACGACCAGCTGCGCCTGCGCCTGCGTGCCAACCCCGTGCCCATCGTGATCCCCGTCGGCGCCGAAGACACGTTCAAGGGCGTGATCGATCTGGTCAAGATGAAGCAGATCCTGTGGGACGAGGCCAGCCAGGGCACGAAGTTCGACTACGCCGACATTCCGGCCGCCCTGCAGGAAGAAGCCAACAAGTGGCGTGAAAACCTGCTGGAAAGCGCTGCCGAATCCTCCGAAGAGCTGATGAACAAGTACCTGGAAACGGGCACGCTCACGGAAGAAGAAATCAACGCCGCGATCCGCGCGCGCACCATCGCTGGCGAAATCCAGCCGATGCTGTGTGGCACCGCCTTCAAGAACAAGGGCGTGCAGCGCATGCTCGACGCGGTCATCGACTACCTGCCTTCCCCGGTGGAAATTCCCCCGGTCAAGGGCGAGGACGACGATGGCAACGCCATCACGCGCCGTGCCGACGATAGCGAGAAGTTCGCTGCGCTGGCCTTCAAGCTGATGACGGACCCGTTCGTCGGCCAGCTGACGTTCGTGCGTGTGTATTCGGGCGTGCTCAAGTCGGGCGACACCGTCTACAACCCGATCAAGGGCAAGAAGGAACGCATCGGCCGCATTCTGCAGATGCACGCGAACAATCGCGAAGAAATCAAGGAAGTGCTGGCAGGCGACATCGCCGCCGTGGTCGGCCTGAAGGACGTCACGACCGGTGAGACGCTGTGCGACATCGATTCGCACGTCATGCTCGAGCGCATGGTGTTCCCGGAGCCCGTGATTTCGCAGGCCGTCGAACCCAAGTCGAAGGCTGACCAGGAAAAGATGGGCATCGCGCTGTCGCGCCTGGCCCAGGAAGATCCGTCGTTCCGCGTGCGCAGCGACGAAGAATCCGGCCAGACCATCATTTCGGGCATGGGCGAGCTCCACCTGGAAATTCTCGTTGACCGCATGAAGCGTGAATTCAACGTGGAAGCCAACGTGGGCAAGCCGCAGGTGGCCTACCGCGAAACGATCCGCAAGGTTGCCGACGACGTCGAAGGCAAGTTCGTCAAGCAGTCGGGTGGTCGCGGCCAGTACGGTCACGTGGTCATCAAGCTCGAGCCGCTGGAACCCGGTGGCGCCGGCTTCGAATTCGTGGATGCCATCAAGGGCGGCGTGGTGCCGCGCGAGTACATCCCCGCGGTCGAAAAGGGCATTCGCGACACGCTGGGCTCGGGCGTTCTGGCCGGCTACCCGGTCGTGGACGTGAAGGTCACGCTGTTCTTCGGTTCGTACCACGATGTGGACTCGAACGAAAACGCGTTCAAGATGGCCGGCTCGATGGCCTTCAAGGACGGCATGCGCAAGGCCAGCCCCGTGCTGCTCGAGCCCATGATGGCCGTTGAAGTCGAAACCCCGGAAGACTACGCCGGCACCGTGATGGGCGATCTGTCCTCGCGTCGCGGCATGGTCCAGGGCATGGACGACATGGTTGGCGGCGGCAAGGCCATCAAGGCCGAAGTGCCCCTGTCGGAAATGTTCGGCTACGCCACGCAGCTGCGCTCGATGACGCAAGGCCGCGCGACGTACACGATGGAATTCAAGCAGTACGCTGAAGCGCCGAAGAACGTCGCCGACGCGATCATCACCGCTCGCACCAAGTAAACCCGCGCAGCGCATCCGGATGTCCATCCGGATGCCGCGCGCAACGCAATTCCCGCAGATAGAATCCTGAAGGAAGAAAAATGGCAAAAGGCAAATTCGAACGTACCAAGCCGCACGTGAACGTCGGCACCATTGGCCACGTTGACCACGGCAAGACCACCCTGACGGCGGCCATCACGACCGTTCTGTCCAAGGCGTTCGGCGGCGAAGCCCGCGGCTACGACCAGATCGACGCAGCACCTGAAGAAAAGGCGCGCGGCATCACGATCAACACGGCCCACGTCGAGTACGAAACGCAAAATCGTCACTACGCCCACGTGGATTGCCCGGGTCACGCCGACTACGTCAAGAACATGATCACCGGTGCCGCCCAGATGGACGGCGCCATCCTGGTCGTGTCCGCTGCTGACGGCCCCATGCCGCAGACGCGTGAACACATCCTGCTGTCGCGCCAGGTTGGCGTGCCGTACATCATCGTCTTCCTGAACAAGGCTGACCTGGTGGACGACGCCGAACTGCTGGAACTGGTCGAAATGGAAGTGCGCGAGCTCCTCTCCAAGTACGACTTCCCCGGCGACGACACCCCGATCGTGAAGGGTTCGGCCCGTCTGGCGCTGGAAGGCGACGAAGGCGAGCTGGGCAAGGAAGCCATCATGAAGCTGGCTGACGCACTGGACAACTACATCCCGACGCCCGAGCGCGCCGTGGACGGCACCTTCCTGATGCCCGTCGAAGACGTGTTCTCGATCTCCGGCCGTGGCACCGTGGTGACCGGTCGTATCGAGCGCGGCATCGTGAAGGTCGGCGAAGAAATCGAAATCGTCGGCATCAAGGACACCGTCAAGACGACCTGCACCGGCGTGGAAATGTTCCGCAAGCTGCTGGACCAGGGCCAGGCTGGCGACAACGTCGGCATCCTGCTGCGCGGCACCAAGCGCGAAGACGTCGAGCGCGGCCAAGTGCTGTGCAAGCCGGGTTCGATCAAGCCGCACACGAACTTCACCGCCGAGGTCTACATCCTGTCCAAGGAAGAAGGCGGCCGCCACACCCCGTTCTTCCAGGGCTATCGTCCCCAGTTCTACTTCCGCACGACGGACGTGACGGGCTCGATCGAGCTGCCGAAGGACAAGGAAATGGTCCTGCCGGGCGACAACGTCTCCATCTCCGTGCAGCTGATCGCTCCGATCGCCATGGAAGAAGGTCTGCGCTTCGCCATCCGTGAAGGCGGTCGTACCGTCGGCGCCGGCGTGGTTGCCACGATCATCAAGTAAACTGCCGGGCTGCGCGGCGACGATGTCGCCGCGTCACCGACCCCGCGTCAATTTCGTTCTTTGGGAATATCCATGAAAAAGCAGAAGATCCGCATCCGCCTGAAAGCGTTCGACTACAAGCTCATCGACCAGTCGGCTACGGAAATCGTCGAAACCGCCAAGCGTACCGGCGCCGTGGTTCGTGGCCCCGTGCCGCTGCCCACGCGCATCCGTCGCTACGACGTCCTGCGTTCGCCGCACGTCAACAAGACGTCGCGTGATCAGTTCGAGATCCGCACCCATCAACGCCTGATGGACATCGTCGACCCCACCGACAAGACCGTGGACGCCCTGATGCGTCTGGACCTGCCGGCTGGCGTGGACGTCGAGATCGCCCTGCAGTGATTTTCCGGCGCGCGGCCGCATGGCCGCGTGCAGAACAACGGCGGAACAGGCCTGGCCTGTTCCGCCGTTGTCATTTGTGGGGCCAATGCGACAAGCGCCCCGGTTCAGTCCTTGGGGCGGAAGCGCCGGCCGTGGCGATCGATGCCGGCAACGGCCGGCGCCGCGTCCGCCATGTTCCGGGCCGTGCCCGTGGGCGCGTCGCCTTGCGGCATCGACCGGTTGTGATCATCCTGCGGTGAGCGCGTGGCGCCATCGGCGCGCCCGTCGACCGACGGCGTTGCCCCATCGTGGCCATCGCCCCGAGCACGGGCGCTGCCGTCCAGTCCAGATCGGGCCGGGCCCTCGCCGCGCGGCGATGCCGCCACTTGTGCCTGGTGCTGCAGCAGCACCTTCAACATGTCCAGTCCCAACTGCCGATTGCGTGCATCCAGCCGACGAAAGAGGTGCGACACGCGCACGGCCTCGTCCTGGTAGAGCAACGAGGTTTCCCCCAGCCGCACGGCCGCGGGCAGGCCATCGACCGTCTCCGCTGCATGCAGCAATTCGCTGGGCTTGAGGTCCAGCGCCTTGGCCAGACGCACCAGAAGATCCAGCGACGGGGTGCGCTGGTTCTTTTCGATCCGTGAAAGGGTGCTGGTGGCCGTTTCCAGCTCCAGAGCCAGGGCTTCCTGCGTAATGCCCCGCTCCACCCTGCGTGCGCGAACTACCGAGCCGATTCTCATGTCGCGATTGTCCGGATAGGCTTGCCTTGCAGGCAAAGCCCTGCAGGCAATTGTCAAGCACGCCATTTTCCTTTCTGGAAAGAGTGGCTAGAATGCTTGTCATTCAATATTTCGGACAGCTCGGTCCAGTATTGGCTGTGGGAGTCGCTGTTCCCATGGTAGTCCTCTTCCAGGGCGCGTGCCGTGACGGTGCCCCGTGCGCCTCTCCTGCTTTCCGATGGTCACATCTTCTGCCCGGCGATGTTGCAGGCCGGCCTCTCAGCGACTGCACAAACGTGTCATTTGTGTGGACATTCAGGCTTTTCCATGACCACGTCCCGTCGCTTCATCCTGCGCAGCGCGCGCAACACACCGGCCGCCCTCAGCGCGGGCCAGGTCAGCTTCGTGGCCCGCAGTGTCGGCTACGGGGTCAGCCTCACGTGCATCTGGGCGGCGCTCTACGATGCCGGCCGGGAATGGATGTACTGGGTGGCGCCGGGACTGCACTGCCTGCTCGCGCCCTGGGTCGGGCAGTGGATGGCCAGACACTCCTCGCGGCCCGGTCGCGTGGAAAGGCAGCTGCTCATGGCGGGCCATGCGTTCGGCGGCGCCTGGACCGCGCTCATCGGGTTCAATCTGCTGCCTTCGGTCGTGATCCTGTCCACGCTCACCATGCACGGCATGGCGGCAGGCGGCCGGCGGCAGGTGTTCATCGGTCTGCTCGTCCATGTGAGCGGTATCGCACTGGGCGTCCTGTGCTTTGGCCTGGCCTGGCGACCACAGACGTCCCTGCCGGTGATGCTGGCCTGCGTGCCCGGCATCCTGCTGCCGCCGCTCGCGCTCAGCAGTCTTGCCAACAGCGTGATCAACAAGCTGCATGCGCAACGCGAGCAACTGCGCACGATGGCCAATCTGGACGCGCTCTCGGGGCTCGCCAATCGCCACCACTGGGAAGAACGCGTGCGCCAGACCTTCGCCCGCGCGCGCCACAAGGACGCGGTGGCCACGGTGGTCATGATCGACCTGGACCATTTCAAGCGGATCAATGACGAGTACGGCCATGCCGCGGGCGACGACGTCATCCGGGGATTCGGCACGCTGCTCAAGGCCTGCCTGCGGCAGGGTGATGTGGCGGGGCGCTATGGCGGCGAGGAGTTCGGCATCCTGCTGCAGGACGCGAGCCTGGTCGAGGCCTTGCGCATCGTCGAGCGCATCCAGGGCGAGATGACGCGCGTGCGGTGGGTGGGCGGGATGACCGTGACGGCGAGCTATGGCTTGTCGCAGTACCACCAGCAGCTCGTCAGTGCGGACGCCTGGCTGGCCGAGGCCGACCGGCGGCTCTACGCCGCCAAGCATGCGGGCAGGGACCGCTTCTGTGTGGGCGCCAACGAGCGCCGTGCCGAGGATGTCCTGGCCGACGGGAGCAGCCTGCCGCCGCCCGCGGGCGCGGCAGCGTCCCCGCAGCCGGACAGGCGGGCTGCGGTGGGGCCGGTCCCGGCCGAGGCGCCGATGGAGCGATAATGGCGGCCCGTTGCCAGCCACTGTCCGTTCGCCTGCCATGTCGTTGCCAGAACCGCGTCCTCGCGCCGGCTGGGCCGTCGCCCTGCAGGCCAGCCTGCCCGTGGGGCTGGGCTATCTGCCCGTGGGCATCGCCTTCGGCGTCCTGGCGGTGGAGGCCGGTCTGCCCATCTGGGTGGCGGTGCTGAGCAGCCTCATCGTCTATTCGGGCGCGCTGCAGTTCGCGGCGATCCCGCTGATGACGGGCGGTGCCGGGCTGGTCACCATCGGCCTCACGGCGCTGCTGATCAACCTGCGCCACGTCCTGTACGCGATACCGCTGCTGCGCAGCCTGCCGCGGCGCCGGGCGGCGCGCTGGTACACGCTCGCCGCCCTCACGGACGAGACGTACTCGCTCGTCACCGCCATGCCGCCCGCGCGGCGCCGGCGCCTGCTGCTGCCGGTGGCTGCATTCAATCAGGCCTGGTGGGTGCTCGGCACCCTGATCGGCGCCGTGCTGGGGCCGGCCATCGGCTCGCGCGTGCCGAACCTGGACTTCGCCCTGCCGTGCCTCTTCATGATCCTGGCCATCGAGCAGTACCTGGCCAGTCGGCGCGCCTTTCCCCTGGTGGTCGGCGTGGCGGTGACGCTGGCCGCGCGCCTGGCGCTGCCGGCAGAGCACGGCCTGCTCGGCGCCCTGGTCCTGGCGCTGCTGTGGCTGGGCTGGCAGGCGCGGCAAGACGCGCGCGGCACGCCATGACGACGGGCTGGCTGCTGGCCATCGCGGTGATGGGCGCCATCACCTTCGCGCTGCGTGCGTTGCCGCTGGCCGCGTACCGCTGGCTCATCGCCAGTCGCTTCGTGGACGCGCTCAATCGCCTGCTGCCGCTGTGCGTCATGGTGATCCTGCTGCTGTTCTCGTTGCGTGGCACGCCCGCCGAGCCGCGCGTGCTGGCCTCGGAATTGCTCGGCCTCCTGGCCGTGGCCGCCAGTTATCTGCGTTGGCGCAATCCGCTGGCGAGCGTGATCCTCGGGCTCGCCGTCCTCAATGGTGCGCAATGGCTCCTGGGGTAGGGTGCCTGGCCACGGCCCGGATTGCACTGCCCGTTCGGAGAATCTCATGCATCTCGAAGGATCCTGCCACTGTGGCGCCGTGCGCTTCCAGGTGGAGTCGCACGAACCCTTTCCCTTCATGCGCTGCTATTGTTCCATCTGCCGCAAGACGGCCGGGGGAGGGGGCCATGCCATCAACCTGGGCGCCGACAACCGCACGCTGCAGGTCCAGGGGCGCGAAAACCTGGGCGTCTACCGCGCGCGGATCACCAAGGACGACGGCAGCACCGGGCAAAGCACCGGGCAGCGGCACTTCTGCCGCGATTGCGGCAGCGCCTTGTGGCTGTGGGACCCGCAATGGCCGGATCTCGTGCATCCGCATGCCTCGGCCATCGACACGCCGCTGCCGGTGCCCCCGGAGCACACGCACCTGATGCTGGGTTCGCGCGCGGCCTGGGTCGAGCCCGACATCCGGCCGGGCGACCGCACGTTCGACGGCTACCCAGACGAATCCCCGGCGGACTGGCACGAACGCCTCGGGCTGCACGGGCGCTGACGCGCTGTCGTGATGTCCGACCGTGGGGCGCCACGGCCGGCAGGCTGTCGCCCAGGCGCAACGCCTGGCGCTCATCGCCTCGCAGGCTGGACAGCCCGCAGCGCACCGTGCTAGCATGCAAAGCTTGCCATTTCTGGCAAGAATCCCATTTGTTTTGCGCTGGGTGATCTGTCTTTATCCCTTGCCTTTACCAGGGGTGCCGTTGCAAGACGGTGCAAGTCAGGTCCGCGTTGACTGCGCAAGCAATCGACACCTCGCGCCAATCATGAATGTCCGGGTCCTCCCGGGCCCTGCTAGCCCCGGCCAATCGTAGCCGGGAATGGAGAAAACAATGTCGAATCCGACATCCACGCCCGCCGCATTCCGGCTGGGTCTGGTAGGTCGCAAGGTCGGCATGACCCGCATTTTCACCGAGGATGGCGAGTCCATTCCGGTGACCGTGCTGGACGTGTCGAACAACCGCGTGGCTCAGGTCAAAACCCTGGAGACCGACGGCTATGCAGCCGTGCAGGTCGCCTATGGTGAACGCCGTGCGTCGCGCGTGGCCAATTCCCAGGTCGGTCACTACGCCAAGGCTGGCGTGGAAGCTGGTAGCAACCTGAAGGAATTCCGTCTCGCCCCCGAGAAAGCCGCCGAATTCGCCGCTGGCGCAGTCGTGGCCGTTGAAAGCGTGTTCGCCGAAGGCCAGAAGGTCGACGTCACGGGCACGACGATCGGTAAGGGCTTTGCCGGCACCATCAAGCGCCACAACTTCAGTTCGCAGCGCGCTTCGCACGGTAACTCGCGTTCGCACCGCGTTCCCGGCTCGATCGGTCAGGCGCAAGATCCTGGTCGCATCTTCCCCGGCAAGCGCATGGCCGGCCACATGGGTGCCGTGCAACGTACCGTCCAGAATCTCGACGTGGTTCGCGTCGACGCCGAACGTGGCCTTCTGCTCGTTCGTGGTGCTGTCCCCGGTCACTCCGGCTCGGACATCATCGTGCGTCCTGCGATCAAGTCGTCCGCGAAGGGGGCCTAAATGGATCTCAAGCTCCTGAATGAAAACGGTGACTCGCAGTCGACCGTGAATGCGCCCGACACCGTCTTCGGTCGCGACTTCAACGAAGCCCTGGTGCATCAAGTCGTGGTGGCCTATCAGGCCAACGCGCGTGCCGGCAATCGTGCGCAGAAGGATCGCGCCGAGGTCAAGCACTCGACCAAGAAGCCCTGGCGCCAGAAGGGTACGGGCCGCGCTCGTGCCGGTATGACGTCCTCGCCGCTGTGGCGTGGGGGTGGTCGCGCGTTCCCGAACTCGCCGGAAGAGAACTTCAGCCAGAAGGTCAACAAGAAGATGTACCGTGCCGGGATCCGTTCGATCCTGTCGCAACTGGCTCGCGAAGATCGTATTTCCGTGGTCGAGAACTTCACGCTCGATACGCCGAAGACCAAGCAGGCCTCGGACAAGCTCAAGGCCTATGGCCTGGGCGCCGCGACCTCGTCGGTTCTCATCATTACCGACGCCTTCGACGAAAACCTTTACCTCGCCACGCGCAATCTGCCGCACGTGGCCGTGATCGAGCCGCGCTACGCCGATCCGCTGTCGCTGATCCACTACAAGAAGGTGTTGATCACGCGTTCGGCCATCGCGCAACTCGAGGAGATGCTGGGATGAACGGCCAAGTCAAAGCCAATCTGTCCAACGAGCGCCTGCTGCAAGTCCTGCTCGCCCCGATCGTGACCGAAAAGGCCACGTTCGTCGCCGACAAGAACCAGCAGATCGCGTTTCGTGTCGTGCCCGACGCCACCAAGCCGGAAATCAAGGCCGCCGTGGAAATGCTGTTCAAGGCCGAGGTCGAGTCCGTCCAGGTCCTGAACACCAAGGGCAAGCAAAAGCGCTTCGGCCGCTTCATGGGCAAGCGCCGCAATGAGCGCAAGGCGTACGTCAGCCTGAAGGAAGGTCAGGAGATCGACTTCGCGCAGGAGGTGAAGTAAATGCCTATCGTCAAGCTCAAGCCGACATCGCCCGGCCGCCGCTCCATGGTCAAGGTGGTTCACCCCCACCTGCACAAGGGCGAGCCGTTCGCGCCGCTGCTCGAAAAGCAGATCCAGAATGCTGGCCGTAACAACAACGGTCACATCACCACGCGTCACCGCGGCGGTGGTCACAAGCAGCACTACCGTGTCGTCGATTTCCGTCGCAACAAGGACGGCATCGCTGCCAAGGTCGAGCGCCTGGAATATGACCCCAACCGCACGGCGCACATTGCGCTGGTGTGCTACGCCGATGGCGAGCGCCGTTACATCATTGCTCCGCGCGGCCTGCAGGTCGGCGCAACGCTGATGTCCGGTAGCGAAGCCCCCATCCGCGCCGGCAACACGCTGCCCATCCGCAACATCCCCGTTGGCTCCACGATCCATTGCGTGGAAATGCTGCCGGGCAAGGGTGCGCAGATGGCACGTTCGGCGGGTGGTTCCGCGGTCCTGCTGGCTCGTGAAGGTACCTACGCCCAGGTTCGCCTGCGCTCGGGTGAAGTGCGTCGCGTGCACATCGAGTGCCGCGCCACCATCGGCGAAGTCAGCAACGAAGAACACAGCCTGCGCCAAATCGGCAAGGCCGGCGCCATGCGCTGGCGCGGTGTGCGTCCGACGGTCCGTGGCGTTGCCATGAACCCGGTCGATCACCCGCACGGTGGTGGCGAAGGCCGCACCGGCGAAGCCCGTGAACCGGTCAGCCCGTGGGGTACCCCCACCAAGGGTTTCAAGACCCGTCGAAACAAGCGGACGAACAGCATGATCGTCCAACGGCGCAAGCGCAAGTAAGAGGCGAACCATGTCACGTTCGATCAAGAAGGGCCCCTTTGTCGACGCCTACCTCCTCAAGAAGGTGGAGTCGGCCACGGGTGGCCGCGAGAAGAAGCCGATCAAGGTTTGGTCGCGTCGCTCCACCATCCTGCCCGAGTTCATCGGGTTGACCTTTGCCGTGCACAACGGCCGCCAGCACATTCCCGTTTACATCAACGAGAACATGGTCGGTCACAAGCTCGGTGAGTTCGCGCTGACCCGTACGTTCAAGGGTCATGCTGCCGACAAGAAGTCCAAGAGGTAATGGCCATGCAAAAGGGTAATGAAACCGCGGCCGTCATCAAGGGCGTGCGCGTCTCCGCGCAAAAGGCTCGCCTCGTGGCCGATCTGGTCCGCGGCAAGCCGGTGGCCCAGGCTCTGAACATCCTTGCCTTCACGCCGAAGAAGTCGGCCGTGATCATCCGCAAGGCTGTCGAGTCCGCCATCGCCAACGCCGAGCACAATGACGGCGCCGACATCGACGAACTGAAGGTCAAGACCATCTACGTCGACAAGGGCGCTTCGATGAAACGCTTCGATGCACGCGCGAAAGGTCGCGGCGTGAAGATCGAAAAGCAGACTTGCCACATCGTGGTCAAGGTCGGAGCCTAAGGAGCCACGATGGGACAGAAAATTCATCCGACCGGGTTCCGGCTGGCTGTCAGCCGCAACTGGTCCTCGCGTTGGTACGCTGACGACAAGGCCTACGCCGGCATGCTGATTCAGGACGCGCAAGTTCGCGAGTACCTGAAGAAGAAGCTGAAGAACGCCTCCGTTGGCCGCGTGGTCATCGAGCGTCCCGCCAAGAATGCCCGCATCACCGTCTACTCGGCTCGTCCGGGCGTGGTGATCGGCAAGAAGGGCGAGGACATCGAAGTCCTGAAGGCCGACCTGCAGCGCCTGATGGGCGTGCCGGTCCACGTGAACATCGAAGAAATCCGCAAGCCGGAAATCGATGCTCAGCTGGTCGCCGACTCCATCTCGCAGCAGCTGGAAAAGCGGATCATGTTCCGCCGCGCCATGAAGCGTGCGATGCAGAACGCCATGCGTCTGGGTGCCCAGGGCATCAAGATCATGAGCTCGGGCCGTCTGAACGGCATCGAAATCGCCCGTACGGAATGGTATCGCGAAGGCCGTGTGCCGCTGCACACGCTGCGCGCCAACATCGACTACGGTACGTCCGAAGCGCACACCACCTACGGCCTCATCGGCATCAAGGTGTGGGTGTACAAGGGCGACACGCTGGGCAGCGCTGAACTGACCGCCGCTGCGGACACGCCGCGTGAAGACGAGCGCCGTCCGCGCCGTCCCCGCAGCGATCGTCCTGGTGGCCGTCCGCCCGCGGGTAACCGGGGCCGCGGTCCGCGCAAACCCGATGGCAGGTCGGCTGGTGCAAGCGGTGACGCTGCGCCCGCCAAAGACGGAGAATAAGCATGCTGCAGCCAGCACGCAGGAAATACCGCAAAGAGCAGAAGGGCCGTAACACCGGCCTGGCCACGCGCGGCACCAACGTCTCGTTCGGCGAATTCGGCCTGAAGGCGACCGGCCGTGGCCGCCTGACCGCCCGCCAGATCGAAGCCGCTCGTCGCGCCATCAACCGCCACATCAAGCGTGGCGGCCGCATCTGGATCCGTGTGTTCCCGGACAAGCCGATCTCGCAGAAGCCCGCCGAAGTCCGGATGGGTAACGGCAAGGGCAACCCGGAATACTGGGTCGCCGAGATTCAGCCGGGCAAGGTTCTGTACGAGATGGAAGGCGTGAACGAAGAAACCGCACGCGAGGCGTTCCGCCTGGCCGCGGCCAAGCTTCCGATCTCGACGACCTTCGTGACCCGTCACATCGGCGCCTGACGGCAACGAGGGAAATAACATGAAAGCCAGCGAACTCCGCAACAAGGACAAGGCCGCTCTCAAGCAAGAACTGGAGAGCCTGTTGAAGGCCCACTTCAGCCTGCGCATGCAGGTGGCCACGCAGCAATTGTCCAACACCAGCCAACTCGGCAAGGTCCGCCGCGACATCGCGCGCGTGCGCACCGTGCTGCGTCAGAAGGCAGGGGAACAGTAAATGAGCACTGCAACCGAACAGGCTCAGACCGGCTCCCGCCAGCGTAAGCTGGTCGGCCGCGTCGTGAGCAACAAGATGGACAAGACTGTGGTCGTTCTGGTCGAGCGTCGGGTCAAGCACCCGCTGCTGGGCAAGGTGATCATGCGCTCGGCCAAGTACAAGGCGCACGACGAGACCAATCAGTACAACGAAGGCGATATGGTCGAAATCGCCGAAGGTCGTCCGATTTCGCGCTCCAAGGCGTGGACGGTGACCAAGTTGCTCGAGGCGGCCCGGGTCATCTGATCCCCCGCGTCAGGCAGGACGGCGGATGGCTTCACGGCTGTCCGCCGTTTGTCATTGCAGGGCCAGGATCATTGGGAAGGTCCGGAACTCCGGGCGTGGCGCCGCGTGCGGCATCGTCCAGGGCAAGGACCGACAGGCGCCCGCGGTGTGGAAACAACACCACGGGCTTGCGCTGGTCCCGCCATCGGGCTAGAATGGCCGACTTCCCTTCTCTTACCCGTTGCTCGATTGGGCGCCAGGGCAAGAGGGCAGGGCGCCAGGCAGGTTTTCTTTGCCAGGTGCCTTCTTCAGGCAAGCAGCGGTCAAAACTTGCGGTGCAGCTGCCGCAGGATTCCATCCCAGGGTTGGCGCAAGCCAGCCTGGCGGGGCCAAAACTGATCGTGATGGTGCGTTGCGTTTTGCGGCGTGTCGTCGTGACTCAAGTTGGATACAGGTAAATCATGATTCAAATGCAGACCACGCTGGACGTGGCCGACAACACGGGTGCGCGCGCAGTCATGTGCATCAAGGTGTTGGGCGGGTCCAAGCGTCGCTACGCCGCTATCGGCGACATCATCAAGGTGAGCGTCAAGGATGCAGCCCCCCGTGGCCGCGTCAAAAAGGGCGAAATCTACAACGCCGTGGTGGTTCGCACCGCCAAGGGCGTGCGCCGCAAGGACGGCTCGCTCATCCGCTTTGGCGGCAACGCAGCCGTGTTGCTCAACGCCAAGCTCGAACCCATCGGCACCCGCATCTTCGGACCGGTCACTCGTGAACTCCGTACGGAAAAGTTCATGAAGATCGTTTCGCTGGCGCCGGAAGTGCTGTAAGGAGCCGCCATGACCCAGATTCGTAAAGGCGATGAAGTCATCGTCATCACCGGCAAGAACCGTAAGGCCCGTGGCGTGGTGCTGCAGCGCGTGAGCGCCGACTACGTGCTCGTCGAAGGCGTGAACATCGCCAAGAAGCACGTCAAGCCGAACCCCATGCGCAATGAGGCCGGCGGTATCGTGGAACGCGCGATGCCGATCCACGTCTCCAACATCGCCCTCTACAACCCCGCTACCGGCAAGGCCGATCGCGTGGGCGTCAAGGTCGAAGACGGCAAGAAAGTGCGCATTTTCCGCTCCAACGGCGCTGTCGTTGGCGCGAAGGCGTAATGGGGATCCATATGTCGCGTTTGCAAGAGTTCTACCGCAGCAAGGTCGTCGGTCAGCTGACCGAGAAGTTCGGCTACCAGAGCGTGATGCAGGTTCCGCGCATCACCAAGATCACCCTGAACATGGGTGTCTCGGAAGCCGTTGCCGACAAGAAGGTCATTGAGCACGCCGTTGGCGACATGACCAAGCTCTCCGGCCAGAAGCCGGTGATCACGAAGACCCGCAAGGCTATCGCCGGCTTCAAGATCCGGGAAGATTACCCGATCGGTTGCATGGTGACCCTGCGTGGCCAGCGCATGTACGAATTCCTGGACCGCCTGGTCAACGTCGCGCTGCCGCGCGTGCGTGACTTCCGTGGCGTGTCGGGCCGTGCTTTCGATGGCCGTGGCAACTACAACATCGGGGTGAAAGAGCAGATCATTTTCCCCGAAATCGAATACGACAAGATCGACGCTCTGCGTGGGATGAACATCAGCATCACCACCACCGCGAAGACCGACGACGAAGCCCGCGCACTGTTGTCCGCGTTCAGCTTCCCGTTTCGTAACTAAGGGGCGATGACGTGGCCAAACTTTCACTCATCAATCGTGAAGTCAAGCGCGAGAAGCTCGCGAACAAGTTCGCCGCCAAGCGCACGTCGCTGAAGGCGATCATCGACGACCAGTCGAAGACCGACGAAGAGCGCTATCAGGCTCGTCTGAAGCTGCAACAACTGCCGCGCAACGCGAACCCGACCCGCCAGCGTAATCGCTGCGCCGTCACGGGCCGCCCGCGTGGTGTGTTCAGCAAGTTCGGTCTCGGGCGCATCAAGCTGCGCGAAATGGCCATGCGCGGGGAAGTCCCGGGCATGACCAAGGCAAGCTGGTAGGAGAATAAAACATGAGCATGAGCGATCCTATCGCCGATATGCTGACGCGCATCCGCAATGCACAGCAAGTGGACAAGGCGACGGTCAGCATGCCCTCTTCCAAGGTCAAGGTGGCCATCGCCGCCGTGCTGAAGGATGAAGGCTATGTCGAGGATTTCCGCGTGGACGCCAATGATGGCAAGCCCGTTCTGGAAATCGCCCTGAAGTACTACGCAGGTCGCCCGGTGATCGAGCGCATCGAGCGCGTTTCCCGCCCCGGTCTGCGGATCTACAAGGGTCGCAGCGCGATCCCGCAGGTCATGGACGGACTGGGCGTGGCCATCGTGTCGACCTCTCACGGCGTCATGACGGACCGTCGTGCCCGCGCTGATGGCGTGGGTGGCGAAGTCCTGTGCTACGTGGCGTAAGGAGAACCATATGTCACGTATCGCTAAATATCCCGTCGCACTGCCCAAGGGCGTGGAAGCCAGCATCGCTGCTGACCAGATCACGGTCAAGGGCCCGCTGGGCACGCTGAGCCAGGCGCTGACCGGTGACGTCACCATCGCCCAGGAGGACGGCAAGCTGTCCTTCGTGGCGGCGAGCGACGACCGTCACGCCAAGGCGATGTCCGGCACCCTGCGCGCTCTCGTGGCCAACATGGTCACGGGCGTGAGCAAGGGCTTCGAGCGAAAGCTCCAGCTCGTGGGCGTGGGCTATCGTGCCCAGGCTCAGGGTGACGCCATCAAGCTGCAGCTGGGCTTCTCGCACGACGTCGTGCACAAGATGCCCGTCGGCGTGAAGGTTGTCTGCCCGACGCAGACCGAAATCATTCTCTCGGGTGCTGACAAGCAGGTCGTGGGTCAAGTTGCCGCTGAAATTCGCGCCTATCGCGAACCGGAACCCTACAAGGGCAAGGGCGTGCGCTACTCCGACGAGCGGGTCATCATCAAAGAGACCAAGAAGAAGTAGAGGCGTAAGGACTCATCATGGACAAAAAACAATCACGTTTGCGCCGTGCCGTGCCTACGCGTCGCAAAATCCTGGAGCTGGGGATGCACCGCCTGTCGGTCCATCGCTCGAACCTCCACATCTACGCGAGCATCATCTCGCCCGAGGGCGACAAGGTGCTGGTCAGCGCCTCGACCGTCGAGCCGGAAGTGCGTGCGCAACTGGCTGGTCAGACCGGCGCCGGCAGCAATGCCGCCGCCGCGACCCTGATCGGCAAGCGTGTGGCCGAAAAGGCCCGCGCAGCCGGTATCGAGACGGTCGCCTTCGACCGTTCCGGTTTCCGCTATCACGGCCGAGTGAAGGCGCTGGCAGACGCCGCGCGTGAAGCCGGCTTGAAGTTCTAAGCGAGGATCACATGGCCAAGATGCAAGGCAAGAACCAAGTTGCCGAAGAGCGCGACGACGGTTTCCGCGAGAAGATGATCGCGGTCAACCGCGTCAGCAAGGTGGTCAAGGGTGGCCGCACGATGAGCTTCGCCGCGCTGAGCGTGGTGGGTGATGGCGACGGCCGGATCGGCATGGGCAAGGGCAAGGCCCGCGAAGTGCCGGTGGCGGTTCAGAAGGCAATGGAACAAGCGCGTCGCGAGCTGGTCAAGGTGTCGTTGAAGAACGGTACCCTGCACCACGCCGTGGTCGGCAAGCACGGCGCCTCCAAGGTGCTGATCTCGCCCGCCGCCGAAGGTACCGGCGTCATCGCCGGTGGCCCGATGCGCGCCATTTTCGACGTGATGGGCGTGCGTAACGTCGTCGCGAAGAGCCTGGGCTCGACGAACCCCTACAACCTGGTGCGTGCGACCCTCAACGGTCTGCGTGCTTCGTCCACTCCGTCGGAAATCGCCGCCAAGCGTGGCAAGTCCGTCGAAGAGATCCTGGGGTAAGGACATGACGACTCAAAAGCAAGTCAAAGTCACGCTCGTGCGCTCGCCTATCGGCACGCGCGAGTCGCACCGCGCCACCGTGCGCGGCCTGGGCCTTGGCAAGGTGAACAGCAGCCGCGTGCTGGTGGACACCCCCGAAGTCCGTGGCATGATCCGCAAGGTGTCCTATCTGGTCGCCGTGTCGGAAGCCTGAAGGAACAGACATGCAAGACAACATCAGTCTCAACACGCTGGAGCCCGCTGAGGGTTCCAAGCACGCCAAGCGCCGCGTCGGCCGTGGCATCGGTTCGGGTCTGGGCAAGACCGCGGGCCGTGGCCACAAGGGTCAGAAGTCGCGTTCGGGCGGTTTCCACAAGGTCGGTTTCGAAGGCGGTCAGATGCCTTTGCAACGCCGTCTGCCCAAGCGTGGCTTCAAGCCGCTGAACACGCACCTGTCCGCCCAGGTCCGCCTGTCGGATCTGGAGAAGCTGCCCGTCGACGAAATCGACGTCCAGGTTCTGAAGCAGGCTGGCGTGGTCGGTCAGCAAGTGCGTTTCGCCAAGGTGATCCTGTCCGGCGAGCTGACCCGCAAGGTCACGCTCAACGGCCTGACCGCCACGGCAGGTGCCAAGGCTGCGATCGAAGCTGCCGGTGGCGTGCTGAACGCTGCCGCCTGAAACCGGCAAGAGGTCTACGTTGGCTACTGCGAATAAGTTGGGCAAAACCGGGGGGCGCTTCAGCGACCTGAAGCGCCGTCTGGTGTTTCTGGTCCTGGCGCTGATCGTGTATCGGCTGGGCACCCACATCCCGGTGCCGGGGATCAACCCCGATCAGCTGGCGCTGCTGTTCCAGCAGAACCAGGGCGGGATCCTGGGCTTGTTCAACATGTTCTCGGGTGGGGCGCTTTCGCGCTTCTCGATCTTCGCGCTCGGCATCATGCCGTACATCTCTGCATCGATCATCATGCAGCTGATGACGGTCATCGTGCCGTCGCTCGAAGCCATCAAGAAGGAAGGCGAGGCCGGTCGGCGCAAGATCACGCAGTACACGCGCTACGGGACGCTTGGCCTGGCCATCGTCCAGGCCATCGGCATCTCGGTGGCGCTGGAATCGCAGCAGGGCCTGGTCATCGACCCGGGCATGCTGTTCCGCGTCACCACCGTGATCTCGCTGGTCACCGGCACCATGTTCCTCATGTGGCTGGGCGAGCAGATCACCGAACGTGGCCTGGGCAACGGGATCTCGATCATCATCTTCGCGGGTATCGTGGCCGGTCTGCCGGCGGCGCTCGCAGGGTTGTTCGAGCTCGTCAGCACGGGTGCCATGGCGGTCCTGTCGGCGCTGTTCATCGTGTTTCTCGTGGTGCTGGTCACGGCCTTCGTGGTGTTCGTCGAGCGCGGCCAACGCCGCATCACGGTGAACTACGCGAAGCGCCAGGTCGGCAACAAGCTGTACGGTGGCCAGAGCTCGCATCTCCCGCTCAAGCTGAACATGGCTGGCGTGATCCCGCCGATCTTCGCCTCGTCGATCATCCTGTTCCCCGCCACGCTGACCCAATGGTTTGCGACCGGTGACAGCCTGATCTGGCTGCGCGACATCGCGGCGGCGCTCTCGCCTGGACAGCCGTTCTACATTGCCCTGTATGCGTTCGCGATCATTTTCTTCGCGTTCTTCTACACGGCGCTGGTGTTCAACAGTCGCGAGACTGCCGACAACCTGAAGAAGAGTGGGGCGTTCATTCCGGGCATTCGTCCGGGCGAACAGACCTCGCGTTACATCGACAAGATCCTGACCCGGCTCACGCTGGCGGGCGCCATCTACATCACCCTGGTGTGCTTGCTGCCCGAGTTCCTGGTCCTGCGCTGGAACGTGCCCTTCTACTTCGGTGGCACATCGCTGTTGATCATCGTGGTCGTCACCATGGACTTCATGGCCCAGGTGCAGGCCTACATCATGTCGCATCAGTACGACAGTTTGCTCAAGAAGGCTTCCTTCAAGGGCATGAATCTGCCGGTGCGCTGACATCGGGGGCCGGAAAGAGGACACCACCGGGCGATCGGTGGTATCCTTCGGCCCCTGTTATCCATGCTGCGATGAGCAGGGCCGGCTGGTCCGGTTTTCGTCGCGGCGCATCATCACCGGATATTTCCGGGCGACAAGGCAGGGCGGGGCGCAAGCCTTTTCTCGCCTTTCTCGCGCACGAGTCATGACGTATCGCTACGTCATGCGTGCGGAACCTAGGAGTGACAAATGAAAGTCATGGCATCTGTAAAGCGCATTTGCCGCAATTGCAAGGTCATCAAGCGCCACGGTGTGGTGCGGGTGATTTGTACCGACCCGCGCCATAAGCAGCGCCAGGGTTGAGCCGAGCCACGTATAGGAATCAAGGATAGTCATGGCCCGTATTGCCGGCATCAATATCCCCCCGCACAAGCACACCTCGATCGGCCTGACGGCGATCTTCGGTGTCGGTCGCACCCGCGCTCGCCAGATTTGCGAAGCCGCCGGCGTGCCGCTCGACAAGAAGGTCAAAGAGCTGAATGACGCCGAGCTCGAGCGTATCCGCGAACAGATCGGCACGATCACCGTCGAAGGTGACCTGCGCCGCGAAGTGCAGCTCTCGATCAAGCGTCTGATCGACCTCGGAACCTACCGCGGTCTGCGCCACAAGCGCGGCCTGCCGCTCCGCGGTCAGCGTACCCGCACGAACGCCCGTACCCGCAAGGGCCCGCGTCGCGCCGGTGTCGCGCTGAAGAAATAATCAGGATCCCATATCATGGCAAAAGCTCAAGGTAGCGGCGCGCAGCGTGTGCGCAAAAAGGTCAAGAAGAACGTCTCGGACGGCATTGCGCACGTCCACGCGTCGTTCAACAACACCATCATCACCATCACGGATCGTCAGGGCAACGCCCTGTCGTGGGCCACTTCCGGCGGTGCCGGGTTCAAGGGCTCGCGCAAGTCCACGCCTTTCGCGGCCCAGGTGGCTGCCGAAAACGCGGGTCGTATCGCGTTGGAATATGGCATCAAGACGTTGGAAGTCCGTATCAAGGGTCCCGGCCCCGGCCGTGAATCCTCGGTCCGCGCGCTGAATGCGCTCGGCATCCGGATCACCAGCATTTCCGATGTCACCCCGGTGCCGCATAACGGCTGCCGGCCGCCCAAGCGTCGTCGCATCTAAAGGGGATTCCACGTGGCACGTTATATTGGTCCCAAGTGCAAGCTCTCGCGTCGCGAGGGCACTGATCTGTTCCTGAAGAGCGCCCGCCGCTCTCTGGATTCCAAGTGCAAGCTGGACAGCAAGCCTGGTCAGCACGGCCGTACCTCCGGTGCGCGCACGTCCGACTACGGCCAGCAGCTGCGCGAGAAGCAAAAGCTCAAGCGCATGTACGGCTTGATGGAAAAGCAGTTCCGCAAGTACTTCGTCGAAGCCGAGCGCCGTCGTGGCAACACCGGCGAGACGCTCATCCAGCTGCTCGAATCGCGTCTGGACAACGTTGTGTACCGCATGGGTTTCGGTTCGACCCGCGCCGAGGCTCGCCAGCTGGTGAACCACCGCGCCATCGAACTGAACGGCCACACCGCCGACATCCCGTCGATCATCCTGAAGGCTGGTGACGTGATCACCATCCGCGAGAAGGCCAAGAAGCAAGGCCGTATCCAGGAAGCGCTGCAACTGGCCGCCAGCCAGGGCATGCCGCAGTGGGTCGAAGTCGACGCCAACAAGCTGTCCGGTACGTTCAAGCAGGCTCCGGATCGTGCTGATGTCGCCCGCGACGTCAACGAGTCCATGGTCGTCGAACTGTACTCGCGTTAATCGCAGTCCCTCCTCGGGCGGTCTGTCTTCCTGGTTGGGAGGCGGTCCGCCCGTTCGTCATTCCATCAGCCTTATCGGTGTAACGAGCCGAGGGTATTGAAAAGGAAGCAGTCCACATGGCTAACGCCGCTTTTCTCAAGCCGCGCAGTATCGACGTCGAATCCATCGGGCAGAACCACGCCCGTGTCGTGATGGAGCCGTTCGAACGCGGCTACGGTCACACGCTGGGCAATGCGCTGCGCCGCATCCTGCTGTCCTCGATGGCCGGTTACGCCCCGACCGAAGTGCAGATCACCGGCGTGCTCCACGAGTACTCCACGGTGGACGGCGTGCGTGAAGACGTGGTCGACATGCTGCTGAACCTGAAGGGCGTGGTGTTCAAGCTGCACAACCGCGAGGAAGTGACGCTGACCCTGCGCAAGAACGGTGCTGGCACGGTGACCGCCGCCGACATCGAACTGCCGCATGACGTCGAGATCATCAATCCGGATCACGTGCTCGCCAACCTGACCGAAGGTGGCAAGCTCGAGATGCAGATCAAGGTCGAGAAGGGCCGTGGCTACGTGCCGGGCAATGTGCGCGGCTTTGCCGACGACCATTCCCGCACCATTGGCCGCATCGTCCTGGACGCTTCGTACAGCCCCGTGCTGCGCGTGAGCTACGCCGTCGAGAACGCCCGTGTCGAACAGCGTACGGACCTGGACAAGCTGGTGCTGGACATCGAAACCAACGGCGTGATCTCGCCCGAGGAAGCGGTGCGCCAGTCGGCTCGCATCCTGATGGATCAGCTGTCGATCTTCGCCGCCCTGGAAGGCTCGGCGGAATCGGCCGACATGCCGTCGCGCGGCGCCCCGCAGATCGATCCGATCCTGCTGCGTCCGGTTGACGACCTGGAGCTGACGGTGCGTTCGGCCAACTGCCTGAAGGCCGAAAACATCTACTACATCGGCGACCTGATCCAGCGTACCGAAAACGAGCTTCTCAAGACCCCCAACCTGGGTCGCAAGTCGCTCAACGAGATCAAGGAAGTCCTGGCCGCCCGCGGCCTGACCCTGGGCATGAAGCTCGAGAACTGGCCCCCCCTGGGCCTCGAGCGCCCCTGATCCTCGTGCGTCGTCCCGGCGGGCTTCGGCCACCGGGATGGCGTGCAGGTGATGTGATCCACTGTCGTACCGGGACCGCAGCACCGACGTGTTGCGGTCCTTTGTAGGAACAAAGCGCCTACCCTGTTCGCCAGAAACGGTGTAGAATCGCGCGTTTTACCGGCCCGCGGCGTCACGCCGATCGAAGAGCTGGATGCCACGGCGAGAAGGTCAAGACAACCGGATCGCCCCAACCTCAGATTCAATCAAGGAAACACCATGCGCCATCGTCACGGCCTTCGCAAGCTCAACCGTACCAGCAGCCACCGTCTTGCCATGTTCCGCAACATGGCCGTCGCGCTGATCACGCACGAAGCCATCAAGACCACGCTGCCCAAGGCCAAGGAACTGCGCCGCGTGATCGAGCCCCTCATCACGCTCGGCAAGGAGCCGACCGTCGCCAACCGCCGCCTGGCCTTTGCCCGCCTGCGCGACCGCGATGCCGTCACCAAGCTGTTCAACGAGATCGCTCCCCGTTTTGCCTCGCGCAACGGCGGCTACACCCGTGTCCTGAAGATGGGTTTCCGTCAGGGCGACAACGCCCCGATGGCATTCATGGAACTGGTCGACCGTCCTGAGCCCGTCGAAGCGGAAGAAGCCGAAGCCGCTTGAGTCCATAGCGACTGCCATCGCGCAGCGCTGGACAGCGAAAAACCCTCCTTGACGGAGGGTTTTTTGTTGCACGTCCCGATTCCTGCGGGCCCCGCAGTGCATGCCCGTAGCGGCGATGCGACTGCCGTTGTTCCCCGCCCGCAGCCTGGCGCACCCGGCGCCGTCCCGACATCCTGATTCCGATTCCCATGACCTTCTCGATCTCCCGTCGCCTCGTGCTTGCCGCCGGCGCCTTCGCCGTGTTTGCGGCCAGCCAGCCCGCGCTTTCCCAGGCCGCCGAACGCACCATCGTCGTCGGCTCCAGCGCCACCTACGCGCCCTTCGCCTTCGAGAACAGCAGCCGCGAGGTGGTCGGCTTCGACATCGACATCGTCAACGCGATCGCCGAGAAGCAAGGCCTGAAGCTGCGCATCGTCAACACGCCGTTCACCAGCATCTTCGCCTCGCTCAACAACGGCGACGTGGACACCGTGATCTCGGGCGTCACCATCAACGACCGTCGCAAGCAGAGCTTCGACTTTTCGCAGCCGTACTTCGACGCGCGCCAGCTCATCGCCGTGCCGCAGTCGAGCGACGTGAAGTCGCTGGACGACATCAAGGGCAAGAAGGTCGCCGTGGTCAGCGGCTCGACCGCCGATGACGTGGTGAGCCGCCTGCTGGGCAAGACGAGCCCGGACATCCGCCGCTTCGAGAGCACGCCGCTGATCATCTCCGAGCTCGCCTCGGGCGGCGTGGACGCGGCGATCGGCGACAACGGCGTGATCGCGTATCGCGTCGCCCAGGCCTCCGGCCTGAAGGTCGTGGAAGATCCCGACTTCCCGAAGGAAAGCTTCGGGATCGTCGTGCGCAAGGGCGACGACGCCCTGCGTGAACAGCTCGATGCCGGGCTGGCCGCGATCCGCGCCGATGGTTCGTACAACACCATCTACAAGAAGTGGTTCAACCAGGAATACCAGGCTCGGTAAGTCCCTGGCGGGCGCAGGCGTCAGGAAGGCGCCTCGCCCGAGCGGCCCGCCACGGCACGACGGCCGTGGCGCCCGCCGCGTCCCGCTGCTGTGCGCTGGCGGGCCTTTCTTTCTCTGACTTCCCATGCCATGAACGATAACCTTCCCGTGGAATGGTTCGGCTGGTTTCGCCCGGACATTCTGATCGAGTACAAGAGCCTCTTCTGGCAAGGCGCCGTCATCACCGTCGGCATGACGGTGACCTGCGTCGTGCTCGGGTTCAGTCTGGGCCTGCTGGTGGCGCTGGCGCGCCTGGCGGATGCCTCCCGGCAGCCGCTCAAGAGCCTGTGCAAGTACGCGCTGCGCTGGCCGTCCACGGTGTACGTGAGCTTTCTGCGCGGCACGCCGCTCTTCGTGCAGATCCTCCTGATGCATTTCGCGGTCATCCCGCTTTTCATCCATCCCACGGAAGGCCTGCTGATCTCTGGCGACCTGGCGCGCACGCTCAAGCAGGATCACGGCGCCCTGATCTCGGGCATTGCCGCGCTGACGCTGAATTCCGCGGCCTACACCTCGGAAGTGTTCCGGGCCGGCATCCAGTCCATTTCGCGCGGCCAGCGCTTTGCCGGCATGTCGCTGGGCATGCCGCCGATCCAGGTGATGCGCTACATCGTGCTGCCGCAGGCGTTCCGGCGCATGCTGCCCCCGCTGGGCAACAACATGATCTCGCTGCTGAAGGACACCTCGCTCGTGTCGGCCATCGGCCTGGCGGAGATGGCGTATGCGGCACGCACGGTGGCAGGCGCCTATGGCCGCTACTGGGAGCCCTACCTGGCGATTGCGCTGGCGTACTGGCTGATGACCTTCCTGCTGACGATCGGCCTGCGCCGGCTGGAAACCCACCTGGCCCGATCGGACCAGACCTGAGCGGTGCACGCGGCGCCAGGGACCCGCGCCGCGAGCGCGAGCCTCAGACGTCCGCCTCCCAGCACATCCCGGCAAGCGCGCTGGCCGTGGCCTCGAGCGGCAAGGGCAGCGCCCGTGGGGTGAAGGCCGTCTCGCGCAGCCAGTGCAGCGCCGAGAGGACATCGGCGAAGTCCTGGATGCTGCCGGCCGCGGGGCATGCCGGCAGCCCGGCCGGGGCAGCGCCCGAAGCCAGCGATACGCGCGCAATGGCCCAGAGGCTGCCGGGCTGGGCGGCTGGCTGGTCGGCGAGCCACGCCGCGAGGTCGTCGCCCGAGCCTTGCTGCGCCGCCGCCGCGTCGTCCAGGAAGAGCTGCAATGCGGCAAAGGGCGAGCCTGCCTGCAGCAGGTCGCGCCACGCCGCCTGGGTGCGCAGCGTGGACTCGGCGTGCGCCGGGCCGATCACGACGACGAGCAACAGGGGCAGGCGGGAGGAATCGGAGACGATCATCGCATCGGAGGTGACGGGCCGCGGGCCGGTCCGCCACCTTAACCGGGATCGTGCGGTCAGGGGGCGCCACGACGCCCCCGCCATCAGAATCGATAGCGTGCCGTCACGAGCAGGTTGCGCGGATCGCCATAGCGGTTGCCGCTCGTGGGCGAGCCGATGGTCTGGTAATAGCGCTTGTCGAACACGTTGTTGAGGTTCGCGCGCAGCGTCCAGTGCTTGTCGAGCTGCCATTGCGCCATCAGGTTGGCGATGACGTAGCCCTTTTGTTCGCGCAGCCAGGGTCCGAGCGCGTTCGTGCCGGCGTTGGTGATGCGGCTTTGCGTCTGCAGGGTGGCGCCGACCGTCCAGGCCTCGCCCAGCCGGTAGGTGCCGGTCAGGCGCAGGATGTGCCTGGGCAGCAGCGGATCGAACACCTTGCCGGCGTTCACGAGGTCGTTCACGAACCGGGTGCGGGTGTAGGTGTAGCCGGCGGACAGCTCCAGTCTTGGCGTCAGGCTGCCGCTGAGCTCGGCATCGACGCCTTGCGCACGCACCTTGCCCGCCGCCACCGAGCACCAGAGGGCGCCGGTGAACGGGCATGGCGACGGGCCGCTCAGGTCGTTCATCGCCCGATTCGTCTGATCGGTGCGGAACACGGCCACGGCCGAGTTCACCTGGCCGTCTGCGAACTCGCTCTTGAGGCCGACCTCGTAGCTCTTGCCTTCGATGGGGTCGAGCAGGCTTGCGCTGGCCGTGTAGGCGTTCTGCGGCTGGAAGATGCTGGTGTAGCTCGCATAGACCGTATGGCGCTGGCTGACGTCGACGAGCACCCCGAGGTAGGGCGTGATCTGGTCATCGATGCCGTAGCGCGTGGCGCCGTTGTTGCCGACGTGGCGCCAGCGCGATAGCCGGGCGCCCGCGATGACGGTGACCGGGTCGGCCACATCCAGGCGCGCCGTGGCGTAGGCCGAGGACTGGCGGCTCGCGCTGTTCCAGGTCTGCTTGGCGAGCGTGAATTCCGGCCGCGGCAGCGTGCTGGCGTCCCAGGTGCGCACGTTCGGGATGGCCACGGTGCCGGGCTCGGTGTCGCCCCAGGGCTCGAAGCTGCTGCGCCGCCAGTCGGCGCCCAGGACGAGTTCATGTCGGCGACCGAGCAGCTCGAACGGGCCGGACGCGAAGAGGTCCAGGCTGGTCTGCCGGTTCTCGTACACGTAGTTCGCCCCGCGGCTGATGGACAGGCCGCTGCCGTCGGGCCGCACCAGCCCCAAGAACGTGGTGCCGATGAAGTCCATGTCGCCGCGCAGGTGCGTGGCCGCCGCGCGCGCCTTCCAGCCGTTGGCGAAGCGGTGGTCCAGCGCAAGGTTGTAGAACGTGTTGTCGGTATCGTGCTGGCCCCACGAGGGCCACAGGGCGCGCGAGCGCGGCAGTCCCAGGTCCGAGCCATCGGCCAGCGCAGGCAGCAGCACCCACGCGGCGTGGCGTCGGCTGTCCTGGACGTTGACCGAGCCCGACAGCAGCGTGCGATCGCCCAGGTCGGCCTCCAGCGCGCCATAGAACACCTTCTTGCGCTCGTCGATGGCGTCCATGAAGCTGTCCTTGCCTTCCCACGCGGTGACGAGGCGGCCACGCACGTGGCCCGAGGCCACCAGCGGGCCGGCCAGGTCCGCTTCGACGCGACGCTGGTCCCAGGATCCCACGCTGCCCTGCACGTATCCCTGGAACTCGCGGGTGGGGCGTTTGCGCACCAGGTTGATCGCCGCCGACGGATTGCCCGAACCCTGCATCAGGCCGGTCGCGCCGCGCACGATTTCCACGCGGTCGTAGATCGCCAGGTCGGCCGAGGCGATGACGTCGAACGCGAAGTTCTCGACGCTGGTCGGCAGGCCGTCGTAGCTGATGTTCGACACGGAGAAGCCGCGCGCATAGAAGAACGGCCGATTGCTGCCCGTGCGGCGCAGCGTCACGCCGGGGCTGGACGTCATGGCGTCTTCCAGCGTGTTCATGCCCTGGTCTTCGATCTGCTGGCGGGTCACGACGGAGACGGACTGCGGTGTCTCGCGCGGTGACAGCGTGAGCTTGGTCGCGGTGGACATGGCCTGGGTGGCGTACGTGCGCGAGCCCTCGGTCGTGCCCGGCAAGCTGGCGGTGACGCGCACGGGGGCGAGCGCCGCGACCTCGGGAATGGCCGCCTGCCCGATGCGCTCCAGTGCATAGCCATTGCCCGCCGGCACGACGCGCAGGCCCGCGCCGCGCAGCAGGATGTCAAAGCCCTCGGCCGTGGAATGACGCCCCTGCAGCCCGGCGCTGCGGCGCCCGGCGAGCAGCGCCGGATCGAACGCCACCGGCACGCCGGACTGGGCGGCAAAGCTCGTCATCGCGTCCGCGAGCGTGCCGGGGGCGATGCGAAAGTCCCGCTGGGCGGAGAGATCGGCCGCCTGCGTCCACAGCGGCAGGCACAGGGTGGCGCACAGCAGGCCGCGCACGAGGCGACGGTGCGGCGGCCGGTTCGGGGCGAAAGAGGACATCGAGGTTCCTGGAAGGCGCGGCGCCGGATGGCGCCACTGCCTCTACACCGCACGACGCGAGAAAAGTGCTCATCGCATGCACGCTGTTTGTTCGCGTCAGGCCGCGCGCAGGCGGATGCCGCCCCTGTCATCGCGTTCGATGCGCACCGCCAGCACGCGCGCCAGCAGTTGCAGACTGGCGTGCAGCTCGTCCAGGGTGAAGGCGCCGGACACCGTCCGGGTGGTGAGTTCGGGCGCGCAGGCTATCGGGGTGTCGTGGTAGCGGGCAAATGCCGCGATCACCTCGACCAGCGGGGTGGCGTCGGCGATGAGCATCCCGTGGGTCCAGGCATCGCCGCCGGCCGGTGCGCGCTCGCTCGTGCCGACCCTGCCGTGGGCGGCGAACCAAGTCGTGTGGCCCGCAGCCAGAACGCGCGGGCCGCCCGCGCGCGGGGTGAGGACGGCCGGCGCATCGAAGGCGGTGACCGCGGTCCGGCCGTCGTCCAGGCACCGCACGCCGAGCCGGCCCTGGCGGCAGGCGACGGTGCCGGCAGCCGACAGCACCGTGACGTCGGGCGCGCGCGCCGTGGTGGGCGTGGCGATCTCGAGGAGGATCTCGCCCTCGTACAGGGCCAGGCGCGGGCGCCCGGCCGTGTAGGCGACATCCACGGCCGTCCTGGCGTGCAGGTGCAGACGCGAGCCATCGTCCAGCGCGATCATGCGGCGCTGCGCCCGGCCGGTGCGGGCATCCGCGGTCCAGCGGCGGCCCGGCGCGGCCTGCCAGGTCAGGGCCGCCAGGCCGGCAAGCCCGCCGCCGGCCATGGCCAGGCCCAGCAACCGTCGCCGCGGCCGGTTGAGCAGGCCGTGCGCGGCGGCCCGCGCCGGCCCGCCCGCCAGGGGCGTGAAAAGGTCCAGCGATGCGGCGGCATGCGCCCACACCCGGGCGTGCGCCGGTGTCTTCGACAGCCAGGCGGCGAATGCCGCGCGGGTCGCGGCATCCGGCTCGTCAAAGCGCATCTGCAGCAGCCAGTCCGCGGCCTCGTGCAGCAGCTGCGGATCCAGCGGGAGCGTGTCGGGGGCCGCGCTCACGACAGCGTCAGGCAGGCCATCAGGGCCTTGTGCAGGTGGCGTCTGACGGTGATGAGCGGCGTGGCCGTGTGTTCCGCGATCTCGCGCAGGGTCAGGCCATCGAGCTGGGCCATGAGGAACATCCGGCGCGTGCGTGCGGGCAGGGCATGCAGCACCGCGTCCACGCGCGTGAGCGCCTGCAGGATCTGCAGGCGGACCTCGGGCCCGGGAACCTCGGGTTCGGGCAGATGGGCGATCGCCTGCGCATAGGCGCGCTCGACCTCGCGGCGCCGCCACAGGTCGATGACGAGTCCCTTGGCGATGCAGGTGAGCAGCGCGCGCGGTTCGGCGCCCAGGTGGGCGGGGCGGCGGGCGCTCATCAGCCGCACGAAGGTGTCATGCGCGAGGTCGGCCGCGTCGGCACTGTGGCCAAGCCGGCGCCGCAGCCATGCCTGCAGCCAGCCGTGATGGTTGCTGTAGAGCGTCTCGACGCTGCAAGGCGATGGACTCAGTCGCATGCCAGTCTTTGTGAATGGGAATCAATCGCAATTATGTGCAGATCGCTTCCGGACTGGCAACCGGCAGGCCCGGGCGTCGCATCCAGGCGACACCCGGCTGGCGCGCACCCTGTCAGGGGCTCGCCAGCGCCCGCGTCACATCGGCTTGATGCCCCGCTCGGCGATGATGCCCTTCCAGAGTTCGGTTTCCTGCGCCAGGTGAGTGCGCAGCGCATCCGACGTGCTGCCGATGCGCTCGGCGCCGATCGAGGCCAGCGTCTCCTGCACGCGCGGCTCGTCCAGCGCCTTCATCATGGCGCCGTGCAGCGTCTCGAGCACCGGCTTGGGGGTGCCCGCCGGCGCGAAGACGCCGAACCAGGGCGACAGGTCGTAGCCGGGCAGGCCGCTTTCGGCCACCGTGGGCAGATCGGGCAGGGTGGTGGAGCGCTCGGCCGTGGTCACGGCGATCGGCACGAGGCGGCCGCTCTCGAAGTGCGGCTTGGCCGACGTGATGCTGTCGAACATGTAGTCGACCTGGCCGCCCAGCAGGTCGGCGACCGCCGGGCCGCTGCCCTTGTAGGGCACGTGCAGCATGTCCACGCCGCTCATCGACACGAAGAGCTCACCGGCCAGGTGGATGGAGGTGCCCACGCCGGCGGACGCGTAGGTGTAGTGGCCGGGCTTTTCCTTGGCCAGGTCGATGACTTCCTGCACCGTCTTGGCGGACGAGCGCTGCGGATTGGCCACGAGCACATTGGGCACGATGGCGAGCAGGGAGATCGGCTCGAACGAAGTGATCGGATCGTAGGGCAGCTTCGCGTACAGCGACGGGTTCACGGCCATGCCGTTGGCCGCGATCATGATCGTGTGGCCATCGGGCGCGGCGCCCGCCGCGTAGGTCGCGCCGATGTTGCCGCCGGCGCCCGCACGGTTCTCGACCACCACGGGCTGGCCCAGCGTGCGCGACACCGATTCGCTCATGGTGCGTGCGATGACGTCCATGGCGCCGCCCGGCGGGAAGGGCACGACCCAGCGCATGGGTTGGTTGGGGAAGTCGGCGGCCAGGGTGGGCGCGGCGTGGGCGGCCAGGCCGGCGGCCAGGGCAAGGAGGGTGAAGGTGCGGCGGGAAGTCATGGTCGTCTCGAGTCGTTATGGAGTGCAGGGGCGAAGCCTGGGCTCGGCGCCGCCCGTGGCGTGTTCAATCGATGGCCGAGGGGTGGCGCGCGAGCGGCGTCACGTGGATCTGCATGTACGGGAACAGCGGCAGGCCGGACAGGAGGGCGTGCAGCTCGTCATTGGAGTCGACGTCGAAGATGCTGTAGTTGGCGTATTCTCCGACGACACGATAAATGTGGGGCCATTTGCCGGAACGCTGCAGCTGTTGCGAGTATTCCTTTTCAGCCGCCTTGATGGCGTCGGCTTCGGCCTTGGGCAGGGTGGACGGGATCTTCACGTCCATGCGGACCAGAAACAGCATGCGGGTCTCCTCGGGTTCAGCGCGCGGCAGGCTTGTCGCGGCGGTAGTGGGCAAGCTTGTCTTCGTCCAGCGCGAGGCCCAGGCCCGGGCCATCGGGCAGCTCCAGGCAGAACTCGCGGTAGACCGGGCGCTCGGTGACGATGTCTTCGGTCAGCAGCAGCGGGCCGAAGAGTTCGGTGCCCCAGGCAAGGCGCGGCAGGGTCGCGAAGGCGTGCGCGGCGGCGATGCTGCCCACGCTGCCTTCGAGCAGGGTGCCGCCATACAGCGCCATGCCGGCCGCGTCGGCAACATGGGCGGTGCGCAGGACCGCATAGGGGCCGCCGGACTTGGCGATCTTCAGGGCGGCGACGTCGGCCGCGCCCCGGCAGCCCAGGTCGAAGGCGTCCTGCGGCGTGCACAGGGCTTCGTCGGCCATGATCGGCACGATGAAGCGCGCGGCCAGGCGCGCGAGGCCTGCGCGGTCCTCGCGCGGCAGGGGCTGTTCCACCAGGTCCACGCCAGCGGCTTCCAGGTTGGCGATGGCGCGTGCCGCATCGGCCTCGTTCCACGCCTGGTTGACGTCCACGGTGACGCGGGCGCGATCGCCCAGCGCGGTCTTGATGCGGGTCACGTGGGCCACGTCGTCCGCAATCGCGCGGCGGCCGATCTTCAGCTTGAAGGTGTCGTGCCGGCGCTCGGCGAGCAGCTGCTCGGCTTCGGCGATGTCGCGATCGGTGTCGCCGCTGGCGAGCGTCCACAGGGTGGGCAGGCGCGTGCGCACGGCGCCGCCCAGCAGCGTGGCGAGCGACACGTTCAGGCGTCGCGCCTGGGCATCGAGCAACGCGGTCTCCAGCGCGGACTTGGCGCAGCGGTTGCCGCGCGCGCCGGCTTCCAGGCGCTGCATGGCCGCGTGGATGTTGCTCGCATCCTGGCCGATCAGCAGCGGCGCCAGATAGGTGTCGATGGCGAGCTTCATGCCCTCGGGGCTTTCATCGCCGTAGGCGAGACCGCCGATGGTGGTGGCCTCGCCGATGCCCTGCACGCCGTCGTCGGCCTGCAGGCGCACGATGACCAGCGTCTGGCGGTGCATGACGGTCATGGCCAGCTGGTGCGCCCGGATGGTGGGCAGGTCGACCAGGATGGCTTCGACGGCGGTGATACGGACTGGCGTCATACTTGGATCGAAGAAGGGTGTTCGGTTCCTGCAGTATGTCGTTGTGGGGCAGGCGGGTCCAAGACTATATTCGTGGGGTTTCATACCCGGGAGGTATGGTGGAACTCAGACATCTGCGTTACTTCCAGGCGGTGGCCCAGGAACTGAACATCACGCGCGCGGCCGAGCGTCTGCACATGGCCCAGCCGCCGCTGAGCCGGCAGATCCGCCAGCTGGAGGACGAGCTGGGCGTGGCGCTCTTTGACCGGTCGCGCCGCGCCCTGCGACTGACCGAGGCCGGCCGCTTCTTCCTCGAACATGCCGTGCAGTTGAGCGCGCGCCTGGACGAGCTCGTGGCGGGCACGCGCCGCCTGGGCGCGAGCGGGCAGCGCTGGTTCGGCCTGGGCTTCGTGCCCTCGACCCTGTATGGCTTCGTGCCGGACCTGATCCGCGAGTTGCGCCAGGGCCAGTGCGAGGTCCAGGTGGGCCTGGCCGAGATGACCACCATGCAGCAGGTGCAGGCATTGAAGGACGGGCGCATCGACATCGGCGTGGGCCGCATCGTGATCGAGGACGCGGCAGTCGTGCAGCGCATCGTGATGACCGAGCCGCTGGTGGCGGCGGTGCCGGCCGGCTCGCCGCTCGCCCGCGCGGCGCGCCTGACGGTGGCCGACGTGGCCGGCGCGCCCTTCATCCTGTATCCGGGGCGCCCGCGACCGAGCTACGCCGACCACGTGGCGGGCCTGTTCCGGGCCGCCGGGCACACGCTGGACGTCGTGCACGAGGCCAACGAGCTGCAGACCGCGCTCGGGTTGGTGGCGGCCGGTCTGGGGCTGACGCTGGTGCCGGCGTCGGCGCAGCGCCTGCATCGCGTCGACGTGGTCTACGTGGCCCTGGAGGCGCCGGGCTTCACTTCGCCCGTGATCCTGAGCCATCGACGCGATGACCGCTCGGCGTTCCTCGCCCAGACGATCGACGTGGCGCTGACGCTGGCGGCGGCGCGGGACGGCCGGGGCCATCCCTGAGCGCCCGACGAGCAGCCGGCGATGGCGGGCGCGTCATGGGGAGGGGGGCAGCGCGGCCCGGGGCCGCCGGCGAGCGCGACGCCAGTGGCGAACACGCCGGGGCCCGGGGCGCGCGTTGGTAGAATGACGAGATGAGCGCCGTCCCCGCCCCCGCATCTGCCGCCCGCCCTGCCGCCCTGACGGTGGACGGCCTTCACAAGCGGTTCGGCGAGAAGGTCATCGTCGACGGCCTGTCCTTCACGATCCAGCCCGGCGAGTGCTACGGCCTGCTCGGGCCGAACGGCGCGGGCAAGACGACGACGCTGCGCTCGCTGCTCGGGCTGACCCCGTTCGATGGCGGGCGCATCGACGTGCTGGGGTTCGACATTCCCCGGCAGTCGCGCCTCGCGCGCGCCCGGGTGGGCGTGGTGCCGCAACTCGACAGCCTGGACCCGGACTTCACGGTCGAGGAAAACCTGCTGGTGTTCGGCCGCTACTTCGGGCTGTCCAGTGCCCAGGTGCGCGAGCGCATTCCGGCCCTGCTGGACTTCGCCGCCCTCACCGCCAAGCGCCATGCCCTGATCCACGAGCTGTCCGGTGGCATGAAGCGGCGCCTGACGCTGGCGCGCGCCATGGTCAACGACCCCGATCTCATCGTGCTGGACGAGCCCACGACCGGGCTGGATCCGCAGGCCCGCCACCTGGTGTGGGAACGCCTGCGCGCGCTGCTCGGACGCGGCAAGACGATTCTGCTGACCACCCACTTCATGGACGAGGCCGAGCGCCTGTGCAACCGGCTGGGGGTGATCGACCATGGCCGCATGATGGTCGAGGGTGCGCCGCGCGCGCTCATCCGCGAGCATCTGGAGCCGATGGTGGTCGAGGTCTACGGCGAGGGCATGGTGCCCTGGCTGGATGCCCACCGCGCCATGCTGCCGGGGCGCATCGAAGTCAGCGGCGAGACGGCATTCTGTTATGTGGAGCAGGCCGACCCGGTGGTCCGCACGCTCCTGGGCCGTGACGACATCCATTATCTGCAGCGCCCGGCCAACCTGGAAGACCTGTTCCTGCGCCTGACCGGTCGCGGCATGCGGGAGGAAGCATGAACGGCCGCACCGACCCCGACGCCCTCGCCAAGACGGGCGAAGCGGGCGCCACGCCGCCCCCGCGGCGCACCGACCTGAGCTGGCCCGCGCCCAGCCGGCTTGCCATCGCGGTGTTCCGGCGCAACTTCCTGGTCTGGCGCAAGACGGCCGGCACCACGGTGCTGGGCGACGTGCTCGATCCGATGATCGTGCTGCTGGCGCTGGGCTATGGCCTGGGGCGCCTGCTGCCGGCCATCGAGGGCGTGCCCTACATCACCTTTCTCGCGGCGGGCTCGATCTGCATGGGCGCCCTGTACGGCGCCACGTTCGAGGCGACCTACAGCGCGTTCTCGCGATTGCAGGTGCAGCGCACCTGGGAGGGAATGCTCAACACGCCCCTCTCGCTGGACGACGTGCTGTGGGCGGAAGTGCTCTGGTCCGCGGCCAAGGCCTTCAAGAGCGGCGTGGCGATCCTGATCGTGGTGGCGCTCTTCGACATCTCGCGCGCGCCCACGCTGCTGTGGATCCCCCTGGTCGTCGCCGTCGCCGGCGTCACCTTCGCGGCCCTGGCCATGGTGGTGACGACCATGGCGCGCGGCTACGATTTCTTCATGTATTACTTCACGCTGGGTGTGACGCCGATGGTGTTCCTCTCCGGCGTGTTCTTCCCCGTGGCCGAGCTGCCCCCCGTGGTGTCGGCCGTCATGCAGTGGCTGCCCCTTGCCCCCGCGATCGAACTGATCCGTCCGCTCGTGCTGGGCCAGATGCCGGCCGGCGCGGGCTGGCTGCTGCTGCAGCTGGTGGTGACGGCCGCCCTGGCGATCTGGGCCGCAGGGGTGTTGCTGCGCCGCCGTCTGCTGCGCTGACGCGCGATCCCCGAGGAAAGTGCCGTGTCCCCCGACGATGACATCATCCTGGTCCTGAGCAACGCGCCCGACACGCTGCTGGCCAAGCGCATCGCGCATGAGCTGCTGGAAGACGGCCTGGCCGCCTGCGTGAACCTTGGTCCGCCCATGCTGTCCATGTACCGCTGGCAGGGCGCCATCGAAGGCGCCGAGGAAGTCCCGCTCGTCATCAAGAGCACGCGCAGCCGACAGGCCGCGCTCATCGACAGGCTCGTGGAACTGCACCCGTACGAGGTGCCCGAGGTGGTCGTGCTGCCGGTGTCGGGTGGCCTGCCGGCTTACCTGGAATGGGTGCGCGCCGAGACGCGCACCCCGTTGCATTGAGTCTTCCTATGCTGGTTTCCCCGGTTCGCCGCCTGGCGCGCCAATCCCCTCTCGCGGTCTGGCTTGCCGTGCTCTGGCTGGGTCTCGTCCTGAGCCTGACGGCGCCGCGCGCCTGGGCCTTGTCCGAAGACGACTTCCTGCCGCCGGAGGAAGCGTTCCGCATCAGCGCGCAGATCGTCGGCAACGATGCCGTGGAGATCTCCTGGCAGATCGCGCCGGGCTACTACCTCTATCACGACCAGTTCGGCTTTCGCTCCGAGCCGGCCGGCTCGCCGGCGCTGGGTGACGCGCAGATTCCGCGCGGCACGGTCATGTACGACCAGGTCTTCGAGAAGGACCTGGAGACCCACCGCGATGCGATCACCGTGCGCATCCCCTTGCAGGGGGCGCCGCAGGCGCTCGAGCTGCTGGCCCTGAGCCAGGGCTGTGCGGACGCGGGCCTGTGCTACCCGCCCCAGACGCAGCGCGTGGCGCTGTCGGCGGGCGAGGGCGGCTGGGCCGCGGATGCGGGCACGCCCACCCGGGGCGGCTGGATGGCCATGCTGGGTGCCAACGACGTCGGCCTGGCCGATGCCCTGGCCACCTCCAGCCTGTGGCAGACCGCGGGCGTCTTCTTCCTGCTTGGCGTGCTGCTGTCGCTGACCCCGTGCGTGCTGCCGATGCTGCCGATCCTGTCGTCCATCCTGGTCGGCGACGCGCAGCGGCAGGGCGACGGCAGGCCGCGCCGCCTGCGTGGCCTGGGCCTGGCGGCGACCTATGTGCTGGGCATGTCGCTGGTGTACACGGCGGCCGGCGTGGCGGCCGGCCTGACGGGCGCAAGCCTGGCCGCCGCCCTGCAGACGCCGTGGATGCTGGGGCTCTTTGCCGCGCTGCTGGTGGTGCTGGCGCTGGGCATGTTCGGCGCCTTCACGTTCCAGGTGCCTGCGGGTTGGCAGGCGCGCGCCGCGGCCTGGTCCAACCGCATGCCGGGCGGGCGCTTCACGGGGGCCTTCGGCATGGGCGCGATCTCGGCGCTCATCGTCGGGCCCTGCGTGGCCGCGCCGCTCGCGGGCGCCTTGCTCTACATCTCGCAGACCAACGACGTGATGCTGGGGGCGGTCGCCCTGTTTGCGCTGGCCTGGGGCATGGGCGTGACCCTGCTGCTGGCCGGCATGTCCGCCGGCACGCTGCTGCCGCGCGCCGGCGCCTGGATGGAAGGCGTGCGCCGCTTCTTCGGCATGCTGCTGCTGGCCGTGGCGTGGTGGATGCTGTTGCCCGTGCTGCCGATGTGGCTGCAGATGGCCGGCTGGGCCGTGCTGGCGCTCTTTGCGGCCAGCCTGATGCGGGCCTTCGATGCCTTGCCGCCGCAGGCCGGCACGGCCGCGCGTCTTGGCAAGGGCCTGGGCTGGGTGTTCCTGGTCATCGGCGTGCTGCAGGCGGTGGGGCTGGCCAGTGGCGGGCGCGATCCGTTCCAGCCGCTGGCGCACCTGGCGGCGCGGCCTGCGGCCATGGGGGGGGCGATGCCCGGCGCAGCGGCACCCGCGCCCGGTGGCGCACCCGCGGCGGGCGCGGTCCCCGGATGGCTGACGCCGGAAGGCGCAGGCGCCGCCCCCGGCAGCAGCGCCACGTCTGCCGACCCGACGGCCAGCGCCTGGCTGGCGGCCCCGGCTGCCCATCCCACCTTTGCGCGCGTGGCCTCGGTGGCCGAGCTCGATGCCGTCATCGCCGCCAACCGCGGTCGGCCCGTCATGCTCGACTTCTATGCGGACTGGTGCGTGTCGTGCAAGGAGATGGAGCGCTTCACCTTCACGGATCCCGGCGTGGCCCAGCGCATGAACCAGTTCGTGCTGGTGCAGGCCGATGTCACCGCCAACAATGCCGATGACCGCGCGCTGCTCAAGCGCTTTCGCCTGTTCGGGCCGCCCGGCATCATCTTCTTCGACCCGCAAGGGCGCGAACAGCGCGACACCCGCGTGATCGGGTTCCAGAACGCCCGCCGCTTCACGGGGTCGCTGGACCAGGCGCTGGTCGCGCGCGGGGGCTAGCGCCGCCGCTGGCGAACCTGCGGGGCCGGGCTGGCGCCCCGCCGCGAACCTGCAGGGCCGCGTCGGCGGCTGCCCAAGCGTCAAGGCCTGGGTGCGGCCTGTGCGGCGATGGGTCGGTAGCGTTCGGATTCTGCGTCCATGAACGCCTGGAATGGCTTGCCCGGCCCGCCGACATAGAGCAGGCCGGCCTGCCGCCTGAGTTGCTCCTGGAACTCGGGCTGGCTGGCCACCTGCTGGAACAGCGACTCGATCTTCGCCACGATCGGCGCCGGGGTGTCGGCATGCACGCCGTAGCCCACGAAGATGTACAGCGTGTAGCCCGGAAAGCCGCTTTCCTGGAAGGTGGGGATGTCGGGGGCCACCGCCACGCGGGCATCGCTTGCGACGGCCAGTGCGCGCAGCTTGCCGGACTGGATGAGGGGCAGGGCGCCGCCCAGGTCAACCAGTGCCACATCCACCGAGCCGCCGATGACATCGTTCACGGTGGGGCCGAAGCCCTGATAGGGGATGTCGTTGAAGCGCACCCTGGCTTCCTGGGCCAGTGCCATGGCGCCGAACCGATAGCTGTTGCCATACAGACCCATGCTGACGCTCTCGGGCTGCGTGCGTGCGGCCCGCAGGACGGCGTCCAGAGTGTCGAACCGGGAGCCCGCGGCCGTGACCATGACGGCGACGTTGTTGGTCAGGTGCAGCACCGGCCGCACATCCTGTGGCCGGTAGGGCAGGTCCTTCATGACGAGCGGATTGAGCACCATGGCGCTGGGCGTGAGCAGCAGCACGGTGTGGCCGTCCGGCGGGGCCGCAAGCGCCAGGCGGGTGCCCAGGACGAGGTCCGCCCCGGGATGGTTCTCGACGACGGTCGCCGTGCCGGTGAGTTTTTGCACGCGGTCGGCCAGCGCGCGGGTATTGGTGTCGGCGCCGCTGCCGGGTCCCAGGGGGACGATGAAGCGGATGGGCTGGGCGGGGTAGTCCGGGGCGGCTTGGGCCAGGGGCAGGCCGGTGCCCAGGTACAACAAGACACCGCTCAGCAAGCCCTGCCAGGTGCGTGGACGCATGTTGTCTTTCTCCGTGAGCGCAGGGTGCGCCGTCGCCCTGCGGGCCCGGATCGTCCCTGTCTGCGGGAAATTGTAGGGAGCCGCGGCGACGGCGACCAATAGCGAAGTCGAGCCCGGCGATGCACAGGCGTTATCGGTGTCGCGCCACCCATTCCTATGCGCCGCCCAATCCCGCTACAATGTCCCTCGTTTTCCGAGGAGCGTTGCGACGGGTCATCCCGCCAGGCTCGGATCCCCCGGTGGTATCGGCGCGCCGTCCAGGCGCGCGTGCTCTCGGGACGTGGCAACCGCGCTCGTTCATCCGCGCATTCGCGAGTGGGCGAGCCATCCGGCATGCCGCCCTCGCGGGTGCAGCTTCAAGGAGCTTCCATGAACGCTGTCAACGACATCGGCGCCCAAGCCGAGTCCCGCATCGCCGACATTTCGCTTGCCCAGTGGGGCCGTCGCGAAATCGCCATCGCCGAAACCGAAATGCCCGGCCTCATGGCCATCCGCGAGGAATACGCCGCCGCCCAGCCGCTGAAGGGCGCGCGCATCGCGGGCAGCCTGCACATGACCATCCAGACCGCCGTGCTGATCGAGACGCTCAAGGCGCTCGGTGCGGACGTGCGCTGGGCCTCGTGCAACATCTACTCCACCCAGGACCATGCTGCCGCGGCCATCGCCGCGGGCGGCACGCCGGTGTTCGCCGTCAAGGGCGAATCGCTGGAAGACTACTGGAACTACACGCACCAGATCTTCGAGTGGCCGGGCGAGCAGGCCAACATGATCCTGGACGATGGCGGCGACGCCACGCTGCTGCTGCACCTGGGCTCGCGTGCCGAGTCCGACGCCAGCCTGCTGGACAACCCGGGCAGCGAAGAAGAAACCTTCCTCTTCGCCTCGATCAAGGCGCAGCTGGCCCGTGACCCCAAGTGGTATTCCACGCGCCTCGCCCAGATCCAGGGCGTGACGGAAGAAACCACGACCGGCGTGCATCGCCTGTACCAGATGTCGCAGAAGGGCGAACTCGCCTTTGCCGCCATCAACGTCAACGACTCGGTCACCAAGTCCAAGTTCGACAACCTGTACGGCTGCCGCGAATCGCTGGTGGACGGCATCAAGCGCGCCACCGACGTCATGGTCGCGGGCAAGGTCGCCGTGGTCGTGGGCTACGGCGACGTGGGCAAGGGCTGCGCCCAGGCCCTGGGCGCGCTGCGTGCCCAGGTGTGGGTCACCGAAGTCGATCCGATCTGCGCCCTGCAGGCCGCGATGGAAGGCTACAAGGTCGTGACGATGGAGTACGCCGCCGACAAGGCCGACATCTTCGTGACGGCCACCGGCAACTTCCACGTCATCACGCACGACCACATGAAGGCCATGAAGAACGAGGCCATCGTGTGCAACATCGGCCACTTCGACAACGAAATCGACGTCGCCTCGCTGAAGAACTACACCTGGGAAGAGATCAAGCCCCAGGTCGATCACATCGTCTTCCCCGATGGCAAGCGCATCATCCTGCTCGCGCAGGGCCGCCTGGTGAACCTGGGCTGCGCGACGGGCCATCCGTCGTTCGTGATGTCCTCGTCCTTCGCGAACCAGACCATCGCGCAGATCGAGCTCTTCACGCGCAATGATGCCTACACCAAGGGTCAGGTATATGTCTTGCCGAAGCGGCTCGACGAAAAGGTAGCGATGCTGCATCTGAAGAAGCTGGGCGTGCAGCTCACGACGTTGAGCGACACGCAGGCCAGCTACATCGGCGTGCCGAAGGAAGGGCCGTTCAAGCCCGACCACTATCGCTACTAAGGTTTCATTCACGGCCCCAGCCTGGGGCCTTTACCTTGGGGAATCACCATGTTGTCGTTGCTTCTGGTCTGGTTGTTGAATTCAGTGGCGTTGTTGGTCGTGGCCTATATCCTGCCCGGCATCGCGGTCGCGAGCTTCGGGTCGGCGATGATCGCCGCGCTCGTGCTGGGTCTGCTCAATGCGCTGGTCAAGCCGGTCCTGGTGATTCTGACCATCCCGATCACCATCCTGACCCTCGGCCTGTTCCTGCTGGTGCTCAATGCCCTGCTGTTCTGGTTCGCGGGTTCGGTGCTCTCGGGCTTCAAGGTGAATGGCTTCTGGTGGGCCCTGATCGGTGCCCTGCTGTACAGCATCATCTCGGGCCTGCTGACCTCGCTGGTCGGCTGACGCCCATTGCCATGCGGGCCGCGGCCCGCATCCTGGCACCTCGACCTCCCGGTTCCCGCGGGTCGCGGTGCGGGTCCGGGGCGTGGTGGCGCAAGCCGCCCGCCCCGTTTTCACATGAATAGCCGCCATGACTTCTCCCGTCTCCACCGCGCTCAGCCTGGAGTTCTTTCCGCCCCGTGACGACGCTGCCCGGGACCGCCTGGTGCGCGCGGCCACGCAGTGCGCCGGACTCTCGCCGAGCTATGTCAGCGTCACGTTCGGTGCGGGCGGATCGACCCGCGAAGGCACGCTCAGCGCCGTGCGCCTCCTGCAGGAACTGGGCTTTGACGCCGCGCCCCACCTGTCGTGCGTGGGCGCCACGCGCGGGCACCTGCGCGAATTGCTCACGCTGTATCGCGAGCAGGGCGTGCGCCGCCTGGTCGCGCTGCGCGGCGATCTGCCTTCGGGCATGGGCGGCGTGGCCGGCGAACTGCGGCACGCCCGCGAGCTGGTCGAGTTCGTGCGCCAGGAAACCGGCGACTGGTTCCACATCGAGGTGGCCGCCTACCCGGAAATGCATCCGCAGGCGAGCAGCCCCGAGGCCGACCTGGGCCACTTCATCGACAAGATCGCGGCCGGCGCCAACAGTGCGATCACGCAGTACTTCTTCAACGCGGACGCCTACATCGACTTCGTCGAGCGCGTCCAGGCGCGCGGCGTGACCGCGCCCATCGTGCCCGGCATCATGCCCATCACCGGCTACAGCCAGCTGCAACGGTTCTCGGACATGTGCGGCGCCGAGATCCCGCGCTGGATCCGGCTGCGCCTCGCATCGTATGGCGATGACCGCGCGTCGATCCGCGACTTCGGCGCCGACGTGGTGTCGGACCTGTGCGAAAAGCTCCTGGCCAACGGCGCGCCAGGCCTGCACTTCTATACGTTGAACAGTGCCGACGCCGTGCGCACGATCTGCACGCGCCTGGGCATGCCGACCTGAGCCCGCTGCGGTGCGGCAGTGCCCGAAGCCCGGCCTCGTGCCGGGCTTGGTCATGATGGGCCGGCAGCAACGCCAGGCCGCCGGCGGCGTCGGTGGGACGAGGGCGGCGCGTCAGGCCGCCCTGGCGTCGTGCCAGCCGTTCTCGTCCACGATGGCCTGCATCGGCATGTCGTGCGCGGCAAAGGGATACTCGCCTGGCGCCAGACGGCTCGCGGCCCAGGCCACGCCCACCGTCTGCACGGCATGGCCGGCATCGCGCCAGGCGGCCAGCGTGCGGTCGTAGTAGCCACCGCCATAGCCCACCCGCTCGCCGCGTTCCGTGTATCCCAGCAGCGGCACCAGCACGATGTCGGGCAGGCAGGGTGGGGCGGGCGCGGGTTCGGCGATGCCGAACGCGCCCGTGCGCATCGGCACCTCGGGATGCCAGGGCAGGAAGACCAGCGGCGCGGCGCGCGCCGCGACGCACGGCAGGGCCACCGTGTGACCCGCGCGCGCCCATTCCGTGAGCAGGGCGCGCAGGTCGGGCTCGCCGGGCATGGGCCAGAAGCCCGCCACGATGCGCCCGTCAAGCCGCCCCTGCATGGCTTGCCGCAGCTGCGCGCTGATCGTTGCGCTGGCGGCTGCCACCGTGGCAGGGGTCAGCGCCGCGCGTGCAGCCCGCAACCGCCCTCGCACGGCGGCTGCGGTATCCTGTAGCGCTTGGCCATTCGTGCCCGATCCCTTCGCGTCCATTGTCCATGCCCTTCTTCAGCCTTCGCGTCCCGCATCGTATCCTGGGTGCCGCCCTTGCCGCCGCCGCCCTGGTGGCGGCAGCGCCCGTCCAGGCACAGTCCGCCTCCATCGAGTCCGCGCGGCGCCTGGCCGACGCGCGCCAGTGGGACAAGCTGCAGGCGGCCCTGCCGGCCGTGCGCGACGACGTGCTCGGGGCCTATCCGGAGTACTGGCTGCTGCGCCAGCAGATCACGAGCTCGCGCTCGCTGCCGATGCCGGCCATCACGCGTTTCCTCACCAATCACCACGGCACGTATCTGGAGCAACGGGTGCGCGCCGATGGCATTCTGGCGGCCGCCCGCACGGGGGACTTTCCCAGTGTGCGCCGCTTGGCCGATGGCATCGTCGTGACCAGCGCCCAGACGGACTGTGCGATCCTGCACGCGCGCCATGCGGGCGGCGGGCGCATCGCCGCGGCCGACGCCGCCGATGTGTTCAGCCCGGGTGCGACGTGCTGGAACCTGTACGACACGCTGGTCACCGAAAACATCGTGCAGTTCGACGACCTGTCGCGCCAGCTGCGTGAAGCCATCGACATCGACAACCTGGACGTGTCGCGCAGGCTCGCGCGCTACATGCTCGATGGCGAGCAGCAGAAGGCGTTCAACGCCCTGCTGGACGAGCCCATGCCCTGGCTGCGCCGTCACGAGAACGCGCAGCTCTCGCAGCGCGAGCGCGAGCTGGCCGTCGTGGCGCTGGCGCGCCTGGCGCGCAAGAACATGATGGACGGCTACACCTATTTCCGCGCCACCTGGGCCAAGCGCCTGCCGCCGGGTGATGCCGCGTGGGTCCAGGCGCACTTTGCGCTGCTGGCATCGCTGCGGCAGAACGACGTCGCGCAGGACTGGTATCGCGACACCGACGGCACGCGGCTGGGCGAATACAGTGGCGAGTGGCGCGTGCGCTCGGCCCTGCGCCACGACCCGGTGGACTGGCGCTGGGTGCTGCGCACGATCGAGCAACTGCCGCCCGGGCTGGGCGATGACACGGTCTGGGTGTACTGGCGCGGTCGCGCCCATCAGGCCCTGGGCCGGGGTGACGAAGCCCAGGCGCTGTATCGCAGCATCGCGCAGCAGCACAATTACTACGGTCAGCTCGCCGCCGAAGAGCTCGGCACCCTGACCACCATCCCGCCGCAGGCCTCGCCCAGCGCGCACGAGCTTGCCAAGGCGCGCGCGCATCCCGGCCTCAAGCGGGCCCTGGCCCTGTTCGCCCTGAACTGGCGCTCCGAAGCCGTGCCCGAATGGAACTACGCCCTGCGCGGCATGAGCGACCGGGAACTGACCGCGGCTGCCGCCCTGGCCGAAGAGGCCCACATCTACGACCGCGTGGTCAACACCGCCGAGCGCACGCGCCAGGAGCACAACTTCTCGCAGCGGTTTCTTGCGCCGTTCCAGGGCCAGGTCACGGCCAAGGCGCGCCAGATCGGGCTCGACCCGGCCTGGGTCTATGGCCTCATCCGCCAGGAGTCGCGCTTCGTGCTGGTGGCGCGGTCCGGCGTGGGCGCATCTGGCCTGATGCAGATCATGCCCGCCACGGCGCGCTGGGTCGCCAATCGCATCGGCATGACCGACTTCAAGCCGGGCCAGGTCAACGACTTCGATGTCAACACGACGCTGGGCACCAATTACCTGAACATCGTGCTGCAGGATCTGAACGGCTCGCAACTGCTGGCCTCGGCGGGCTACAACGCCGGTCCGCGTCGCCCGCACAACTGGCGCGCCACCTACGCCGGTCCCGTGGAAGGCGCCATCTTCGCCGAGACGATCCCGTTCAGCGAAACGCGCAAGTACGTTCAGGCCGTTCTGTCCAACGCCACCTATTACACCGCGCTCTTCACCGGCCAGCCCCAGTCGCTCAAGCAGCGCCTGGGCATGGTCGTGCCCCAGGCCGATGAAACCACCAGCATCCCCTGAGCGGGCCACCGACCCCGCCACCGCCGGCCTGGACGTCTTCATCGTGGGTGGGGCCGTGCGCGACGAGCTGCTCGGCCTGCCGGCCGGCGACCGGGACTGGGTGGTGGTGGGCGCAAGCCCCGAGCAGATGACCGACCGCGGCTTTCTGCCCGTGGGTGGCGATTTCCCGGTCTTCCTGCACCCGGTCACCAAAGAGGAATACGCCCTGGCGCGCACCGAGCGCAAGTCCGGTCGCGGCTATCGGGGCTTCGTCTTTCATGCCGGCCCCGACGTCACGCTCGAGCAGGATCTGCAGCGCCGCGATCTGACCGTCAACGCCATTGCACGCCGCCCGGATGGCAGCCTGGTCGATCCCTGGGGCGGTCAGCGCGATCTGGCGGCGCGGGTGCTGCGCCACGTCAGCGATGCGTTCGGCGAAGATCCCGTGCGCATCCTGCGACTGGCGCGTTTTGCCGCGCGCTTCGATACCTTCAGCGTGGCGCCCGAGACGCTGGCGCTGTGCCGGCAGATGGTCGCCGCCGGCGAGGCCGATGCGCTGGTGCCCGAGCGGGTCTGGCGTGAAGTGTCGCGCGGGCTCCTGCAGGATCGGCCATCGCGCCTTGTCGACGTGCTCGCCGACAGCGGCGCGCTGGCGCGTGTGGCGCCTGCCTGGTCCCCGCCCGAGGGCATCGGCGCGCGCCTTGACGAGGCCGCTCGCCGCGGTCTGCCGTTGCCCTCGCGCTACGCGCTCGCCTGCTTGCGGGCAGCCGATGCCGCCGACCTGCATGCGCGGCTGAAGGTGCCGACCGACTGCGCGGATGCCGCGCGGCTCTTGCCGCTGCTGCTGACGGGGTTGGATGCCGACAGCCCGGAGGCGGTGCTGACGGTGATCGAACGCTGCGACGGGCTGCGCAAGCCCGAGCGATTCGTGATGCTGCTGCAGGCGGCGGCGGTGTGCCAGCCGGTGGATGTGGCTGGCTGGACGCAGCGCCTGGAGACTGCCCGTGGCATCGATGCCGGCGCGGCTGCACGGACGGCCTCGGGGCCTGCGCATATCCGCCAGGCCGTGCGCGACGCGCGCCTGGCGGCGCTGGCGGCCCGCGCGGACTGAGGTGATGGCCTGCCTGGCGGTGGCCTACAGCCAGTAGGCCGTCGTCGTCATGACCTTGGACATGCCGCGCATGGCGATGCGGATCGGCGTGGGCAGGGGCACGCCGCCATGGGCTTCCGCACGTTCGCGGTGGCTCGCTTCATCCAGCGCCATCTGCGCCACGATGCGCCGTGAGCGGACGTCTTCGTCGGGCAACTTGCTCAGATGGCTGTCCAGATGCTCGCCGACCTGCTTCTCGGTTTCCGCCATGAAGCCCAGGTTGTAGGGCTCGCCGGCGCGAGCGGCGACCACCCCCATGGCGAGCGAGCCGACATACCAGACCGGATTGAGCAGGCTCGGACGGCTGCCCAGTTCTTTCAGGCGCTCATCGAGCCAGGCCAGATGATCCACTTCCTCGGCCGCCGCTTCCAGCAGCAGATTGCGCGTGGCGCCATCCGGGCAGACGGCGGCCTGGCCGCGATACAGGGCCTGCGCGCAGATCTCGCCCACATGATTGACGCGCATCAGGCCCGCCGCGTGACGCTTCTGGGCCGGCGTGAGCGCGGTGTCCTCCACCCCGCCGCGCGCGGGGTTCGGCCGCGTGGCGGGCGCCACGCCGCTGAGCACCTGCAAGGCGCGGTTGGCTTCTGACAGCACGGCATCGAGCAGGCTCGGACGGCGCAGGCGGGCGGGAGCGGTCAAGGCTGGCATGGCAGGGGATCCGGCACGTCAAGGAGGTATCACGGGGAAGATGACCAGTGTAACAGTGGCGCTTGCGGGTTTTCCCCAGCGCTGGCGAGGCGTGCGGCCTGGTGGATGTCGCCGCAATGGTGGGTTCGTGTTGCAGCTTTCCAACATCAGGGGGCCCACTGATCGGGTTTCCCCCCGAATTTCTAGCGTTAACCCTCGAACTTTGATGAAATACAACTCAGCTTCCTTACGGGAAGTCCGGGGCCGGCCGGCGCGCAGTATCTGCAGTACTGGCACAGTGGCTTCTCTCAATCGACTGGAGATTTGAATGAAAAAGACTCTTTTGGCTGCGGCCCTGCTGGCCGGCTTCGCTGGCGTCGCCCAAGCGCAAAGCTCGGTCACCCTCTACGGTATCGTCGACGTCGGCGTCGGCGCCAAGAAGATCAGCGGCCAAAGCACCGCCTACGGCATGCAGAGCGGCGTTCAGTCCGGCTCGCGCTGGGGCCTGCGTGGCACCGAAGATCTGGGCAACGGCCTGCGCGCCAACTTCCAACTGGAAAGCGGCTTCAACGTCGGTAACGGCCAAAGCCTGCAAGGCGGCCGCATGTTCGGTCGCGCTGCCTGGGGCGGTCTGTCGGGCAACTGGGGTGAAGTTCGCCTGGGCCGTCAAGTGACGGTTGGTTCCGACTTCTTCGCCTTCACCGACCCGTTCGGCACCGGCTTCCAACAAGCTGGCGCTGGCTCGTCGTTCAACGGCAACAGCACCAACCGCGCTGACAACACGATCTCCTACCTGTCGTCGGACATCGCTGGCTTCCGCATCGGCGCTGGCTACAGCTTCAACTACGACGGTGGCGCCGCCACGACCGACAACAGCAACCGTCTGGTTAGCGCTGCTGTGAAGTGGGCCAACGGTCCCTTCGGCGTGGCTGCTACGTACGAGCGTGCTTACCTGGGCGACAACACGCCCTGGAACGCACTGCAAGGCGGCAACGATCCGTACAACTTCCAAGTTGGCGGTACCTGGGACTTCAACGTGGTCAAGGCCTACGCTGCCTACTCGCGTCAGAAGCACGGCTACACCAACATCGGTCAAGGCGACGCCTTCGGCCCGACCGGCTTCGTGCAGAACACCGGCACGGTGCGTAACTTTGCCGACGGCAAGGTTAACTCCTACCTGGTTGGCCTGAGCGTTCCCCTGGGCCAAGCCGCTGTGTTCGGTTCCTGGCAGCGTACCGACCCGAAGGGTGGCGCGTTCGACACCATCGGTTCGAACAAGCAAAACATCTATAGCGTCGGCGCCACGTACGACCTGTCCAAGCGCACCAACCTGTACGCGTTCTACTCGTACGCTGACAAGGCCTGGTACGACAGCAGCTTCGACGCGCAGCAATACGCCGTCGGCCTGCGTCACCGCTTCTAATCAACGCTGCGCGGCTCTGCCGCGCTGCGCTGAGCAGTTGCATGAAAACAGCCCGGTTCGCCGGGCTGTTTTTTTTCGTCTGGCGGTTTCATCGTGGTGGGGGTGTCACCCACGGATGAGTACGAGGGTGGGGGGCCTGAGTTCGGGCGCCGATCCTCGGACTGCGGCTCGGACGCGGGTCATGCAATCGCCGATCTCCGGTGGCTTCCCGGCACACCAGCCGTCCGCGTGCATCCTGCACATTCGGGACGCGGACATGACAAAGGCGCCCCGTGGGGCGCCTTTGGTCTTCCTGCAGTCCTGCTCAGCGGGTGCGTTGGGTCAGGCGATTGTCGACGGACGTCACGCCCTCCACATCCCCAGCCAGACGCTGCGCCGTGGCGCGTTGCTCGGGCGTGTCGACCGCGCCTTCGAGGCGCACGACGCCATTGCGCGTCTTCACGTTCACATCCATCGCCTTGATGTCGCCATTCGCCACGAAGGCCGCCTTGACCTTGGTGGTGATCAGCGCATCGCTGCTGTAGTCGCCCACGGCCTGCGCGCCTTCACGCACATTGCCCTTGACGCGTTCGGTGAAGCTCGGCTGCGGCTCGGCGGCCTGTGCCGGGCTCGGCAGACTCCAGGCCGCCGCGCTGACGACCAGCACCAGCGCGATGATCGGGCAGGCTGCGCGCCGCGTGGTGCTGGCGGCAACGTGTCCAGCCGAGCTGGCAGCTGCCGCGGCGTCGGCCTGGCAGAGAACCGGCAGCGCCGGCGATTGCTCGGCGCGGGCCGAGGACGGGAAGGACGTGACTGGCATGATGAGCAGGACTCCGGACACTACCGTCGGAAGATGCCGCTGATGAGCGACAGGACGGCAAGAACGAGGAAGATGAAGAAGAGGATCTTGGCGATATCGACCGCACCAGCGGCGATGCCGCCAAAGCCGAAGACCGCGGCAATGATGGCGATGATGAAAAAGATGACGGCATAGCGCAACATGGCGTGTCTCCGGAAAAGGTAAGGTGCCGACATTGAGCAATCGCCGTGCCACCTGCGGCGGATGGGCATTGCGCTTGCTCTGGATGTCGCGCGCCAACGCCGGCGTACAGGGAGCCACCATGAATCTGACCGGGACCGAGACGTTCTTCATCGTGATGAACGCTGGATCGGGCAAGAATGCCGTCGACGACAAACGTGAGGCCATTGATGCGGCCATGCAGGAAGCCGGTCGGCAGTACGAAGTCACCGCCGTGCCGGGCGACGAGCTGGATGCGGCCGTGGCCGGTGTGGTGGAGAAGGCGAGGGCGGCAGGCGGCGTGGTCGTGGCCTGCGGGGGCGATGGCACCTTGAGCGCGGTGGCAGGCCAGGTCTGGGAAAGCGGCCTGCCTTTCGGCATCCTGCCGCAAGGCACCTTCAATTACGTGGGGCGTCGTTTCGGCATTCCTGCCGACATTCCGCACGCGACCCGCATCCTCACCAACGCGCATGTCGAGCCGGTGCAGGTGGGACGTCTGAACGGGAACGTGTTTCTCGTCAATGCCAGCGTCGGCCTGTACCCGGAACTGCTCGAAGATCGCGAAGCCTACAAGAAGCGCTATGGCCGCAGCCGGCTCGTGGCCCTGTGGTCGGGCCTGGTGACCTTGCTGCGCGATCATCGTGAACTGACCTTGCGCATGGATCTGGAAGGCAAGGAGCAGCTCATGTATACGCCGACCCTGGTGGTGGGCAACAACGCCCTGCAGCTGGAGCAGATCGGCGTCGACCCCGCGCCGCTGTCGCGTGGCGAACTGGTCGCCATGATGGCGCGGCCCGTGGGCACCTGGGAAATGTACTGGCTGCTGCTGCGTGGCGCCTTCAGCCAGCTCGGCAACGCCGAGGACGTGCGCACCTTCGGCCTGAAGACGATGACCGTGCGGGTGGGCGAGCGGCGCCGGGAGCGTGGCCGCGTGAAGGTGGCCATGGACGGTGAGATCAGCCATCTGCAGACGCCACTGGTCTTCGAGGTCGGCCCCAAGCCGCTGCACATGCTGGTGCCGCGTCCCGAGGATGCGGTGGAGGTTCGATGAAGCGGCTGCTGCAGATCTCCGATCCCCATTTCGGCACCGAATCGCCTGCGGTGGTGGAGGCGCTGGCCGCCTTTGCGGCGCAGTGCGCACCGGCGGCCGTGATCCTGTCGGGCGATGTCACCCAGCGCGCCCGTCGTGGCCAGTTCGCGGCCGCCCGCCAGTTCCTGGATCGTCTGGGCAGACCGTCGATCGTGGTGCCGGGCAACCATGACATTCCGCTGTTCAATCTGTGGGCGCGCTGGCGATCCCCCTACGGCAACTACCGCCGCGTCTTCGGGCCGGACCTGGAGCCCGAGCTCGAGCTGCCCGACTTCCTGCTGCTGGGTGTGAATTCCACGCGTGCGGCGCGGCACAAGGATGGACAGCTCGACGAGGTGCAGATCCAGCGCGTGGCCGAACGGCTGAGCCGGGCCGCCCCCGGGCAGTTGCGCGTGGTCATCCTGCACCATCCCGTGCGGGCCTGGCTGGAGGATGACCGCGAGAACGTCGTGCATGGCCGTCAGGCGGCCGTCACGGCATGGTCGCTGGCGGGCGCGGACCTGATCCTGGGCGGTCACATCCACCTGCCCTATGTACTGCCGGTGGGGGCGGCCGATCCGCAACGCACCTGGGCCGTGCAGGCGGGGACCGCCTTGTCGCACCGCGTGCGCGGTGACGTTCCGAACTCCGTCAACCTGATCACCTATGATGCTGCCGAGCGCGCTTGCGCCATCGAGCGATGGGACTTCGACGGCCAGGCATTCGTCTGTTTCCAGCGCACGGCCGTGACGCTCACGGGCCGGGTCTAGCGGGCGTCACGCTCGGGCCCGCGTGACGGGCGCCGGGGTGGCCGGGGGCTCAGGCAGAAGCACCCTCGTGCCGTCTTGGCCGGGCCGTGGAGCCGGGCCCACCGACCCGGCCACCGGGCGACGATGGCCGGCGCGCGCCGCTGTTTTTCGCCCGGCCTGGACGCCACCCGACCGCGGATGACGAAAGTACTGTATATTTGTACAGTACTCATTCGTGATCCCCCATGTCCGCCGTTGCCCTGTCCCCTCCTGCCAGCTTGCCGCACCCGGCGGTCTGGCGCGCCTCCCATCTCGGCGGCTCGCCCGGTCCCTGCGTGGACACGGGATATCGGGCGTTGTCGGCAGAACTTCCCGGGCGGGGCTGGCCGCGCGGGCAACTGATCGAATTCCTGGTAGCGCGCGATGGCGTGGGCGAGTTGCGGCTGTTGCAACCCGCGCTGGGCCGCCTGGCCCGCGGGCGCACGGTGGCCCTCGTCCAGCCTCCGCATGTGCCGCATGCCGCAGGCTGGGCCGACTGGCAGCTCGATCCCGCTCGACTGCTGTGGGTGCGTCCCGACAGCGCGCGTGACGCCTTGTGGGCAGCCGACCAGATCTTGAAGAACGGCAGTTGTTCGGCCTTGCTGTGCTGGTTGCCGCAGGCACGCGCCACCGAGCTGCGTCGTCTGCATGCCGCGGCCCAGGCAACCGACACCCTTTTCATCGTGGTGCGGCCCATGGCCGCCGCCGAGCAGGCGTCGCCTGCGCCATTGCGCCTCATCGTGCGGCCCGCGCTGGGCGGCGTGCTGCTGCGCATCGTGAAGCGCCGCGGGCCGCCGCGCGATCTTCCCCTGCATGTCGCCTGGCCCGGCGCCACCACGACTCCTTCCTCTCTTCCCCATGTCCCTCTGGATCGGCATCTTTCTTCCTCGCCTGAGCCTGGACGTCCTGTGCGCGAACTGGCCGGCATCGCCGGCTGACGCGTCGTCAGTGACGTCGGCCAGCGCGCCGAAGCCGGGCGGCGCGGCGGGGCAGGACGCGCCCATCCAGCCCGGCGAGCCCGCCATGGTGGTGCATGACGAGCGCGTGGTGGCCGTCACCGCCGCCGCTGCCCAGCTGGGGGTGCGCACGGGCATGCGACGCAACGGCGCCCTGGCGCTGGCCCCGGACGTGCGCCCGCTCGAGCAGGACATCGCGGGCGAGGCCATGGCCTTGCGCACCGCGGCGCACGCCTTGTTGCAGTACTCGCCCCAGGTCACGCTGCTCGATCCGCACGTCATCCTGGTGGAGGTCGGCGCGGGCCTGCGTTTGTTCGGCGGGGTGCTGGCGATCTGTCGGCGCATCCGCCAGACACTCATCCGGCTGGGCCTGATCTGCCGCCTGGGGATGGCGCCCACGGCGCATGCGGCCTGGGTACTGGCCCGCGCCCGCACCCGCTGGCGACGCCGCGTGCGTGCGCGTGCACTGGCACGGGTGCTGGACAACCTGCCCTGGGCGCTGCTGCCTGAGGCCTGGCCGCACGCCCGCTGGCTGGGCGACATCGGTTGCCGCACGCTGGGCGGGCTCACCCGTCTGCCCCGCGAAGGCCTGCAGCGGCGCACCAGCCCGGCCCTGCTGCGGCGGCTGGATCAGGTGTATGGCCAGGCCCCGGCCGTGTTCACCTGGATCGAGGCGCCAGCCGTCTTCGACCAGATCCTGGAGCTGCCCGAGCGCATCGAGCAGGCCCAGGCCGCCGAGGTCGCCGCCACGCGCCTGCTGGGCTGGCTGTGCGACTGGCTCGCGGCGCGCCAGCTGGCGGTGCGCACCCTGGAATGGTGGCTGGACCACGAACGCGGCCGGCATGCGCGCCCGCCAACGCGACTGGACATCTGCCTGGCCGAACCGGCCAGCCACCCCGATCACCTTGCCCGCCTGCTGCACGAACGCCTGGCCACCCTCACGCTGGAGGCACCGGTCATCCAGGTGCGGCTGACGGCGCGCGATCTGCTGCCTCAACCCACGCCCAGCGGCACCCTGTTCGCCGAGCCGGGCGGGACGGCCGCCGACCAGCGTCGGCTGGTCGAGCTGTTGACGGCGCGCCTGGGCCGCGAACGGGTGCTGCGCCCCAGTCCGGTGGCCGATCACCGGCCCGAGGCGGCCAATCACTGGCAGCCGGCGGACGCGCCACCGGCGCCGGCCGCGGGCTTGGCCGCCCAGCCCCAGGCCGACCGCCCCTTCTGGCTGCTGCCGCGGCCCCAGCCGCTGCCTGAACTCCATGGCCATCCCGCCCACGCCAACCTGGTCTTGCGCCTGGTGCGCGGCCCCGAGCGCATCGAGGCCGGCTGGTGGGATGGCGCGCTGTGCGCGCGGGACTACTTCGTCGCCGAGGACAAGCACTACGCCCGCTTCTGGATCTACCACGAGCGCGACACCACGTCGGCGCGCTGGTATCTGCACGGGGTGTTCGCGTGAGCACCTTGCCATTGCCATTGCCCCCGGCGCCGCCCACCCTGGGGCAGGCGTTCCTGCCGGCCTATGCCGAGCTGCAATGCCGCAGCAACTTCTCCTTTCTCGAAGGCGCCTCCCATCCCGAGGCGCTGGTCGCGCGGGCGGCCGAGCTCGGCTACGCGGCCCTGGCCCTGACCGACGAGTGTTCCGTGGCGGGCGTCGTGCGGGCAGCGGGCGAGGCGCGCACCACCAGCAAGGAGCGCCCGGCCACGCTGCCTTTCATCGTGGGCAGCACCTTTCGGCTGGACGTGCCCGCGCAGCCCCGGCCGGGCGACCCTCCCGTCCTCGAACTCGTCGTGCTGTGCCGCAACCGCAACGGCTATGGCAACCTCGTCGAGATGATCACGCGGGCGCGTTCGCGCGCGCCCAAGGGCGAGTACCGCCTGGGCCGCCTGGACATCGAGGCGCCGCCGCCCGAGTTCGCGCATCTGCAGGGTCTGCCCGATTGTCTGGTCATTCTCGCGCCGGCCCAGGGCGTCGCCATCGACGTGCTGGCCGAGCAGGCGGCGTGGGCGCGCCACGTCTTTGGCGATCGCCTGTGGGTGGGACTCACGCTGCTGCACCGGGCAGGCGACGAGGCCCATCGCGCCACCGTCGACACCGTGGCCGCACGGCTTGGCCTGCCGGTCGTCGCCACCGGCGACGTGCGCATGCACCTGCGATCCTGCAAGCCCCTGCACGACCTGGTGCGCGCCATCCGCCTGGGTACCACCGTGCAGGCCGCGGGGTATGCACTGGCGCCCAATGCCGAACAGCACCTGCGCTCGCGCATGCGGCTGGCGCGGCTGTATCCGCCCGACGCCCTGGCGCAGACCCTGGTCATCGCGCGGCAATGCACGTTCGATCTCACCGAATTGCGCTACGACTATCCCGAGGAGATCGTGCCCGCCGGGCATACGCCGGGAAGCTATCTGCGCGAATGCGCCTATGCGGGCGCGGCCGACCGCTATCCCGAGGGCGTGCCGGCGCGCATCGCGCAGCTCATCGAGCACGAGCTCGAGCTCATCGCCGAGAAGCAGTACGAAGCGTATTTCCTCACCGTCTACGACCTGGTGCGCTTTGCGCGCAGCAAGAACATCCTGTGCCAGGGCCGCGGCTCGGCCGCGAATTCGGTGGTGTGCTATTGCCTGGGCGTGACGGCGGCCGACCCGGAAAAGACCGTGCCGCTCTTCGAGCGCTTCATCAGCCGCGAACGCGACGAGCCCCCGGACATCGACGTCGACTTCGAGCACCAGCGGCGCGAGGAAGTCATCCAGTACGTCTACACGAAGTACGGTCGGGACCGCGCCGCGCTCACGGCCGTGGTCAGCAGCTATCGCGCGCGCGGCTGTCTGCGCGACACCGGCAAGGCCCTGGGGGTGGACCTGGCCATCGTGGATGCGGTGGCCAAGACCCAGCAGTGGTGGGATGGCAAGGCCGGCCTGCTGCAGCGCATGCAGGAAGCCGGCCTGGACCCGGCCTCGCCCACGGCCCAGATGTGGGCCGAGATGGCATCCCGCCTGCATGGCTTCCCACGCCATTTGTCCCAACATCCGGGTGGCTTCGTCATCGCCCGGGACAAGCTGTCGCGGCTCGTGCCCATCGAGAACGCGGCCATGGTCGATCGCAGCGTCGTGCAGTGGGACAAGGACGACCTGGACGCGGTCGGCCTGCTCAAGGTCGATGTGCTGGCGCTGGGCATGCTGTCGGTGCTGCGCCGCGCCCTGGCCATGGCCAGCGAGCAGCGCGGCAGGCCCCTGGGCCTGCATCAGGTCGAACAGGACTGCGGCGAGACCTACGCGATGATCCAGCAGGCCGATACGGTCGGGACGTTCCAGATCGAATCACGCGCCCAGATGAGCATGCTGCCGCGCCTGCGCCCGGAACGCTACTACGACCTGGTCGTGCAGGTGGCCATCGTGCGGCCCGGGCCCATCCAGGGCGACATGGTCCACCCCTACCTGCGGCGCCGGCGTGGCCAGGAGCCTTGCCAGGTGCCGGTGCCCACGGGGCATCCGCCCGGCCAGCCCGCCCCGCTGGACGCAGCCCTGAAGCGCACGCTGGGCGTGCCGATCTTCCAGGAGCAGGTGATGCAGGTGGCGATGATCGCGGCGGATTTCACGCCCGACCGCGCGGATCGCCTGCGCCGGGCCATGGCGGCGTGGCGGCGCAAGGGCGGCATCGACCGCTTCCATGACGAGCTCATCAACGGCATGGTGGCCAATGGCTACGATCCGGCCTTCGCCGCCGCCATCTTCCGGCAGATGGAAGGCTTTGGCGAATATGGCTTTCCCGAATCGCATGCGGCCAGCTTCGCCTTGCTGGCCTATGCCAGCGCCTGGCTCAAATGGCATTACCCGCAGGCCTTCCTGGCGGCCTTGCTCAACAGCCAGCCCATGGGCTTCTACAGTCCGTCGCAACTGGTGCAGGATGCGCGCCGCGCGGGCGTGGTGGTGCTGCCGGTGGACATCCATCACAGCGGCTACGAGGCACGACTGATCGCGCTGGACCCGGACGCGCCCGACGGCCGGCCGGTGGCGGCGTCCGCCAGCCGCGGTGACCATGCCCCGGCGCGCGCCCTCGCGGCGGTGCTTGCCGAGCGTTCGGGACGTGGACAGGGCAGGGCATCCGGGTCGGCGATGCCCGCGCGCGC